>Ga0209758_1001020_pt1 | contig 37059 bp, 28 predicted proteins | sample AraplaMF_Col_mMF_FD_184258 | JGI IMG/M metagenome (GOLD analysis project Ga0209758, IMG submission 184258) | Arabidopsis root microbial communities from the University of North Carolina, USA - plate scrape MF_Col_mMF (SPAdes) (version 2) | ecosystem: Host-associated > Plants > Roots > Endosphere... | reverse complement strand
GAACGAAATGGGGAATCACTACGGTGGTCTGTCCGCTGCTGACGGCAGATGGCCCGGATCGTCCCTCCATCCCGACACCCTCATCCGCTGCGTCTGGGGGTGCAGACGGAACATACAAGCCCGGATGCCAATCCGGGAACGCGCGACACCGCTGCGACGACGGGCGAGCCGTCTTAAAGTGCGTTGACCTTTTCCTTCAGGCGCAACGCCTTCTGGCGTTCGAGCTTCGCCGTCTCGTTCGCCGGCTCCAGCTCCAGCACCTTGTCCCAGGACTTGATCGCCCCGTCCAGGTCCTGCCGCGCCAGCGCCGAGCGGGCATTGCGCGAATGCGTGTCGACCAGCCGCTTGCTGGTCGCGTCCACCTTCGGCCCCGCGGCCGCAAAGCCCAGGCTCGCGGCCTGCTTGTAGTCGGCGAGTGCACGCTCCAGGTTGCCGGCCTTGGCCGATGCCTCGGCGCTGCGGAAGGCCTTCTCGCCGGGCGATGGTTCCGCCGGTGCGGCCGGCACCGCGGCCACCACCGGCGGCGCTGCGGCCGGTTCCGGCTCGGCGGGCTTGGCGGGGGTGGTCGCGGGGCGCGTCGCCCGCACCGGTTCCGGCGGCGGCGCCTTGCCCGGGATGCGGATCGTCGTGCCTTCGCCCACCTGGCGCGGCACCTTGATGTTGTTGTAGCGCGCCAGGATGTGGAAGGCGTAGATGTCGCCCAGGAAACGCCCGGCGATGCGCGACAGCGTGTCGCCCGAGCGCACCACGTACGGGAACGACTCGCGGCCCAGCGTGGCTTGCGGGTCCTCGGTCATCTGCTTCTGCAGGTTCAGCGCCAGCTTGTTGGACGGGTCCAGGCTCAGCGCACGCTGAAGCTCGGCCCGCGCCTGGTCCTCGTTGCCGCCTTCCAGCAGTTCGACCACGCCCTGCGCCACCTTCTGCGCCTGCTGTTGCTGCGCGGGCGTCGGCGGGGGCGGGGGTTCGGGCGCGGGGGCCGGCGTCGTGGCCGGGGCGGTTTCCGGGACGGGTGCCGGCTCGGCCGGCTTGGTGGCGCAGGCCGACAGGGCCAGCGCCGCGAGCAGCGCGGCACCGCACAGGAGGCGGGACGGCGCCATGCGATCAGGGCTTGCGATCATGGGTTCCATCTTCAATCGAAGTGAGCCGCGCCCGACATCGGCAGCCCGCATGGGTCTGTGCGGCGCCGATGGGGCGAACCGGGCGATTGTGCCCCGTCCGCGCACCGCTTCAATGCACCGACAGCGCCTGCCACCACAGCCAGGTCGCGACCGCGGAAAAGATCGCACCGACCAGCAGCCAGGTCTTGGCCTGCGGGATCACGCGGCCGGCCGTGATCCAGCGTGCCAGGCCGAGCACCAGGAAGGCGGGGCCGAGGATGGCGAGGATCAGCTTGGCGTCGATGGGGGGCATCAGGCGGCCCTCGCGGCCAGCAGCCGCTCCTGACGCCCGGCGGGCGCGGCCGTGTTGAACAGGGGCGTTCCGGGGTTCAGCAGGCACAGGTGGTCGGCCGCCGCGGTGCGTTGGCGCTGGAACCCCGTGCGCAGCACCGACAGGCAATGTGCCGTCGACGGCGGCTCGCCGGCGAAGTAGCGCGTGCCGGGCTCGAAGCGCACACCGTTCGCCGCCCACCAGGTGGCCAGCTTCTGCGCGTCGGGCCAGGGCAGGCTTTCGTCCTCGTCGAGCGCGACGGCATCCTCGTCGGCCTGCGTCGCGGCCGGGGGCTTGCGGTCGAGGTCGAGCAAGGCCAGGTCGAGCCCGGTGATCGCACTGAACGATTCGCCGGCCAGCCGGGCCAGCTTGTCGTCGGCCATCTGCTTCAGCAGCCACGGCACGTAGTGCGGGTCGCCCGCCACGCCGATCGCGCGGATCAGCGTGCGCACCGGCCGGCCGTCCTGCGCCAGCAGCTTCAGCAGCGCATTCGCCTGCGCGACCGGCAGGATCTTCAGCAGCAAGGCCAGGGCCGGAGCCTGCGTGGGTGCGTCCTGCAGCGCCAGCGCGCCCAGCGCGGCGGGGGCAGCCTGCCGGTCGCCGAGCAGGCAGGCGGCGCGGGCCGCCGGCAGCAGCGCCGCACCGCTCGCGCGGCCCAGCAGGGCCAGGCAGGCGCCAAGCCGTTCGGTGCGGCCGAGCCGGCCGGCGGCGTCCAGCGCGGCCAGCGTGGCGGTCGATCCGGCCAGCGCTTGGTCGAGCAGCGCGCCGGGGTCGACCTGGTGCAACGCGCAGGCCGTGAGACCCAGGCCCTGCGCAAAGCCGTCGCTCGAATCGAGCAAGGCCTTCGTGATGCCGCGCAGCGCCGCCGCCGGCACCCAGCCGAAGGCCGACACCAGCCCGGCGCGCGCCGCCTCGTCGGTCTGCGCGATCGCCAGCAGGCGTTCGATCAAGGCCATGTCGCGGCGCTCGATGGCCAGCACGCCGGCCGCGAACAGCGCACCGCGACCCGGGGTCTCGAGCGCGGCCAGGCACAGCCGGGCGGCCGCATCGCCGGCCACCTGCAGGCCGTCGAGGTGGGCGGCCAGCCGGTCGTCGAGCCGGCGCAGCTGGTGCAGCTTGACGTGCGGGGCGCGCACCAGCACGGCCCGCGTGCCGCGCAGGGTGAGGGTGTCCTCGACGTGCTGCTGCACGACGACGGGGATCGGGGCACGGGGCGAGGTCGGGGTCTGCACGGGTGGTCTCACGCCTTCTCAGAGAAGCAAGGTCCATGCGACGCCGTCGCGCGAGAAGAACAGCTCCTTCGGCGCGCAGCCCACCACGAGGCCGAAACCGGTCGCGAGCTTGGCCGCCGGCACGACCTCGGGCGTGCCCATGGCGACCAGGTCGAGGACGCCGTTCTGCAGCCGGCGCAGCGAATGGCCGTCGGCCAGCAGCACGACACCCGGCAGGCCGACCGCCGCGGTGAAGTCGAGCCGCTCCGGTCCGGCATAGGGCTGCTCGGTCCAGCTGGCGCCGCCGGTGTTGCGCAGCACGATGCCGGCCTGGCCGGCTGCCACTTCGGCGCCGCCTTCCTCGATGAACACCGCGCTGAGCCCGACATTGGTCGACGACTCTTCCTTGACCCATGCATCGCGTGCGATCGGGCTGCGCCAGATCTCGCCGTTCATGCCGACCGCGACGAAGGCGTCGGCCGGCGTGCGTGCAACCGCGTTCAGTCCGCCCATGTCGTCGAGCAGCGCATCGAAGTCGATCTCGGCGCCCGGGGCCGTGCTGTCGAAGCCGCGTTCGAAGCGGCGCCAGCCGGCGCCATCGGCGATGTACGCATGGCGGTTCATGCCGAAGGCGAGCGTCGCGTCGCCGCTGGAGACGATGCCGCGCATCGGCCCCATCGCGCGGCCCTTCTCGAGCCACGATTCGGTCGCGTTGCCGGCGGCGATCGAGCCGATCTGGCCGTCGCGGCCCAGCACCAGCAGCTCAGCCGCACCGCGCAGCGCGATGTCGACGCCATGCCAACGGAAGCGGCCGACGTCGGTCCAGCGCCCGCCCGTGTCGACCGTCAGCACCTGGCTCAGGTAGATGCCCTCGGCGGCCGCGGGCTGGTAGTGGCACAGCACGGCGATGCGGTCGGCGGCCATCGGGACCGCCTTCACGAGCATCAACTCGTCGAGGACGAACTGGCGGGCTTCGCTGTTGGACATGGATCGGTGGCTCTCGGCAGTGTCAGCTGGGAATCTTGGTGGCGCAGGCCTTCGCGAGCTTGCGCCAGAACTTGTCGACGACGCTCTCGCTTTCGCCGCTCGACCCGAACTTCGTCGTGTCGACCAGGTCTTCGTCGGCCACGCCGACGTCTTCCTGTTGATGGTAGGCGTCGATCTGGGCCTTCATGCACTTCTCCGAGCACGGCGGTGCATTGTCGGGGAAGGTTTCCTTGTGCGCCTTGACGCCGCCGGCACGCGCTTCCTTGTACTTCATCGCCTTGTCCGGCGTGCGCCCACCGACGTTCTGGCCGTTCGAGATCGCGGTCTCGACCTTGTCGATGAACAACCGCTCGGCCGAATCCTGCCGGTCGTGCATGTCGGGGTGGGTCTTGACCTCGGGCTCGAACGAGCTGCCGTCGTTGCGGTGCCACGACCAGCCTTCGACGCAGACGCAGGGGGCCTGGTCGCCGTCGTAGCCCGACACCGAGTGGAAGTGGTGCTTGGGCACGATGTGGTGCGGCGTCTGGCCCGGGCAGCAGCCGCCCTTGGACGGACCGCGCTTGTAGGGCACCAGCATGCAGCGCTTGGCCTTCACGCAGGGGTCGTTCTTGTAGCCGCTGTTCTTGGTCGAATCGCTGTCGATCTTCGGGCAGTCCTGCTGCGGCTTCTTTTCCTTGCAGTTCGGGCACTTCTCCTCGACCGCCGCGATCTCGTCGCCGCAGGCTTCGGCCATCTGGGCCGGCGACATGTCGTCCAGGTAGGGCCAGGTCGGCGAGTTGCCGGGCACGCTGCCGTGGTTGTGCGTGGTCAGGTCGAGGTTGCGCACCACGTTCTCGCCTTCGACCTTGACGTCCATCGACCAGGCGTTGAAATACACCTTGCCCATCTGCTTGGAGGTCACGACGCCCTTCTTCGGCGCCGAGCCGGCTTCGTCGCCGCTGCTCTTCTTGAAGTAGCTCTTGTTCTTCAGCATCACCTCCTGGCCGGAGATCTTGACGCTGGTGGAACCGTCGCTGGTGTCCGAGGCCAGGCCGGTGTTCGGGTACGGGATCGGCACGCCCGGCGGCGTGGCCGGCGTCAGCGGCGGCGTGAAGCAGACGTCGGGGAAGGCGCAGATGGCCTTGCCGGCGGCCTGCTTGCAGGACACCTCCATCATGTTGGCGAAGACCTGGTTGCTCATGCGGCTGTGGCGAAGTGAAGCACCGCGGCGGCACGCTGCCCGCCGTCGTTGCCCATGTGGGCGAGGATGTCGTGGCCGATCGCGTAGCCCTTGCGGCAGGCGTGGTCGCTCACCGCGAGCAGGGCCACGCCGGCGACCGCGCCGGTCTCGCCGGTCGACTCGGCCGGGTGCCAGATGTCGAAGGCGTCCTTGCGTACGCGCAGCGTGCGCGACAGCGCGAGCGCCGCTTCCTTGAAGTAGTACTGCTCGCCCGACACGTCGGTGATGCGGAAGTCCATTTCGTGCAGCTGGCGGCCGGCATCGGCCAGCGCCTGCCGCAGCGCGGCCGACAACCCGTCGCCGCGCAGCGGTTCGCCGGAATCGATGTGCGCCGCCTCGACCGCGAAGCCGAGGCCGGTGCAGCGCAGCTCGGGCTGCGCACCGGGACGGCCCAGCAGCAGCGCCGCGCCGGCCTCGCCGGGCATGAAGCCGTTCGAGTTGCGCTCGGTCAGCAGCCGATCGGCGCGCTCGTAGGCGCCCAGCGAGGGCCAGCTCAGCAGGCTGTCCGTGGCCGCGACGACGACGTGCGCGCTGCCGCCCTGCTGCAGCAGCCCGCGTGCCGCCGACAACGCAACCGCAGCGCTGACGCGCCCGTGCGCGACCACCGCCGAGCCGTCGGCGAAGCGCGCGCCGAGGTGCTGCTGGACGCGGTCGAACAGCGCGTCGTCGAGCCCGGCCGTGCGGCCCGGGCGCTCGCGCTCGGCCACGCACAGCAGCAGCGGGATCGCCGGCCACTGTTCGCGCGGCACGGCCTGCAGGCATTCCTCGATCGCCAGCGCGGCCATGCGCGCCAGCCGGTCGAGACCGCGCGCCGGCGGGTCCATCGGCACCTCGTGCGCGACGATCCACTCGCCCGACGAGTCCATGAAACGCGTGGCCACCGGGTTGGTCAGCTTGGCGCGGATCGCGGCGCAGGCCGCCGGCACGCCGAGGCCGACGCTGGTGACCAGCCCGGTGCCCTGGATGGCGATCGGCATCGCAGCCATCGGCTCAGCCCGCCCCGGCCGCTGCAGCGCGGTCCATCGGCACCATCACCACCGGCACCGGGAAGTTGGCCTTGTCGCGCAGCTGCCACCACTCGCGGCCCTTCTTGCCGACCAGCACCTGTGCGATCTCGAACATGTTCTTGCGCAGCGGCCGCGTGACGCGCCAGGTGAGGCTGAAGCGCTGCAGCTCCGGCTCGATCACGATGGTGTCCAGCGTGGCGCTGTAGTCCTCGCGGCCGCCGCGCTTCGGAAAGATGTGCACAGGCGCCAGCAGGTGCGGGATGGTGAAGCGCGTCAGGCCTTCGGGCGTCAGGTTGGCCAGCGCCACCTCGGTCGGGCCGCTGCCGAAGAAGCCGGGGGGCACCTGCTGGTCGGCCGGCGCGGCCTGGTAGTACTGCGGGTCGAAGTCGGGCGGCAGGAACGGGAAGTGGTGCTCCAGCCAGTCGTCGCCGTAGGTGCCGGCAAAGCGCGAGCGCGGCTCCCAGCCGCGGCCGAGCGGCCCGTACGACATCGGCTGGTAGTCGCTGTCGGGATCGCTGACGCTGCGGCCGATCTCCTCGGTCGCCGGCAGCGGCTTGCCGTCCACCCAGGCCTTCTTCAGATGCTTGTGGAAGCCGACGCCCACCGGGTTGGCCATGAAGGCGGCATGCTGGGCCGGGTCTTCGTGGGCCAGGTCGGCGCCGCCGTAGGCCACGTCGTACGAGATCGGCTGCGTGACGAAGGGCTGGGCCGGCGTCGCGCGCAGCGTGGCCAGGCCGCAGTCCCATTGGCGCGGCCCCACCACCGCGATGCGCTTGCTCCAATTGCCGATGCGGATGCCGGTTTCCACGCGCGTGGCCGGCCGCCCGTGCGGCGCGTGCGCGCTGCCGAGCAGCAGCACGTCGCAACGCGGCTTGTGCGGCGCGAAATCGACCTCGTGTACCGGAGCCGACACGCCCGGCTCGCCGGTGAAGGTGTCGGCCATCACCAGCGGCAGCTGCTCGTCGTGCAGCGCGAAATGCGTCGCAGGTTCGCCGGCGTGCGGGAAACGGAAGGTGCCCTTGATGACGACGACGAGCGATTCGCGTCCGCTCGGTTCGAGGCCCATGTTGTAGCCCGCCGTCATGCGGGTGGCGTTGATCAGCTCCATGTCGACTGCCGCGGCGGGCTCAGTTCAGTTGCACCGAGCCGCCCTTGATGCGGTTCACGCCGGTCGACCGGCTGGAGACGTAGCTGCCCTGGATCAGCACCTTGCCGGCTTCGGTCAGCGTGATGCTGGCCTTGCCGCAGCGCAGCACCAGTTCCTTCTTCGCGCTGACCAGCATGCGCTGGCCGTCGCTGTCCACCTGCACCTGGTCGGGCTTGTCGGCCAGCGGCCAGCCGGCGGCCGGGCGCAGCACGCCGGTCACGATCGGCAGCGCCGCATCGCCGTTCTCGAACATCAAGGTGACCTGGTGGCCGATGTGCGCACCGTGCAGGTCGAGCACGGCACGCGCGCGCAGTGCGGCCGTGCCGGGTTGGCCGGGGTACAGCACCAGCGGCGTCGCGCCGTCGTCGGTGATGGCGATCAGCTCGCCCACCAGCACCGACGGCAGCGGCTCGCTGCGCAGCACCGCGGGCCGGGCGTGCAGCAGCGGCTGCAGCGCATCGACCGGGTCGCCGACCGGCACGCCGGCCGCGGCTTCTTCGCGCGCGTGCGCATCCAGCAGTTGTTCGTCCAGCATGTCGCGACCGCTCATGGTGTGTTCCAGCTTCTCAGTTCTGCAGGATCTTCGAGCCCTTCATCACGATGTCGCTGCTGGCCTTGACGTTGATCTTGCCGGAGCCGTCGACCGTGATGTCCTTGCCCTTGATGGTGATGGTGCCGTCCTTCTTCATCGTGATGCTGGCGCTGCCGGTCTTGATGGTGATGGAATCGGCCACGTCGATGACGAGGTTCTTGCCCACCTTCAGCGAGTCGTCCTCGCCGACGCTGGTGGTGCGCGCCTTCGCGATCTGCGTGCCTTGCTTGCCGCCGACGCTCAGCGTGCGGTCGGAGCCGACGTCGATGCTCTGCTTGGTGCCCACCGACTTGGATTCGCTGGTGCCCACCGTCACCGAGCGCGTCACGCCGACGGCGATGGCCTGCAGGCCGCCGACGGTGATTTCCTGCGCCGCGCCGATCGCCACCGTCTCGTTGACGCCGACCGCGCGCGTGCGCTGAAGCGCCACCGTGCGCGTCTCGCTGGCGCCGACGGAGTGCGTGTGGTTCGCGCCGATGCTGACGGTCTCGTTGGCACCGACCGACTCGGTGCGGTTGACGCCGATGGTGATGGTCTCGTTCGAGCCCACCGACTCGGTGCGGTTGACCCCGATCGTGATGTTCTCGTTGTTGCCGACCGACTCGGTGCGGTCGACACCGACGGCGACGGTCTCGTTGTTGTTGATCGTCTTCTTGCGGTCGTGCTTGACGAGCTCGGTCTCGTCGTTGTCGATGGTCTTGGTGCGGTCGTGGCCGACCCACTTGGTCTCGTCGTTCTCGACCTCGGTGAGCTGGTCCTTCTCGGCGTGCAGCCACAGCTGCTCGGCGCCTTGCTTGTCCTCGAAGCGGATCGCGTTGGCGTTGCCGTAGCCGCCGCCCTTGGACGAGCGCGTCAGGATGCCCGACTGCGTCGCGTTGGCCGGCAGGTCCCAGGGCGGCATCTGCTCGGCGTTGTAGACGCGGCCGGTGATCAGCGGCTGGTCGGGGTCGCCCTCGAGGAAGCCGACCACCACCTCCTGGCCGATGCGCGGGATCGAGATGCCGCCGAAGTTCTTGCCGGCCCAGGGCGACGACACGCGCACCCAGCACGAGCTCTTCTCGTTCTGCTCGCCGTAGCGGTCCCAGTGGAACTGCACCTTCACGCGGCCGTACTTGTCGGTGAATATCTCCTCGCCGCCCGGGCCGACGACCACCGCGGTCTGCGGACCCTGCACGAAGGGCTTGGGCGTGGCGCGCAGCGGGCGGAACTGCTGCGCGCTCGGGATGACCGCGACGTCGCAGTCGAAGCGGGTGGCGCCGCCCGCTTCGTGCACGCCGAGGTGGGCACGCACCGTCAGGGCCGTCACCAGGTACTCGATGTTCTGGTCGTCGCGCGGGTGCTTGGTCAGCTTGGTCGTGCTGCCCACCGCCAGGCCGAGCGCGTTCGACGAACCGTGCATTTGCTGGTAGCGCGCCTGGCGCTCGTCCATGCGGTTCTCGGCCCACTGCGATCCGTCGGCCTTCTGGACGTAGTCGCCCTGGAAGTCGAACTCTTCGTAGTCGGCCAGCTCATGCTTGCGCGTGTTGGTCGTCTCGACCTCGAGCGAGGTGGACGGGCGCTCGAAGTCGTAGCTCGTCAGCACCGTCTTGCCGGTGCGCACCGATTCGCTGAAGCCCCAGCTGCAGACGTATTCCTGGTCGGGCGGCGCGTTGGCCGGGTCTTCGATGTAGCGCAGCGATTCGCAGCCGGGCGCGGCGTCGTGCGCGCTTTGCGAATCGACCAGGATCAGCTTGTGTGCGCCGTCGGTGTGCTTGAAGTACCAGTAGATGCCCTCGTGCTCGAGCAGTCGGGCGACGAAGTTGAAGTCGCTCTCGCGGTACTGGACGCAGTAGGTGCGCGGCTGGTACGAGCGGAACAGCTTGAGTTCGAAGTTGGCGACGCCGTGGTCGCCGAACACCTTCTTGACGATGTCGGGCACCGACATGTCCTGGAAGATGCGGCAGTCGGTGGTGCGGGTCAGGAACCACAGCCAGGGCCGCACGGTGGCGCGGTAGCCGAAGTAGCGGCCGCTCTGGGCGCTCATGCCGAAGCGGGTGACGTAGCCGTTGAAGTGGCGCTTGCTGCCGTCCTGCAGCGTGATGTGCACCGTCATCGGCTTGCCCAGCAGGTCCTGCGGCTTCAGGTCGGGCTTCTCGCTCAACAGCGACAGCTGCATCTCGCCCAGCGTGCTCAGGCCCGACGTCATGTTCATCGACTCGAAGAACAGGTCTTCGGGCGGCAGCGGCGATGTGAGGGTGATGGGATTGGCCATGGGTGCACTTGCGACGGAGTCGACAGCGCGCGGTGGCACGCCATGGCAGCCAGAGTAGGAAAACGGCTCCCCCGGGTAAAGCGACGAAAGTCATGTGTTCCGCCGGGCCGGCGACACCCCTGGTTACCACTGCGCCACCGCCCCGGGCCCTGGCCGCTTGCTGCCGCGCCGCGAGCCCACGTACCATTCGGCACGCAATGGAAGATGGCAGACGGGCGCCGACGTGGACGCCCGCATCACAGCAGCGGAGGGATCTTCATGGCATTGCAAGGCGCGCAGCATGGCGCGCAACCCGCGGCGGATTCACCCGCAGACCACCTGCCGGCGCTCACCAGCCTGCGCTTCGTCGCCGCCTTCGCGGTGCTGGTGCTGCACTACCGCGACCTGCTCGGCCCGCTGCCCGACTGGGTGCTGCGCGGCATCATCGGCGGGCAGTACGGCGTCACCTTCTTCTTCATCCTCAGCGGCTTCATCCTGACCTTCCGCTACCACGCCTGGTTTGCCGACGGCGTCGGCGAGGGCCGCTTCTGGCGCTTCCAGCGCTACCGCTTCGCGCGCATCTACCCGGTGTACCTGGTGGGCCTGCTGCTGGACACGCCCTGGCACCTGCTGGAGCGTGCCCAGGCCGGGCAGCTGGCCGAGGTCGGCACCACCTGGTGGGCCTCCTGGCTGCTCAACCTGGTCGGCCTGCAGGCCTGGGTGCCGGCGGTGCCGTTCGCGATGTTCTGGAACACGCCGGCCTGGAGCGTCGCGGCCGAGTTCTTCTTCTATGCCACCTTCCCGTTCCTGTGCGCCTGGCTGATCCGGCGCCGGCTGTCGCTGCGCGGGCTGGCGGCCTGCCTGGGCGCCACCGTGCTGGGCGGCATTGCGCTCTATGCGGGCGTGATCTGGCTGCTCAACGTCGCCTGGCACGTCGAGGGCACCACGCAGTACATCGTGCTGGTCTACAACCCGCTGCTGCGCTACAGCGAGTTCGGGGCCGGCTGCCTGGCGGGGCTGGCTTTCCTGCAGCTGCGTGCGCGGCCCCCGGGTCGCCTGACGGACGCTTCGGTGCGCGGCCGGCGCTGGCGCGATGCGATCGTCGTGCTGTCGCTGGCGGCGGTGGCGCTGCGCATCTGGCTGCCCGACTACGTGGGCCCCGACATGTGGCGCTGGCTGCTCGACGTCGCGATGAAATACGGCGTCTTCATCGTGCCGTTCTGCGCGCTGATCCTGGCCGTGGCGTCGGGCCGCACCTGCCTGAGCTGGCTGCTCGAGCGGCCGTGGATGGTGCTGCTGGGCGAGGCAAGTTACGCGCTCTACATCATCCACTGGTCGGTGACCACCTTCCTGCGCATGGGGTACCTGGGCGATGCCGGCACGCCCGGCGTGCACCTGCTGTTCCTGCTCGGCACCGTGGCTGCCTCGGTGCTGTGCCACCGCTTCATTGAAGTGCCCTGGCGCGAGCGCCTGCGCGGCGCGGCGCCGGCCGCCCGCGAACCCGTCCATCTTCCTGCCACCAGCCCCGTCCTGCGATGAACACCACTGCTGCCCTGCGACCCGCACCGCGTCCCAACGAAGTTGCCGCCGGCCGTCCCGTCGACGACGGCTGGCTGCAATGGATCGCCGAGAACCGGTTGCGCAACTGCGCGCCCGATTCGATGCTGCAGACCATGGTGGCCGCCGGCCTGTCGCGCGCCGACAGCCAGGCGGCGATCTCGCGCATGGAGCAGAACCCGGTGTTCCTGGCGGCGCGCCGGCACCAGCAGCTGCTGCGCAAGCTGGAGTCGGTGGTGGCCAACCAGCAGAAGCTGTGGGAATCGTCGCCGTTCTACGACCGGGTCGAGAAGCGCAGCCACGTGTCGCGCGACGAGTTCATCGAGCGCTACGTGCGCGGCAGCCGCCCGCTGGTGCTGACCGAGGCGGCGCGCGACTGGCCGGCGCGCACGCGCTGGTCGCCGCAGGACCTGAAGGCGCGCTTCGGGCACCTCGACGTCGAGGTGCAGGCCGAGCGCAATGCCGACCCCAACTACGAGCAGAACAAGATGAACCACCGGCGCACGGTGCGCCTGTCCGAGTTCGTCGACCAGGTGGTGGGCGGGGGTGCCACCAACGACTACTACCTGACGGCCAACAACGAGGCGTTGCGCCGGCCCGATTTCGCGCCGCTGCTGCAGGACATCGGCACGCTGCCCGAGGTGTGCGACCGGTCGCAGCTGGCGCAGCGCTCGTCGTTCTGGTTCGGGCCGGCCGGCACCAAGACACCGCTGCACCACGACACGCTGATGTTGATGCACACGCAGATCGTCGGGCGCAAGCGCTGGCGCTTCATCTCGCCGATGCAGACGCCGCTGCTGTACAACTTCTTCCGCGTCTACAGCCCGATCGACCTGGACGCGCCGGACCTGGCGCGCTATCCGGATTTCGCGCAGGCGCGCGTGCTCGACGTGGTGGTGGAGCCGGGCGAGACGGTGTTCCTGCCGCTCGGCTGGTGGCACCAGGTGACGGCGCTGGACGTGAGCCTGTCCTTCTCGTACTCGAACCTGGCGATCCCGAACGAGTTCTCGTACACCAACGCCGAGATCCACAACTGGTGAAATAGGGCCCCCCAGTCGATGTAGGGCCCCCCAGTCGCTTCGCTCCTGCCCCCGAGGGGCGCCACGCCAGGGGCCTGGCAAAGCCAGTTCCCCGGCGCGTGGCTTGATGGGTCGCGTCGCTGCGCTTGCTCGGTCCCGGATTGGCATCCGGGCTACGAATACTGGGTAGCCCGGATGCCAATCCGGGATGCACGCATAGAACCGCTGGTTCTGCAAAGCCGCGGGCGGGGAGGCTGGGGCGCGCCAATCAGGATGGGGCGCCGGAGCTGGCGGCTTTCAAGGCCCGCACGCGTCAGCGTGCATCGTGAAACTGACTTGTCGCCGACTGTTTGACCACAGCGAGCGAAGCGAGCGGCGGGAGTTTCGGCGACGGGCCTTGAAAGCAGACAGCGCAGGGCAGTCGACGCGCCCCCGGCGCGGCGACCGCTCCATCCGGCGCGCCCCAGCTTCCCCGCACGCGGCTTTGCTCGCGCCAATGCACGAATCCCGGATTGGCATCCGGGCTACCTTGCCGCCACCAGCCAGCCCTGGACGGGCTTGCCGCCTTCCTGCCGCAAGGTCTCGGCCATGATCTCCAGCGGCGCGAACCCGTTCGCCGTCAGCGCCGCCTCGATGTGTGCGCGCGAATGCGCATAGCGCCCGTGCGGCTCCAGCCGGAACATCAGCGGGCTGCCGTCCGGCAGCGCCTCCACCGTGAAGACCAGCAGCCCGCCGGCCTTGACCGAGCCGCGCGCCGCGGCCATCAGCGGCATCAGGTCGCCGAAGTAGCACAGCGTGTCGGCCGACAGCAGCACCTCCCATTGCCCCGGCGACTCGCGCAGGAACTCGGTCAGCTCGGCCTTGTACAGGTCGCTGTAGACGCCCTTGGTCTTCGCGTGGTCCAGCATGCCGCGCGACAGGTCGACGCCGGCCAGCACCCGGGCCCACGGCGCCACGAGCGGCCCGCACAGGCCGGTGCCGCAGCCGGCATCCAGCACCTCGAACTGCTTCGCCGGGGCCGGCAGGTGACGCTCCAGCATGCGCGCGCACAGCTGCGGCGCCTGGTAGCCCAGCCGTTCGTTCAGCTGCGTCTCGAAGCTGTCGGCGAAGTGGTCGAAGGTGGTCTCGACGTAGTCGTCGGACGCACGCGCCGGCACGTTCTCGCCGGAGCAGGCGGCCAGCATGTGCCGCGCCGTCGGGTGGCCCGGCTTGGCGGCCAGCCACTGGCGGAACACCTCGGCCGCCTCGGCCACCTTGCCCATCGTGTAGTAGGCCATGCCCAGCAACTGGTGGCCGTCGGGGTGCTCGGGCAGCAGCTCGATCGCCTTGCAGTACCAGCCGATGGCTTCCGGCACGTCGCCCTGCGCGGCCGCCAGTTGCCCGAGGTTGTTGTGCGCGTTCAACTGCCGCGGGTCCAGTTCGATCGCGTGCAGCCAGGCCGTGCGCGCCTCGTCGTTGCGCTGCTGCGCACGGTACAACGCCCCCAGGTTGTTGTGCAGGTCGGCGTTGGCGGGGGCGAGCGCGCTCGCCTGCTCGTAGGCGGCGGTGGCCTCGGCGAGCTGGCCGCGCGCCATGTGGATGTTGCCGAGGTTGTTGTGGTAGCCGGCAAAACCCGGCACCAGCGATATCGCGCGGCGGATGGCCGCGATGCCCTCGTCGCTGCGCCCGGTCTGGTGCAGCGCCATGCCCAGCAGGTGCAGCGCATCGGGATGGTCCGGCGCCACCGACAGGATGCGCCGGTAGAGCTGCTCGGCCCCTTCGAGCTGGCGGTTCTGGTGCATCCCGACGGCCATCTGCAGCGCGTCGTCGAGGCCGAGTTCGGTGGGGCCGGTGGTGGCCTCGACGGCGGGGTCTGCGCTCACGCTCGCATCCTTCCGTGTCAAACCGAGAAGCTGTAGATCCTGAAGGTGGTCTCGTCCGCCTCCAGCTTCGCATTGGTGCCATCGACGCCGCCGGTGCCCACCAGGCTCCAGCTCACGTTGCTGCAGGCATGCACCACCATCGCCGCCTTGTCGGGCAGGTTGTTCGCGTCCAGTTTGACCTTGGCCGACAGCACGACGTTGACGTTCGGCTTCGCGGTCGACGGCAGGCGGTCGCTCAGCGAGCCGTAGGCATGGTCGAGGCAGATCTCGACGCCGTACTTGACACCCTCGACGTCGAAGGTCGGCACGCTCTTGCCCGGCACGTAGACCGTCGCGCCGGAGTTGTCCAGCACCTCGTGGTAGTCCTGGGCCTTGTTGTACTTCGCGACCTTCCGGCCGTTCAGGTAGACGAGGCAGGTGTTGCGGCCCATGTGCGTCACCGTGCCGCCGCCCAGCTGCACGAGCTTCTCGCGGTTGCTCGGCGCCGCGTGGGTCTGCGTGAAGTTGGTCGCCGCCTTCGAGGCATCGGTCGTCCAGCGCTTGCCGCCGGCCAGCGTACCGCTCGGATCGTCGGTCTCGAACAGCCAGGCATCCGCGTCGCAGGTCTTGCCCGGGTTGGGCTTCCAGCCGCGGAAGCTGTGGTTGCCCATCGGGCCGGCCACCTGGCGGTCCAGGTCGCCCTGCTGGAAGTCGTTGGCGTTCTGCCGCACCGCCGCGCGTGCCTTCTCGGTGCGCGTCATGTCCTTCGCGTCGAACTTCTTGCGCAGCTCGGTGTCGCTCAGCTTGCTGCCGGCGGCGCGCTTGTTCTGCGCATAGGCGGCGAAGTCGCGCTGCAGCGGCTTCTTCCAGGCGATCGATCCGGGGAACAGCAGCAGGTGAGGGTAGTCGGCGCTCAAGCCCTTCAGCCAGGCTTCGATGCCCACCTTGCTGCCTTCGTCCATGTGGCGCACGTCGCCCACGCCGTGGTTGTCGTGGTTCAGCACGTTCGCGAAGGTGTACTCGGGGGCCGCGAACAGGCCCCACACCTGGCGCCGCTTGTCCGAACCCGCGGCGATCTTCTTCTCGATGAAGTCGTTCGCCTTCTGCAAGGCATTCGAGATGACCTGCTTGCGCTCGTCGATGGTGTCCGACTGGCGGGCCTCGGTGTCGTACTTCAGGACGGTGGCATAGAGCGTGGCGGGCATGGCATCCTCCGGTTCAGTCGAACGCGTACACGAAGCTGCCGTCCCGGGCCGTCACCTTGACCCCGGCGATCGCCTTGCCTTCCATCATCCGCGTCAGGAATTCCTTCGAGATGTCGGGCAGCATCGTGTTGGTCAGGATGGCGTCGATCATGCGGCCGCCCGATTCGCTCTCGGTGCAGCGGCTGACCACCAGCTTGACCACGTCGTCGCCGACCTCGAACGGGATCTTGTAGCGCGCCTCGACGCGCTTCTTGATGCGGTTCAGCTGCAGCTTGACGATCCGGCCCAGCATCTCGTCGGACAGCGGGTAGTACGGGATCGTCACCAGCCGCCCGAGCAGCGCCGGCGGGAAGATCTTCAGCAGCGGCTCGCGCAGTGCCTTCGCCAGGCCCTCGGCCTCGGGCATCAGCTCCGGGTCCTTGCACATGTTGGCGATCAGCTCGGTGCCGGCATTGGTGGTCAGCAGGATGAGCGTGTTCTTGAAGTCGATGAAGCGGCCTTCGCCGTCTTCCATGAAGCCCTTGTCGAACACCTGGAAGAAGATCTCGTGCACGTCCGGGTGGGCCTTCTCGACCTCGTCGAGCAGCACCACCGAGTACGGCTTGCGCCGCACCGCCTCGGTCAGCACGCCGCCCTCGCCGTAGCCGACGTAGCCGGGCGGCGCGCCCTTCAGCGTCGAGACGGTGTGCGCCTCCTGGAACTCGCTCATGTTGATCGTGATCAGATTCTGCTCGCCGCCGTACAAGGCCTCGGCCAGCGCCAGCGCGGTCTCGGTCTTGCCGACGCCCGAGGTGCCGGCCAGCATGAAGACGCCGATCGGCTTGCTCGGGTTGTCCAGGCCCGCCCGCGAGGTCTGGATGCGCTTGGCGATCATCTCCATCGCATGGTCCTGGCCGATCACGCGCTGGCTCAGCAGCGAGGCCACCTTCAGGATCGTCTCCATCTCGTTGCGCGCCATGCGGCCGACCGGGATGCCGGTCCAGTCGCCGACCACGCTGGCCACCGACTGGTAGTCGACCGTCGGCAGGATCAGCGGGTGCTCGCCCTGCAGCGCGGCCAGTTCGTCCTGCACCTGCTTCAGCTCGGCCAGCGTCGCGGCGCGCTCGGCGTCGGACAGTTTCGGCACCTCGGGCGCCACCACCTCGGCCGTCTTCTCGGCGCTCTTCTCGAGCGCGCTGCCGGTGCCTTCCACCGCGCCGGCCACGCCGCGCAGCTTCGCGCGCAGCGCGAGCAGCCTGTCGACCAGCGCCTTCTCGGCGGTCCAGCGCGTCGTCAGCTCGTCCAGCCGCTTGCGCTCGCCGGCCAGCAGCTCGGTGACGACGGCGCTGCGCTCGCGCGTGTCGATGCCGATCGCGGATTCGCGCGCGATGATGCCCTGCTCGGTCTCGAGCGCCTCGATGTGCTTGCTGCAGTCGTCCACCTCGGCCGGCGTCGCGTGCAGGCTGACCGCCACGCGCGCGCAGGCCGTGTCCAGCAGCGACACCGACTTGTCCGGCAACTGGCGCGCCGGGATGTAGCGGTGCGACAGCTTCACCGCCGCCTCCAGCGCCTCGTCGAGGATCTGCACCTTGTGGTGCTTCTCCATCGTCGACGCGACGCCGCGCATCATCAGGATCGCCTTCGGCTCGTCCGGTTCGTCGACCTGGATGCTCTGGAAGCGCCGCGTCAACGCCGGGTCCTTCTCGATGTACTTCTTGTACTCGGCGAAGGTGGTGGCGCCGATGGTGCGCAGCTGGCCGCGGGCGAGCGCCGGCTTCAGCAGGTTGGCCGCATCGCCGGTGCCGGCCGCGCCGCCCGCGCCGACCAGCGTGTGGGTCTCGTCGATGAACAGGATGATGGGCTTGGCACTCGCCTGCACCTCGTCGATCACCGAGCGCAGCCGCTGCTCGAACTCGCCCTTCATGCTGGCGCCGGCCTGCAGCAGCCCGACGTCGAGCACGCGCAGTTCCACGTCCTTCAGCGACGGCGGCACGTCGCCGCGCGCGATGCGCTGCGCGAAGCCTTCGACGACGGCGGTCTTGCCGACGCCGGCCTCGCCGACCAGGATCGGGTTGTTCTGACGCCGGCGCATCAGGATGTCGACCACCTGGCGGATCTCGTCGTCGCGGCCGACGATCGGGTCCATCTTGCCGCCGCGCGCCTGCTCGGTCAGGTCGGTCGTGAAGCGCTTCAGCGCCTCCTGCTTGCCCATCGCGGCCGGCGCGATCGCGTCGCTCGCCTCGCCCGGCGCACCGCCGTCGCTGGCGGCCTGTGCGTGCTCGGGCGATTGCGCGAGCAGCGATGCGAAGCGGTCGATCAGGTCGTCGAGCTTGATGCGTTCGAACTGCTTGCTGATGGCCAGCAGCGCGTTGCGCAGCGACGGCGTCTTCAGTGCGCCGACCAGCAGGTAGCCGGTGCGCACCTGGCGGTCGCCGAACATCAGCGAGCCGTAGACCCAGCCGCGCTCGACGGCGTTCTCGACGATGCTCGACAGGTCGGTCACCGAGGTGGCGCCGCGCGGCAGGCGGTCGAGCGACTGCGTCAGGTCGGCCACCAGCTGGGCGCCGTCGAGCTCGTAGTGCTTGACGATGCGGTGCAGGTCGCTGTCGTTGCCGTTGAGGATCTGGTAGATCCAGTGCTGCAGCTCGACGTACGGGTTGCCGCGCAGCTTGCAGAACACCGTGGCGCCCTCGATGGCCTTGTAGGCGATCGGGTTGAGCTTGCCGAAGAGGGCGGTGCGACTGATTTCAGCCATGGTGGTTCCTTAGGTCCCTGAGGTGGAGGGGGAGGCGGTGGCACTCATCTGCGCCGGGTCCAGCAGCAGCTCGCCGCGGTCCGGGTGCGGGGTCTTGCGGCCCAGCCAGGTGGTCAGGCCGAGCGCGCCCGGGGCCGCGGGGGTCAGCCCGAGCGGCGGTACCGCGCTGCCCTGCAGGATCAGCCGCAGGTCCCACAGCATCTCGAAGCCGAGCAGCTGGCGCATCCAGTCGCGCAGCTCGATCAGCGAGCGCTGGCCGGGCAGGAACTGGCGGTACTGCGCCAGCGTCAGCGGGCCGATGTGCAGGCGCAGCTTGTACTGCCGGTCCCAGACCTTGCTGCCGGCCACGGCCGAGACGCCGAGCGCGGCGCCGCGCGTGCCCTTGCCGCCCAGGCGCGTGCGGTCTTCGGGGCGCAGCGGCAGCCAGTGGCCGACGTGCGATTCGATGCGGATCGGCACCGTGAAGTACTGCCGCAGCACCTTGACGATGGACTCCGGCCGGCGCGTTGCCGCGCCGAGGTGGCCGGCGCCGAAGCGCTTGGCGTGGTCGGGCACCGCGTCGGCGTGGCGCAGCGCCGCCGGCGCCTGGCCGAACAGCGCGCCGACCCACTTGGCGAACTGGTCGTCGCTGGCGCGGTCGGCCTGCACCGCCGGCTGCGACTGCGACCAGGCGCGGTAGAACAGCAGCAGCATGCGGTGGTGGAACACGTCGGCGAAGCGCGCGAAGGTGGCGTCGCCGTGGTTGCGCAGGCGGTCGCGTGCGTGCTCGGTGAAGTGCAGCGGCAGCGGGCCCATCGGGCCGAACAGGCCGAAGAAGCGCACGCCCAGGCGTGGCACGCTGCGCTCGCCGGCGTCGAACGACATCACGCCGGCCGGCGCGAAATCGAGCTCCGGGTCCTGCCCCAGGCGCACCGGCTCGGCGCTCGGCCGCAGCGCGGCGCCCAGGCGCGGCGCCTGCGGCCACAGCGCGTCGATCTGGCGCAGCACCGCGAAGAAGTCGTGCGCCCACGGCTGCCGCGCGATCTCGTCGAACAGCCGCGTACGGCGTTCGTGCAGCAGCTGCGGATCGTGCGGCGCGTTCATCACAGCATCGCCTTGGTGCCCACGCGCGGCTGCGAGCGCAGGATCTCGCCGCGCGTCGCCGAGCGGACGATGGTTTCCGAGAAGCTGTTGGCCGACGCGTGGCGCGCGAAGAAGTGCTCGAGCACGCAGCCGAGCAGGAAGGCGCTGGAGCCCTGGAAACCGAGCTCGTCAACGGTGGTCGTGACCTCGACGCCGCAGCCGAAGGTGAGCGGGCCGGGGAAGGGCAGGCGGCGCACCACGGCTTTCGCGTCGACCGCCTGGATGCCTTCGACCTGCTTGGCCCAGCTCACGTCCTGCTCCGGCCCGTGCAGCGCCATCAGGCTGCGCAGCGCGGCGGCGGCGCGGCGGCTGTCCTCGCCGGCGATGCTCAGGTAGTTGAGCGTCAGCAGGCTGACCAGCGACCAGCCGACGTCGCCGCGCGCCAGGCGCTGTACCGGCCGGGTGGGGCCGCGCAGCGTCTCGATGCGGCCGGCGGGCCCGGCGACGTCCAGCGTCCAGGTGCTGGCGGTGGCCGGCAGCAGCGTCGGCAGGTCGCGGTTGGTGACCAGTGCGCTGAGCGACAGCTGGCGGATCTCTTCGCGGTAGGGCGCGTTGTTCGGGTCGACCAGCGACAGGAACACCTCCTGGCCGACGTAGGCCGAGCGCGGGCCGTCCTGGCGTTGCCGGCTCGACAGCAGGCGCGGCTCGCGGCGCAGCGTGTAGTAGGCGCCGTGGTTGCGTGCCTCGTCGTGGAAGGTGGCGTACAGCGGCAGGAAGCGCTGCTCGGCGACCTGGCCGGTGCCGAAGCCGGTGACGGATTCGATCGTGTGGACCTCGTAGTCCATCGGGCGCGTGCGGTCGGGCACGGCATGGTGCTCCCAGCTGCCGGGGCCGAGCTGGATGCGGTCCAGGCGCTTGTTGAACAGGTTGATCGCCGGCGTGCAGTACAGCGCCAGGCTGCCGGCGTCGACCAGCGATTCGAGCGCGACGTCGCCGCGGCCGAACAGCAGCACGATCTCGCATTCGGCGGCGTCGATGCGGGCGAGGCGGCGCGCGAGGTCGGTGACGGCGAAGAACAGGAAGCGCTGCGGCATCGCGGCGTATTCCTGCAGCAGCCGGTGGCCGCTGAAGCCGCGCAGCGTCTCGGGCAGCAGGGCCTGCGCGTCGTCGTAGCCGACCGCCTCGACCGAGTCGGTGTCGGCATAGCCCTGGCTCGGGCTGCGCGCGGCGCCGCCGTGCACGAAGGTCGCGAGGCTCGCGCCGAGGATCAGTTCGTGCAGCCGGAAGGCGACGTCGTCGGGCGCGGCCAGGTAGAACTCCAGCCGGTCCATCGGCAGCTGGCTGAACTTCAGGCCGGCGTGCGCCTTGAGCCGGATGCGCAGGCCGCCGCGCACCTGGCGGGCCGGCGGCAGGTGCGCGAGCGGCAGGTCGGGGGCGTGGGTGAAGTACTGCACCGCGTCGATCTCGACCGGCCACAGCGTCACGTCGTGCGCGGTGCGGAACTCGCAGCGCGTGTTGTTGCCGCGCACGGTGTCGCTGTGCAGCGCGCTGCCGCGCCGCACCGCGAAGCCGCGTGCAAGGTTCGGGTCCAGCGGGTCGGGCCGCATGCGCGCGATCATCGTCGACGGCATCGGCGACAGGAAGCCGGGGTAGACGGTCTCCAGCAGGTGCTGGATCAGCTTCGGATGCTCGGCGTCGATCTTCAGCTGCACGCGTGCGGCGAGGAAGGCGAAGCCTTCGAGCAGCCGCTCGACGTAGGGGTCAGTGACCTCGACGCCGTCCATCGACAGGCGTGCTGCGATCTTCGGGAACTCTTTCGCGAACTCGCCGCCGACCTCGCGCAGGTGGCTGAGTTCGTCGTTGTAGAGGCGCAGCAGGTTCGGATCCATGGTGTCGGTTTTCAGCCCTTGCGGCGGACCGTGCCGCCGGCGGCGTCGCGCACCTCGATCTGCCCGGCTTCCAGGTCGACCTGGGTGCGCAGCAGCAATTCGAGCGGGACGGGCTGGGCCCACATGAAGCCGCGGATCTCGAATTCGATGACGTTGTGGGTGTCGAGCACGCCGGCGGATTCGACCGCCTTGACCTCGAGCGAGTCTTCCATCACGCGCGGCTCGAAGCGCAGGATGGCCTGCTTGATGGTGTTCTCGAGCAACGGGATGTCGATGCGCGAGGCCATCTGGCCGGACATCGGCGGCAGGCCATAGTTGAGCACCGAGTCGCCGGCATGCGGGTACTGCTCGGCGAGCTTGGGCATGGGCTTGACGGCGTTGAGCAGCCACGACAGGTCGCGCAGCACTGCTTCGCGGATCTGCGCCTTGCTCATCACGCGGTTCTCGTCGGATTCGACGCGGGAGTGGGGGTCGAGGTCGGTCAGCCGGTCGAGCAGGACCGGTTGGAGTCGATCACGTACCTCGTGTGTGGCCATGTCAAAGATTGGTGCTGCGCGCGCGCGACGCGAACCGAGTGTGTTCGACGAGTCCCGGATTGGCATCCGGGCTACGAGAATGGGTAGCCCGGATGCCAATCCGGGATCTCCGCAAAGAGCCGCTGGTTCTGCAAAGTCGCGGGCGGGCAGGCTGGGGCGCGCCAATCAGGGTGGGGCGCCGGAGCTGACTGGTTTCAAGGCCCGCGTGCGCCAGCACGCTTCGTCCTCTGACTGTCGCCGACTGTTTGACCACAGCGAGCGCAGCGAGCGGCGGGAGTTTCGGCGACGGGCCTTGAAAGCAGGCTGCGCAGGGCCGTCGACGCGCCCTCGGCGCGGCGACCGCCCCATCCGGCGCGCCCCAGCCTGCCCGCCCGCGACTTTGCCGCACGAGAGCAGCGAAGTCAGGCAGCATCGCCGGATTCATCCTCAGCCACCGGCAACGGCTCCAGCGTGATCTCGCGCACCGAGAGCAAGTCAGCATCCTGCTCACCCAGCGCGAGCACCCGCTGCCCGACCCCGCGGAAGTGCTCGTCGGACAGTGCCAGCCACTCGGTGCGCCGCGCCAGCTGCGCCAGTGCGTCGCCCTCGGTCGCCGTGCCCGGATAGCGCGTCGGCACCAGTGCCACCGACTGCCCGCCGTTGGTGAACTCGAGCTGCGCCGCGCTCCACACCATGTCGCGCAGGTCTTCGGGTTCCTCGAAGCTGACCTTCGCCAGCGCGCTGAACGGCACCCAGCAGTAGCGCCCGTTGATCACCGCCTCGAGCACCGGGCCGAGCCGCGAATCGGCGTCGGCGATCCACTCGAAGCGCTGCCCGTTCAGCGTGCCCGGCGTCGCCGGTGCCGCCTCGAAGGCATCGTGGCGCAGCTTGGCGGCCACCGCCGCATCGCCGCGCGCATCGGCCATCAGCGCCTCGACCAGCCAGGCCACCCAGGCCTGCGGCCGGCCGAACACCATCGGCGTCGTCTTGCCGGCGAACACCGCTTCGCGCAGCGTCTCGCACTTCAGCGCCTCGCGGTAGGTGTTGACCATCGGCAGCGTGCCGGCATCCAGCTCGCCGCACACCTCCAGTTGCGTCAGCGCGCGCGGCCACTGGCCCAGCACGCACAGCAGCTGGAACAGGAAGATGCGCAGCTTCGGGTCGGCCGGTGCGGCGCGCACGCCGTCCTGCAGGCTCTTCAGTGCCGCATCGGTGCGGCCTTCGCGCAGGGCCTGTTCCGCGGCTTGTACTGGCGTCATGCCGTGTCTCCTGCGGCGTCAGCCGGGTTGCACTTCGGCTTCGAAGGTGTTGACGCCCTTGGCGGCACCGGTGGCATCCTGCGGCCGGTACTCGACCTGCACCTTGAAGAACGCCAGGCGGAATTCTTCCACCAGCTCGGGCGCGCCATCGGTCTCGTTGCGCACCTTGTGCGACACGATGCGTGCCTTCTCGACCACGATGGTCAGGTAGGGCACCGAGGCGATGCCGCCGGCCTTGTGCACCGTCAGCGTCGCCTTCTTGATGATTTCATTGCTGCGCAGCGCCGACATCAGGCCGGTCGTCGCGCTGTCCACGCGCTTGCGCACGATCAGCTCCTGCAGCGTCGTGCGCGCGGCCGCCGTGCCGAAGGCCGTGGCATTGCCATCCATGCCCCAGCTCCAGCCGACCACCTCGATCTCGTCGGTGTGCTTGGCGTCGACAGCCTCGCCCTTGATCGGTCCCTGCTTGGTGCCCTCGACCTTGAGGAACATGTCGGCCTTGGCCATGGTCTTTCCTTGCAAGCGTTTCAGAATGGTTCACGCCAGCGACACCGCCACGGGCCGGTCCGAAGACCGGCTCGTGGCGTGCGCTGCAGGCCGGGGGATCAGCCCTCGACCTTGTTCTCCGCGACGTTGTAGGAGGCGGTGCTGGTCGTGCCCTTGCCGCCTTCCTTGGCCTGGGTGGTGTACTCGACCTTGAACTTCGCGAAGTTCAGGCTGACGTTCTCCGTCAGGCGGTCTTCGCCACCGCTGCCGCCGGTGGACAGCGACGACACCAGCACGTTGGTGAGCGTGACGACGATGTACTCGAGGGGCTTGTCGCCGGCCTTGCGCACCGTCAGCTTCGCCTCCTTGATGTGCGTGCCCTTGCAGGCGGCCAGCATCAGCGCGGTCGACGAGGCGTCGACGTACTTGGTCAGCGAGATGTCCTGCACGCTGACCTTGCCCGAGCCGCCGCCGGCGCCTTGCGCGAACGAGCCGCTCTGGCTCAGGCCCCAGCTCCAGGCCAGGACGTCGATGCTGTCCTTGTGGACGGAATCCTGCGATTCGCCCTTGATGTCGCCGATCTTGATGAACATGTCTACAGCCATGATGCTTCTCCTTTAATCAATCAGTGGACCCGCTTGTAGGGATGCCGGCTTGGGGGTGCCACGTCGTCTGGGTGCTGACGTCGTGCGTCCGGCGACTTCTGCTTTCTTCGTTCCCGGCAAGCTGAACCTCCCGGGCTGCGATGCGCGCGGCGCCGGCCCGTCGGGCAGTGCGCCGCGTATCCTGTTCCTGGTTCAGGCCGCCTTCTGCGAGGGCAGCTTCGAGACCAGGCGCAGAGACACTGTCAAACCTTCCAGCTGGTAGTGGGGGCGCAGGAAGAACTTCGAGCTGTAGTAGCCCGGGTTGCCCTCGACCTCTTCCACCACCACCTCGGCAGCGGCCAGCGGCCGGCGTGCCTTGGTGTCTTCCGACGAGTGGGCGGGATCGCCGTCGACGTAGTTCATGATCCAGTCCTGCAGCCAGCGCTGCACCTCGTCGCGTTCCTTGAACGACCCCACCTTGTCGCGCACGATGCACTTCAGGTAGTGCGCGAAGCGGCAGGTCGCGAACAGGTAGGGCAGGCGCGCCGCCAGGTTGGCGTTGGCGGTGGCGTCCGGATCGTCGTACTCGGCCGGCTTCTGCAGCGACTGCGCGCCGATGAAGGCCGCGAAGTCGGAGTTCTTGCGGTGCACCAGCGGCATGAAGCCGTTCTTCGCCAGTTCGGCCTCGCGCCGGTCGCTGATCGCGATCTCGGTCGGGCACTTCATGTCGACACCGCCGTCGTCGGTCGGGAAGGTGTGCGTCGGCAGGCCCTCGACCGCGCCGCCCGATTCGATGCCGCGGATGCGCGAGCACCAGCCGTACTGCTTGAACGAACGGTTGATGTTGACCGCCATCGCGTACGCCGAGTTGGCCCAGGTGTACTTGGTGTGGTCGGCGCTGCCGGTGTCTTCCTCGAAGTTGAAGTCCTCGACCGGGTTGGTCTTGGCACCGTACGGGATGCGCGCCAGGAAGCGCGGCATCGCCAGGCCGATGTAGCGCGCGTCGTCCGACTCGCGCAGCGAGCGCCAGGCGGCGTATTCGGGCGTCGTGAAGATCTTGCTCAGGTCGCGCGGGTTGGCCAGCTCCTGCCACGAGCCCATCTGCATCAGGCTCGGGTCGGCGGCCGCGATGAACGGCGTGTGGGCCGCGGCCGACACCTTGGCCATCTCGCCCAGCAGCTCGACGTCGGGCGGGGTCTGGCCGAAGTAGTAGTCGCCGACCAGGCAGCCGAAGGGTTCGCCGCCGAACTGGCCGAACTCTTCCTCGTAGACGCGCTTGAAGATCGGGCTCTGGTCCCAGGCCGTGCCCTTGTAGCGCTTGAGCGTCTTGCCGAGATCGTTCTTGCTGATGTTCATCACGCGGATCTTCAGCTGCTCATCGGTCTCGGTGTTGTTGATGAGGTGGTGCAGCCCGCGCCACGCGCTTTCCAGTTGCTGGAAATCGGGGTGATGCATGATCAGGTTGATCTGCTCGCTGAGCTTCTTGTCGAGCTCGGCGATCATCGCCTCGATCGAGTTGACGACGTCGGTGCCGATCAGCTTGGTCTGCGACAGCGCCTGCTGGGCGAGGGTCAGGATGGCGGTCTCGACCGCCGACTTGGCCTCTTCGCTCTTCGGCTTGAATTCCTTGTTCAGCAGGCTGGCGAAATCGCCGCCCTGGAATTCGACGCCCTGCAGCGCGGAGGTCTGGTTCTGTGCTTCTGCCATTGCGTTCTCCTTGTCGCCTCAGGTCACTCGGCCTTGGTGTCGTCGGCTTTCTTGGCGCCGGCCAGGCTGTTCAGCAGCGCCGGGTCGGCCATCACCTTGGCCAGCAGTTCTTCCGCGCCGCTCTTGCCGTCCATGTAGGTGATCAGGTTGGACAGCTGCTGGCGCGCCTCGAGCAGCTTGCGCAGCGCGTCATTGTTGCGCGCGACCGCGGCGGGCGAGAAGTCGTCCATGCTGTTGAAGGTGAGGTCGACGCTGACGTTGCCCTCGCCGGTCAGCGTGTTGGGCACCTGGAACGCGACGCGCGGCTTCATCGACTTCATGCGGCTGTCGAAGTTGTCGACGTCGAACTCGAGGAACTTGCGGTCGGCCACCGGGGCCAGCGGCTCGGCCGGCTTGCCCGACAGGTCGGACAGCACGCCCATCACGAACGGCAGCTGCACCTTCTTCTCGGCGCCGTAGAGCTCCACGTCGTACTCGATCTGGACGCGCGGGGCCCGGTTGCGGGCGATGAACTTCTGACTGCTGGTGGCCATGGTGGACTCCTCTGGGGCGGGTTCGGGGATGTGTCAGATCACTGGTCGGGACTGCCGGCGATGCGTTCGACCTGGCCCAGGCCGTCGGACGCGAGGTCGCGGATGATGTCCATGAAGTTCTTGCCCATCAGCCGCTGCGCGCGGCGGATCAGCAACGGCGCGGGGTTGCTGGGCTCGTTGCGTTCGATCCACTCGCAGACGCGGTCGAGCGTGCGGCTGACGTCTTCGCGGCTGCGCAGTGCGCCCACCGCGACGGCGGCGCTGCCGTTGCCGGCGCTCGCGGTGCCGTCGGCGGCTGCGGCGTCATCGGCGGCGGCACCGGCGGCCGCGTCGGTGCCGGCCTGGGCTGCGGCACTCGCCAGGCACTGGGCCAGCACGCGCAGCGGGCGCAGCTCGGGGCCCTGGGCACCGCCGACCTTGTCGATCAGCACGGCCTCGATGCGGGCCATCTCGTCGCCGGTCTGCTTCAGCGCGGCCAGCGTGCCGGGGGCCTGGGCCTCGGCGTCCTTCAGGGCCTGCTGCACGCCTTCGGGATTGGGCACCGATTCGCTGCTGCCGGGCTGGGCCTTGCCGGCGGCCAGCTCGATCTGGCGCACGGTGAGCTGCGAGCGGCCGCCGCCGACCGGGGCGCTGCGCAGGTCGGCCAGGCCGGCGGCCGGGTCGACCAGCGGCGCCAGCGCATTCAGGCGCATGGTCGGGTCGTTGTTGTCGTCGGCATCGAGCAGCGGGTAGACACGGTCCCAGTGGCGTTCGAGCAGGCCGGCGATCAAGGCCAGTGCGCTGGCGTAGGCCGGCAGGCCGTGCTGGCGGGCGCCGGCACGGGCCAGCAGCACGGCGATGCGCAGGTCGCGGGTGCGCTGGGCGAGTTCGCGCGCCTGCTCGAAGACGGCGCGCCAGTCGGGCTGCTCGGCCGCGATGACGGTGTCGCCGAACTGCTGCTCGGCCTTGCCGCGCGACGATTCTTCGAGCGCCAGGAAGGCAGCGTCGTATTCGAGGTCCGGCCCGCAGGGCGCGTCGTCGGAGAGCGGCGCCAGCAGTTCTTCGACGGGCAGGGCATTCATGGGCGTGCGGGCAATCGGGCGGTGACGATGGGGTGGACTCTAGAAAGCAGAAGGGACATTCACATCTGCCGAAAGTCACTTATTCGGCCCCCCAGTCGTCGCTGCACTCCTCCTGCCCCCAAGGGGCGCCACGCCAGGGGCCCGGCAAAGCCGGTTCCCCGGCGCGTTGCTTGATGGGCGCCTCGCTGCGCTGGCGCATTCGTAGCCCGGATGAAGCGCAGCGGAATCCGGGGCAGCGGCATTGCCACACACAACCCGGATTGGCATCCGGGCTTGTATGTTCCGTCTGCACCCCCAACCACGGGGGATGCACGAGCGCAGCGACGACTGGGGGGCCTTCAGAACGCCGAACACGACCCCCCATCGCTCACGTCCAGGCACCCCGACAGTTGCGGCTGGTTGCGCACCTTGCCCCACTCGGCCGCCAGCGGATCGGCCTGCTTGTCGTCTGCCGACAGCCCGCGGATCAGCGATGCGGCCGTGCAGATGTAGGGCTGCGCCAGGTTGCGGCCGTAGACGTCGGACTCGAACTGCGACTGGAAGCGCGACTGCAAGGCCTCGCGCGTGATGCCCAGGATGTCCAGGTTGGCTACCGGCACCGCCCCGAGCACCAGGTTGGCGCCCTGGAACGTGATCACGTAGCCGGTCGGCGAGGTCACCGTGCCCTGCGTGATCGCATACGTGCCGGCCGGGCTGGTGGCAGTGGCGGCCGTCGCCAGCGCGCCGGTCACCGCCGTCGCGGCGTTGTCGCCGTTCAGCAGGCCGTTCACCGTGTAGGTCAGCGGCGGGATCGCTCCCGGCTGCCCGCTGGCCGGGTCGGCCGCCACCGTGAGCGTCGGCTGGGTCGGGAACAGCAGCTGCTGGCCGTTGCCCGGCAGCGCGATGCCCGACAGCGAACAGACCTGCGTGTCGCCGAAGCTGCAGCCGTAGTAACTGACCGCTCCGCCGGCCACCGGCGGGTTGCTCACCGCCGCCGTCCACACGCGCCAGTAGCTGCCCGCCGACAAGCTGGCTCCCGCGCCGAAGATCACCTGCGTCGGTGCCACGATGTCCAGCGTGCCGATCTCGTTGTCCATCGCGATCGAGCGGTTCAGCGTCACGCTGCCGCCGGCCCGCAGCAGCGCACTCGCGCCGCCCTGGCTGTCGGTGATGGCCAGCGTCTCGAAGGCGGCGCCGTCGGTGCTGAAGCGCGCCGCCGAGGCGCTGTCGATCACCAGGTTGCCCGCGGTGACCACCGACAGCGAGCCCGGCGGGTCGAACGCCAGCGTGCCGATCTGGTTCTGCGCATTCGTCAGGGTGACCGTGCTGCCCCCGTTGCCCTGGATCACCAGCCGGTCGACGGTGATCGGGCCGGTTTGCGAGACGTTGCCGCTGGTCAGCAGGCCGAGGTCGCGCACCCGGTTCTGCCCGCCCAGCAGGATGCCCAGCGATTCCCCGCCCTGGTTCTGCAGCGTCAGCGAGGTCGCCGGCAGGTCCAGCGCCTGGTCGGCCACGGTGATCAGTCCGCCCTGCGAGGACGAGCCGACGACGATGCCCTTGTCGGCCGTCAGGCCGCCGGTGCCGCCCACCGGCTGCAGCCAGCGCGACTCGATCACGAAGTCTGCCGTGTTGCCCGTCGGCGGTGCCGTCGCGATCAGGATCGGCGTGCCGGTCTGCTCCGACAGGCTGCCGTCGGCGGCGACGCCCAGCGGCCGCAGGTTGGCGCTTCCGCTGACGCGGATCACCGGTGCGGCGCCGAGCGCCAGCGCCGTGCCGTTGTCTGTGGCGGCCCCGATCACCACCTCGCCGGCGTCCAGCGTCAGGCCCTTGCCGCCGCTGGGGCTGAACTGCTGCAGGCCGACGCCGCCGGTCGAATTGGCCGATTGCCCCGCCAGCGTCACGCGTGAGCTGCTGTTGGCAGCCGAGGCGATGGTCAGGGTGCCGTAGCGCAGGCCGACCGCGGCGCTGTCCGTGCCCAGCGCCGCGGCGCCGTCGTCGCCCCGCCCTGCCAGCACCACCGATCCGATGCCGGCCGCGATGTCGAGCGTGCCGATGTCCAACCCGACCGCCTGCTCGCCGCCGCCGGCGCTGCGGGTGGCGACGCCGCGCACGTCGATGGTGCCGGCGTCGGTGCGCAGCGAGTTGCCGTCCAGCCGCACGGCCGAGCCGTGGCCCGCCAGGCCCAGGATGCCGATGTTGTTGGCCAGCACCGTGCTGCCGGTGATCTCGACGCCGGACTCCGAGGTGGCGGCATTGCCGGCGCCGCGGATCACGACGTCGCCGCGCGCTGCGGCGCCGCTGGTGTCGATGCCGCTGCGCACGATCGACACCGCGGACTGCTGCCCGTTGCCGCGCGCGAAGCCGGTGGCGGGGTCGGTGCCGCCGCTCAGGGTCAGGTTGCCGCCGCCGGTGGCGAGCAAGGTGCCGACCAGGCTGACGACGCCGCTGCCGCTGCCGTCCAGGTCGCTCAGCAGGTTGATGTCCATCGCGCCGGCACCGGCGGCGACCGAGATCGAGCTGCCGTCGCCGAGCGAGATGCTGTCGTGCGCGCGCAGCGTCAGGCTGGTGCGCGCGGTTCCCGTGCTGCGCACGATGGCGGCACCGGGCGCCATCGTGATGCTGCCGGTGGCGGTGCCGGTGGCGGCCGTGCCGGTCGTGATCTCGACGCTGGTGCCGGCATCGAGGGCGGCCGAGATGTCGGCCGCGCGCACGTTCGCACCGGGGGCCGTCGGCGAGAAGCTGCCCTCGACGCCGATGGTCGCGCTGTCGGAGATCGTCACGTCGAAGGGGTCGAGCGACCAGGTGCCGGCCTTGCCGCCGGCCGCGCGCGCGCCGGCATCGACGCTGCCTTGCCGCGACAGCACCCCGTTCGCGTCGGCCAGGCTGGTGGTCATCGCGGTGCCCGAGGTCTCGACGCTGCCGCCGTTGCCGCCGGCCGCGCCGCCGCGTGCGCTCAGCGCGCCGTACATCTCGAGCACGCCGAAGTCGGTGCGCGCCACCGGCGGCGAGGTGCCGCCCGGCGCCTGGTTCAGCATCGCGCGCAGCGAGACGGTGCCGCCGTTGCCGTTGCCGGTCGCGTCGGCGCTGATGACGCTGCCGTCCGCGACCGTCAGCGATGCGGTACCGGTACCGCCGGCCGCGATGCTGCCGCCGCCCGTGCTGCCGTCGGCCGAGATCCGAACCGGCGTGCGGCCGCTGCTCAACGAGATGAAGCGGCCGCCCAGCGTGATGGTGCCGGCCGTGCCGGTGCTGCTGTTGGCCGACAGCGTCGCGCCTTCGATCTGCAACTGCGAGATCGTGCTGTTGCCCGCATCGACCACGATGCTGCCGCCCGGGCCGTCGCTGCTGTCGGTGCTGAGGGTGCCGCCGATGAAGACGGTGTCGCTGCGCTGGCCTTCCTCGGGGCTGACCGCGCCGACGCGGATCGTGCCGCCGGCGGCCACGGTCTGCGAGCCGGCATCCAGGAAGACACCGCCGCCCTGCGGCGTCGGCGTGGCGGACAGCACCTGGATGAAGCCGCTGGTGGTGACCGGCGACAGCGTCGCCGCCGAGGCGTTGCCGATCGTGATCGAACCGCGCGGTGCGCTGATCGAGCCGGCATGTTCGACGCCGTCGCGGCCCAGCAGCAGGATGGAGCCGCCTTCGCCGGCCACGATCTGCGGCACGGCCGGGTTGGTCGCCTCCTGGATGGTCAGGCTGGTGCCGCTCAGGCCGGTCCCCGCGTCGGCGAAACCGATGGCGCCGCCGTTGATGAAGCCGGCGTAGTTGTTGGCCGTCATGTCGGCGGTCAGGTCGAGCGTGGTCGCCACCAGCGAGCCCACGTTCACCTGCGCGCTGGGCCCGAACACGATGCCGGTCGGGTTGACCAGGAAGACGCGGCCGTTGGCACTGATGCCGCCGTAGATTTCGCTGATCGGCACGCCGTTGGCGCTGCCGGTGACGCGGTTGATCAGGATGCTCTGCGCGTTCGGCTGCACGAAGTTGACCTTGGCGCTGCTGCCGACGCTGAAGCTCTGCCACTCGACCAGCGCGCGGTTGGTCGCACTCTGGTTCTGCGTCACCGCGAGCGTCGGGTTGGTGCCGCCGGTGGCGGTGCCGACGGTGGCGTTGATCTGTGCGCCGCCCGGTGCGACCACCGGCAGCTGCGTGGCCACCGGGGCGGCCAGGACCGGGCCGCCGAGCAGCAGGGCCACGGCCAGCGAGACCGGCAGCAGGCGCGGCTGGAACGCCCGGGAAGACGGGTGCGAAGACGGGCGCGAAGGCGAAGTGCGGGTTGCCATGGACATGTCCTCAGAATGCGTGTTGCAGCTCGACCAGGAAGCGCGTGCGCTTGTCGTCGGCTTCGGAGGTGACCGGCTCGTCGCCGCGCCGCGCGACGGCGGCCTTCAGCGTGAAGAGCTCGGGGTTGGTGTACTGCACGCCCAGGCCCGAGCCATGCAGGTTCAGCGTGTTGGCACCGCCGCCGGTCGGGCGCTTGAAGCGCTTGCCGTGGCCGGCGTCGTGGAAGACGAAGCCGGTCCATTGCGGGTCGATCCACAGGCGCAGCTCGGTGTTCAGCACCACGGCCTCGTCCGACGAGCCCTCGGCCGACGGATAGGCGCGCACGCCGCGTGCGCCGCCGAGCGTCATCTTCTCGGCGTTGTCCAGGTTCTTGCTGGCGAGCTGGCCGACCAGGCCGATGAACAGCGACACCTTGGGCACCACCGCCTGCAGCCGGTTGACCTGCACGCCGAGCTTGCGGAAGCTGCCCTGCGTCGCACCGTCGCCGAGCCCGGCGTCGTAGTCGCGGTAGGACTCGCTCTCGATGTCGAGCTTGCCGAACTGCAGCGACAGGCTGCCGCCGGTGAAGCCGCCGCCGGCGAAGGCGTCGCGGTTCTCGCCCGACAGGCTGAACTCGCCGCCGCGGATCTTCTTCTCGGTGGTGTCGCCGAACTCGTCGACCAGCTTCTTGCTCGTCAGCACGAAGCGGCCGACCAGGTTGCGCTCGCGCGTGCGCACGAACGGGTACGACAGCGAGACGTCGGCCACGTTGGCCGAGCCGGTGGCGCCGGCGCCGGCGAAATCCTGGCCCAGCTCGTACTCGACGCGCGAGATGCCGGCACCCACGCGCCAGGGGCTGGCGCCGAGCGGGATCTCGTAGCCCAGGCGACCGACCACCGTGCCCTTGCCGCTGGAGACGGAAGCGCGCAGGTCGAGGTTGTCGCCCGAGCCGGTGGGGTTGTTCCAGCGCAGCAGCGCGCCGGCGCGGTACCGGCCGCTGACCTCGGAGCCGTAGTTGTCGGCATCGACGCTCGCATCCCAGCCGCGCCGCGCCTCGGTCTGCACCGCGATCGCGTACTGGCCTTCATCGCCGGTGGGCAGCAGCGTGGCCTTGGCGGAGACGCCGGGCCAGTCGTTCAGCGTGTACATCGCGCGGTCGAGGGCCAGCACGTCCAGCGGCTGGTCCTTCGCGATGCCGCTGCGTTCGAGCACGCGGGTGATGCGGGCCGGCGCGATCGGCGGCTTCTCGGGGGCGTCGACCGTCACGCGCGATATGCGCGGCTCGACGATGGCGACCTGCAGCACGCCCTGCGCCAGGTCCTGTGTCGGGAAGCCGACGCCGACCAGGCCGTGGCCGCGCTCCTCGTAGAAGCGGCGCAGCGCGACGGCGATCACGGCCAGGTCGGTGGCATCGATGGGCCGGTTCAGCCAGGGCTTGACGACCTGCTGCAGCTCGGCCTCGGGGACGACCTTGGTGGGCGTGAAGCGCACCGCGGTGAGGGTGAACTTGACGGCCGGTGCGGCGGCACGCGGTGCAGAAGCCGGGGGCGCAGCCTGCGGCGCGTTGCGCAGGGCCGGAGCCTGCGCCCGGGCCAGCAGCGGAAGGGCCAGCGCGAGGGCCAGCGGCAGCGTGCGAAGGGGGAAGTTGGTCATGCTCGTTCTCAGCGCGCAGCGACCGCGTTGAACACCTGCAGGCGTCCGTTGCCGATCACGTTGAACGGGGCCCAGAAGAAGGGATGGGCGAAGCGGCGGTTCTTCTGCACCTCGAGCTGGGCCTGCTGCATCGCGCCCATCAGGTCGCGGCCACCGGCCAGTTCGCGGTACAGCCGCGTCATCAGCAGGTCGGTCGACTCGTCGGCCACCGGCCACAGCGAAGCGACGATGCTGTTGGCGCCGGCCGACAGGATGGAGTGCGTGAAGCCGACGATCTCGTCGCCGCGCGACACCTTGCCGAGGCCGCTTTCGCAGGCCGACAGCGTCATCAGGCGCACGCCGTCGAGCTTGAGGTTGTAGATGTCGCGCGCCTCCAGCAGGCCGGATTCGCCGGGCGCGGCGGCCAGCAGCACACGCGAGAACAGCGGGTCGGCTTCGTCCAGTTCGGCGTGGGCCGCGATGTGCACCACGCTGGCCGACGCGGCGCCGTCCTTGAAGCGCTGCTTGGTGGCCTGCTGCTGCACGAAGACCTCGCTGCGGCTGAACTGCTGCGCCACCTTCTGCACCTCGCGCTCGGCGCCGGGCAGCGGCGGCACGTCGCGGTCGGTGGCGGGGTTGCCGAAGCCGAGCAGCGACGAGGCCTGGGCATTGCCGCGCGCCAGCAGCCGCGAGCCCACCGCCGCCGACGGCCAGACCGCCAGTGCGCTGCGCTCGATCAGGAAGCCGCGCCCGTCGTGCAGCGCCTGGAACGGCAGGTAGTGCAGCGGGCCGTGCGGCACGACGAAGAGGCGGCGCGTGTCGCCCAGGTCGATGCCCGACAGCAGCGACTTGTACAGCCCCTGGGCCAGCGAGGGGGTGTCGCGGCGGCGCTCGATGACGCTGCTGCGGAAGGCGTCGACCTGCTTGGCGAGCGAGGCCTGGCCCTGCGGGATCACGGCGGCCGACAGCCCGCTGCGCGCGACCAGCCAGACCACGCTGCGGTCTTCGAGCACGTGGAACTGCAGCACCGCGTCGCCGGCGCCCAGCGAGCGCTGCAGCTCGGCCAGCGAGACGCGCTCCTGCGCGAGGGTGTCGCTGGCGCGGTCGCGGATCGAGTCGAGCAGCTGGCGCGAACGCGAGGCCTCGGACAGCGTCCAGGCGGCCTCGTAGTTGCGCGCGTCCAGGCTCAGCGCGAGCGCGGCGTTGAAGACCTGCTGGATGTCGCCGAACAGGCCGGTCTTGAATTCTTCGCTGGTGAACTTGCTGCGCAGGCGTTCGGCCTGCTGCACGGTGTCGAGGTAGGCGTTGAGCGCGGCGGTCTTGTCGCCGCGGGCCGCCTCGACGCGGGCGATGCCTTCGGAGGCCCACAGCCGGTGGTAGGGCGCGTCGCCGGTGCCGGGGTCGGCCAGCACCTGCCTGAAGAGCACCAGCGCCTCGTTCGGCTGGGCACTGCCGAGCAGCGCATTGGCGCGGCTGCGCTTGTAGAAGGCGCCGAGCTTGTCGGTCTCGCGCACCGGGACCTGGTCGAGCTGCTTCAGCGCTTCGGGGGCGCGGCCGGCGGCGGTGTAGGCATTGGCGAGCGAGACCTGCACCAGCGGGCGGAAGCGGTCGCTCGCGAGCGCGATGCTGCGGTGGTAGTAGTCGGCGGCATCGCCGTAGCGGGCGCGGCGCACGGCCACGTCGCCCAGTACCTTGAGGGACGGGGCGTGGGCCTGCTGCGGGTTCTTCGGCGTGAGGGCGAGCGAGCCGTTGGCGAAGCGTTCGGCCTCGTCGAGCAGGCCGGCGTAGCTGTAGGCGATGGCCAGATCGCGCTGCGCGAGGGATTGCAGGTCGGCGTTGTCGTCGACCTGGCCCAGGTGCAGCGCCTTGCTGGCGGCGCGGATGCTCTGGCGGAACTCTCCCTGCTCGGCGAGCGCGATGGAGCGGCCGCAGTAGCCGTAGCCGTCGAGCTTGACGACGTCGCGTGCGTAGAGCGCCTTGCCTTCGGCACTGACGGAGAAGAGGCTCTCGGCGTCGCGCTGGCGGGCGAGGGCGTCGCGGGCCTGGTTGTTGGCGGGGGCCAGGCCATCGGCCGCGGCGGGCTGGACCTGGGCCCGGGCGCCGGTGGCCAGCAGCAGGGCGCAGGCGAGTGCCACGCAGCCTGCACGAACAGAGGGAATCGACACAGCTTTGCCTTTCGATGCATGCGGGCGCCGCGCATGCCGCGGGCCGCGCGTGAGCGCAATCGCGGGGCGATGCTAGGAGCGGGGCGGGTGGTCACAAAGTGACCAAGGTGAGTCGACCGGCGGTTCTAGGGGGGCGGCCCGGGCCTGCTTCCGGAGGGGGGATCTCCCTATTTTCTGCACATCTCCTTGGAAGACTGCGGCGCGTCAAGCGCTACACAACTCAGGGGGATTCATGCTGGACATCACCCGACGGCTTGCCGTCGTTGCCTTTCTCGCCCTGCCATTGAAGGCCATGGCGGCGGGCTACCCGCCCGGCACCAAGGTCTGGAGCTGGACCTACAACGCCCGCGGGCAGAAGCTCACCGCCACGGCGCCGGACGGCGCGACGACGACCTGGACCTACCACGAGGACAAGACCGCCGACCACATGGTCGGCGACATGGAGAGCGAGACCACGAGCGACGGACGCGTCACGCGCTTCAAGCGCTACAACCGGCTGGGCCAGCTGCTGGAGAGCGTCGACCCGAACGGGATCGTCATCCTGCAGACCTGGGACCTGCGGCAGCACTTGCTGTCGCGCAACGTGGGCGGCCGCGTCACCCGGTACGCGTATGACGCCGCGGGCCAGCTCAAGCGGCTGACGCAGCCTGACGGCAGCTGGATCGGCTGGGACTACGACGACGCGCACCGCAAGGTGGCGGTCCAGTACGGAGGTATGAACTCCTTCGTTCCCGGAGACGGGCAAAGCTGGAGATAGGGCTCATGAAAGATCAATTGAAATGCTGGATGCTCGCGTTGTCGATTGCCACCTTGCATCTTCTGTGCAGCGCAGCAAGCTTGGCATGGAGCTCTGTCATCAAGAGTTCAGCGACAACGCCATTCTGGAGGCATGTTTTCTCGGCTCTTTCATTCCCCTTGGGTCATGCAGCGAATTGGCTTGGATTGCCGATCAGTGGCCTGCTCGTGTGGTCGCTGAACAGCTTGCTCTGGGGTGTTTTGCTGGCGTACTTGATTCTCCGCGCCCGAAGGTCACCGAACGCGAGAGAAATCGGATGACCAGCGGAGACAACAGCTCTGTGAGTACTGAAGGAAGCCGACTGTGCTTGTTCACGTGCCAACACCGAATGCGTGGTGAATCCCGGGTCTTCCATGAACAAGCTCTCGCTTCTGCTCCTCGTCGCCATGGGCAATGTCGTTCTCCCATGCGCGAGGGCACAGACTCAGGAAGAAACAGACCTTCGAACCGCGAATATCGCCATCGCGGCTAGCATTGCAATGAGCGCGAATGCGCAGACCAGGACGAGATGCGCCGTGACCCCTTGCTTGGGCGTGTCTCAAGCCGAGATCGGATTGGCCCTGATTGCTGCGCGCAGCAGCCCCGGATCGCTCAAGGCACTGTCGGAACTTGCCCGATTCAAGCTGGACGGCAGCTTGGCGGAGGACTATTCGTGCAACGTCCTGCGCAAGGGATCGAAGCTGAAGAAGTGGATGGAAGCGACGACGCCAAGCCAGCTCAGAAATCGATGCGTTGCCGAGTACGACGCGATCACGCGCTCCCACGCCAGTGTTTTTCCGGCCTCTGAGGTGAACTTGGTTTGCAGGACGGAAGCCGAGATCGTTGCGGCGCTAGGGAAGCTCTGCAAAACCGGCCTGAGGCTTGCATAGACGAAGGGCATGATCGCCAAGCGAGTTGAGCCGATGAAGCAACTGGGACTGGGACTGAATCTGTCGACCAAGAAGACGCGCAAGC
>Ga0209758_1001019_pt1 | contig 37066 bp, 33 predicted proteins | sample AraplaMF_Col_mMF_FD_184258 | JGI IMG/M metagenome (GOLD analysis project Ga0209758, IMG submission 184258) | Arabidopsis root microbial communities from the University of North Carolina, USA - plate scrape MF_Col_mMF (SPAdes) (version 2) | ecosystem: Host-associated > Plants > Roots > Endosphere... | reverse complement strand
TGCACGAAGTGAAGCTGATCGTCGACCTGATCTATGAAGGCGGCATCGCCAACATGAACTACTCGATCTCCAACACGGCCGAGTACGGCGAGTACGTCACCGGTCCGCGCATCATCACGGACGAGACCAAGAAGGAGATGCGGAAGGTTCTGGCCGATATTCAGGGCGGCAAGTTTGCCCGCGACTGGATGCTCGAGAACAAGGTCAACCAGACCTCGTTCAAGGCGACCCGCGCCAAGCTCGCTTCCCATCCGATCGAGGAAGTCGGCGCGAAGCTCCGCGACATGATGCCCTGGATCAAGAAGGGCGCGCTGGTGGATAAGTCGAAGAACTAACGGCGTCGCCGTCATTTCCGGGGGCGCGCTCTGCGCGCCCGGAATGACGAGCCAAACCAAATTTTAAATCTTCACGATTATATCTGAGCGAGATCGCAAACAGCGGTCTCGCTCTTTTCATCTCGCGCGAAGCATCGCTGCTTCATTCAAATTCTTCGCGAGCTGATGTGCTCCTAGAGCACAAGAACTGACGCTTAAACCACATTCTTGAGCTCGCGTCATTTTTCAGAGTTTTCGCGAGCTTTGCGATCGCCGAAAGCGCTGTGTCTTCAGAGGCTAGGATTCAACTCTTCATCCGCGGCTTCAACGCACAATCAATCGGCCCCGCCATTTGCTGCGATGCTGCCGAAGCGGACATTCGACCGCATCATTGCCAAGCGGCTGGGGCTGTTGCCGCAGGGGTTGATGGAAGTTTAGCTCGCTTTGGCCGTTCGCGCGCGTGGATGGGCGGCCATGGCGATCATCCGCAGCGCCATCACCGCGAGCAGCGGAATGAGGAAGGCGGCATAGACCGGCGTGGCCGGCACCCGCTTGCCGAAGGACACCATGAACTGGAGCCAGAGGTAATAGCCACCCGCGAGGTGCAGCGCGCGCCAGGCGCGCGGGCCGATCAGCGCGGCCGTACGGTCGAGCGAGGTCGCGCTCATGGCGATGATGACGAGGTAGCCGATGCCGCCGAAGATGTAGGAGGCCGGTGAGGTCGCCTGCGCAAAGCCGGCCGGATCCATCTTCGCGAAGACGACGATCGCGATCGCGTGGATGACGTGGGACGCCGCAAAGCTCAGGCCCAGATAGCGCCGGTTGCGGCGCTGCCAGCGCGTCCAGGGGTTGGGCCAGAGCCGCGCCAGCGCCGCGGCACTGAAGGCAAGGCAAAACAGCAGCAACGAGCTGCGCGCCGTGAAGCGGATCACCATGCGGATGCCATCGACGTCGAACTGCCGCATCGAGGCGATCGAGAGGCTCAAGGTGATCAGACTCAGCGTGAGAACGGCGAGGAGCCGCCGCCCTTCGAGCCAGCTTAGACGTTGCGGCATGGTGTTCCCCCGTTATGTAATCATTGATTACATCGTCCGACTGCGTGATCGTCAATGGTGTAATCGCTGCTTACATTCACGTTGGAGTGATGCTAGAAAGCACCATGTCTCCCCGCCAGACATCCAAACCTCGCGCTCGCCAGACACAGGAAGCCCGGCCCTATCATCACGGAGACCTTCGTCGCGTGTTGATCGATGCTGCGCTGCAGCTGGCAGCCGAAGGCGCCGAGGTCTCGGTCCGCGAGGCCGCGCGCCGGGCTGCGGTCTCGCCAGGAGCGCCATTCCGGCATTTTCCCAACCGCGACGCCTTGATGGCTGCCGTGGCCGAGGAGGCGCAACGGCGCTTTCGCGTCGAGATCGAAGCCGCGCTGGCAGACGCTCCGGCCGCCAATGCTCTGGCACGCTTCCGCGCCTTCGGCCTCGCCTATGTGCGATGGGCCATGCGCAACCCCGCGCATTTCGAGATCATCTCCACAGGGCGCTATTTCGCCCATGGCAGCTCGGCTGAGCTGACGCGCGACAACGCCGAGCTGATCGCGCTGACCGAACGGATGCTGACCGAGGCGGTCGCGCAGGGCCTGCTGAGGTCGACGGATCTGAAGCGGGTCCTGATCGCCGGTCGCGCCCTGATCTACGGTTTCGCCCGGATGAACCTCGACGGCCATTTCCCGCGCTGGGGTGTGGAGGAGGCCGAGATTGAAGAGATGGCGGAAGGCGTGATCGATCTGTTCATCAGCGGGATATCAAAGCCCTAGCCTCGCCCGGATAAGGCCTTCGCAGCTCGCTAACATTAAGCGAAGGTCGGACGCTGGTTCGCGTTGCCTGCCCGAGACCGTTCTATTACAGTTTTGTGACACGGTGCAGCCGGCTGCGCCGGACGCCCTGGCCGTCTCGAGACGGGCCAGACGGCTTGGCTTCACCGCGCCGGAACGTGTTCAGCGTGTCCTCGATGGCGCCCGCGCCTGATCCAGGTCCTTCCGCCACCACCGCCGTTCTGGCGAGCGTCGCTGCGCTCGGCATCTGGCGGCTGCTCGCGGTGGCCGCGCCGCATTTGGCAGCGCTGGCGCTGATGTACGAGACCGAGACCGATTTCAGCTCGCGCCTGTCCTTCCTGCTCGCCTGGGGTATCCTCAACTTCTTCTGGATCACGCTGTTGCGCCGGCCGGCCCTGTCGGGTGCGCTGTCGCTGACTATGGTCGTGGTGCTGGTGCTGCTGTCGCGGCTCAAGCACGACGTCGCGCAGATGACGGTCAATTTCATCGACCTGATGATGATCGACCGCGACACGGTCGCGTTTCTGTTCACGATCTTCCCGAACCTGCGCTGGTCCGTAATCGGGGCAGGTCTGATCACGCTGCCCCTGATGTATGCGCTGTGGTGGCTCGATCCATTTCGCATCCGCCGCCTGCCGGCCCTGGCCTGCAAGCTCGCCTGCCTCGCCGCCCTGGTCTTCTATTCCGTCTATCATCCGGACGAAGCCTGGCGTGGCTATTACGACGACGGCTACCTTTCGAAATTCTTCCGCTCGGGCGTCACGGCGGTTTCCGATTTCGTGCAGTACGGGTTCATGGAATCGGCCGCCCCGGTCGACGAGCGGCTCAACATCCCGTTGATCGATGCTTGCCATCCTGCCGGCCGCCGGCCGAACATCATCATGATCCACGATGAGTCGAGCTTCGACATCCGCGCCGCGCAGGGCATCAAGGTGCCGCCGGGCTACGGCAGCCACTTCAAGTCCTGGGACGGCAAGGAGCGCACGTTCCTGGCCGAGAGCAATGGCGGGCCGAGCTGGTTCACGGAATACAACGTGCTGGCCGGTCTCTCCTCGCGCTCGTTTGGCCGCTTCGCCTATTTCGTGACGCGCATTGCGTCGGGCCGGGTCGAGCGGGGCCTGCCGCTGGCGTTGCGCCGCTGCGGCTACGATACAATGTCGCTCTATCCCGCCTATGGCGGCTTCATGGGCGCGCGCAGCTTTCAGATCACGACGGGTGTCGAGCGCTTCCTCGACGCTCATGATCTCGGCGCCAGGGACGTCGAGCCCGACAGTTTCTTCTACGACAAGGCGTTGGGGTTGATGGGCGAGCGGACGCCTAACAAGCCGCTCTTCACCTTCATCTATCTCGGCGCCAATCATTTCCCGTGGGAGACGCGCTTCCGTCCCGATCTGATGCCGCATTGGCGCGCGCCGGGCAATGTGCCGTCCATCGACGAATATCTGCGCCGGCAGGCGATGAGCGCCGAGCAATACAAGGGCTTCGTCGCAGGCTTGAAGAAGAGTTTTCCGGGTGAGCCCTTCCTGATCGTGCGCTATGGCGACCATCAGCCCGAGTTCGCTCCCAACATCCTCGAGCCCGGGCTCGACGAAGGCGCGATCGGCAGGAAGCTCGATGCTTACGATCCGCGCCTCTACGCGACGTATTACGCAATCGATGCCGTCAATTTCGAGCCGGTGAAAAGTGACGCGGTGATGGACAGCATCGACGGTGCCTATCTGCCGCTGGTGATCCAGGAGGCCGCCGGCATTCCGCTCGATCCGTCCTTCGCCGAGCAGAAAAAGATCATGCTTCGCTGCAACGGGATCTTCTATGGCTGCAACGACGGTGCGGAAGCACGGCGGCTGAACCGGTTGCTGATCAATGCGGGGATGATTCACGGCCTTTAACGGATCTGACTGGCTGGATCGCATGGCCGAAAAATATGTCGTATTACGACGTATTAATCTTTTGACGGGGTGCTATTCAAACTAAAGTCTGAGCCGAAAATGCCTGAAATCACCGACTTGTAATTGGCGCGGCGCCTCGCTTCCCAAACTTTGTCACGATTGCTGCCATCATCCCAGACGCCGCCACCAGGGACTTTCCGGCGGTGTTGCCGATCTCTGATCCCCCTTCTTGCAGGAGAACCTCCATGCGAGCGCTTGATATTGCGCGCCTTGCATTTGCCTTCATGCTGCTGAGTCCAGCTGTTCATGCCGCCGAACCGGCGCATGACATCAAGGGGCTCTTTCTCATGACCGACTATCCGGCGGTCACGGTGCGCCCCGGCACGACCAGCAACATCTCGCTGCGTCTGCAGAACTACGATCTGTCGCCGCAGCGTTACCAGCTTTCGGTGGCGGGCGTGCCGAGTGGCTGGACTGCGACGCTGCTGGGTGGCGGCCAGCCAGTCGCGGCGGCGATGCCGGCGCCTGACGGCAGCGTCGCGCTTCAGCTCAGGCTCGATGTTCCCGCCGGCAACGATCTCAGCGCGCATACGATCACGGTGAAGGCCGAGGGGCAGGGCAGCAGTGCGGAGCTTCCGATCGCAGTCTCGCTCGCCAAGGAGCTGCCGGCGAAGCTGACGGTCAAATCGAGCCTGCCGTCCCTGCGCGGCAGCCCGAAGTCCAATTTCGATTACACGCTCTCGATCAAGAACGATTCAGGCCGCAATCTCATCGCGAGCTTTGCCGCCGAAGCGCCCGCCAATTTCGAGACCTCCTTCACTGAAGCCTATGGCACCCAGGAGCTCTCCTCGATCCCGATCGATGCCGGTCAGTCCAAGGACGTCAAGCTGAAGGTGCGCCCGCCCACCACGATCGATGCCGGGCATTTCCCGGTGAAGGTGACCGTGAAGGCGGAGGACGCCTCGGCCTCCACCGAGCTCGCGCTCGATGTCGTCGGACAGCCGCAGCTCCAGATCTCCGGACGCGACGGTCTTCTGAGCGCGCGTGCGGTTGCGGGCAAGCAAAGTTCGATTCCGATCGTCGTGACCAACACCGGCACCGCGCCTGCCGAGAACATCGCGCTGGCTGGGACCGCGCCGAATGGGTGGAAGGTGACGTTTGAGCCGGCGACGATCGATCGCCTCGTTCCCGGCAAGGACAGCGAGGTGCAGGCGCTGCTCACTCCGAGCGACAAGTCGCTGGCCGGAGACTATCAGACCACCATCCGCGCCTCCTCGCGTGGTGAAAGCGCCTCGAGCCAATTCCGCGTCACTGTCGCCACCTCGACGGTGTGGGGCGTGGCGGGCGCCGGCGTCATCGGCGTCGCGCTATTGTTGATGCTTGGTGCAGTCGCAAGGTACGGACGGCGATGAGTGAGCAACAAACCGAAGCCAATGGCGCGCCCCGCGATCTCGTCATCAGCGCGCGCGGCCTTGCCAGGCGGTATGGAAAGTCGATTGCGGTCGATTCCATCGACTTCGGGATCGCGCGCGGTGAGGTATTCGGCCTGCTCGGCCCGAACGGCGCCGGCAAGACCACGACCATCCTGATGATGCTCGGCCTGACCGAGATATCGTCGGGCGAAGTCAGCGTGCTCGGCTTCGATCCGGCGCGCGAGCCGCTGAAGGTCAAGCAGCGCGTCGGTTATCTGCCCGATGCCGTCGGCTTCTACGACCAGCTTACGGCCACGGAGAATCTCGCCTACACCGCCAAGCTGATGGGGCTTGCCCGCGCCGAGCGGGCGGCGCGGATCGAGGCCGCGCTCGCTCGCGTTGGACTTGCCGAGGTTGCCGAGAAGCGTGTCGGGACGTTCTCGCGCGGCATGCGGCAGCGGTTGGGTCTGGCCGAGATCATCATGAAGCGTGCCGAGATCGCGATCCTCGACGAGCCGACATCCGGGCTTGATCCGCAAGCCACGCAGGAATTCCTCGGATTGATCCGCGAGCTGAAAGCCGAGGGCGTCACCGTGCTGCTGTCATCCCATATGCTCGACCAGGTCCAGCGCGTCTGCGACCGGGTTGCGCTGTTCCGGGGTGGGCGCATCGTGCTCATGGGCACAGTACCGGAGCTTGCCGTCAGGGTGCTCGGCGCTGGCTTCGTCGTCGAGGTCGAGGCGGAAGGGCCGGGCATTGCCCGGCGGCTGGCGATGATCCCGGGCGTGACCCAGGTGGAGACCCTTGCTGCCGACCGTTTCCGCATGACGGCCGAGCGCGACGTGCGGCCGGATGCGGCGCGCGCCGTCGTTGCGGGCGACGGGGCGCTGCGACGATTGTCGGTCGACGAACCGAGCCTCGAAACGATCTACGCGCGCTACTTCCAGACGCAGCCCACGGGGGACGTTCGTCATGCGGCGTGAGGGATCACCGTTCCGGGGCTTGTCGACCGTATTCGTCAAGGAGCTCTCCGACCACGTCTCCAGCATCCGGATGCTGGTGCTGGAGCTGCTGATCGTCTCCACAGCGCTTGCCGCACTCTATGAAGCGATCAGCAGCCTCAGGCAGAATACCGCCGAAGATCCGTTCCTCCTGCTGCGGCTGTTCACCATCGACCAGGCGCCCCTGCCGTCCTTTGTTGCGATCCTCGGCTTTCTCATTCCGTTGATGGCGATCGGGCTGGGTTTTGATGCCGTCAACAGCGAACACAACAGGCGAACAATGTCGCGGATTCTGGCGCAGCCGATCTATCGTGATGCGCTGTTGATGGGCAAGTTCCTTGCAGCCCTCGCCACGATCGGGATCAGTCTCACCGCCTTGTGGCTGCTGGTGATTGGTCTCGGACTGATCTTCCTCGGCGTGCCGCCGGGAGGCGAGGAGATCGCGCGATCGGCGGTGTTCCTGATCGTGGCGATCTTCTACGCCGGCGTCTGGCTGTCCCTGGCGATGTTGCTGTCCACGGTGTTCCGCTCGGCTGCCACCGCAGCGCTTGTCGCGCTGGGCATCTGGCTGTTCCTGACGGTGCTTTGGCCGATGCTGGCTCCGGCGCTGGCGCAGGCGATCGCGCCGGCCGACCCGCGCTACGCGCTGCTCGGCCTGAACGATCCGGCTACGGCGGTCTGGACGCAGGAGCTGCTCCGGCTGTCGCCGAACGACCTGTTCGGGGAAGCGATGCTGGCGGTGCTGTCACCAACGACTCGTGCGCTCGGACCGGTGTTTCTCGATCAGCTTCGCGGCGCCGTCATGGGCGCGCCGCTGCCGTTCGGTGAAAGCATCATGATTGCATGGCCGCAGACCGTCGGCCTCGTCGCCGGCACCATCATTCTGTTCGCGTTCAGCTATGTGCTGTTCCAGCGCCAGGAGGTGAGGGCGTGACCTGATGACCTGACTGTGCTTTGCCCTTCTCGTCCTCCAAGAGATGGGCAGGAGGGGGTGGCTGGACGTCCCCTGCGGCCACCCCCTCATCTCTTCTACGGTCGTCCGATCTTCCCCCACAACCACTTCGCCACCGCATCCGGCGATGAATTCGCGTCATTGCCGGCCGCGCGCAGATTTGCCTCACGCATGGTGGCAATGTCGATCTTACCGAGCAGCGGGCTAAGCGCCGCCTTGAGCCGCTCGTCGCCGGCGCGCTTGGGAGCGAGCAGCAGGATCGCGTCATAGGGCGGGATCGCCTGCTTGGGATCGTCGAGCGCCACCAGATCGTATTTCGCGATCAGCCCGTCGCTGGTGTAGCCGGCGATGACGTCGACCTCGCCGCTCGCGACCGCCGCATACATGAAGTCCGGCTGCATCTGGCGTTGGGCGTTGAACTGAAGACCGTAGGCCTTTTGCAGCGCCGCCCATTCCGGCCGGGAGAAGAACTCGTAATCGCCGGCGATCGACATCGTCGAGGTGTGCGCGGCGAGATCGGCAATGGTGTGGATGCCAAGCGCGTCGGCGCGCTTCTTCGGCATCACCAGTGCATAGGCATTCTCGAAGCCGAGCTCGCCGAGCAGGGTGATGTTGTCCTTTGCGAGTGCCGTCTTCAACTCCGCCACCAGCTCCGCGCGCGGTTTGATATCGGTGCGGTGCAGCTGGTTGGCCCAGAGCGTCCCGGAATAATCGACATAGAGGTCGATGTCGCCGGCTTTCAGCGCCCCGAAGATCACGCTCGAGCCAAGACCCGATCGCGCGCTCGCGGAAAGACCGGCCGCCTGGAGGCGGTCGCGCAGCAGGGCCGAGAGCACATATTGTTCGGCAAAGGTCTTGGCGCCGACCACATAACCGGACGGCGAACGTCCCATCGTCGGCACAAGTGTCGCCGCAACCAGCGCCGCGATCCCGATCGCACCGAGCCCGGCGTGCAGGCGGCTGCGGTGGCGCAGTCCGCTCTCGATCAGGCCAAGCAGCTGATCGACGGCGAGCGCGAGCATGGCCGAGGCGAAGCAGCCGAACAGCACGAACACCCAGTTCTGGGTTTGCAGCCCTGCAAAAATGTAGTTGCCTAGGCTGGTCTGCCCAATCGGCGTCGACAGCGTCGCGGTGCCGATCACCCACACTGCGGCGGTGCGGATGCCCGCCATCATCACCGGCAGCGCCAGCGGCAGCTCGACCATCAACAATGTCTGCTGCGCGGTCATGCCGACGCCCTTGGCGGCCTCGATCAGCGCGGGGTCGATACCATTCAGCCCGGTGATGCCGTTGCGCAGCACCGGCAACATCGAATAGAGCGCGAGCGCCAGCATCGCCGGGAGGAAGCCGAAGGCCGAGAACGAGACTCCGAACCATTTCAGCGCTACTGAGGCACCGAGCAGCAGCAGCGGATAGAATAGCGCAAGCAGAGCCAGTCCCGGCACGGTCTGCACGATGCTCGCGAGCGCGAGCAGGGCGGCGCGCGGCGCCGGACGGTTACGCGTGAGGATCGCCAGCGGCAGGCTGATGGCGAGGCCAAGCGCGAGTGCGGCGAGGCTCACCCGCACATGATTGCCGAGATAATCGGGCAAATGCGACAGTGCCTCGCCCCAGCGTGGATCTGCAAAAAAGCTCATGCCGCACCGTCCCGCGACAGCAGCAAATTCAGTCGTTCGACCTGGCGGCGTGGGGTGCGCAACAACTCCAGCACATAGGCATCGCTGCTTTTCGAGAGCTCCATGGGCGTACCTTGCGCCAGCAGCTGTCCGCCGCGCATCACCGCGATGCGATCGGCGAGCAGGATCGCCTCCGTCATGTCATGCGTAATCATCACGGTGGTCAGCCCGAGGCGGCGATGCAGCGATCCGTAGTCGTCGCCGAGGGCGTCGCGGGTGAGGGGATCGAGCGCGCCGAACGGCTCGTCCATCAACATGATGCGCGGCTTTGCTGCGAGCGCCCGTGCCACGCCGACGCGCTGCCGCTGGCCGCCGGAGAGCGTCTCGGGCAGCCGGTCTCTGTGCGCGGTGCCATCGAGCTGGACGAGCTCGATGAGCTCGTCCACCCGCTCTGCGATGTTGGCGGCCGGCTCGCCGAGGAGCTTTGGCGTGATGCCGATGTTGTCGGCGACGCTCAGATGCGGAAACAGCCCGCCGCTTTGGAAGACGTAGCCGATCCGGCGCCGTAGCGTGACCGGATCGATGTTCTTGATGTCCTCGCCCTCGACCGTGATGGTGCCGCCATCGGCCTCGATCAGCCGGTTGGCAAGCCGCAGCAGCGTCGTCTTGCCGGATCCTGACCCGCCGACGATGGCCAAAAACTCGCCTTCGGCGATGTCGAGCGAAACGTCGTCGACGGCCCTGAGGGCGCCGTAGCTTTTGGTGACGTGCGCATAGCCAATCATTGGTCTGGAAGGCATCAGACGTGCACTCAGCTCGCTTGCCCTCCAGAGGGAGGGGGATGGTCGAGGCCCCATGCTTAGCACGCTTGACCGGTTGATTGAACTTGTCCGCGCGAGCGGCTAAGGCATCAGGCCAAGCCCGGAGGAAACACATGACGACGCCCACGGCAGTGGCGCTGGAAGATGCCAAGGTTGCGTTCCGACTGGGGGACGGCCGCGTCTATACGGCAGTGGAGAAGGCCCATTTAACAGTCGCGCAAGGCGAGTTCGTCGCCATTGTCGGTCCGACCGGCTGCGGGAAATCGACGCTGCTCAATGTCGCCGCCGGGCTGCTCAAACCCGCCGCCGGCGGCGTCAGGATATTCGATCGGCCGCTTGCGGGGCTGAACCGGGACGCCGGCTACCTGTTCCAAGCCGATGCGCTGTTCCCCTGGAAGACCGCGCTCGACAATGTCGCGATCGGGCTCGAGATCAAGGGGACGCCACGCACCGAGGCGCTGCCACTGGCGCAGAAATGGCTCACCTCCGTGGGCCTTGGCGCCTTCGCCGGCCGCTATCCGCACATGCTTTCCGGCGGCCAGCGCAAGCGCGTGGCACTTGCGCAGGTGCTGATCCGCGATCCCAAGATCCTCTTGATGGACGAGCCGTTCGGGCCGCTGGACGCGCAGACGCGCCAGGTGATGGGCAATCTGCTGCTCGATCTTTGGAACGCCGACCGCAAGGCCGTGCTGTTCGTGACCCACGACCTCGAAGAGGCGATCGCGCTCGCCGACCGCGTCGTGATCATGTCGGCGGGGCCGTCCTCGCGCATCATTGGCGACTGGCGCGTGAACTTGCAGCGCCCGCGCGACATTTTCGAGGTGCGGCTGGACAAGGAGTTTCATGCCTTGCATCGCGAGATCTGGAGCGTGCTCAAGGACGAGGTGATGAAGGGCTACGCGCAATCCACCCACGCGGCGGAGGCGGTCTGATGTCGCGCGCAATGCTGCTCGCGCTGCAAGTTCTGGTCGCGATCGTGTGCATCGCGCTATGGCAGCTGCTGTCATCAGTGCCGGTGCTCGGCAAGATCCTGCTGCCGCCGTTCTTCTTCTCAAATCCGGTCGATGTGTTCGATCAGATCGTCAAATGGTTCGTCTCCGGCGTGATCTGGAAACATCTCTGGATCACGCTCGTGGAATCGATCCTGGCCTTCGTCATCGGATCGCTCGGCGGCGTCCTCATTGGCTTCTGGTTCGCGCGCCAGCCGCTGGTCGCCGCGGTGTTCGATCCCTATGTGAAGATGGTCAATGCGCTACCCCGCGTCGTGTTGGCGCCGATCTTTGCGCTCTGGCTCGGCCTCGGCATCTGGTCCAAAGTTGCGCTCGGCGTGACGCTGGTCTTCTTCATCGTGTTCTTCAACGTCTATCAGGGTGTGAAGGAGGTCAGCCGCACTGTGCTCGACAATGGCCGGATGCTCGGCATGAGCGAGGGGCAACTGATGCGGCACGTCTACTGGCCTTCGGCGCTGTCGTGGATGTTCTCCTCGCTGCACACCTCGGTCGGCTTTGCGGTCGTTGGCGCCGTTGTCGGCGAATATCTGGGCTCGGCCGCCGGGCTCGGCTATCTCATCCAGCAGGCCGAGGGCGTGTTCGACGTCGCCGGCGTGTTCGCCGGGATGTTCGTGCTGTCGGCCTTCGTTATCTTGATCGACATGGGCGTGACGCTGGTGGAGCGAAGGCTCCTGGTTTGGCGACCGACCGTGGACGGGCGCGGCTAGTCGTCGTTAGTCGCCTTCTCAAGCCAGTCCCGCTGCTCTATGGTGCCGCGGCCGAACGGAGGAAACCAATGAAGAACACGATTGCCAGGCTCGCCGGCGCGCTGCTCGCGCTGACGCTCACCACCTCGATTACCGCAGCGCAAAGCAAGGTGACGATTGCGGTCGGTGGCGGCGCCTGCCTGTGCTATTTGCCGACGGTGCTGGCCAAGCAACTCGGCGAGTACGAGAAGGCCGGTCTCAATGTCGACCTGGTCGACCTCAAGGGCGGCTCGGACGCGCTCAAGGCCGTGCTTGGCGGCAGTGCCGACGTGGTCTCAGGCTATTTCGACCATTGCGTCAACCTGGCGGCCAAGAAGCAGGAGCTTCAGGCGTTCGTGGTCTATGACCGCTATCCCGGCCTCGTGCTGGTGGTTGCGCCCTCGCACACGGGGGACATCAAGTCGATCAAGGACCTCGCCGGCAAGAAGGTCGGCGTCAGCGCGCCGGGCTCCTCCACCGACTTCTTCCTGAAATATCTCCTCAAGAAGAACGGGCTCGATCCCGCCGGCACGGCCGTGATCGGCGTTGGCCTCGGTGCCACGGCGGTGGCCGCGATGGAGCAGGGGCAGATCGACGCAGCGGTGATGCTCGATCCCTCGGTCACCGTGCTCCAGGGCAGCCACAAGGATCTGCGCATCCTCAGCGACACCCGCACCCAGAAAGACACGCTCGAGACCTTCGGCGGCGAATATCCGGGTGGCGCTCTGTACTCGACCGCGGCCTGGGTCAACGGTCACGAGAAGGAAACGCAGGCGCTGACCAACGCAATGCTGGCCACGATCGCCTGGATCCACTCACATTCAGCCGAGGAGATCATGGCCAAGATGCCCGACGAGATGGTCGGAAAGAACAAGGACCTCTATCTCGCCGCGCTGAAGAACACGATCCCGATGTTCTCCGAGACCGGAAGGATGGATCCGAAGGGCGCGGAGGCCGTGCTCGCCGTTTTCAGCATCGGCTCACCCGAGGTGGCCAACGCCAAGATCGACGTCAGCAAGACTTTTACCAACAAGTTCGTCGAGCAGGCCAAGAAGTCCACCGGGAGCGCCAAATAACCGACGCGAAGGCTTGGTAGTCAAGCGGTCATGCCGTCACCAACCATTCATCGCGTCACGACGCTCGACCTTGCCGTGCGCCCCGTCGCCTGGCCGTTCGCCGAGGAGCGGCGCGCCGAGATCGCCGCGCATTTCGCCGAGCAGCAACGCGCGCGGCCGAAGCTCTGGAACGGGCGCATTCTGCTCGGGCGAGATGCCGTCTTTACGGACGGTCGTCTCGCGGCGACCTATTTCGAGACGGATTTCGCCAGCTTCCTGGCTTGGCGCGACTGGGGCTTTCCCGATCGGTCCGTATTCAACGGTTTCGGTATGGGAGCGCTACGAGCGTCCGATGGCGCCTTCGTGATGGGCGAGATGGCGCACCACACCGCTAATTCAGGGCGCATCTATTTTCCGTCGGGCACGCCCGACCTCAACGACATCAAGGACGGTCGGCTCGATATCCCCGGCAGTGTCGTCCGCGAGATCGAGGAAGAGACTGGTCTGTTCCCCGCCGACTATTCGGCCGAGACGGACTGGCACTGTGTCGTCACCGGCCATTCGATCGCAATGATGCAGATCCTGAACCTGGATATGCCCGGCGAGGCGGCTCGCGCGCGGATCGAGGCCAATCTGGCTGGTCAGGATGAGTCGGAGCTCTCGGCTATCCATCTCGTGCGCGGGATGGATGATCTCACGCCGACCATGCCGCGGTTTGTGACGGACTTCATGGCGCAGCAGTTCGCCTCGCGCTGATGCGCAAGGCTTGACATCGCGCGGTCAAGCCCATGTGATGGGCGAAAAGCAAAGCAAGAAGACTGCAATGCACAATCGTCCAGGGAGGTTTAGATGCGCCTGCGCATGGCTGCCCGCTCGGTACGAGGGCTGTTGATCGCGATTGCAGCGAGACATTCGACCGCCTGGGTGTGGCGCGAGTCCATCCTGTCGCCCGAGGAAGGCAGCTAGCGGAGCGGACGGTGCTGGAGGTCAGCGGGCTGGTGAAACGGTTCGGCGGCTTCACTGCCGTCAACAACGTGTCGTTCAAAGTCGATCGAGGCGAGATCCTCGGCCTGATCGGCCCCAACGGATCGGGCAAGAGCACGATCTTCAACATGCTCTCTGGCACGCTTTCGCCGACCTCCGGCTCGATCCGGTTCGATGGTTCGGAAATCGCAGGCTTGGCGCCACACCGGATCATCAACCGCGGCATCGGCCGTACCTTTCAGATCCCGCGGCCGTTCCGACGTCTCACCATTTTCGAGAACGTCGCGCTCGCCGGCTTCTACGGGCAGGGGCGCCACAGTCGCGTCAAGGCCGAGGAAGCGGCCGCGCGCGCGCTTGCGATGGTCGGCTTGCCGAGCGATCGCTATGCCAGTGTGGACGGCTTGGGCGCCGCTGGCTTGAAGAAGCTCGAACTTGCGAAGGCGCTCGCCACCGCCCCCAAACTTCTTCTCGCCGATGAGAGCCTCGGCGGCCTCGACGAGGCCGAGATGGACCAGGCTGCGGACATGCTGCGCAATATCCGCGACGAGTTCGGCATCACCATCATCTGGGTCGAGCACATCATGGGCGTGTTGATGCGCGTCGTCGACCGCGTCATGGTGCTTGACCACGGCGAGAAGATTTCGGAGGGCCTGCCGAGCACCGTCGCCGCTGACCCACGTGTGATCGAGGTCTATCTGGGCACCGATGCCGAGACCATGCAGGCTGCGGCCGCCGAAGCGCGCCGCCATGCGGGAGGCCAATGATGCTGGAGCTTCGCGGCGTCAACGCTGGCTATGGCACCTTCCAGGCGCTGTTCGACGTCGATCTCGAGGTGAAGGCCGGTGAGGCCGTCGGCGTCATCGGGCCGAACGGCGCCGGCAAGACCACCTTGATGCGCGTCATCTCCGGCCTGATCCGCCCCACGCGCGGCTCGATCACCATGGAGGGCGCCGATGTCCTGGCGACGCCGCCGCACAAGATCGTCAGCCTCGGGATCGCGCATGTCCCGGAGAACCGGCGGCTGTTTCCGCAGCTTTCGGTCGACGACAATCTGAAGATGGGTGCTTTCATGAAGGAGGCGCGCTGCGGCTACGCCGAGCGGCTGGAGGTCGTGTTCGATCTGTTTCCGCGGCTGAAGGAACGCCGCCATCAGATGGCCGGCACCATGTCCGGGGGCGAGCAGCAGATGTGCGCGATTGGCCGCGCGCTGATGTCCAATCCAAAACTGCTGCTGCTCGACGAGCCTTCGGCGGGGCTGGCGCCGGTGGTGGTGCAGCAGGTGTTCGAACTGGTGAAGCGGATCCGCGCCAGCGGGCTGACGGTGCTGATCGTCGAGCAGAACGTGCAGCAGGTGCTGCGCGTGGTCGATCGCGCCTATCTGATCGAGGCCGGCACGATCCGCGGCTCGGGCACCTCGGCCGAGATGCTGGCGAGCGACACGGTCAAGGAAGCGTATCTCGGGGTGTGAGGGATATATGCAGGCATTCCTGGACATTTTCGACATCTATCTGCTGGAGGCCATCATCAACGGCATCCTGCTCGGAGGCGTCTTGGCGCTGCTCGCGCTCGGGCTGAACCTGATCTTCGGCGTCATCGACGTGACTTGGATCTGCTACGCCGAGCTTGTGATGATCGGCATGTACGCGATGTATTTCTTGGTCCAATATTATGGCATCAGCTATTTCATCGCGGCGCCGTTGACGATCCTGCTGGTCGCGATCCTCGGCGCATTGCTGCATTATCTCGTGATTGCGCCGCTGCTCACCGCGCCGCCGATCAACCAGCTGCTCGCAACAGGCGGGGTGCTGTTCGTGCTGCAGAGCTTTGCCACCGTCGCCTTCGGCATCGACTTCCGCAACCTCGGTATTCGCCTGCCGGTGCTCGCCTTCGGCGACATGAACTTCAGCTACGCACGAGTGCTGTCGTTCCTTGCAGCACTGGTCGGCATGGTTGCGGTCTATCTGTTCATGACCCGCACCTTCACCGGAACCGCGATCCGCGCCATCTCGCAGGACCGCCAGATCATGGCGCTGATGGGCGTCGACACCAAACGGATCTATCTCATCACGTCAGCCATTGGCGGCGGGCTGGCCGGGCTCGCCGCCTGCCTGCTGGTGCTGCAATACGACGTGCATCCCTTCGTCGGCCTCTCCTTCGGGCCGATCACCTTCCTGATCTGCGTGCTCGGTGGCCTCGGTAATTTCATCGGCGGCTTCATTGCGGCGTTCGTCTTCGCCGAGATCATCTCGCTCGGCGGCCTGTTTTCGGATCTCGAATGGGGCTACGTGCTCGCCTTCGCCTTCTTCATCGTCATGATGTTCATCCGGCCCGCGGGCCTGCTGGCGAGGCGCCGATGATGGGGCAGGGGCGGATCGTCGCTTGCGGAACTGCACTGGCGGCCCTGGTCGCGCTGCCATTCGTCTATCGCGATCCCTATCATCTGCACATTCTGGTACTGATCCTGATCTGGTCGTTCGCCTACACATCGTGGTCGATGATGGGCCGGTTCGGCCTGGTCTCGCTGGGGCACGGCGGCTTCATGGGGATCGGCGCCTATGTCACGGCGTTGCTTTGGAATCATCTCGGCGTTACGCCATGGATCGGCATTCCCGTCAGCATGGTCGCTGCCGGTGCGTTGGCGCTGATCGTCGGCTATCCCTGTTTTCGCTTTCGTATCACCGGCCACTATTTCGTGCTGGTGACGCTGGCGCTGTCAGGCATCGTGCTCCAGATCATCACGGCGACGCGCGACTATACCGGCGGCTCGCTCGGCTACACGCCGAACCGCGCCGCCGGCAACAGGCTTCTGGCTCTCCAATTCGACGACAAGACCAGCTGGTATCTGATCGCACTTGCGGTCTGGCTCGCGGGCATCATCGTCTGGCACCTGGTCGACCGCAGCATGAGCCGCTACGCGCTGGAGGCGATCTCGGAGGACGAGGATGCCGCGGCGGCCGCAGGCGTCAACGTCACTGCGGAGAAACTCAAGATCACCTTGATCAGCGCCGTGATGACGGCGCTGGCGGGTGCGGTCTATTGTCAGTACCAGATGTTCATCACGCCCGACACGGTCAGCGGCATTGCGGTGTCGCTCCAGATGGTGTTCGCGGCCATCGTCGGCGGCCTGTTCGTCTCACTCGGTCCCACCGTCGGCGCCGTCATCACCATCCTGCTTGCGGAAACCCTGCGCATCGGATTCGGCACCAAGGCGGTCGGCTGGGACAATCTCGTTTATGGTGTGCTGCTGGTGCTCTTCATCATATTCCTTCCCAAGGGCATCCTTGGTAGCCTGCTCGACCGATTGAAGCCGCAACGCAAGGTGCCCCGCGCTCATGAGCAAAAAGCCGTCCAAATCGCTCGCCCAGGAACTTGACCGCTACATCACGCCATTCCGGCACGATGGTGCGGGCAAGTTTCACCTGAAGGATTACAAGACCAACGAGAAGAGCGATCTGGACAAGGAGACGGCGCAGGAGATTCTCGACGCCAACAAGAAGCGGCTGATCGCATTCCAGGAGAAGCTCTACGCCCAGGATCGCTGGTCGGTGCTGATCGTGTTCCAGGCCATGGATGCCGGCGGCAAGGACAGTGCGATCAAGGCGATCTTCGAGGGCATCAATCCGCAGGGCTGCGAGGTGTCCGCCTTCAAGGCGCCGAGCACGAAGGAGCTCAACCACGATTTCCTCTGGCGCCACGTGGTCGCGTTGCCGGAGCGCGGCCATATCGGCATCTTCAACCGCTCCCACTACGAGGAATGCCTGGTGACGCGCGTGCACCCGGAGATCCTCGCCAGGGAGAAGCTGCCGTCAAGGCTGCTCACCAAGAACATCTGGAAGGAGCGGTTCGAGGACATCTCCGCATTCGAGCGCTATCTCTGCCGCAATGGCACCTTGGTGCTGAAGTTCTTCCTCAACGTCTCCAAGGAGGAGCAGCGCGAACGCTTCCTCGACCGGCTCGAGGAGCCGGCCAAGCAGTGGAAGTTCTCCATGGACGACATCAAGGAGCGCGCCTTGTGGCCGCGCTATCAGGCTGTCTATCAGGACATCGTGCGGCATACTGCTACGCCTCATGCGCCCTGGTATGTCGTGCCCGCCGACCACAAATGGTTCGCCCGCGTCGTGATCGGCTCGGTGATCGTTGCAGAGCTGGAAAAGCTGGACCTGCGTTTTCCGCGCGCCGACAAGGCTTCGCTGCAGGAGTTCGAGAACGTGCGTGAGGCGCTGGAGAAAGAGGAGAAGGGAGCCAGGAAGCGGGCGAAAGGAAAAATGCGAAAACAACCCCATGCACAGTAGCCGACGACAACGGAATCAAAGGCTTGGTCCCGTTATTCGGATTTTAAGAATTTCTGTTGACGCGTCGGGCAAAACAGGGGCATGATGCCATCATCGCGTTCTGATGGGGCAGTCGTGGAACAGGCGTGCAAATGTGATCCTCGGGCCATTGATCGCCGCTTGACAGTTTTATGTGGGGGGAGGACCATGGATGTGGTCGCAAATAAGCGACGCGTAACGTCCACCTCATGAGCAAGGGGAGGTCTATGACACCACCTCCGCAAATCCAGCCGCGTTAAGTGCGATGGAGCTCGTTCGGACTATCGCATAGCGGCGCAAACCGCGAACGGCACGCCGGGTCAAGGTCTAGAGGGCTGCATCAGTGAGGCAAAGCCCCTACCTGCCCGGCGCTGTGCGTTTTGAACCCCCTGCGATGCGGCAAATGCCAAGACATTGTCGTCTGGTCGGCAAACTTCCGACACAGGATCGGGGCGAATAGCGCCGATCCGACATGACGCAGTGCTTCGCGCGGTCACGATTCCGCCGGCGCATTTCATTTACTCTTGGGGAATCCGTGTGTCGCACAAGCTTGCCTCGGCGTTTCTCGCTGCCTTCTTTCTTGCCATTTCGTCGTTCTCTTCAGCCCACGCCGAGCCGCCTGCGCCAGCGAGCAATAGTGCTGCAGCGCTGTCGCCTGACGAGGCCAGGCGTGCACTCGAAACGCTCCAGGATGGCCAGAAGCGCGCTCAAATGATCGACACGCTGCGCGCGATCGCGAATGCCTCCGGTCCGCAGCAGCCTGCGCCTGAGCAGAAATCGCCGATCCCGCTCTCGGCCGATGGCCTCGGCGCGCAACTTCTGCTCACGGTATCGGAGGAGATCGGCGAAATCTCGCGCGACGTCGCCGACATGGCGCGGACGCTCACGCATTTTTGGGCGTTCTATTACTGGATCGTGGACACCGCCAACGATCCCGAAGCGTACAATCTGCTGATCGAAATCACCTGGAAGCTGGCGCTGGTGTTCGGCTGCGCGCTCGCGGCCGAATGGGTTGCTGTCCGCCTCATCCGGCGTCCGGTCGCGTTTCTTGAAGGGCATGTGCCGCAGACCGCACGCCTGGCAGCGCAGACTCTGCCCATTGCCGATCCGCCGCCATCGGTCGTGGATGTCACCCCCGAGCCTGAATTGCACAAGCACCGGCACAGTCTGGCGCGCGTCTGGCAGCTGTTGCTGCGGCTGCCCTTCGTGCTGGGACGACTGTTGTTCGAGCTGCTTCCTGTGGTCGTTTTCGTCGGTCTGGCGACCGCACTGCTCGGAACGGAAATCGGCGAGCCCGCCACCGTTCGCCTCGTGATCCTCGCTGTCGTCAATGCCTATGCGTTCTCGCGCGGGCTCATCTGTGTGGTTCGCGCACTGGCCGGCCCGTTCGGCCTGTTTCCGGTGCGCGCCGAGACTGCGGCCTATGTCGAGATCTGGGCGCGCCGCATCGTCGGGGTCGCCGTATCAGGCATCGCCTTTGCCAACGTGGCGCTGTTGCTCGGCCTGCATCGCGCCGGCTACGCCGCGCTGGTGCGCATGGTGATGCTGGTGGTGCATTTGTTCGTCGTCGTCATCATCCTGCAATGCCGCCGCCAGGTCGCCGATGCCATCCGCGCGCCGGCGGAGCGGCAAGGAATCGCAGCGCGCCTGCGCAATCGCATTGCCGGCGGCTGGCATTATCTGGCCATCGCGCTCGATCTGGCGCTGTGGGCGGTCTGGGCGCTGAACATCCACAATGGCTATTCGCTGCTGCTGCAATATTTCGTCGGCACCATCGCAGTAGCGTTGATCACCCGCGTTACCATCATGGTGACGCTGAGCCTGATCGACCGCGGCTTTCGCATCCAGCCGGAGATCCTCCATCGCTTTCCGGGACTGGAGATCCGCGCCAATCGCTACTTGCCGCTGCTGCGCAAGATCGTCTCCGCGGTGATCGCATTCATCGGTTTCGTTGCCGTGCTCGAGGTCTGGGGCGTCGATGCCATCGTCTGGTTCTATGGCGGCCAGATCGGCAGCCGGCTGCTCTCGGCGGTGGCGACGATCGGCGTCGCCGTCATCATCGCCGCGGCGATCTGGGAGGTCAGCAATGCGCTGCTGGACCGGCAGATCAATACGCTGTCGCGCGACGGACACTATGCCCGCGCGGCACGCCTGCGCACCTTCCAGCCGATGCTGCGGACGGCGCTGCTGTGCCTGATCGCCACGGTCGTCGGCCTCACCGCGCTCAGCGAAATCGGCGTCAATGTCGCCCCGCTGCTCGCCGGCGCCGGCATCGTCGGCATTGCCATCGGCTTCGGCTCGCAGAAGCTGGTGCAGGATCTCATTACGGGCCTATTCCTGCTGCTGGAGAATACGGTCCAGGTCGGCGACACCGTCAGCGTGTCGGGCCTGTCAGGCGTGGTCGAGAATGTTTCGATCCGGACCATCCGCCTGCGCGCCGGCGACGGCGCCGTGCATATCGTGCCGTTCAGCGCGGTGACGACCATCACCAATGCCAGCCGCGGCGCCGGGAATGCCTCGGTGAGTGTCAACGTCGCCTACAAGGAAGATACCGACCGCGCCGGCCAGATCCTCAAGGACATCGTCGATGAGATGCGCCGCGAGACGGAATTCCGCCCGTTGATCCGCGGCGATCTCGAGCTCTGGGGTATCGACAAGGTCGACGGTGCGATGGTGTCGATCGTCGGCCAGATCCGCTGCACCGAGGCGGGCCGCTGGCCGGTCCAGCGCGAGTTCAACCGCCGCATGAAGCAGCGCTTCCAGCAGCACGGCATCGAGGTCGCGTCCCTGACCCAGACCTTCCTGATGCACGTCGCGCCGCCGGCAGATCACGCCGCAAACCTCGCGCCGCGGCGAGCCGCGGGATAGCGGCCAGGTCAACTTACCCCTTGCCTCCGCCCACCCGGCAGCGTTCACTGGCGCTCCAGCCCGCTGACGACATGCGGGCGACAAGACGCTTGGGAGAGGACGATGCGGGGGCTATGGGCCGGATTGCGCGGTCATGTCATCGTCATGTGCTTGATGATCGGATGCGGCGTGTGGAACGCTCCCGGTCATGCTCAGTCATTCCCGTCCCGTCCCATCACGTTGGTGGTCCCGTTCGCGGCCGGCGGGCCGACCGATACGCTGGCGCGAATTTTATCGGAACGGATCGCAACGGAGCTGCATGCGACGATCGTGGTCGAGAATGTCGCCGGCGCCTCCGGCAGCATCGCCGGCGCCCGGGTCGCGCGCGCAACGCCTGACGGCACCACCATCACCATCGGCCATTGGGGCACGCATGTGCTCAACGGCGCGATCTTCAAGCTGCCTTACGACGTGCTTGCCGATTTCGAGCCGGTCGCGTTGGTCGCAATGGGGACGCAGCTGATCGTCGGCCGGAGCTCGCTCGAGGCGAACAATCTGAAGGAGCTGATCGCCTGGCTGCAGGCCAATCCCGGCAAGGCCACCGCGGGGACGGCCGGTGCAGGCACCGGCGCGCACGTTGCCGGCGTCTTCTTCAAGGCGAAGACCGGCACCGACTTCCAGTTCGTGCCCTACCGTGGAGCCGGGCCCGCCATGATCGATCTTGTCGCCGGACAGATCGATATCATGTTCGATCAGGCTTCGAACTCGCTGCCGCAATACAGGAACGGTGCGATCAAGGCGTTCGCGGTGACCTCGCAGACGCGCCTTGCCTCCGCGCCCGACATCCCGACGGTCGATGAGGCGGGGCTGCCCGGGCTTTATATTTCCTATTGGCATGGCATCTGGGCACCTAAGAACACGCCGAAGGAGATCGTCACAAAGCTCAACGCGGCAATTACAGCAGCTCTTGCCGATCCGGCCGTGAAGCAGCGCTTTGCCGAGCTGGGCCAGGAGATTCCACCGGCAGACCAGCAATCGCCCGCAGCACTCGGCGCCTTCCAAAAGGCCGAGACCGAGAAATGGTCGCCAGTCGTGAAGGCTGCGGATATCAAGCCGGAATGACGCTATTGCCGCAGGTTTCTTTCGTCATTCCGGGGCGCGCGTCGGCGAGAGCTGCGGTGCGCAATTGGGCACCTGAGAATCCATTGCGCGACCGCATCTGCGGCCTGATGGATTCCGGGCTCGCGACTTCGTCGCGCCCCGGAATGACGAGGGGAGAAAGCGGGCCCCATTCTCAATCCGCTCATCAGGGTCGAGAGCTCTCTCGCATTAACCTTTTGCGTCGCGCGCAATTGCGGATCGTTCGCGAAAATCTCGCTGCGGTGCGAGATCACAATCGTCCCGCGCCTCGCTCGGTCCTTGATCTCAATTGAGCGGTGGCCGACAATGTTGTGGTTCGATGTGAAGCTTCCTGGGGGAATTCGTGAATAGACCTGCCCGCGTCGTTGCCCAACCGGCATTACCCGATTCTGCACGTGGCATGACGCTGCTGCGCGATCCCTTGCTCAACAGGGGCACGGCCTTTACCGAGGCGGAGCGCGCCAATCTAGGCCTGCGCGGCCTGCTGCCGCCGTGCGTGCTGACGATGGAGACGCAAGTCGAGCGCGTGCTGACAAATTTGCGCGCGCTGCCGACCGACCTGGAAAAATACGTCGCCCTGAACGCGCTGCATGATCGCAACGAGGCGCTGTTCTTCCGTGTCGTCGTCGACAACATCGACGAGATCCAGCCGATCATCTACACGCCGACGGTCGGGCTCGCCTGCCAGAAATATGGGCTGATCTTCCAGCGGCCACGCGGCATGTTCATTTCCTCGCGCGATCGTGGCCAGATCGCCGAGATATTGAAGAACTGGCCCTATCCGGCCAAGCTGATCGTCGTCACCGATGGTGAACGCATTCTAGGTCTCGGCGATCTCGGCGCCAACGGCATGGGCATTCCGGTTGGAAAGCTCTCGCTCTATTCGGCCTGCGCCGGCGTGCATCCCGAGCAATGCCTGCCCATCGTGCTCGATGTCGGCACCAACAACGAAGAGCTGCTGAGCGATCCCTATTATCTCGGCCTGCGCGAGCGACGCCTCACCGGCGAGGCCTATGACAGCTTCGTCGACGAGTTCATGACGGCCGCGCGAAAAACCTTTCCGGGCGTGCTGATCCAGTTCGAGGACTTCGCCAATCATTCCGCGTTCAAGCTGCTGCACAAATACCGGGATGAAGCCTGCGTCTTCAACGACGACATCCAGGGCACCGCAGCGGTCGCGCTCGCCGGCCTGTTCTCGGCGCTGAAGGTGAGCGGCGGCAAGCTCAGGGATCAGCGCATCCTGTTCCTTGGGGCAGGCGAGGCGGCGACCGGGATCGCCGATCTCGTGGTTTCCGCCATGATGGCGGAGGGGGCAACGGAAGCCGAGGCGCTCCGGCGCAACTGGCTGGTGGATTCCCGCGGCCTGGTGGTCAGCGCCCGCCAAGGCCTCTCCGGACACAAGCTGCGTTATGCGCATGCGGACCAGCCGCCGATCGCCGACTTCCTCACTGCGATCAAGACGCTGAAGCCCACGGCGATCATCGGCGTCGCGGCGGTCGGCGGTGCCTTCACGCCCGAGGTGCTCAAGACGATGGCGGAGCTCAATGAGCAGCCGATCGTGTTCGCGCTCTCCAACCCGACCTCGAAGGCCGAGTGCTCGGCGGAGGATGCCTATCGCTACACCGAGGGCCGCGCGCTGTTTGCCTGCGGCAGTCCCTACGATCCGGTCAAGCTGAACGGCCGGACCTTCGTGCCGCGCCAGGGCAACAACTCCTACATCTTCCCCGGCGTCGGTCTCGGCGTGATCGCGAGTGGCTCGCGGCTCGTGACCGACGAGATGTTCATGGCGGCTGCCCATACGCTGGCCAATTGCGTCGGGAAGGAGGACCTCGATCAGGGCAGTCTCTATCCGGCGTTGCCGCGCATCCGCGAGGTGTCGGTCCGCATTGCGGCGGCTGTCGCCGACGTCGCTTTTCAGCGAGGGCTCGCTGACGGACCCGCGCCCAACGACGTCAAGACCCTGGTCCAGTCGCAGATGTACGAGCCGAAGTACTGAGGCTTGCGACTATTGCGCTGACGGTGCCACATCGTCATGGCCGGGCATAGCCGTCCGAAGGACGGCGTCGCTTCCGCTCGCCTATGCCCGGCCATCCACGTTTTGCCGTGGAGTACGAAGTACGTGGATGCCCGGGACAAGCCCGGGCATGACGGCGTAGCAACGCCGGGCACTGCCGGAATCGCCATTGTCTGCCCTGGCCTTATATGCGACGCTCCGTAGCGTTACAAGAATCTCAACTCAGGTAAGCCGCCATGGACGATCGTTTGCCCGACCTGGGCGATCTCGAGCATGAGGTCATGCAGATAGTATGGGCCCATGGGCCTGTGACGGCCGAAATCGTGCGGGAGCGGCTGTCGCGGCATCTGAAGGAGTCGACGGTGCGCACGGTGCTGCGCCGGCTGGAAGAAAAGGGCTATACTCGCCATACGGTTGACGGACGCACCTATGTCTACCACGCTACCGAGGCGCGCGCGCGCGTCGCGGCCAAGGCGGTGCAGCGCATCGTCGACTGGTTCTGCAATGGCTCGATGGAGGAAGTCCTCGTCGGCATGGTGGACAATGCGATGCTCGACCAGCAGCAATTGCGCGCGCTGGCCGACCAGGTGGCCAAGGCGAAAAAGGCGAGGGGAGTGAAAAAGGAATGATCGCAGCTCTGGCTGAGGCGGCGTTACGCTCCTTCGCGCTGGGAGGCGTCGTCTGGATCGGTCTCAGACTGTTTCGCGTGCGCAATCCGCACATCCACATGACGGCATGGGTCGTCGTACTGCTGGCGTCGCTGGCGATGCCGGTCGTGATGCACTGGCCGACGCTCACCATCGATCGGCTGCCTCTGTCCGTGCCGGTGCCGGACGAATCCTGGCCGACCGACATTTCGATGCTGGAGCGGCCACAACCGTCCCTGCCGATCGCGCCCGATGCTACGATCGCAGCGACGAGAAAGGCGGGTATTTCGATCAATTGGTGGATGGTCGCCACCGTCGTCTATGTCGGCATCGCGGGCTTGCTGCTGCTGCGCCTGGCCATCGGCCTCTGCCTGACCTGGCGCCTGGCGCGCGCCGCCAAGCCCGTGAAAGGCATGATCGATGCCGATGTGCGTGTCAGCCGCGACGTCGGCGGCCCCGTCACCTTCGGCTCGACCATCCTGGTGCCGCCGCAGTTTTTCGGTTGGGACGCAAAAAAGCGCCTCGCGGTGCTCGCGCATGAGGGCGCGCATGTCGCCAACAGGGACTTCTACGTCCTGCTGCTGGCTTCGCTCAACCGGGTGATGTTCTGGTTCAGCCCGTTCTCCTGGTGGCAGCTTGCGCGTCTTGCGGAACTCGCCGAGATCATCAGCGACGCCCGGGCGATCGAGATGATCGATGATCGCCTGTCCTATGCCGAAATCCTGCTCGACGTTGCCTCCGTGAAGCCGCGGCCGATGGAGCTGGCGATGGCGCAGGTCTCGACCGTGCGCGCGCGCGTCGAGCGCATCATCGCGGCGGCCGCCATGCCCGTTGCCGTCGGCTGGCGCAAGCGGCTGTGGATCGCGGCCGCGATCGTGCCTGTGGTGATCGTGTCGGCCGGCATGATCGCATATCGGACGCCGGATCCCGTGCCGGCCGGCGCCGATCTCGGCCAGGCGCCGGCCGAGCACTACCATCCGTTCGTCAATTTCTATGCCATGGGCCCCGCCTCGGTGTTCGCCATCTTTCGCGAGGGCGATGAGATCTACGGGCAGCTCACCGGCCAGCGCCGGCTGCGCATGACCGTTGCGAGCGACGGCGCGGCGTCCTACGCGGCCTCGTTCGGCGAGATCACGTTCCCTGTTGATGCGGAGCGTCGCTCGTCCGAGCTGATGCTGCACATGAACGGCCGCGACGTGCGCGCTGCCCGCATCGCCGAGATGCCGACGCCGGCCGCAGATCCGGTCTCGCTCGATCAATATGTCGGCTGGTACCGGGTCGCGCCGAACCGCGTGCTCACCGTGCGGCGCGACGGCGATCGCCTGCAGGTGCAGGAGACCGGGCAGGGTCGATCACTGGCCTTGGCCGAGGGCCTTGATGCCTTCTCCGTCCACGGCGATCGCCTGCTGATCTTCCTGCGCGATGATGCGGCCAAAGTGTCGCGCGTGCTGGTCCACAGCGCGGTCTCCGGCGCTCGCCTCGCGCAGCGGATCGATGCGGCGGCGGCTCAGGCGATCGAGGCCGACTTCGCCCGCCGCCTCGCAGAAGTGCCTGACAGGTTCCGGGAGCAGGTCCCGGCTGCGGGCAGCAAGGAGATCATTCTCACCGGAATCGAAGACCTGCGCCGCGGCACGCCGAACTATGACCGCATGAGCGCGCCGCTCGCGGCCGCTATCCGCGGTCGGCTCGACGAATTGCGCGCAACATTCGCAGCGCTAGGGCCGATCGAGTCGATCTTCTTCCGCGGTGTCGGACCCGGCGGCTATGACATCTACGGTGCCAAGTTCGAGAACGGCACGGCAGAATTCCGTGTGCTGCTCGAACCCGACGGCAAGGCGGGCGATGTGACTTTCCGGCCCGACGGCAATGACGAACTCGGCGGCATCGTCTCCTGTGCCGAAGAGGTGAGCGTGCGCGCTCGCGCCGGCACCTCGCCGATCCGGATCATGCTCTACAACGAGACCGAGGACGATATTCAGGTCTTCAATCTCGATGCGAACGGCGAGCGCAGGGCGCACAGCGTTGTCCGGTCGGACATGACCTGGGTCGCGCTGACCACCGTGAACAGTCCATGGGTCATTGCCGACAAGTCGGGCAAGTGCATGGAGGTCCTGGTGCCAGGCCGGCAGACGCGCTTCCACAACGTCGAGGCTTTGAGCCTCGTGGCGCGGCCGGGTCGCGCCGCGCGTCGCGCCGTCCCGATCGCCAATGGCGAGGCGATGCTGCGGCAATATCTCGAGGGCATCGCCAAGGGCCAGCCGGACTACGATCACATGACGACCGAGGTGGCCAACATCACGCGTGCGCAGCTTCCGTTCGATCAGGCGATCCTTGCGCGGCTCGGGGCGCTGCGCGCGGTCTCGTTCCGCGGCGTCACGGCGCTGGACAGCGACATCTATGTCGCCCAGTTCGCCAACGGCGCGGCGGAATGGCGTATCGGCGTCAGAAACGGGACGATCACCAAGATCGCGCTCGGGCCGAATTTCTAGAGCGTGCCGGGGATGGAGCGGCAATGCCGCCGATCCGGCTTGCGCTCACCGGGGCGTAGTGCTACATGATGTAGCACTACGTATGGTAGCCTGCGCCTTTTCGGTTCGGCCGCAGCCCTGGAAGATTGGCACGGCCCGCAGTCGGATCGGGTTCATGATGTGCACGCTGACGCAACGGGAGCTCGACTTTCTCGCCAGCCTGAAAACCGGCTGGCGGCTGCTCTATCGGCGTGAACTGATACGGCTCATCAGGGGCGGCGCCGAAGCCGGCGAGGCCCGGCCAGAGACGCGGCCGATCGTCTGGCGCGTCGTATCGGGCTGATCATTCGTCATCCTGTGCCGATTCAAGACAGGTGACTGTGGTGGATTCATCACAGCCGGCGCGAAACGAAGCTGGCCTCAAGGCCGCTTCTGTTCAGTCAAGGTTCTGCCCTCATTGCCCACCGAAACTTGGGGTTGTTCGGAGGGCGTATCATGTCTCGCTTCGCACGTGCCGAAACTCCCCTGACTTCATTGGTAACCTCGAGCCGGTTGTTGCTCGCCATCGCCGGTGCCGCTTCGCTTGCCGCCTGCGCGCAATCGCCGGTTGGCCGCCAGAGGGCCGATCTTGGCGCGACCAGCCGGCAGGCGGCAATCGAGCGGCCGCACCGCGTGGCGGCGCTCCATCCGCATCCCGTCAGCCGGGCGCGTGTCCCGGAGGAAACCGCCGACGCCAAGCCGACCGCCTTGCACGGCGTGGCGAGCTTCTACTCGGACACCGAGACCGCGAGCGGCGAGAAGTTCGACAAGGACGAGATGACTGCAGCTCACCCGACGCTGCCGTTCGGCACACGCTTGCGCGTCACCGACGTGTCCTCCGGCCGCTTCGTGACCGTCCGGGTCAACGATCGCGGACCGTTCGTCCGCGGACGCGTGGTCGACGTCTCGCCGTCTGCAGCCGAGGCACTGGGCATGCTCGACAAGGGTGTCACCAATGTCCGGCTCGACGTGGTGCAATAGGGCGCTGTCGGCGCGCTGCGCTTAACCGGCTGTTAGCGGCTCTCACGCACTATGAGCGTCCGGCAAATTCGGGGCTTTGGGGAGACCGCGCTTGAACACGATCCAGTATCTCGAAGATCAGGCTGCGCGCGCCGAGCGGCTTGCCAAACGGATCACGGATACGCCAACGATCGAAAAGCTCCTGACCTTCGCGGGCGAACGCCGCCGCGAGATCGAGGTCATCGCGAGCAGGCGGCGCAGCAACTAAGTCCGGCGTTCCATGCTCTGATTGCATTCCGCCTCGCTGCGAGGCGCGGAACTTCTCCTTTTTCCCGGCGTCATCCCGGCGAGGCAAGAGGAGGAGGACATCATGGGTTTCGGACGAGGTGCTTTGCTTTGGTTGCTCGGTGTGCCGCTGCCGATCATCCTGCTGCTGGCGTTGTTCTGGCATCACTGAGAGCGACATACGAAAAGCGCCGCGGAAGCGGCGCTTTTTTGTTGCCTGCAATTTGATGTGTTGCGAAAGCGGGACGAAATCAGCTGCGGCTCTCGCTGTGGCTCTCCACGAAATCGCTGAGATAGTCGGGCAGCGTCATGCCATCGATATCGCAGCGCGCCTGGATCTCGCCCGCGACATCGGTCGAAATGTCGTGCATCCAGTGTTCGAGCGTGTTGAACGAGATCACTTTGATCGGATCGGTGAAACAGCCTGCAACCATCTCGCTGATTGCGGTGTCGAGATCGTTTCGTTCGACACGAATCTCGGTTGCCTCGTCGAGGCGATCGATCACCACGAACAGGGTCTGGTCGGCGCCATAGGGCACGACCGGGGATGGCACAGCTTCAAGCATCTCAGACACTCACGTCTTGATACAACTTGGCTTCCCGATCCCCGTTAACGGGAAAAACCGGAAGAAAGTTCCTGCCGAGCTGGCTGAAGTGAGCAAGACGTTTGTCGTGTGCGTGCGGTTTCCGGCAATCAGAGAAAGTCTCTCAGCCGCGACAGCTCGATGACGTGCTCGGGCGACAGGATGTCAGTGACCAGCGGCGGTTGGGCCGCCGTGCGGATCTCGTAGAGATGTCGGGTCGGCGCAGGTTTTTGCATGAAGGCCGAGATGCAGGCATCGAGCGTGCCTTCGCTGACCTGATAGGGCGCACGGTCCGGAAGGCGCTGATTTCCCAGCGACGGCCATTTCTGCAGCACTGCGGGCGCGGCGAAATCGACCTTTGAATCGCTGACAGATGCGTCCCCCATATCGTCCCCCTCACGCAAAAAGGAACCCTGGCACGCAAAGGCCTGCGTGCCAGGGCCCATACCCATCGCTGCATCTCAATGCCACGCCTCGACAACGCGGCCGCCGGGAAAAGGTTCCCGGCCGATCGCGGGCTAACTCGCGGCCGCCGCGATTTTGTGCCCCGGGCTGGCAAGGCCATGGCTGCTCTCGTCGCCGCGTCTGACCTCCGGCGGAATTCCTGCAAAACGCCGCAAGGCTTCCGCCATCTGCATCCGGCCCTGAACGCCGGTGATCACCACATCGACCATCGCAAAGGACGAGTGGAAGTGGCCGTGCGCCCTCAATTGCTCGACCGGGACGCCGGCGGCCGCCATCGCTTCGGCATAGGCGATACCTTCGTCTCGCAACGGATCGAACTCGCAGGTGACCACGAAAGCTGGCGGCAAGCCGGCCACCTTGCCGCGCAGCGGCGAGACCCGCGGATCGGTGCGATCATCAGGCGAGCAGTAGAGGTCCCAGAACCAGTACATCAGCGACCGCGTCAGGAAGTAGCCTGACGCGTTGTCGTTGTAGGACGGCCGGTCGAAGCTGCAGTCGGTGACCGGACACACCAGGAGCTGGCCGGAGATCTCTGGCCCGCCACGGTCGCGCGCGAGCTGACAGGTCACGGCAGCGATATTGCCGCCGGCGCTCCAGCCTGCGACCAGCACCGGCCGCTGGATGCCGCCGAGCTCGGCGAGATGCTCCGAGATCCAGCGCGTCGCCGCATACCCGTCCTCGGCCGCAGCAGGGAAACGGTGCTCTGGCGCGTGGCGATAGCCGACGCTGACGAACATCATGCCGGTCCGCCGTACCATGTCGCGGCAGAACGGCTCGTCCGATTGCTCGTCGCCGAGCACCCAGCCGCCGCCGTGGAAATACACCACGACCGGATGCGGCCCCGGCGTTGCCGGCTTGTAGAGGCGGTACGGCAGCGGGCCGTCGGCGCCGGGTAGTCGGCCATCGACGATCTCGCCGATCGGCCGTCCCGCGGGCCGGCTCTTGTTGAACTCGTTGACGAAGGCGCGCGCGCCGATCGCACCCATCGACTCGATCGGCGGCAGGTTGAGCGACTCCAGCAGGTTTAGGACCAGCCGCACGTCCGGCTGCAGCCGCACCACCTCGCCGTCATTGCATTGCGTTGCGACGTTGGGGCCTGCCAGCCTGAAGCCGAGCATGCCGCGGCTGACCACCTCGTCGCAAATGCTGCGATAGGGACCGACGCCGCCGGTATAGGGCATCAGGCCCTGCGCCTTGCCGGGCACGTTGGCGCCCGTGTACCAGGTGTTGGCGAGGCGGTGCAGCGTCAGCATCGAGCAATCCGCCATGTGCCTGTTCCAGCCGGCCTGCGCCGTTGGGGTCGGCTCGATCGTGGTGAAGCCGGCGTCGCGCAGCGCCGTGAGGCGATCCACCACCCAGTCGACATGCTGCTCGATCGAGACCGCCATGTTCGACAGCACCGACGGGCTGCCGGGCCCGGTGATCATGAAGAAGTTCGGGAAGCCCTCGACCGTGAGGCCGAGATAGCTCTGCGGCCCGTGCGCCCAGACATCGCTGAGCGACTTGCCGCCGCGCCCGGTGATCGGATGCACGGCGCGGATCGCGCCGGTCATGGCGTCGAAACCGGTCGCGAACACGATGACGTCGACATCGAAGTTGCGCTTTTCCGTCGTGATACCGCTTGCCGTGATCGCCTTGATCGGCTCCTGGCGCAGATTGACCAGCGTGACATTGGGCCGGTTGTAGGTCGTGTAGTAATTGGTTTCGAGGCAGGGGCGTTTGGCGCCGAACGGATGATCGTCCGGCATCAGCGCGGCCGCCGTCTCGGGATCGTTGACGGCCGCGCGGATCTTTTCGCGGATCAGGTCCTGGACGATCCTGTTGCCGTCGAGATCGACTGCCTGGTCGGCCCAGAGCTGCGACAGGATGTGGACGAGGTCGCCGGCCGCCCAGGCGCGTTCGAACCGCTCACGACGCTCGGCATCGCTCAATTGCCAGCTCACTTCCGTCTGCTGCGGATAGGGCACGCCGGCCATTGATTGCCGCGCCTGCGCGCGATAGGCCGCGCGATCGCTCTGGAACAGCTCCTTGCGATCGGACGGCGAGGGGCCGTTGTGTGCAGGCAGGGCGAAATTCGGCGTGCGCTGGAACACGGTCAGATGCGCGGCCTGCTCGGCGATGACAGGGATCGACTGGATGCCCGACGAGCCGGTTCCGATCACGGCGACGCGCTTGCCGGCGAGATTGACGCCGTCATGCGGCCAGCGTCCGGTGAAATAGACCTCGCCCTTGAAGTCCTTGACGCCATCGATCTCCGGCGGCTTCGGTGCGGAGAGACAGCCGGTGGCCATGATGTAGTGGCGGCAGGAAACCGGCGCGCCGTTGTTGGTGGTGATGAGCCAGCGCTCGGTCTTCTCATCCCATTTGGCTTCGGTGACCTTGGTGTTGAAGCGGATGTCGCGGCGCAGATCGTAGCGGTCCGCGACGAAGCCGAGATAGCGCAGGATCTCCGGTTGGGTCGCGTATTTCTCCGACCAGGTCCAGGCCGTGTCGAGTTCCGGATCGAACGTGTAGCTGTAGTCGATGGTCTGGATGTCGCAGCGGGCGCCGGGATAGCGGTTCCAGTACCAGGTGCCGCCGACATCGCCGGCTTCGTCGAGCCCGACGGCCGAGAGGCCGGCCTGGCGCAACCGATGGAGCAGATAAAGGCCGGCAAATCCGGCGCCGACCACGGCGACGTCGACCTGCTGAGGGGTTTCCCGGTCTTCGGAGGCACGTGTAGCAACCGTTGCGTCAGACATCGCATTTCCTCCCGTATGTTTTGTTTTGCCGGCAGGCTATCGCTGCAGGTTCAGCTTGTCATCAGAGCAAGTGCAATCTTCGGTGGTCGTTTGCGGCGGCATCGTGACCAGGTGAATCTCGCACCGCTACACGCGTCGTGATGCACAATGGCCGTGATTACCCGGACTAATCATGCCCGATCCGTCTGTGTATGCTTGCGGTTACAAGCCACGCGTTACCGGCCCGGCGTCATGACAGAGTTGAGTGAGCGAACCAAAGCCAACATGGACGTCGTCCTGGAGGAGACGTGTCGCCAATTGCCGCATGGCGGTGATCATGACAGCCGCAAGTTCATCGCCGAGCGTCTGATCCAGGCCGCGAAGGCCGGCCACTCCACGCTCGGCGAACTCGGCATCATCGCGCGGCGTGCGCTGGCGGAGATCCTTGCCAAGGCCAAGTAGCTCGACACCGCAGAGCTTGCCTCGCCACGAGCCGCAGACGTAATCTGCAAGGGAACCTTCCCGCGCCTCGAGATCCCCAAGATGCGGTGGCTGTTTAAGCTCCTTGCGGCCTCTTCATGTCTTTGCTGCGCAGGTACCGCCGCCGCGCAGGCGGTCGGCCAGTTTCCGTTTGCATTGACGCGCGAAGGCCAGATGCTCGGCGCGGTCGAAGGCGAGGTGGCATCCTTCAAGGGACTCGCCTATGCCGCGCCGCCGGTCGGCAGCCTGCGCTGGCGTCCGCCGCAGGCGTTGCCCGAGAGTTCGGAGATGAGCACGGCCTACGAGTATGGGGCGCCATGCCCTCAACCCTCGCTGCCGGTCGCGCGCGAGGATTGCCTCACGCTCAACGTCTTTCGTCCCTTCGGCGTCGACGGGCCGTTGCCGGTGATGGTGTTCATCCATGGCGGCGGCTTTGTCGCGGGGACCGCTAACGATCCGTTGTTCGACGGCGCAAGGCTCGCGCAGGCCGGGCTCATATTGGTCACCGTGAATTACCGCCTGGGCGCGCTCGGCTGGCTCAGCCATCCCGCACTGTCGGACGGCGGCTCCGGCAATTTTGGCCTGATGGACCAGATCACGGCGCTGCGCTGGGTGCACGACAACATCGCTGCATTCGGCGGCGATGCGAACAACGTGACGCTGTTCGGCAACGGCGCCGGCGCGACATCGATCGCGCTTCTGATGCTGTGCAGCCAATCACGCGATCTCTTCCAGAAAGCGATTCTGCAATCGATACCCGGCCGCGCGCGCCTGCCGTCGCCGCAGGAGGCCGAGGCCATAGGTCGACAGTTTGTCGCCGCGCTCGGGCAAGAGGCGGATTTGCGCGCCGTCGCACCGTCGCGCCTGCTCGCGGCTGAAAAGCGTGTGCTGGAAAAATCACCGCGCGGCTTTGCGCCGGCGATGGATGGAAACCTGGCGACGGAAGATATCGCCGCGGGATTTGCGATGGGACACGAGAGCCGTATTCCCCTGATCATCGGCTCGAACGACGATGAGACCCGCTTCGACAGCGAATTGGAAGTCAAGGAGACTCTGTCGTCATCGGGTGAGAGCATCGATGAGCTGCGCAAGCTCTATCCTGATGCCGCGAGACCGTCTGACCTTGCGGCGCGCTTCTACACCGACAAGGTCTTCTCCGAACCGGTGCGCATGCTTGCCCGGCTTCATGCCGCAACCGGCGCGCCCACCTTCCGCTATCGCTTTGCCTATGTGCCGGAATCAAGGCGCGCCAATCCCGACGAAGGCCATGGGCGCGAATTGCAGTTCATCTTCGGCGTGGAGGGCGTGCCTGGGGCCGGGATCTTCTCGCGGCGGGATCGCGAGGTCGCAAACAGCTTGCGAGCTTACTGGATCAATTTCGCCAGGAGCGGCGATCCCAACGGCGCAGAGCTGCCGCGTTGGGACGCCACCGCGGATCGCGACCATCAGCTGCTGATCGGCAATGATCGCATCGCGAGTGGCGACGATCCCTTCGCGGAACGTCTGGACCGACTCGGGCGCGAGAGCGGGAAATGAGCTGGAGTTAGGCCGCGAGCTCGACGCGTGGCGCCAGTGTCAGGCGCTCTTCCTCCAGATAGTCCATCGCGCCGTCCTTCTCGACGGCATAGAACTGCTGGCCTTCCTTCGATCGGTAGGCGGCGCGAACGACGCCGCGGCGGCCCTTGTCACTGTTGACGACATCCCCCAGCGCAAACTTCTTCATCTCACAACCCGCTTGTCTTCTGGCCGATTGCTTCGGCCACATCAGGATTTTGGGCGGCAAATCGTTAACGACTTGCTAACCATACGGGTTTGCCTATGCTCGCTGCGAAGTGCGCGGGCAGCTACACGCGCATGATGTCCTCGAGAGCCAGCACACATGACGCGATTTCCGACCCTGTTCCTGTCTCATGGCGGCGGCCCCTGGCCCTTCATGGAGGATCGACGGGTGCAATATGCCAAGACCGCTGCGGAGTTTGGCCGCTTGCCGCAGCTTCTGCCCGCGCGGCCGAAGGCGGTGCTGGTCATCACCGGCCATTGGGAGGCCGATGCTTTCACCGTATCGACCTCGGCGCATCCGCCGATGGTGTACGACTATTACGGTTTCCCCGAGCATACCTACCACATCAAATATCCGGCGCCGGGCCAGCCCGCCCTCGCAGCAGAAGTGAAGGCACTGCTTGCGCGCGCCGGGCTCGAGTGCCGCGAGGACGCCAATCAGGGCTTTGACCACGGCACCTTCGTGCCGCTCGGCCTGATGTATCCGAACGCCGATATGCCGATCGTGCTGCTGTCGCTGAAGTCGAGCTATGACGCAGCCGAGCACATCAAGGTCGGGCAGGCAATTGCCTCGCTCCGGGACGAGGGCATTCTGATCGTCGGCAGCGGGCTCACTTATCACAACATGCGCGGATTCGGGCGAGCGGAGTCCAAACCCGTCTCTTACGATTTCGAAGCCTATCTGAACGAGGCGATCAGCGCGGATGCGGCACGTCGCAACGCCATGCTGGTCGACTGGGAGACCGCGCCGAGCGCGCGTCTCGCCCATCCGCGCGAAGATCATCTTCTGCCGCTGATGGTCGCGGCAGGTGCTGCCGGCAACGACGTGGGCAAGCGCGTCTTCGTCGACGAGGTCGCAAGCGTCGCGATGGCGTCGTATGTGTTTGGGTGATGGTTGTTTCCTTCTCCCCTTGTGGGAGAAGGTGGCGCGAAGCGCCGGATGAGGGGTATCTATCCGCGCATTGAAATGAGAGTTGGACTCGTGGAGAGAGACCCCTCACCCGAGCGAGTTTGTGTCTAGTGGCGTCGTTGCCCTCTCCCACAAGGGGAGAGGGCGCATCAACGTGCACCTCGCTTAGGGCGACTTCATCACCAGATGCTGCCGGCGAGCTGCATGGTGATGATGTTGGCGACGTCCGGCTTCACGCGCCGCGGGAAGCCACCAGGCTCCGATACAGCGCTGCATACTCGCCGGCACGGTTGCGCCAGGATACGTCGGTCGCGAGACCGTTCAATTGCAGCCGTCGCCAGCTCGCCTTGTCATGGAAAACGGCATTCGCGTTGCGCAGCGCGCCGGCGAGAGCATCTGCCGTGACCGGGCCAAACTTGAAGCCGGTGGCGTCACGTCCGGCTTCGCCGATATCTACGATGGTGTCCTCGAGGCCGCCGACGCGAGAGACGATGGGGATCGCGCCATAGCGCAGGGCGCAGAGCTGGGTCAGCCCGCACGGCTCGAACCGCGAGGGCACGAGCAGCGCGTCGGAGCCGGCCTGGATCAGATGCGCCAGCACTTCGTCATAGCCGATCATGACGCCGATCCGGCCCGGATTGGCGCGCGCGGCGGCCTGATAGCGGTCCTGGAGATCGCGATCTCCGCTGCCGAGCAACGCAAGCTGCATGCCCTGGCCCAGGATCGTCGGGATCGCCTCGAGCAGGAGATCGAGCCCCTTCTGCCAGGACAGCCGGCTGATGACGCCAAGCAATGGCGCTTCGTCGGAGGAATCGAGATTGAACTGCTGCTGCAGCATCGCCTTGTTCGCGGCCCGGAACGCGAGGTCCTCGCTGCCGAAGCGATAGGCGATGTGTGGATCGGTTTCTGGATTCCACACCTCGACGTCAATGCCATTGAGGATGCCGCTCAGCGCGCTCGAGCGTTCGCGCAAGAGTCCGCCGAGCCCCATGCCCCCTTCGTCGCTTTGGATTTCACGCGCGTAGGTCGGCGATACCGTGGTGATGCGGTCGGCGAACTGCAGGCCGGCTTTCAGAAAACTGATGCCGCCGAAATATTCGAGGCCGTGGACGTCGAACGTGGCGTCCCTGGGCAGGCCGATCCCATCCGCCAGCGCACGGTCGAACTTGCCCTGATAGGCCATGTTGTGAATGGTCATCACCGTGCCTGGTCGCGGTCCGCCGTCGTAGTGCAGATAGGCTGGCGCGAGCCCGGCCTGCCAGTCATGGGCATGAACGACATCAGGCATGAAAGCCGGAACCAGGCCGCGGCCGATGTCCGCCGCCACGCGAGACAGCGCTGCGAAGCGCACGCCATTGTCAGGCCAGTCGACGCCATCGCTGGTGACGTAGGGATTGCCCGGCCGGGCATAGAGATGCGGCACGTCGAGCACGAACAGGTCGAGCCCCTCGTGAGAGCTCGCAAGCAGGCGGCCCGGGCCGCCGAAATAATCCGGCCAGCGCCGGATCTCGTCCGCACCCGTGAGCCGCCGCATCACCTCGGGATAGCCCGGCATCAGCGTGCGCATCTCGGCGCCATGCGTCTTCAGCGCAATCGGCAGCGCACCGGCGACGTCAGCGAGGCCGCCAGTCTTGACGATGGGGTAGACTTCAGAAGCGACCGCGAGGACGCGAACAGGCGTCATGTATTGAGCCTGTCGAGCATCGGCTGGGTGATCAGCGAGATACCCTGCTCGGTGGTGCGGAAGCGCTTGGCGTCGAGCTCGGGATCCTCGCCGACCACGAGCCCTTCGGGGATCTCGACGCCGCGAT
>Ga0209758_1001014_pt1 | contig 37166 bp, 28 predicted proteins | sample AraplaMF_Col_mMF_FD_184258 | JGI IMG/M metagenome (GOLD analysis project Ga0209758, IMG submission 184258) | Arabidopsis root microbial communities from the University of North Carolina, USA - plate scrape MF_Col_mMF (SPAdes) (version 2) | ecosystem: Host-associated > Plants > Roots > Endosphere... | reverse complement strand
CACGGTCCTGAGACTTCTCTTGCCCCTTCTCCGATCCGCCGCGCATCGACAGGCGCTGGCCGTCGAACACCGTGGTCTCGCAATGGCGATCGTTCTCGGCGAGACCCGCGCAGAGTTTTGCCGCGGCGGCAGCGTTGATGAGGGGACCCGCGCCAAGGCGAAGCTGCATGCCGAGACCGGTGTTGCCTTCCTTGATCATGATGATCGGCCGGAGCGCCGCGATCTCCGGATTGGATTTGGAGAGGCCACGCCAGAGCGCGCGCAGGCCGTCGATCGAATTAGCGGCGCCAAGGTCGATGGCAAAGCGCGTCTGCTGGACGGAAATAGTAGGCGATTGGGCTTCAGCGGCGTCCGCCGGCTTGGCCGGCACCGCAGCGACTTCGGTCGGGGCGGGCGGCAGCTCGGGCTCCTTCTCGGTAGCCGTGTCGGTCTGATCTGGCTGAATTAGCTTCGATGCGGCGGGATCGGGCGGCGCCATGATCGATTTCGATGGCACCAGCGGAAGAATCGGCAGCGCCGACGTCGTCACTGGCGACTGCGGAACGAGCGAGGCCGCAGCAGCGGTCTGCGGCGGCGGACTCGGCTGAGCCTTGGCAGCCTCTTTCGAACTGTCCTTCGCGTTTTCCCTGGTCTCCTTGCCGGCGCCTGTACGCGGCCTGTCGACGAGCGAGGCTGCGGTCGAGGCGACCGGTGCGACTTCAGGCACCGGAGCCGAGGGCGGCGTGGCGGCGACGGGCGTGTCCTGCGGTTTCGACTCGGACGCCGGTGGCGATGTTGCGGTCTGCTTCGCGATGGCACCAGTGACGGAATCGAGCCCTTGCTCGAGGACTGTGACGCGCGCATAGAGCCGGTCGCGATCGGCGTTCAGCGTCTCGATGGCAGAGGTGAGCCGGCGCGCTTCGAGCTGGCTTTCCCTGGTCATCACCTGGAGCCGGTCGGCCTGGCGGGCGAGATCGGCGGAGGCGACCTGGTCGCGCCGCCAGTCGAACTGGGCCTGGTTGGCCATCACGGCGACCACGACGGCGCCGACCGCGGCCACACCCCACGAGCCCAGCCGCCACAGCAAGCGTCGATCGAACGAGCCTTCCTCGGCCAAAAGTCCGGAGAACAGTCCGCCGGTCTCCTTGTCGCCGAAGGCATCCGCCAGTGGGTAGGAATCCTTTGCCATGAACCTTGAGTGCCCAGCCCTGTCTGGCTTCCCCGAATCAATCAGGGAACATTAACAGGAAAACCCACGCGCACTTGAATTCCGGGCGTTTGCGGGGGTAGCAAGGCGACAGGTCGGGCGATACCGGCCCGCCGCGCGCCGGTGTGACGATCGATTCGGCCGTATTTGACAGGATTGCGATGACTGCCCGCTCAAGTCTCACGATCGTTCTCGCCGCCGGCGAGGGCACGCGCATGCGATCGAACGTGCCGAAAGTGCTGCATCAGGTAGCTTCCCAGACCTTACTTGCCCATGTGCTCGGCGCCGCGCCGCAGGGAACCGGGACCGCGCTCGCGGTCGTGATCGGTCCGGATCACCAGGCTGTCGCGGATGAAGCGAAGCGGATCCGGCCCGATGCCCTTACCTTCGTGCAAAGCGAGAGGCTCGGGACCGCGCATGCGGTCCTGGCGGCGCGCGAGGCGATCGCGCGCGGCGTGGATGATCTCCTGATCGCGTTCGGCGACACCCCGCTGATCTCGGCCGAGACCTTTGCGCGGCTTCGCGCGCCGCTCGCCAAGGGCGCTGCGATCGCCGCGCTCGGCTTCCGCGCGGCGGATCCGACCGGCTATGGCCGCTTCATCGTCGAGGGCGACCGCCTGGTCGCGATCCGTGAGCAGGCCGATGCCAGCGCGGATGAGCGCAAGATCAATCTGTGCAATGCTGGCGTCATGGCGATCGACGGACGCCGCGCGCTCGCGATCCTGGACAAGATCGGCAATGCGAACTCGAAGGGCGAATATTATTTGACGGACGCCGTCGGCATCGTCCGTGAACAGGGATGGGAGTCCGTGGTGATCGAGACCAGCGAAGACGAGGTGCGCGGCATCAACACCAAGGCGCAGCTTGCGGAAGCGGAAAGCGTGATGCAGGCGCGATTGCGCAACGCCGCGATGGAGGCCGGTGTCACGCTGATCGCGCCCGAGACCGTCTATCTCGCCGCCGACACCGTGTTCGGCAAGGACGTCACCATCGAGCCGTTCGTGGTGATCGGCCCGGGCGTGTCGATTGCCGACGGCACCGTGATCCACTCGTTCTCGCACATCGTGCAGACGACGCTCGGCAAGAACGTCTCGATCGGTCCCTATGCGCGGCTTCGTCCCGGCACCTCGCTTGGCGACGGTGCGCGCATCGGCAATTTCGTCGAGACCAAGGCTGCGACGCTGGAGGCCGGCGTCAAGGTCAATCATCTCTCCTACATCGGGGACGCCACCGTCGGCGCCAATTCCAACATCGGCGCCGGCACCATCACCTGCAACTACGATGGGTTCAAGAAGCACAAGACGGTGATCGGGCAGGGCGCCTTTGTCGGCACCAATTCCTCGCTGGTCGCGCCGGTCAAGATCGGCAACGGCGCCTATATCGGCTCCGGCTCGGTGATCACGCGCGATGTGCCCGATGACGCGATGGCGCTGGAACGCAATCAGCAGACCATCAGGGAAGGCGGCGCGGCGCGCTATCGCGAGATGAAGACGGGCGGCAAGAAGCCGGCGAAGTAACCGGCGGAGTCAGCAGCGCTATTCGTCGTCCGCGAATTCGGAGAAGATGGCGCGCGTCAGGCGCCAGCCGCGCGGCTTGGCGCGCTTCGCGGGCTCACCTTCCGGATGCTTGATGAAGACGGGCTTGTTTTCCTTGCCGCGCTGAGGCGGCGGCCAATGAGCCAGATGCGTGCCCTCGGTCTCGCTGGCGCGCAGATAGAGCGATGACAGACCTTTTCGGTCGGGCGTGGCTTTCATGGCCTTGATCTCCTGGCGGCGAATCGTTGGTCAAACTTGTTGACAACGGGTTAATGTGCGCGGTTAAAGGCCGGCCACATCGACGCAGGCCAGGGATTGCAGTCACGAGACGCTGTCGCAATCCGTTATAATTATTGAGTTTCTGGTTCCTTGGGAACTTCGCTAAAAACTGAACGCGTCGTCTAGGTGATTTTTCGACGATTTGGGGGATATTGATCCGCATGTGCGGGATTGTCGGCATTCTCGGGCGCGAGCCGGTTGCAGTGCAATTGGTGGATTCGCTCAAACGTCTCGAATATCGGGGTTACGATTCCGCAGGCGTCGCCACGCTTGAAGGCAAGCATCTCGAGCGCCGCCGCGCCGAGGGCAAGCTGAAGAATCTGGAGAGGCGGCTGGAAGCCGAACCGCTGAAGGGCACCACCGGCATCGGTCACACCCGCTGGGCCACCCACGGCAAGCCGACCGTCAACAACGCCCATCCGCATGCGACCGAGCGCGTCGCCGTGGTCCATAACGGCATCATCGAGAATTTCCGCGAACTGCGCGAGGAGCTCGAGAAGAAGGGCACGGTGTTCCACACCGAAACCGATACCGAGATCGTGCTGCACCTCGTCGACGATCTGCTCTCGCGCGGCAGCAAACCGGTGGAAGCCGTGAAGCTGACGCTGGCGCGCTTGCGCGGCGCCTTCGCACTCGGCTTCATCTTCGCCTGCGACGGCGATCTCATGATCGGCGCCCGCAACGGCCCGCCGCTTGCGATCGGCTATGGCGACGGCGAGATGTATCTCGGCTCGGACGCGATCGCGCTCGGCCCGTTCACCGACACGATCAGCTATCTCGAAGATGGCGACTGGGTCGTGCTGACCCGCAAGAGCGCAACGATCTTCGACAAGGATGGCCAGGCCGTCGAGCGCGACAAGATCAAGCACGCCGCCTCGACCTCGCTGGTCGACAAGGCCAATTATCGCCACTTCATGGCGAAGGAGATCCACGAGCAGCCCGAAGTGGTCGGGCATACGCTCGCACGCTATGTCGACATGGCGACGGAACGCGTCTTGCTGCCCGTCGAGCTGCCGTTCGACTTCAAGGACATCCAGCGCATCAACATCACCGCCTGCGGCACCGCCAGCTATGCCGGCATCGTCGCAAAATACTGGTTCGAGCGCTTTGCGCGCCTGCCGGTCGAGGTCGATGTCGCCTCCGAATTCCGCTACCGCGAAGCCCCCCTGCGCAAGGGCGATCTCGCCATCTTCATCTCGCAATCCGGCGAGACCGCGGACACGCTGGCTGCATTGCGCTACGCCAAGGCCGAAGGCGCGCACACCATTGCCGTCGTCAACGTGCCGACCTCGACGATCGCGCGCGAGAGCGAGACCGTGCTGCCAACGCTGGCCGGCCCCGAGATCGGCGTCGCCTCGACCAAGGCGTTCACCTGCCAGCTCATGGTGCTGGCCAACCTCGCGATTGCCGCTGGCAAGGCGCGCGGCGAATTGTCCACTGACGACGAGACCAAGCTCATCCACGGCCTCGTCGAGGTCCCGCGCCTGATGTCGGATGCGCTCACCACCGAGCCACAGATCGAGAAGCTCGCGCACCGGATCTCGAAATCCCGCGACGTGCTTTATCTCGGCCGCGGCACCAGCTTCCCGCTGGCGCTCGAAGGCGCGCTGAAGCTGAAGGAAATTTCCTACATCCATGCCGAGGGGTACGCCGCCGGCGAGCTCAAGCACGGCCCGATCGCGCTGATCGACGAGACCATGCCTGTCGTGGTGATCGCGCCGCATGACCACGTGTTCGAGAAGACCGTCTCGAACATGCAGGAGGTCGCCGCGCGCGGCGGCAACATTATCCTGATGACCGATGCCAAGGGTGCGGCGGAGGCGACGGTGGATTCGCTCGTCACCATCGTCATGCCCGACATGGCCGCGGCCTTCACGCCAATGGTCTATGCCATTCCCGTGCAGCTGCTCGCCTATCATACGGCTGTCGTGATGGGGACCGACGTCGACCAGCCGCGCAATCTCGCCAAGTCCGTGACCGTGGAATAGGCAAGGGGGGCAGGCCGGGGCGCTTCGTGATCTTCCAAAACCTGCTAGAAGACCCTAGCTTGGACGAAGCGACCGACCTGGAACCCGAATGACCGCCCGCGACGACGCGCCTGCGCCTCTTGATCCTGCCCCGGAACCGCATACCGGCCTGATGGGCCGTTTCCGCAATTATTTCCTGACCGGGCTCGTCGTCACCGGTCCGATCGCGATCACGCTGTATCTGGTCTGGTGGTTCGTCACCTGGGTCGACGGCGTGGTGCGGCCATTCGTCCCGCTGGCCTACCGGCCGGAAACCTATCTGCCCTATGGCGTTCCCGGCTGGGGATTGATTGTCGCATTCTTCACGCTGACGCTGGTCGGCTTTCTCGCAGCCAACCTGATCGGCCGTACGCTGGTGGATGTCGGCGAGACTTTCCTCGGCCGGATTCCGGCCGTGCGCGCGATCTATCGCGGCCTGAAGCAAGTGTTCGAGACACTGTTCTCGGGCAAGGGCTCGAGCTTCCGCAAAGTGGGTCTCGTCGAGTTTCCATCACCCGGCATGTGGTCGATCGTGCTGATCTCGCAATCGCCGAATGAGGACATCGCCCGCAACCTGCCGGGTCAGGAGGAGCATGTCTCGGTGTTTCTGCCGTGCTCGCCGAACCCGACCACCGGCTTCTTCTTCTACGTGCCCAAGAGCAAGATCATCGAGGTGGATCTCAGTGCCGAGGATGCCGCAACGCTGATCATGTCGGCCGGCGTGGTGCAGCCCGGCTCGGCGCCAGACCCGAAGAAAGCCGCCGCGCTCGCGGGCATGGCCAACGCTGCGCGCATTGCCAACGCCTCCACGCTCAGGCCCGAGCCTGCAAAGGCAGAGTAGAGCTATTCCGCAGCAAGATGGCCTGAGGTCACGCAGGCATTCGCGTCCTCTGCTATTCTTCCGGTCGAACTGAGCGTAGCGCTTGGAATTCGAAACTGGAGTGCCCCCATGTCCAAAACCATTGCGATTCTCGCCCCTGGTGCCATGGGCAGCGCGGTGGCCCGCCGCCTCAGCGAGAACGGTGCGCGCGTACTGACCTCGCTGAAGGGACGCAGCGAGGCGACACTGAAGCGCGCGGCGGACGCCGGCATGATCGGCGCCGAGGACGATGTGATCGCTGACGCCGACATCATTCTGTCGATCGTGCCGCCGGGCGAGGCGGTGGCGCTGGCCGAGCGGCTGGCCGCGTTGATCGTCAAGCGCGCGAAGAAGTCGGTCGTCGTCGATTGCAATGCCGTCAACGTCGACACGGTGCGCCGGATCGAGGAGATCATCGGCTCGGCGCAAGCGCCGTTCGTCGATGGCGGCATCATCGGCTTTCCGCCGCAGCCCGGCGGCAAGAGCCCGGCTTTCTACGTGTCGGGCGAGCACGCCAAGAGCGTCGCGGTGTTGAAGGATTTCGGCCTCGACGTCCGGATCGTCGACGGCCCTGTAGGCGCGGCGTCCGCGCTGAAAATGTCTTATGCGGGCATCGTCAAGGGTCTCGCCGGGATCGGCTCGGCCATGGTGGTCGTGGCGACGAAGGCGGGGGCAGCAGACGCTTTGCGCAACGAGCTCGCGCTGAGCCAGCCTGCCATCCTGGCGCGGCTCGAGGTTGCGCTGCCGGACATGCTTCCTAAGGCCTATCGCTGGGTCGCTGAGATGCGGGAAATCTCCGGCTTTCTTGGGCCGGATCATCCGGCCAGCCAGATCTACGAGGGCTTTGCCCGCTGGTTCGAGCACCTCGCTGAGGATGTGAAGGGCGAGGCGACGGATTCCGAACTGCTGAAGGCGTTTGCCGAGAAGAGCAAGAAGGGCTAACCCGCCCCAATCAGCGGGATCGCCTCGTCGCGTTCGTAGAGGTACAGAAGGCACCGCAGCGCTTCGCCGCGCTCGCCCCTCAGCTTCGGATCGTCCTTCATGATCCGCAGGGCTTCGTCGCGGGCCTGCGTGATGAGCTGGCCGTGGACTTCGGAGCGCGCGATGCGGTAGCCGGGCAGGCCGCTCTGGCGGACGCCGAGTACGTCGCCTTCGCCGCGCAGCTTCAGGTCTTCCTCGGCGATGCGAAAGCCGTCGGTGGTCTCGCGGATCACCTTCAGGCGTGCTTTCGACATTTCGCCGAGCGGCTCGCTGTAGAGCAAAATACAGGTCGAGGCCTCCGAGCCGCGCCCGATGCGGCCGCGGAGCTGGTGCAACTGGGCAAGACCGAAGCGCTCGGCGTTCTCGATCACCATGATGGTGGCGGCCGGCACGTCAACGCCGACCTCGACCACCGTGGTTGCGACCAGAAGGCCGATCTCGTGGGCGGCGAACTGGCCCATGACGCGGTCCTTCTCAGTGCCCTTCATCTGCCCGTGCACGAGGCCCACGCGCTCGCCGAAACGCTTTTGCAGGCTCTCGAACCGTTTGGTCGCGTTGGTAAGATGCTCGGTGCCCTCGGCCTCGGACTCCTCGACCAGCGGGCAGATCCAGTAGACGAGTTTTCCGGACTCCAACGCGCGACCGACACCGTCGATGACTTCGCCGAGCCGGCTCATGGCCACAGCGCGGGTGTCGATCGGCTGGCGGCCGGCCGGCTTTTCGCGCAGCTCGGAAATGTCCATGTCGCCAAAGTAGGTCAGCACCAGCGTGCGCGGGATTGGTGTGGCGCTGAGCACCAGCACGTCCACGGCTTCGCCCTTCGACGTCAGCGCCAACCGCTCACGCACGCCAAAGCGGTGCTGCTCGTCGACGATGGCAAGCGCGAGGTCGTGGAAGATGACGTCATCCTGGATCAGCGCGTGGGTGCCGACGAGCAGGTCGATCTCGCCGGCTTCGAGTTGCGCGAGCAGCTCGCGCCGCTCCTTGTCCTTTTCGCGGCCGGTGAGGATCGCGACCCGCATGCCGGCACGCTCGGCGAGCGGGGCGATGGTCTTGATGTGCTGGCGCGCCAGGATCTCCGTCGGGGCCATCAGCGCGGCCTGCTTGCCGACCTCGGCCGCGGCGGCGGCCGCGAGCAGGGCCACCACGGTCTTGCCGGAGCCGACGTCGCCCTGGAGCAGGCGCAGCATCCGCACCGGCTGTTGCAGATCCCCAGCGATGGCGGCCGCTGCGCTGCGCTGAGAGGGCGTGAGAGCATAGGGCAGGGCGTCGATGATCTTGTTGCGCAAATGGCCGTCGCCGGCATTGCGCACCCCAGCGGGCCGCCGCAATTGTGCACGGATCAGAGCAAGCGCGAGCTGGCCGGCAAGCAGCTCGTCGAAGGCGAGGCGGGACCAGTAACGCTGGTCGGGCAGGATGTCGGTGAGCTCGACGGGCTGGTGCACGCGATTGAGCGCTTCGGTAACGGACGGGAAATCGCAGCGGCGCAGCACCTCCGGGCTGATCCATTCCGGCAGTGCGGGTAGCTTCAGCAGCGCCTGCGCGATTGCGCGGCGCAGCGACCCGAGCGCCAGCCCCTCGGTCAAGGGATAGACCGGATCGATCCCTGAGAGTTTTGAGATCGCCTCCTCGTCCAGCACGCGGTCGGGATGCACGATCTGCGGAATGCCGTCATACATCTGGAGCGTGCCGGACACGTAGCGCTTCGCACCGACAGGTAGCAGCTTTTCGACATAGCCCGGCTTGGCGCGGAAGAAGGTCAGCACGACATCGCCGGTGTCATCGCTGGCGTAGACCAGATAGGGCGCACGGGAATTCCGCGGCGGCGGCGGGCGGTGGCGATCGACGGTGACCTCCAAAGTCACCATGGTTCCCTGGACAGCATCGCGGATCTTCGGCCGCGCGCGGCGGTCGATGACCTGGCTCGGCAGGTGCAGCAGCAGGTCCACGAGCCGCGGCGTCTCGCTGCGGCTGAGCAGATATTGCAGCAGCTTGTCCTGCTTCGGACCGACGCCAGGCAGGCTGGTCACGGGAGCAAACAGCGGATTGAGCAGGCTGGGGCGCATTCTCGCAACACTCGTCATGCGCGGGCTTGCCGTCTTCGCTAAGGCTTCGCCGCCCCGAGATCGAAAGCCCGGCGAAGCCTTTGGCGGAGCAGGGACCCGCGCATCCATCTTTTCAATGACGATGGATTGCCGGGTCAAGCCCGGCAATGACGGTCCCCAATTGCAATAACAAAGGGCTGACACAGCCAGTTCCAGTGGCTATATCACCCCGGCCCGGCACGTCCGGGCTTTCGGCGTTTGACTGGATGTGAGACATGACGGGAACGACACGATCGAGCGATGGCTTGGACGATCGCCGCAAGCGGCTTCTGTTCCGCTGCTGGCACCGCGGCACGCGCGAGATGGATTTGATCCTCGGCCGCTTCGCGGACGCTGAAATCGGTAACCTGTCCGAGGCCGAGCTGACGCAGCTCGAGACCCTACTCGAAGTCAACGATCCCGACCTCTATGCCGCCATCACTGGTGACAAGCTGCTGCCAGCCGATGTCGCCGGTGCGTTGTTCGCCCGCATCAAGGCGTTTCCGGTTGCGGACAGCAACGTATGAAGCAGGGCATGAAATCTCCGGCCGAGCTGCTCACGCCCGGCCGCGCGCTGACGCTCGCCAACGTTGCCGAGGGCGCCGAAGGCCTCGTCGTCTCCGATCTCGCGCGTGCCATTGCCGCGCGACCCAAGAAGCCGGCGGTCAGCCTCGCGGTGGTCTGCCGCGACGGCGGGCGCATGCAGCAGCTCGAGCGTGCGCTGCAGTTCTTCGCGCCCGATCTGCCGGTGCTGACCTTTCCCGCCTGGGACTGCCAGCCTTATGACCGCGTCTCGCCGCATGGCGGCATCCTGGCGCAGCGTCTGACAACGCTGGCGCGGCTTGCCGCGCTCACCGGCAGCGACAAGCCGCTGATCGTGCTGACCACAGTGAACGCCGTGGTGCAGCGCGTGCCCGCGCGCGAGCTCGTCGCGGCACAGGCACTTTCCGTAGCGCCCGGCAACGTCGTGCCGATGGACACCATCGTCGCCTGGCTCGAGCACAATGGTTACAACCGCTCGTCGACCGTGCGCGAGCCGGGCGAATATGCCGTGCGCGGCGGCATCCTCGATCTGTTTCCGGCGGGCCTCGAACAGCCCGTGCGCTTCGACTTCTTCGGCGACAGCCTGGAGTCGATCCGCTCGTTCGATGCCGAGACCCAGCGCACGCTGCTCGACATGCGCTCGCTCGATCTGGTGCCGATCTCGGAATTCCAGCTCGTCACCGATACGATCCGTCGATTCCGCATGGGCTATGTCGCCGAGTTCGGCGCGCCCGAGCGCGACGATGCGCTCTACGAGGCCGTCAGCGAAGGCCGCCGCCATCCCGGCATGGAGCACTGGCTACCCTTGTTCCAGGACCGGATGGACACGCTGTTCGACTATCTGCAAGGGGCTGCCGTGGCGATCGAGCCGCAGGCCGAGGACGCCGTCCGCGAGCGCTTCAAGCAGATCCAGGACTATTACGAGGCGAGGCGCGAGGCGATGGAGCATCCGGGCGGCGGCGCCATCTACAAGCCGCTGCCGCCGGACAGGCTCTATCTGACAGATGAGGAGTGGACCAAGCGCGAACGCGATATGCCGCTGATCCGGCTGACGCCGTTCTCGGTGCCGACCGACGGCACAAGTGTCATCGATGCCGGCGCGCGCAAGGGCCGCGACTTCGCGCCGGAACGTAACGACACCACCGTCAACGTGTTCGAATCCGTCGTCAGCCATGTCATGGCGCTGCAGGCCCAACGCAAGAAGGTCGTGATCGCGCTCTGGAGCGAAGGCTCGCGCGACCGCATGACCTCGATGTTGCGCGACCACAAGCTGGCTCACACCACCAGCGTCAACGCCTGGCGCACGGTGCAGGCGACCCCGCGCAACGAGACCATGCTCGCCGTGCTTGGGCTGGAGAGCGGCTTCGAGACCGACGAGATCGCCGTCATCAGCGAGCAGGATATTCTGGGCGACCGCCTGGTGCGGCCGCGCAAGGCGAGCCGCAAGCTCGACAATTTCATCTCGGAGGTGACGAGCCTCACCGCCGGCGACATCGTCGTTCACGTCGACCACGGTATCGGCCGTTTCATTGGCTTGCAGACTCTCGATGTCGCCGGCGCGCCGCATGATTGCCTCGAGCTGCATTATGCCGCCGAAACAAAACTGTTCCTGCCGGTCGAGAACATCGAGTTGTTGTCGCGCTACGGCTCGGATCAGACCACGGTCGAGCTGGATCGTCTCGGCGGAAGCGGCTGGCAGACGCGCAAGGCGAAGCTCAAGAACCGTATCCGCGAGATCGCGGGCGAGCTGATCAAGATCGCGGCCGCACGCCATTTGCACGAGGCCCCCAAGCTGCCGGTGCAGCAGGGCCTCTACGACGAGTTCTGCGCGCGCTTCCCCTATGACGAGACGGAGGACCAGCTCGGCGCGATCGAATCCACTCTCAAAGACCTCGAGCTTGGCCGTCCCATGGACCGGCTGATCTGCGGCGACGTCGGCTTCGGCAAGACCGAGGTTGCGCTGCGCGCGGCCTTTGCCGTCGCGCTCGAAGGCAAGCAGGTTGCGGTCGTGGTGCCGACCACGCTCTTGGCACGCCAGCACGCCAAGACGTTCATGGAGCGCTTCAAGGGCTTTCCGGTGAACGTGGCGCAGGCCTCGCGCCTGATCGCGACCAAGGAGCTGAACCAGGTCAAGAAGGGCATCGCCGACGGTTCGGTCGATATCGTCGTCGGCACCCACGCGCTGCTCGGCAAGGCCATCAAATTCCGCGATCTCGGCCTCGTCATCGTCGACGAGGAGCAGCACTTTGGCGTCACCCACAAGGAGCGGCTGAAGGCGCTGCGTTCCGAGGTGCATGTGTTGACGCTGTCGGCAACGCCGATCCCGCGCACGCTGCAGCTCGCGCTGACCGGCGTTCGCGAGCTCTCGATCATCGCCTCGCCGCCGGTCGACCGCTTGGCGGTGCGCACCTTCGTCGCCCCGCACGATCCCCTGATGATCCGCGAGGCGCTGCTGCGCGAGCGCTATCGCGGCGGCCAGGCGTTCTATGTGGTGCCGCGCATCGACGATCTCGCCGAGGTCAAGGACTTCCTCGACAAGAACGTGCCCGAGATGAAGGTCGCGGTCGCACACGGCCAGATGCCGCCTGCCGTGATCGAGGACATCATGACCGCGTTCTACGACGGCAAGTTCGACATCCTGCTGTCGACCACGATCGTGGAATCCGGTCTCGACATTCCCAATGCCAACACGCTGATCGTGCACCGCGCCGACATGTTCGGTCTCGCCCAGCTCTATCAGCTCCGCGGCCGCGTCGGTCGTTCCAAGCTGCGGGCTTATGCGCTGTTCACGCTGCCGGCGCAGCAGAAGATCACCGCGCAGGCCGAGCGCCGGCTCACCGTGCTGCAATCGCTGGAGACGCTGGGCGCCGGCTTCCAGCTCGCCTCCCATGACCTCGACATCAGAGGCGCCGGCAATCTGCTCGGCGAGGAGCAGTCCGGCCACATCAAGGAGGTCGGATTCGAGCTCTACCAGTCGATGCTGGAAGAGGCGATCGTCAACCTCAAGGCCGGCGTCGCCGAGCCCGCCGCCGATCGCTGGTCGCCGACCATTACCATCGGCATGCCCGTGCTCATTCCGGAGGATTATGTCGGCGATCTCTCCGTGCGGCTGTCGCTCTACCGGCGTCTGGCTGACCTCGATAGTGAGGAGGAGATCGAGAATTTTGGCGCCGAGATGCGCGACCGCTTCGGTGTGCTGCCCGACGAGGTGCGCTATCTGTTCAAGGTCGCCGCGATCAAGGCGTTCTGCCGCCAGGCTAACGTCGAGAAGATCGATGCCGGCCCGAAGGGGGCCGTCATCACCTTCCGCGACAATTCCTTCGCCTATCCCGACCGTCTGGTGTCGTTCATCAAGAGCCACGGCCAGGCCGCCAAGGTGCGGCCCGACATGAAGGTGGTCTTCCTCCAGGATTGGGAGACGCCGGAAGAGCGTCTCGCCGGCACCACCGAGATCATGCGGCAGCTGGCCCAGCTCGCGCAGAAAAAGAAGGCGGCGTGAGGGGTGCCGTAGGGTGGATTAGCCGAAGGCGTAATCCACCTCTTCTGTTTCTGCGGATGTGAACAGTGGTGGGTTACGCCTTCGGCTAACCCACCCTAGGAAAGCTGCTACGACGCCGCCCTCGAAGCGTCCGCCGACAGCCGCGCCAACAGCGACCGTGCCGTATCCGACGGCGACAGCGAATCCACCGATACGACGGGATCGCTGCGCATCTCGTGCTTGCCGTTAGACGTGTGCTTCATCACCGCTGACAGGCGGCGGGCGATCATGTGCGCCGTGCGGAAGTCAGTTTCGGCGAACACCACGATGACAGAGCCGTCCTTCTGCGCAACGCCAAAATCCATCTGCCGCATCAGGCGGCTGAGAATACGCGCGGCATCCAGTTGGGCGCGGGGATTGCCGGGGTCGAAGGCGAAGCGCGCCACCGACAGGCCGCCGCCGCGGGCGAGCGTCTCTTCCACCGCCTTGGCGAAATCACGGGCGAAGGCTTCGACCGTGAGCAGGCCGCTGCGCGGATCGAGCCAGCCACCGGCGTCGATCGAGCGCAACGTGCGGCTTAGTTGTGCCTCCATCGCGCGCTGGCGAATGAGCGGCAGCGCGTTGGCTGCGACCTTTGCGGGCTCGCCTGCGATCAGCTCGAGATTGGGCAGGTCGTAGCTCTGGGTGAGCTCGTGCGCCGTGACGACCACGGGCAGGTTGCGGAAGCGGGTGTCCTCCGCCAGCACCGTGAGGAAGGCGTCGGTAACGCGCGGCGTGAATCCGTCGGAGAGCACGACGCCGTCGATGTCGCGGGTATTGAGATGCTTTGCTGCGGCCTCGATCGAGAGCGCGCCGACGACGCCGGTACGTTCGCCGAGCGCAACTGACAGCGCAGGGTACGCGGCGCCGCGGCCGATCAAGAGCACGATGGCGTCACGCATCGGATCGCTCTCCGGCAGCGCGACCTTCGCCTCCGGCAGGCGGCGCAGCACCGTGGCGTGCAGCGTGCGGACGCGGAGCGCGGCGCGCAGGCGTGCGATCAGGCGCTCGGCAGCGTTGCCGCGCGTGGCGAAGGGCAGGGCGTTGTGAGGCAGCGACGCTTGCGCATCCAGCGCGACCAGCGGGAGATAGAGCGGCCGATCGGCGATCTTCTTGGCGAGCAAAGCGATGTGCGGCTCGTGGCCGCCGGACATGGCAGCGAGGACGGCGGCCGGCTGCACCTGCTCGACCGCGCGCACGGCGCTCGCCCAATCGCTGTCGATGACCGGAAACAGACGGGCTTCGTCCAGCGCCGCGATGAAGGCGGGGCGCTCGGTATTGGACACAAAAAGGATCGGGCCCGCCTGGGACATCAGGAAACTCTGATCACGCAATCGATGCTGCGCAATCTAATCCGGCCGCCTTAATACGGCGTCAATGTTCCCTGCGAATCTGCGCCTAGACCGGACCGGAGCGGTCGCGAAAAGCCTCGACCATCAAGGGGTTAAGCCCGAGTTCGCTGAGCGCCTCGCGCGCCCTTGTATTGTCCTGGGCCCGGCCCGCGAGCCGGTGGCCGGAGAGGCGGTCGGGCAGGGCCGTCAGCAGCGCACCCTGGCCGAGCCGGCGTGCCCATTCCTGGAGGTCGTTGGACAGGAAGCGATAGCCGCCGACGGCCATGATGCCCGCTGGCGGCGCCGTGATGCAGATCGCGCCGGTTGCCCGGTCGATCCGCGCAGCATAGCCGGTATCGACATAGTCGCGCGGCGGCTGCGCCGTCAGCGTCTCACCGACCGGCTGCGGCGGCGCGTAGGCCGCGATCGGCACCATCGGGCCGCGCAGCCCGAGCGTGCCCTTCTGCGTCAGCAGGATCTCGCCGGCGATGGAGGAGCCGGACTGCTCGCGCGGGGCGCCGTGCGGCCCGGGCATCACCGCCACGGGCATGCCGTCCTCGCCGCGGCGAACGCCAAACAGCCCGGCCTCGCCGAACAGATAGACGTCCGTGAGCGGCGCATGCGGCGCGATCCAGGCCTCGCTGGCTGCCACCTGCTCGGGCGCGCGCCAGAGCCCGATGACGTTGCGCAAGGTGGGCATGCGTGCGGCAAGGCCGGAATCGCCGAGGCGCAGAGCGAGCTGGGCCGGCGCGATCAGCACGTCGCATTCATGCTCGTTGACTTGCTGCTCCAGCACCTCGCTCTCGAAGGGATGATGCAGCGCCAGCGTGCCGCCGCAGAGCAGCCACACCGCGAGCGAGGAGGCGAGGCCCGCGAACGACATCGGCGTGAACGCCGCCATCACCGTCGCGCCCTGCCGGATGTCGGCTTCCAGCGACATCGCGAGCCCCCCCGCGATCAGGCTGAAATGTGGTCGCGGCACCGGGCGGAAACCTTCGGCCGTGACGTCGAAGGAGATCATTGCCGCCTTGCGCCCGTCCTGGATCACGGCGCGCGTCGTGCCGGGCGGACGCGCCAGCACCTCGTCGAGCGGGGCCATTCCTTCGGGCAGATCAGAACCGAAGCCGAAGACGTGGCGGATCGAGAACGCCTCGGCGGCGGCGTGCATCGCAAGGTCGGAATAGCTGACGCCGTCGATCTTGCTCATGGTGACGATGGCGCGCGCCGCGGTGCGGTTGAGCGCGGCCGCCAGTTCCGCCTGTCGCCACAGCAGCGGCAGCACTGCGACCACGAGGCCGGCGCGGTGGGCAGCTAGCACCGTCAGCACGAACTCGACCGTCGCGGGCAACTGGATCGCGATCACCGAATTGGCCGGCAGGCCCGATTCGACGAAATGCGCCGACAGCGCCTCGATGGCGGTATCGGCTTCGGCGTAGGTGAGCCGTCGCGGCTGGTGGCCGGTGATCCGCGACTTGTTGAGGGGGTCGAGCAGGGCAGGCGCGTGCGGCTGCCGCATCAGCGTCCGCTGGAACAGCGTGTCGAGCGTCGGCGATACGGCTGGCTGGTTCACGGCATCACTTCGCTGGACTGGCTTGAGGCTGACCCTTCGCCCACCAAGTCTCCGGCAGATAGCCCGAGAGCGCGGTGGCCTGTGGTCGTTCTATCCGATTCCAGCGCGCGATCCATTGCTCGGATACGTTAAACAGGGGGATTGTGTAGAAGCCCGCCATCAAGGCGCGGTCGAGCGCCCGTACTGCGTCGACGAACTCCGTATGATCACGGGCCTCCAGCAGGGCCTTGATCATCGCATCGACCGCGGGATCCTTGGCGCCCATGTAGTTGCGGGTGCCCGGATTGTCGGCGGCCGCGCTGCCCCAATAGAAATACTGCTCGTTGCCGGGCGACAGTGACTGGTCCCAGCGGTTCTGGATCATGTCGAACTCGTAGGCCAGCCGGCGCTGGTCGAACTGCACGGGATCGACCGCGCGCACGCTCGCGTCGATGCCGGCGCGCTTGAGGTCGCGCTGGAAGGCGAGCGCGATGCGCTCCTGGTCGCGGGTCGTCACCAGCATCTCGAAGGTGAAGGGCGCCTTGGTCGCGCGGTTGCGCAGCACAGTGCCGTCCAGATTGTAGCCGGCGTCGGACAGGAGTTTCAGCGCCGCGCGCAGCGTGTTGCGGTCGCGTCCCGAGCCGTCGGTCACCGGCAGGCGGTAGCTGCCATCCATGATGTCTACGGGAATCCGCGCGCCAAAGGGTTTGAGCAGCTCTCGCTCGCGCGCATCCGCAGGCCGCGCATAGGCCGACAGTTCGGAGCCGGCGAAATAGCCGCCGGCTCGCGAATACAGCGAGAAGAAATAGTTGCGGTTGACCAGCTCGAAATCGAACAGCAGCGTCAGCGCCTGGCGCACACGGATGTCGGCGAACACAGGACGCCTGGTGTTGAACACCAGGAATTCCGAGGGCCACGGCGTGCCGGGCTTGAAGGTGTCGCGGATCACCTCGCCGCTTTTGGCAGCTGGAAAATCGTAGCCATCATGCCAGCGCAACGGCTCGTTCTCGACGCGGAAATCATAGAGGCCGCGCTTGAAAGCTTCGAACTGGCCATTGGCCTCGCGATAATAGTCGAGCCGGATCTCGTCGAAATTGAACAGCCCGCGATTGACGGGGAGATCGCGGCCCCAATAATCGGGATTGCGCGTCAGCGTCACGCTGGCGCCGGGCTTCACCGCGGTGACGCGGTAGGGACCCGAGGCGATCGGCCCGGTCAGCGTCGTCTCCTCGAAGGTCGCGACATCGACGGCATGCTTCGGCAGGATCGGCATCAGGCCGAGGATCAACGGCAGCTCGCGGTCGTTGGCGCCGGCGAGGTCGAAGCGGATCGTGAGGCGATCCGGTGCCTCGGCCTTGGCGACCTTGGCGTAGTACTGGCGAAGGTTGGGACGGCCATGATCGCGCAGGAGCTGCCAGGAGAACAGCACGTCCTCGGCCGTGACCTGTTTTCCATCAGAGAAGCGGGCGCGGGGATCGAGATGGAACGTGACGTAACTGCGTTCGTCGTCAGTTTCGATGGTCTTGGCGAGCAGGCCGTAGAGCGTGAACGGCTCGTCCTGGCCGCGCGCCAGCAGGCTCTCGACCACGTAGGCGCGGATCGGCTGTACGGCCAATCCCTTCACGATGAACGGATTGAGGCTGTCGAAGGTGCCGAGAATGCCCCAGGTCAGCCGGCCGCCCTTGGGAGCGTCGGGATTGGCATAGGGCATGTGGGTGAAATCAGCCGGCAAGGTCGGCTTGCCATGCATGGCGATCGCATGCGCTTCTTCGGCCCGCCCGCCGCTGACCCACAGCCCCAAGGCGAGGACCATGATCGCGGGGACCAAAGCAAGACGGCAAAGGCGGAAAACGGGGCCCTCGAGCAGGCGCTGGAACATGAACATTCGGACACGTTGATTCGAGGACCGGGGCGTCCGAATCTTATCACAGGGATTTCACTGCGAGCCTGCCGGGAGAGAGCCAAAGACGCTTGTCGGCATTGATCTTTTCGTCGACCACGTTAAGAAGGCACGCAATCGCGCGGAGAGCGCCGAGCCCGTCACGTATCCGCCTCAATTGACGGGGAGAGAGCCGCGCCCAAGGCGGTTTGGTTCGGCGCTTCGGAGCGGTTCGGGCACTTCCCGTTCAGAAAGGGTTTTCTGCAATGAATTTCCGTTATTTGGCCGCGTGCGTCCGGCCGCGCGGGCGCCTTCTCGCCCTGTTGACAGCGACGGCATTGGTCGTCCCGTTTGCTGCTGAGGCCCAGGGTCAAACCCCGGCCGCGCCAGCACCCAAGGCGGCCCCGAAAGCGGCTCCGAAGGCTGCTCCCAAGGCTCCGGCCCCCGCGCCGGCTCCCCAGGCCCAGCAGGCGCCCGCCCAGCAGGGCGCTCCGGCAGCGCAGGGCGGCCAGCCCGCCGATCAGCAGATCCAGCTGATCTACGCGCCCTGGACCAAGTTCTGCCTCAAGGGCCAGGACGCCAATGCCAAGCAGGTCTGCTTCACCGGCAAGGACGGCCGTATCGAATCGGGTCAGCCGGTCATCGCGGCCGTGATCATCGAGCCCGAAGGCGAGCCCAAGAAGATCCTGCGCGTGACGCTGCCGCTCGGCATGCAGCTCGTGCACGGCACCCGCATCATCGTCGATAACAATCCACCGCTGCAGAGCCCCTATGTGATCTGCTTCCAGAACGGTTGTATGTCGGACTACGAGGCGACGCCCGATCTCATCAACAACATGAAGAAGGGCCAGAACCTCGTGGTGCAGGCGATCAACGCCAACGGTGCGCCGTTGACCCTGCCGCTGCCGCTCGCTGGCGAATTCCAGAAGGCCTATGACGGTCCGCCGACCGATCCGAAGGTGTTCGAGGAAACCCAGAAGAAGCTGCAGGAAGAGCTTCAGAAGAAGGCTGAGGAGCAGCGCAAGAAGCTCGAGCAGCAGGGTGGCGCCCCCGGCGCACCGCCGACCGCTCAGAAGTAATCGGGCTGGATCCCGGACATGAAAAAGGCGCTCACCTCGAGCGCCTTTTTTGCTAGCTGCTTCTCGGCAGCGAAACTCAGTTCAGCGATGGATTGCGCGGGCGGTAGCCGCCATCCTTGTTCTTGATGAAGATCTCGGCGACCTGGGAATGCCGGATCGGCTCGCCGGAGTCATCGGGCAATAGGTTCTGCTCGGAGACGTAGGCGACGTACTCCGACTCCGCGTTCTCCGCGAGCAGATGGTAGAACGGCTGGTCCTTGTGAGGCCGCACCTCCTCCGGGATCGACAGCCACCACTCCTCGGTGTTGTTGAATTCCGGATCGATGTCGAAGATCACCCCCCGGAACGAGAAGATCCGGTGGCGCACGACCTGGCCGATCTGGAACTTGGCTGTCCGCGCTTTGATCATGTCACGTCGATAGACCAGGATTGTGGCCGATGCTAGTGGCCTTATGGGGAATTAACCCGCGGCCGCGGGACAGATAGCCGCCAGATCTTCAGAAAACACTTCATCAATGGTCGACATCCTCAATCTGGCGTTACCTTATTTCGGCTTGATTTTCGTCGGCTTCGCCTGCGGCAAGGTCAAGTCCCTGCCGGAATCAGGCCTCGCCTGGATGAACTTCTTCCTGCTCTACGTGTCGCTACCGGCCCTCTTGTTCGCGATCATGTCGAAGACGCCGTTTTCGGAATTGAACAATCCACCGTTCCTGGTCGCGACCACGCTGTCGACGGTTGCCGCGTTCACGATCGCGCTTCTCGTCGGGAAGGTTCTTGGCAAGCTGACGCTGCGCGAGGCGACGCTCGCGGGCCTCTCCGGTGGCTACGGCAACATCGGTTATATGGGGCCGGGGCTGGCGCTCGCGGTGCTGGGATCGAAGGCGGCCGCGCCGACGGCGCTGATCTTCTGCTGCGACAGCATCTTCCTGTTCACGATCGTGCCGCTGCTGGTCGAACTCTCCGACCGCGACCATCCCTCGCTCGTGCATGCCTTCGGCGTCGTCCTGAAGCAGATCGTGCTCAACCCGCTGATCATGTCGGCGTGCTTTGGCGCAGCCGTGGCCGCACTCCACATCGAACTGCCGGTCGCGCTCGACCGCACCATCACCTTCCTTCAGAACGCGGCCGCCCCGACCGCCCTGTTCGTGCTCGGTGTGACGGTGGCGTTACGGCCGTTCGATCGCGTGCCCTGGGAGGTGCCCGGTGTGATCGCGGTCAAGCTGCTGATCCATCCGCTCGCGGCCTTTGGCCTGATGCTGGCATTCGGCCCGTTCGCGCAGCCATGGGCCGCGACTGCCATCCTGATGGCCTCGCTGCCGCCGGCGCTGAATGTTTTCGTGATCGCAAGGCAAAACGATGCCTGGATCGAATCCGCCTCGGTCGCCGTGCTGCTCGGCACGTTTGCATCCGTGGTCACGCTGACCAGCGTGATGTGGGCGCTTCAGAGCGGGCGGTTGGCGTTTCCGTAAGGACTGTTTTCGCCAAACTACCTGCGCCAGGTCGGCGTCAGGCCTTCACGCATGGCAAAGCGCCGGAGCGGGCCGATGGCACCTAGCAGGTGCATGCCGGCGGCGCGGACCGGCTGGAGCGGCAGGAAGTCGTTGAGCAGCGAGCGGTTGGCGATATCGATCGCAAAGGTCCGGCTCAAAATATCGGGACGCCGCGCGCGGTCGTAACGTTTCAGCACCTCGTCTGCGCCGGGATCCTGGCCCGCCGCGATGGCCTCGCCGGCGAGCCGGGCAATGTCGGCGGCATCCCGCAGACCGAGATTGAGACCTTGGGCGCCGATCGGGGGAACCACATGGGCGGCTTCGCCGACCAGCGCGATGCGCTCGCGCGCGAACGACTGCGGACGCTCGATCGCCAGCGGGAACAGGTTGCGGCCGGGCTCGACCGTCATGCGGCCGAGGATCGAATGCGACTGCTTCTCGATCGCGACGGAAAGCTCCTCGTCGCTCAGGCCACGAAGCCGTTCCGCCTCGGCGGGGGCTGAAACCCAGACGATACTGGAACGATTGCCGGGCAGGGGCACGAACACGCAGGGCCCATGCGGCGTGTGGAACTCGGTCGAGACGTTGCGGTGCGGCCTGCTATGGCTGACGTTGAAGGTCAGTGCCGTCTGCGTGAGGTCGCGCCGCGTCACCGCAATGCCGGCGGCCTCACGGCACAGCGAATGCCGGCCGTCGGCGCCGACCACGAGCCGCGCGGTCAAGAATTGTCCGGACGCCGTGCGGATCGCGACATCATCGGCTTCGATCACGACACTTTCGGCTTCGCCGTCGAAACGGACGAGATTGGACAGCTCCGCCGCGCGCGCCTCGAGCGCCAGCATCAGCGCGCGATTGTCGATGTTGTAGCCGAAGGCATCGAGCCCGATCTCGTGACAGGAAAACCGGACCTCCGGCGCACGGAATAGCCGGCCGGTATCGTCGACAAGCCGCATCACCTCGAGGCCAGCCGCCTTGTCCTTGCAGCGCGGCCAGACGTCGAGGCTTTCCAAGAGATCAACGGAAGCGCCCAACAGCGCGGTCGTCCTGTTGTCGGCATAGGGCAGGCGCCGCGCCACCAGCGCGGTGCGCGCCCCTCGCTGCGCCAATGCAATCGCCGCCGCAAGGCCCGCCGGTCCGCCGCCGATAACGCTTGCGTCAAAGAGTGTCGATGCGTCTGTCATGGAACGACATTTGACACGCCCTGCGGTAAATTCAAGCCACCTATTTTGCCTGATTTTTATGACTGATAGCGCGGCGCAATGCCGCGTCGGCGGATGTGCAAACCGGTCCCTTTCTGGTAGCAGAAGCCGATGGATACACAGATGGATAGCCAAGAGGATTCCCTCAAGCCGAGGCCCGTGATCCGTGCCGCGGCGTTTTCCGTGCACATCTTCACCGCCTTTGGCGCGGCGATCGCGCTGCTGGCGATGCTGGAGGCGGTGCGCGAGCACTGGGCCGCGATGTTCGGCTGGCTGGGTGTCGCCCTGATCATCGATGCGATCGACGGGCCGATCGCACGCCTGCTCGACGTCAAGAACGTGCAGCCCAACTGGTCGGGCGACGTGCTCGACCTCGTGGTCGATTTCGTCACCTATGTGTTCGTACCGGCCTATGCGATCGTGGCGAGCGGCATGTTGCTGCCGGTCGCCGCGCCCGTGCTCGGCATCGCCATCATCGTCACCAGCGCACTATACTTTGCCGATCTGCGCATGAAGGCGGACGACAATCATTTTCGCGGCTTTCCGGCGCTGTGGAATGCGGCAGCGTTCTATTTGTTTCTGCTGCACTGGCCGCCGCTGTCGTCGACGCTGCTGGTCGCCGGGCTGGTGGTGCTGACCTTCGTGCCGTTCCACGTGCTGCATCCGGTTCGCGTCGTGCGGCTGCGCTGGCTGACGATGGCGCTGATCGTGCTGTGGGGATTGCTCGCCTTCTACGCGCTGGAGATGGATTTTCACGTCGGCACCGGCGTGACGGTCGCGCTCTGCGCAATCGCGCTGTGGATCGCCTTCAGCGACGCAATGATCCGCCTGGCGAGATCTTTCGCATGATGCATCTTCTGACCAGCCCCGAGGCCTGGGCCGCGCTGCTCACCTTGACCTCGCTCGAGATCGTGCTCGGCATCGACAACGTCATCTTCCTGTCGGTGATCGTCTCGCGCATTCCGGAGAAGCAGGCCCATCGCGCCCGCCAGATCGGGCTCGCGCTGGCCCTGGTCTTCCGGATCATCCTGCTCAGCGTGCTGGTCTGGCTGATCGGCCTGACCGCGCCAGTATTTTCGCTTGCAGGCTACGATTTCTCCTGGCGTGACCTGATCCTGATCGGCGGCGGCCTGTTCCTGATTTCAAAGGCGACACACGAGATCCATGCCGAGGTCGAGGCAGATGACGGCGAGGGGAAGAAGGAGGGCGTCGGCAGCGCGTTCTTCTGGGTCATCGTCCAGATCGTCGTCATCGACATCGTGTTCTCGCTGGACTCCATCATCACCGCGATCGGCATGGCGCAGGACCTCGAGATCATGATCGCGGCCGTCGTGATCGCCTGCCTGATCATGTACATTTCGTCGGGACCGGTGGCGCGATTCGTTGCCGAGCATCCCACCACCAAGATGCTGGCGCTGGCGTTCCTGGTGTTGATCGGCGTCGCGCTGGTCGCGGACGGATTCAAATTCCACATCCCGCGCGGCTACATCTATTTTGCAATTGCGTTCTCTGCGGCGGTCGAGTTCTTCAACGTGCTGGCCAAGCGTAACCGCAGGAAAGCCGGCAACTCCCCGATGTAGAGGCTCTTGCTGGCGTCGAGTTGACAAGGCAGTCGCGATTGTCTTCGCTCAGCCTTGAAGAAGAGGAGGTCAGGTGATGACCAAAGCCGTCCGTGTCCACAAGGTCGGAGGCCCCGAAGCCCTGGTCTATGAGAGCGTCGAGGTCCCGGCGCCCGGCCCCGGCGAGGTGCGCGTCCGCCAGCATGCGGTCGGCCTGAACTTCATCGACGTCTACTATCGCACCGGCCTCTACAAGGCGCCGGGGCTGCCTTTCATTGCCGGCAACGAGGCCTCGGGCGAGGTCGTCGCCGTCGGGCCGGGCGTGACGCATTTCCACCCCGGCGACCGCGTTGCCTATTACCACAATCTCGGCGCCTACACCGGCGAGCGCAACATCCCCTGGGAGAAGCTGGTCAAGCTGCCCGACCACATCACGTACGAGCAGGGTGCCGTGCTGATGCTCAAGGGACTGACCGTCTGGTATCTCCTGCACAAGACGTTCAAGGTCGAGCCGCATCATCGCGTGCTGATCCATGCCGCCGCCGGCGGTATCGGCCTGCTCGCCTGCCAATGGGCGAGGGCGTTAGGGGCGCATGTGATCGGCACGGTCGGCTCGCGCGAGAAGGCCGAGCTTGCCGAAGCCAATGGCTGCGATCACGTCATCCTCTACAACGAGGAGGACTTCGTCGCGCGCGTGAAGCAGATCAGCCGCAACGAGGGGTGCGACGTGGTCTATGACGGCGTCGGCAAGGCCACTTTCCCCGGTTCGCTGTCATGCCTGAAGCCGCGCGGCATGTTCGTGTCATTCGGCAATGCCTCAGGCCCGGTGCCGCCGTTCTCGATCGCCGAGCTGAACAATCACGGCTCGCTGTTTGCGACGCGACCCAAGCTCAACGACTACATCGGCACGCGCAAGGAGTTGCTGGAAGGCGCCGACACGCTGTTCTCGGCCGTCATCAACGGCAAGCTGCACGTTCCGATCAACCACGCTTATGCGCTGAAGGATGCCGCGAAAGCGCATATCGATCTCGAGAGCCGCAAGACGACGGGTGCGTCGATCTTGAAGCCGTAGGTCCTCCGTCATCGTCCGCTCTCGTGTCCCGGACAAGCTGCAACGCGCTAGCGTTGCAGTGCAGAGCCGGGACCCAGCGGCGACGATGATTGTGAGAGATGGGCCCGGCTCTGCAGCGCACCGCCGAAGGGGCGCTGCGCTGCGTCCGGGGCACGGCACCACTTATGCCACGCGCCGTGCCGCGCCGGCCTTGGTCAAAATCCCATCCAGGCAGTCGATCATCTCCGAGATCTCTGCCTTCGCGACGTTCAGCGCGGGCATGAAGCGCAGGGCGTCGAGCTGCGGTGCGTTCAGCAGCACGCCGGCCTCGAACGCCTGCGCGACGATCCCTGGCGCGATCGGCAGCTTGAGGTCGAGCGCCAGCAACAGCCCGCGTCCGCGCACGCCGCCGAGCCCGTGCCGCGCCGAGACCTTCTGCAACTCGCTTTCGAGCAGCAAGCCGGTCTCGGTGACCTGCTTCAGGAACGCAGGCTTGCTGACCTCCTCGAGCACCGCAAGCCCTGCCGCGCACATCACCGGATTGCCGTTGAAGGTGCCGCCCTGGTCGCCGTGCTCGAAGCAGGAGGCGCGCTCGGTCGCAAGCAGAGCCGCGAGCGGCACGCCGCCGCCGATACCCTTGCCGAGCGTCATGATATCAGGGGCGATGCCGGCGTGCTCATAGTGGAAGAGTTTTCCGGTCCGGCCCATGCCGGTCTGGATCTCGTCGAAGATGAGCAGCAGGCCGTGCGCCTCCGTGAGCGCGCGCAACTGCTGCAGGAACGTATCGCTAGCCGGCCACACGCCTGACTCACCCTGGATCGGCTCGAGCATGACAGCGACAGTGTTGTCGTTGATCAGCTTTTCGACCGAGGCGATGTCGTTGAGCTTGGCCTTCTTGAAGCCGGATACTTTCGGCTCGAACAGCGGCTCGAACGCCTTCTTGCCCGAGGCCGACATCGTCGCCAGCGTCCTGCCGTGGAAGCCGCCTTCGAACGTAATGATCTCGAACGCGCCGCCTTTGTGCAGGCTGCCATATTTGCGCGCGAGCTTGATCGCGCCCTCATTGGCTTCAGCACCCGAATTGGCAAAGAACACCTGGTCGAAGGCGCTGTTCTCGACCAGCGCCTTCGCGAGCTTGAGGCTCGGCTCGTTGTAGAAGGCCGGGCTCGGCGTCAGCAGCCGCTTGGCCTGCGAAGCGAGTGCGTCCGCCACCGCTGGCGGCGAATGGCCGAGGCAGTTGACGGCCCAGCCCTGCACGAAATCGAGATAGCGCTTGCGGTTGTCGTCCCAGAGGTAGGAGCCGGCGCCGCGGACGAACACGGTCTTGGGCCGTGCGGTGATGTCCATCAGCGCGTCATACGGATGCGTCGTCATGTCGAACTCCTCTGGAGACGGGTGAAAAAGGGGCGCAAAAAGCAGAAAGGCCGCACCTTGCGGGTGCGGCCTTCTCGAGAACTTCAGCTGAATTCAGTGGTTCAGCGGCGTCGTCGGACATGGCGCACCCTCTCATCGTCGCGGCAGCGACGACGGAGCATTGCGGTGCGCAGGTTGGTCCGGGCGTTGATCATGGGGCGCGTCCGTACAGCCGAAGGGCGGGGCTTGTCAAGCGGGTGTTTTGGGCAACACCCGCCGAGCGTGCATTGCTCAGGCGGAATGAGCCGCTTCTTCTGCGTCCTCAAGTCATTTGTTTGCTGCGCAGAAACCAACACGCCTCTAGCGCGTTTGTGATCGGTGGACGCGAATTGGTTCGAACCGGAGGCCAGCAGGGGCAGACCAAAAGGGGCGGGACCATCAAGATAGTTTTCAGCCTTGTCCGACACGCCATACCCGATCGACCTCGACAGCATCCGCGGCGCGTTTCCGCCGGGCATCGAGGCGCCGCCTTTGCTGCTGGATTTCGCCGGCTGGCTGAACGGACGCCCCTGGGGCAGCGTCGGCTGCTTCTCGCTGCAGGGCCAGTTTTCAGACCAGGCCCCGATCTTTGACGGCGGTCCGCTACGCGACCGCTTCGCGTTGTTCATGCGCCTGCCTGATGGTTCGGCCATCGGCGGCTGGTACGGCGCCGGTCTCGACCGCGACGATCCGCCGATCGTGGGATTGGGCTCGGAGGGTGATTATGAGCTGCTTGCGCCGTCCCTCGACGCGCTGCTGGCAAAACTGACTTCACAGCAATTCGACGAGGCCTGGCACGATCTGCGACCGCACGAGGAGGTCGAGCCACAGACGGGCGAGCTTGCGCAGTGGCTTGCGCGGCGGCCGATCGGGGAGGCTGCTGCCTGCGAGGACGGTACATCCGAGCTGCCCGATTTCCGCGGCTTCGTCGAGAAGTGGAGCCGGGACCGCGAGGAATACTGGGCCAATCATCGCCTGATGGCCGAGCTCGGCTGGCGGCTCGCCGCGCATCTGCCGAAGGGCAAGCAGCCCTGGGACAAGACGCATTTCGAGGTCGCGATATCAGGCAAGCAATACGAAGCGCGCGTGCTGTCGGACGGCCCGCGGCCGTTCGAGGAAGCCGCCTCGATCGAATCCCTGCTGCGCGACCTGCGCGAGGAGATGCGCCGCGCGCAGCCCGAACTGGGTCTTTGGTACGTCATGAAGTTCGGCCTCTACGCCGATGGCCGCGTCATGCCGAATTTCGAATACGACGTGCGCCCGACCATCGACGGCGCGCCCGCGCTGCTCTCCGAAGCCAAGGCCGATCTCGCCCGCGCGCCTCGCCCGGAGCGCTGGGTGCCAAAATGGCTGGTGTGACTCCATCCACAGCGTCATTGCGAGCGTAGCGAAGCAATCCAGTCTGTCTCCGCGGAGGGACTCTGGATTGCTTCGCTATGCTCGCAATGACGGAGAACCTCAAAAACCCGCGACGCTACCGTGCAGATCGTATTGATCCGCGCGGTCGATCTTGGCGGTGACGATCTCGCCGACGCGCAAGGGACGGCGGCTCGTCAGATACACCGCGCCGTCGATCTCTGGCGCATCCGCCTTGGAGCGGCCCTTGGCCACCGTCGGCCCGATCTCGTCGATGATGATCTGCTGGCGGGTGCCGACCTTGCGCTTCAGCCGGCGCGCCGAGATCTTCTGCTGGCGCGCCATCAGCGCGTTGTAGCGCTCCTGCTTGATCTCTTCGGGCACGGGATTGCCGATTGCATTCGACGTCGCGCCCGCAACCGGTTCGTATTTGAAGCAGCCGAGGCGATCGATCTCGGCTTCATCGAGCCAGTCGAGCAGATAAGCGAAGTCGGAATCGGTCTCGCCGGGGAAGCCGACGATGAAGGTCGAGCGCAGCGCAAGATCAGGACATTCCTCGCGCCAGCGCTTGATGCGCGCCAGCGTCTTGTCCTGGGCGGCCGGGCGCTTCATTGCCTTCAGCACCTCGGGGCTCGCATGCTGGAACGGGATGTCGAGATAGGGCAGCACCTTGCCTTCGTTCATCAGCGCGATGACCTCGTCGACATGCGGGTAGGGGTAGACATATTGCAGCCGCACCCAGGCGCCGAGTTCGCCGAGTTCGCGCGCGAGATCCAAAAACTTCGCGCGGACCTGACGGTCCTTCCACGGGCTCTCGGCATATTTGAGATCGACGCCGTAGGCCGAAGTGTCCTGCGAAATGACAAGCAGCTCCTTGACGCCGGCGCCGACCAGCCGCTCGGCCTCGCGCAGCACGTCATTGGCCGGACGCGAGACCAGGTCGCCGCGCAGCTTCGGGATGATGCAGAAGGTGCACCGGTTGTTGCAGCCTTCGGAGATCTTCAAGTAAGCGTAGTGCCGCGGCGTCAGCTTGATGCCCTGCGGGGGCACCAGGTCGAGATGCGGATTATGCGCCGGCGGCAGCGCGCGATGCACGGCATCGAGCACGCTTTCATATTGCTGCGGGCCCGTAATCGAGAGCACGCCGGGATAGACCTGCTCGATCTGCTCGGGTTCGGCCCCCATGCAGCCCGTCACGATCACCTTGCCATTCTCGGCCATGGCATCGCCGATCGCCGAGAGCGACTCCTGCTTGGCGCTGTCGAGGAAGCCGCAGGTGTTGACGATGACGATGTCGGCCCCGTCATGCTTGCGGGCGAGTTCATACCCCTCAGCACGCAGACGCGTGATGATGCGCTCGGAATCCACCAATGCCTTGGGACACCCGAGTGACACGAAGCTGACCTTGGGCGCAGCCGTCTGATCCATATCCAAATCTGCCTGATTGACCGGCCTCAGCTAGTCCCAATTGCCCATAATTACAACCCTTTGCAGGGCGTTCCGGCGTGCTATGGATGAATCACCTGCCGCGAGTGAGCCATGAGCGCCGACCAGTCGCCCAAAATTGTGATCGTCGATGAAAGCCCCGTGAGGGCTGCGATCCTCGAAGAGGGGTTGCGGGAGGCTGGATTCACCGAGGTCGTTCATATCCGCGAGATGCAGAGCCTTTTGGCCCGTATTTATGCGGTGGATCCCGATATCATCCTGATCGATCTGGAAAACCCGAGCCGCGACGTGCTGGAGGCGATGTTCCAGGTCAGCCGCGCCGTGAAGCGGCCGATTGCCATGTTCGTCGATCAGAGCGATTCAGCCTCGATCCAGGCCTCGGTCGAGGCGGGCGTGTCTGCCTACATCGTCGACGGGCTGAAGAAGGAGCGCATCAAGCCGATCCTCGACCTCTGCGTGTCGCGCTTCAACGCCTTCGCCAAATTGCAGGAGGAACTGGAGCGGACCAAGTCGCAGCTCGAGGATCGCAAGATCATCGAGAAGGCCAAGGGCATCCTGATGAAGATCAAGGGTCTCACCGAGGACGAGGCCTATGTGCTGCTGCGCTCCACCGCCATGCGCGAGAAGAAGAAAATCGGCGAGATCGCCCAATCGATCATCACCGCGTCGGAGATGCTGAAATGACCGGTCCCCTCCGCATCGGATTCATTCCGCTGGTCGATGCCGCCGCCTTGATCGTCGCCGTCGACAAGGGCTTTGCCGCCGCCGAAGGGCTCGAAGTCGAGCTGGTACGCGAGGTCTCCTGGTCCAACGTTCGCGACAAGCTCAATATCGGCTTGTTCGACGCTGCCCATCTGCTAGCGCCGGTGGCGATCGCGTCCTCACTCGGCCTCGGCCACGTCAAGGTGCCGATCGCAGCGCCCTTCAATCTCGGCATCAATGGCAATGCGATCACGGTCTCGCCGGCGCTCCACGCGGCGCTGATGGAAGAGATCGATGGCGACCGCTTCGATCCGCTTGCCACGGCAAGAGCGCTGGCGAAGGTCGTTGCCAGCAGGCGCAAGCTAGGTGCCGAACCACTGACCTTTGGCATGACGTTTCCGTTCTCGACGCACAATTACCAGTTGCGGTTCTGGATGGCGGCGGCCGGCGTCGATCCCGACGAGGACGTCCGTCTGGTGGTGTTGCCGCCCCCCTACATGGTGGACAGCCTCAGAAGCGGCCATGTCGATGCCTTCTGCGTCGGCGCTCCCTGGAACTCGATTGCGGTCGATCTCGGCGTCGGCCACATCCTGCATTTTGTCTCCGACATCCTGGCGCGCGCGGCCGAGAAGGTGCTGGCGGTGCGCCAGGTCTGGGCCGACAAGAATCCGGACGTGGTCGCGGCGCTGGTCCGCGCGGCGGTGAGGGCGGCCGAGTTTATCGAGAGCCCGGAGAACCTGAGCGAGGCGGCGCAGATCCTGGCGCAGCCCGAGCGGCTTGGTGTCGATGCCGAGGTGATCCAACGCTCGCTCACCGGGCGACTGAAGATCTCACCCGAGGGCACGGTGCGCGAGAGCGGCCGCTATCTCTTGGTCGGACGCGAAGGAGCGGGGCGCCCGGACCCGGTCCAGGCCGCCTGGCTTTACGCGCAGATGGTGCGCTGGGGACAGACAGCGCTGAGCACAGAGGCCCTCAAGACCGCGATGGCCGTGTTCCGGCCGGACCTCTACGATGCCGCCCTCGGACATAGCGGAGAGGGGCAGGCCAGTGCCCCAGTCGGCGCCTTTGCCGGACCGGCTTTTGATCCCGAGGACATCGCTGGCTATCTGACCTCATTCGCGGTCAGCCGGCGGGCTCCCTAGATCTGCCTAAAGATTGATCAGATCGATTCGCGGCTTAATTTTTAAGCCATTGCTGCCCGAAGCAGCATGAACTTTGATCCATTTCATGCAGCGCACAAAGACATAAATCACGGATTTTACTTGATTTTGCGGTTTATGCTGCGTTGGCACACTCCTTGAATAGAGAGATCCATGCCGCCCGGCGTGGGCGCCGGCGGCTCCAAGTCCATGGTGGATTTCCGCAGCAACGAGGCTGATCGGATCGCTCCGGGCTCCGGCGAGGTGCTTATGCGCCTGCAACCGGCTCCCCGCGATCGTTGTCCGTTTCACCCGTTGACGCCGCCTTTCGTGCGGCAAGCTGGAGCTTCGATATGGATTACGCGAAACCCTCCGATGTTGTGGCTTCGATGGTCGATGCCAGCCTGAAAAAGCTGGCGCTGGCCCCGCGCGACATCATGATCCGCGGCGCGATATCAGGCGCGCTCCTGGGCGCGGCCACGACGCTCGCCCTGACCGGCGCGGTCACGACAGGACAGCCCATCGTCGGCGCGCTGATCTTTCCGGTCAGCCTCGTGATGATCGTGCTGCTCGGCCTCGAGCTCGTGACCGGAAGCTTCGCCATCGTGCCGCTCGCGCGTCTCGAAGGCAAGGCGAGCTGGAATGCGGTCATCGCCAACTGGTCCTGGGTCTTCGTCGCCAATTTGCTCGGCAGCATCGCCGTCGGCGCGCTGATCGCGATCTCGCTCACCAACATGGGCAAGCTCGAGGTCACCGGAGTCGCTGCGAAGATCGTCGCGGTGGCCGAAGCCAAGACTATCGCCAATGCGGCAATCGGCACCGCCGGCATGGTCTCGGTGTTCGTCAAGGCGATCCTGTGCAACTGGCTGGTCTGTCTCGGCGTGGTCATGGCGATGACCTCGACCTCCACGGTCGGCAAGATCGCGGCGACCTGGCTGCCGATCTTCCTGTTCTTCGCGCTCGGCTACGAGCATGCCGTCGTCAACATGTTCGTGATTCCGACCGGGATGATGCTCGGCGCCAAGGTCAGCGTTTCCGACTGGTGGCTGTGGAATCAGATCCCCGTGACCTTGGGCAATCTCGTCGGCGGCTTCGTCTTCACCGGCCTCGCGCTCTACACGACGTACAAGCCCGCAAAGCCGGTCGCCGAAGTGGCGCAGGTTGCAGTCCAGGCAGCAGAGTAGGTCCATTCAGTCCATGAAACTCGATACAGCACCCACGGCCGATTTCTCCGACGAGCAGAAGCGCTATCTCGAAGGCTTCATGTCCGGCATGCAGGTCGGGCGTGTCGGGCGCGCCTTCGCAGCCGGCGGCGCGCCTGCTGCGGGCGCTCCTGCGGAACCATCAGGCCCGGACGCGGCTGCGATCAAGGCGCAAGACAAGCTCATTGCGGCGGGCAAGAAACTCGCCGACCAGGAGAAGTTCAAGCGCGAGATGCATCCGTTCGATTCCTATGAGCGGTTGAAGGACCAGGCGCGGAATAACGCCAATCCTACGCCGGCGGACAATTTCCGCTGGCGCTATTACGGCATCTTCTGGGTGGCGCCGGCGCAGACCTCCTACATGGCGCGCCTGCGTATTCCCAACGGCATCCTGAAGCACTGGCAGATGTCGGGTCTAGCCGACATCGCGGAAAGCTGTGGTGGCGGCTACACCCATGTCACCACGCGCGCCAACTTTCAGATCCGTGAGATCGAGCCGAAGAACGCGGTCAAGCTGATCGAGGGCGTCCAGGACATCGGCCTCTGCTCGCGCGGCGCCGGTGCCGACAACATCCGCAACGTCACGGGCACGCCGACCGCCGGCATCGATCCGCAGGAGCTGATCGATACGCGTCCCTACGCGCGCGAATGGCATTACCACATCCTCAACGACCGCTCGCTGTTCGGCCTGCCGCGCAAGTTCAACGTTGCCTTCGACGGCGCCGGCAAGATCGCGGCGCTGGAGGAGACCAACGATATCGCCTTCACCGCGGTCGAGGTGAAGGACGGTTTCGGCGTCGAGCCCGGTGTCTGGTTCAAGCTTGGCCTCGGCGGTATCACCGGGCACAAGGACTTTGCGAAGTACTCCGGCATCGTCGTTCGCCCCGAGGACGCGACCGCTGTTGCCGACGCCATCGTGCGCGTCTTCATCGAGCACGGCGACCGCACCAACCGCAACAAGGCGCGGCTGAAATACGTGCTCGACACCATGGGCCACGACGGCTTCCTCAAGCTGGTCGAAGAGCGCCTCAAGAAGCCGTTCGCGCGCGTGCCCGCCGAGGCGCTGGCGCCGCGGCCCTTGTCCGACCGCATGGCCCATATCGGCGTGCATAAGCAGAAACAGGCCGGCCTCAATTGGGTCGGCGTGGCGCTGCCGGTCGGCAAGCTCACCTGCGAGCAGATGCGCGGGTTAGCGAAGATCGCGCAGGATCTCGGCGACGGCGATATCCGTCTAACGGTCTGGCAGAACCTCCTGATCTCTGGTGTCCGCGACGAGAACGTCGCGCTCGTCACTGCTGCGGTCGAGAAGCTTGGCCTGGCGACGCAGGTCTCGAATGTTCGTGCCGGCCTGATCGCCTGCACCGGCAACGCCGGCTGCAAGTTCGCGGCCTCTGATACCAAGCGTCATGCCGCCGCGATCGGCGACTGGTGCGACGCGCGCGTCAATCTCGACACACCGCTCAACATCCATCTGACCGGCTGCCATCACTCCTGCGCACAGCATTACATCTCCGACATCGGCCTGATCGCGGCCAAGGTGCCGGGCGCGAGCGAGGACGACCAGGTCGAGGGCTATCACCTCTTCACCGGCGGCGGCTTCGGTCCGGATGCCGATATCGGGCAGGAGGTGTTCCACGACGTGAAGGCCGAGGATGTGCCGAAGAGGGTGGAGGGCCTGCTCAAGGCCTATCTCGCCAACCGCGCCTCGCCTGAAGAGACGTTCCTGACCTTCTCCCGTCGCCATGACGGGGAAGCCCTGCGCAAACTCGCCGAAGCGGAAGTAGCAGCATGACCCAGATGACCGTGCCTCCCAAGATCGAGATCATTCCGGCCAATGCACCGTTCACCGAAGGCCAGCGGCTGTGGCTGAACGGGTTTCTCGTCGGCATGTTCGGTCTCGACGGCTCGACGCCGCTGTCGCCGGCGGAGAACGGCGCTGTGCTCGCGCCGCAAGGCGACGGCGACGATGGCGAGGCGCCCTGGCACGATCCGGCGATGCCGATCGCCGACCGCATGAAGCTCGCCGAGGGACGTCCGCTCCGCCGCCGCATGATGGCGGCGATGGCGCAGCAGGATTGCGGCCAGTGCGGCTACAATTGCGCCGACTATTCGGACTCGATCGCCAACAAGAGCGAAGCGCGCCTGAACCTCTGCGCCCCCGGCGGCAAGGAGACGGCGCGGATGCTCAAGCAGCTGTTCGAGGAGATCGACAAGACGCCGGCCGCGAAGCCGGCGGCAGGGGCGGTTCCGGCCGCGAGCGCACCGGCTGCGCCAGAGGTGAAAGCCGAACTCGGCCGCGCCCGCGAAAATCCTGTCGAGGCCACCTTCCTGTCGCGGCGCCTCCTCAACAAGTCCGGCTCGGAGAAGGAGACCTATCACGTCGAGTTCGATCTCTCCGAGAGCAAGCTCGACTACGTCGTCGGCGACAGCTTTGGCGTGTTCGCGCGCAACGACCTTGGCCTCGTCGACCAGATCATCGCGCTGCTCGGCGCTTCCCACACCACCAAGGTCAACAACAAGACGCTGCGCGAGGCGCTGGTCGAGGACGTCTCGCTGTCGCCGGCACCCGACAAGCTGTTCGAGCTGCTCTCCTTCATCACCGGCGGCGCCCAGCGCGAAAAGGCGAGGGCGCTGGCACAGGGCGAGGATCCCGATGGCGATGCCGCAACGCTCGACGTGATGGCGGCGCTGCAGAAGTTTTCGGGCACGCGGCCGCATCCGGAAGCCTTCGTCGAAGCGCTGGACCCGCTGCAGCCGCGGCTTTACTCGATCTCTTCGTCGCACAATGCGACGCCCGGCAAGCTGTCGCTGACGGTTGATTCCGTCCGCTACGTCATCGGCAAGCGCAAGCGCCTCGGCGTCGCCTCGACCTTCCTCGGCGAGCGCATCAACGAGGGCGACAAGCTCAAGGTCTATGTGCAGAAGGCGCACGGTTTCGGCCTGCCGCAGGATCCGAAGACGCCGATCATCATGATCGGCCCCGGCACCGGCGTTGCGCCGTTCCGCGCTTTTCTGCTCGACCGCAAAGCAACCGGCGCGCAAGGCAAAAACTGGCTGTTCTTCGGCCATCAGCGCAGCGATTGCGATTTCTTCTATCGCGACGAGCTCAACGCGATGAAGACGTCGGGGCTTCTGACGCGCCTGTCGCTGGCCTGGTCGCGCGACGGCGAGAAGAAGTTCTACGTGCAGGACCGCATGCGCGAGCTCGGCCGCGAGGTCTGGACGTGGCTCGCCGAAGGCGCGCATCTCTACATCTGCGGCGATGCCAAGCGCATGGCCAAGGACGTCGAGCGCGCCCTGGTCGACATCGTCGCCCAGTTCGGCGCGCGTTCGACCGACGAGGCCGTCAGCTTCGTCGCCGACCTCAAGAAGAAAGGCCGCTTCCAGGCTGACGTCTACTAAGCCTCAGCGGGACCTCACTGAATCGCCGGCGCGGCCCAACGAGCCGGCGACGGCCTTCTACTGTGCATGGGGTTGTTTTCACGTTTCGGCTGTTTGGAACTCGGCTCGGTTCCATCTGCTATGAATTCTAGCGAATAGAATTTTTGGAACCGGTCGGTCTGGAGAATTTTCTCCTGCGAAGTGGCGCAGAATGGCGCTTCCATCGCTATTTACGCGACGGTCTTACGGTCGTCGCGTCCGGTCGTTCATACTCGCTGCATGGTGCGTTGGAAATCGACCATCCGGGAATTGTCGGCGGAAGCCAGGCTTCATCTCTATGCGCGATCGCTCGCACGCAGGACCAGGGCGAGTGCGCATCACATCGGGATCTATGGTGCGTGTGCGCTGATCGCGATGCTCGTCTTCGGCACGCTGTCGGCGCACTCGTTCTGATCACGCCCCGCGCTTGAACGGCGCGACTTCGATGCCTGCATCCTTCAAGGCCTGACGCAAGGTCCGCGCGATCTCGACAGCGCCGTGCGTGTCACCATGGATGCACACCGTGTCGGTCCGCATCTTGATGGCCTTGCCGGTCACCGACACCACCGCGCCGTCCTGCACCATCCGCACCACGCGCTCGGCGATCGCCTTGGCATCGTGCAGCACCGCGCCCGGCTTCTTGCGCGAGACCAAATTGCCGTCGTCCTCATAGGCGCGGTCGGCGAACACCTCGTGCACCATCGGCAGGTTGGCCTCTTCGCCTGCTTTCACCAGTTTCGAATTGGCAAGCACGACGAAGATCAGGCTGGGGTCGACCGCCTTGATGCCGGCGGCGATCGCCTTCGCCGTCATGTCGTCCTCGCAGGCGACGTTGGAGAGCGCGCCATGCGCCTTCACATGCGTGACCTTGTGGCCGGCGGCCGTCGCGATCGCCTGCAGCGCGCCGATCTGGTAGGCGACGAGGTTCTCGATCTCGGACGCCTTCAACCCCGCGATCGGATGCCGGCCAAAGCCGTGCAGGTCGCGATATCCAGGATGCGCGCCGACCGACACGCCGCGTGCCTTGGCAAGCTCAACCGTCCGCCGCATGATATCAGGGTCGCCGGCATGGAAACCGCAGGCGACGTTGACCGAGCTTGCGAGCTCGATCATGGCGGCATCGTTGCCCATCTCCCAGGCGCCAAAACCTTCGCCGAGGTCGCAATTGAGATCGATCGTCTTCATGGTTGCTCTCCGCTCTTGGCCTTGTTGTCTTAAGGCTCCGCCGTGACCTGCCAGGTGCCGGCATCGATGGCATTCACCGCATGGCCCGCAACGTTGGCGTCGCTGAGCGCCTCGATGTTGAGCTCCACCGTATCGGCCGCGCGCAGGCGATCGGGCAAGCTCTTGATCAGCTGTGCGAACTTGCGCGCCTCGTCCTGTGCCTCGGCCATGGTGACGGCCTTGAAGCGGAAGGCCGTGCCCACTGAGGTCTGGGCGAGGCGGCCGACATCGGCCGTGATCACGGTCGCGATCTTGGGATAGCCGCCCGAGGTGCCGCGGTCCATCATCAGTGCGATCGGCGCGCCGTTGCCGGGCACCTGGATGCTGCCGTTGACGGTGCCGTCCGAGACGATGTTGTGGCCGTGCAGATGCTTGATCGCGGGACCTTCGAGCCTGTAGCCCATGCGATCGGAGGTTGCCGAGATCTTCCACTCGCTGCCCAGGAACAGCGACTTGTTGGCGTCGTCGAACTCGTCGTCCTGCGGGCCCAGCACGACGCGGATCGGGCCGCTCACCGGGTTCGGCAGTTCGATGCGCAGTTCCGGCGCACCGCTCGCCGCATCGACCGTGAACTCGTCGCCGGCCTGCAGCGGGCGCGGATAGGGGCTGCCGAGACCGGCACGGGCATTGACCGCGAGGCTGCCGAACACCGGCTCGCCCTTGATCGCACCTTCGATCGCGAGATACGTGAACGCCCCGCCGCGGGCAAACCCCAGCGTCAGCGTCTCGCCGTCCTTCAGTGTGACGGACGTGTCCATGGCTACCGGTTTTCCGGCGATGTCGGCGTTGCGCGGCGCACCTGATATGGCGATGCGCACGGCGCCATCCCTGGCCGTGAACGTCGCGCCGAACGGGCCGATCTCGACAGCGGCTGCGAACGGATCGTTGCCGACCAGCGTGTTCGCGGCCGCGAGCGCCAGCCGGTCCATGGCGCCACTGACCGTCAGGCCATAGCGCTGCGCGCCGTGGCGTCCACCGTCCTGAACGGAGCTGGCCGGGCCGATGCTGGCGACGACGAGCCGGCTCATGCGTCGACCCGCTCGGCGATGATCTCGCCGGCTTCGGCGGCGCGGTCCATGTCCTCGAACGTTTTGGGATCGATGGCAAAAAACGTCACGCGATCGCCGGGTTCGGTGAGGAAGGTCGGGTTACGGTGGA
>Ga0209758_1001013_pt1 | contig 37209 bp, 32 predicted proteins | sample AraplaMF_Col_mMF_FD_184258 | JGI IMG/M metagenome (GOLD analysis project Ga0209758, IMG submission 184258) | Arabidopsis root microbial communities from the University of North Carolina, USA - plate scrape MF_Col_mMF (SPAdes) (version 2) | ecosystem: Host-associated > Plants > Roots > Endosphere... | reverse complement strand
GCCCTGCCAGCTTCGGATCGGCATGCGGCAGATGGCAGGGCAAAGTGCGCAGATCGCCGTCCGGCGTGACGATGTCGGCCAGTCCGGCCACCTCGGAGGCCGCGATCGGCACGCGGCGCATGCCGGAGTCAGAGGCGAGGAGGTCGGCAATGGCCTGTTCGCCCTCTTCCGGTTCCAGCGAGCAGGTACAATAGACCAGGGTGCCGCCCGGCTTGAGCAGCGAGACGGCCTGCCGCAGCAGGCGCTTTTGCAGCGCCGTCAGCACCCCGATGTCAGCTTCCTGCTTCAGCCAGGCGACGTCGGGATGACGGCGGATGGTGCCGGTGGAGGCGCAGGGCGCGTCGACGAGCACGCCGTCGAATCTGTCACCGCCCGGCGGTTGCCACTCGGCGGCATCGGCCACCACGGTCTGTGTCTCGAGGTCGAGCCTCGCCAGATTGTCGCGCAATCGGGCGACCCGGTTCGGCGACCGGTCGAGCGCGGTGACCTTGGCGCCGCCCTGGACCAGCTGCGCGGTCTTGCCGCCCGGGGCGGCGCACAGATCGGCGATCGATTTGCCGGCAATATCGCTGAACAGCCGCGCCGGCAGTGCCGCCGCGGCGTCCTGGACCCACCACTGGCCGTCACCGAACCCCGGCAGCATCGTGACCGGGCCGTGCAGCAGCGTGCGCACCGTTCCGGTCGGCAGGGTTTCGCCATGCAGCCTGGTGGCCCATTGGGCGGCATCGGATTTCACCGTCAAATCGAGCGAGGGCTCATGGCTGAGTGCCAGCGCGATCGCCCGTGCCGTGCTCTCGCCGTAGTGGGCGCTCCAGCGCGCCATCAGCCACGGCGGCAGGTCGAGCGTCTGCGATGCGACTTCATCGATCAGCGGCTGGCCCTCGCGGGCACAGCGTCGCAGCACGGCATTGATCAGTCCGGCGTATTTCGCGGCCCGGCGGTCCGACTGCACGAGGCGCACCGACAGGTCGACTGCGGCATGATCAGGTACGTCCATCCACAGGATTTGCGCCGCACCGATCAACAGCGCGCTCTGTGCGCGCGGCGCATCGGTGGGGATGCCGCGGTCGAGCAGTCGCGACAGCACATGGCCGAGGGTTCCCAGCCGTCGCAGGATAGTCGCCACCAGCCGGCGCATCAAGGCGCGGTCGCGATCGGACAATGCTTTCAGTCCCGGATGCGCCGCGGCGCCTTCGAGTTGATCGTCGAGGGTTCGCCGCTTGTGCAGCACGCCATCGAGGATGTCCGCCGCGATGCGCCGGGCCGCGAGGCCTGGCACCTCGGTTGGCGGCGCGAATTTCAGTGGCGGCATGGGGCTCGGAACAGCTCAATGGGGAAAACGGACGATGGCCGACCTTGTGGGGCGATCCATCGCGGCGGGAGCGCCATCTCTGGCACCCGAATATGCCAAATGTAAGAATCGCCCTTGCAATCCGCCCCGCCGGCACGAATTGAAAGGAAGCCAATCCAGCGATCGGAGATCGTGCCATGGCCGACAATTCCCATATCCCCACAGCGACCGCGCCGGAGCGTAAACCGCTACCGGAGGCGGCCAAGCGTGCGCTTGCCGAAGCCGAGGCGCGTCGCGCGGCAGCCCAGGCGACTATCGCGCCAGCCACGAGAGAAGCCGGCGGACCCGCCGGGCCGGAGCCGACCCGGTTCGGCGACTGGGAACGCAAGGGCATCGCCTCTGATTTCTGAGCTTTGTACCGGGGGTGCCTGCCGCGCCCTGGCAACTGCAGATTGCGGTTGCCGAATCCCTTGGTGCGCCATAATCTAGGAATATGTACCCATACGGCGAGTTTCGCGCGTCGCGCTACAGGTCCTCGCCCTGGCGCCGCCGGCTGTCGGTGGTGCTGCCGTGGGTGTTCGTGCTCGGCCTCGCGGCCGGAACCATGCTGCCGGCGCGACGCTGGATCCACTGGCCTCCGTCCTGGTCGCATTCGCAAAACACTTCCCAGAGCAGCTGGCCGGACAGCGATGTGATCTGGAAGCGTGCCGGTGATCCGGCGACCCGCCATCCGGTGGATGTGATCAGGACCATTGACGGCGATACGTTCGAGGCCCGGGTGCACCTCGCGCCCGGGGTGGACGTCACCACCCGGGTACGGCTGCGCGGCATCGACGCGCCCGAATTGAAGGCGCAATGCGACAAGGAGTTCCGGATGGCGGAAGCCGCCAGCGACGCTCTGCGCAACCTGCTCGCCGATGGCGAGGTTACCATCTTCAATATCGGGCCGGACAAATATCAGGGCCGCGTGGTCGCCAGCGCCGCGACCGGGCGAACACCGGACCTGTCAGGCGCGCTGCTCGCCGGCGGCTTTGCGCGCCCTTACGACGGCGGCCATCGCCGCGGCTGGTGCGGCTGGAGATGAGCGTGAAAGGCCGCGCGTCAGATGTAGCGCCGCTCCTGCAGATAGCTGATGATTCGCTCGCAGGCAGTCTCCGCTGACAATTCCGACGTATCGACCACCATCTCCGGTGCCTGCGGGGCCTCGTAGTTCTGATCGATACCGGTGAAATTCGGCAATTCTCCGTCCCGCGCCCGGCGATAGAGGCCTTTGGGATCGCGACGCTCGCACTCGGCAAGCGGTGTGGCGACGTGGATCTCGATGAACTCCCCATCGGCGAGCAGACGACGCGCCATGTCGCGCTCGGCGCGGAACGGCGAGATCAGCGACACCAGCGCGATCATGCCGGCGTCGACGAACAGTCTTGCGACCTCGGCGACCCGGCGGATGTTTTCGACCCGCGCTTCGCTGGTGAAGCCGAGGTCGCGGTTGAGGCCGTGGCGGATGTTGTCGCCGTCGAGCAGGTAGCTGTGGCGTCCGAGATCGCTGAGCCGTCTGTCGACCAGGTTGGCGACGGTGGACTTGCCGGCGCCGCTGTATCCGGTCAGCCACAGCACGCAGGGCCTCTGCTGTTTCAGGCGCGCCCGCACCGGCTTGTCGACATCGAGCGCCTGCCAGCGGATGTTGCCGGCGCGACGCAGCGAGAAGTCGATCATGCCGGCCGCCGCGGTGCGGTGGGTGAGCGCATCGATCAGGATGAAGCTGCCGAGCTGGCGGTCGTCGCGATAGGCCTCGCAGACCAGCGGCCGGTCCAGGCTGAGATTGACATAGCCGATGTCGTTGGCAGCGAGCGTCGTCGCCGCCTGGTGCTCCATGGTGTCGATGGCGACACGGTGCTTCAGGGTCGAGATCATCGCGCCGGTGCTGCCGCTGCTGGTCTTGAGCACGTAGCGCCGGCCGGGCAGCATCGCGTCGTCGTCGAACCAGACCAGATGCGCGGCCACCTGGTCGGAGATCAGCGGCGGGGCGCCGGCCGACAGCACGTCGCCGCGGCTGACGTCGATGTCATCGGCGAGCGTCAGCGTCACCGACTGGCCGGCCACCGCGATATCGCCTGCGCCCGAGGCGGGGATGATGGCGGAGACCGATGTCGTGCGGCCCGACGGCTGCACCGTGACCGGGTCGCCGCGCCGAACGGTGCCGCTGGCGATGCGACCGCAAAATCCGCGAAATTCGGCGTTCGGCCGGTTGACCCACTGCACCGGCATGCGGAACGGCCGGCTTTCGATGTCGCCCGAGACGTCCACCGTCTCAAGATGATCGATGATCGCCGGGCCGTGATACCACGGCATCCGCGCGCTGTTCGTGGCGATGTTGTCGCCGTCGCGCGCCACCACCGGGATGCATTGCACCTCCCTGATGCCGAGTTGCGCGGCGATCGTTCGGTATTCGACGGCAATCGCCTCGAAACGGCCGGCGTCGAATCCCACCAGGTCCATCTTGTTGACCGCCACCACCACGTGACGGACGCCGAGCAGGCCGAGGATGTGACTATGGCGCCGGGTCTGGGTGATGACGCCCTTGCGCGCATCGACGAGCACCACGGCGAGATCGGCGCTCGAGGCGCCGGTGGCCATGTTGCGGGTGTACTGCACGTGGCCCGGCGTGTCGGCGACCACGAAGCGGCGGCGCTGCGTGGCGAAGAACCGGTAGGCGACGTCGATCGTGATGCCCTGTTCGCGTTCCGCCTGCAGCCCGTCGACCAGCAAGGCGAAATCCAGACCGCCGCCGGTGGTGCCGGCCACCTTGCTTTCCGATTCCAGCGCGGTGAGCTGGTCGTCGAGCAGCAGCTTGGAGTCATACAGCAGCCGGCCGACCAGCGTGCTCTTGCCGTCGTCGACACTGCCGCAGGTGACGAACCGCAGGGTGGGCCTGTCGCCGTGCTCGAGCCGCAATGCGTCGAGCGCAACATCGGCCGTCGCTTCGAGATCGAACATCAGAAATAGCCCTCCGCCTTCTTGCGTTCCATCGAGGCGTTGCCGTCGCGGTCGATGATGCGGCCCTGCCGCTCGGAGGTGCGCGAGGCCATCATTTCCTGGACGATGGCGGCCAGGTTCGCCGCCGCCGAGGGGATCGCGCCGGTCAGCGGATAGCAGCCCAGGGTGCGAAACCGCACGCAGCGGTGCTGCGGGCGCTCACCCGGCTGCAGCGGCATGCGGTCGTCGTCGACCATGATCAGCGCGCCGTCGCGCTCGACCACCGGCCGCATCGCCGCGAAATAGAGCGGCACGATCGGGATTCTCTCCAATAGAATGTATTCCCAGATGTCGAGCTCGGTCCAGTTCGACAGCGGAAACACCCGCATGCTCTCGCCGGGCGCCAGCAGCGTGTTGTAGAGGTTCCACAGCTCCGGCCGCTGGTTCTTCGGGTCCCAGCGGTGCGCCGGGCTGCGGTGCGAGAAGATGCGTTCCTTGGCGCGGGATTTCTCCTCGTCGCGCCGCGCGCCGCCGATTGCCGCATCGAAGCCGTGCAGGTCCAGCGCCTGCCGCAGCGCCTGGGTCTTCATCACGTCGGTGTGCAATGCCGAACCGTGGCTGAACGGGCCGATGCCCTGCCGAATCCCGTCGGCGTTGACATGGACCATGAGGTCGAGGCCGAGATCGCGCACCCGCTGGTCGCGGAACGCGATCATCTCGCGAAACTTCCAGGTGGTGTCGACATGCAGCAGCGGAAACGGCGGCTTGCCGGGATGGAATGCTTTCATCGCCAGGTGCAGCAGCACCGACGAATCCTTGCCGATTGAATACAGCATCACCGGCTTGCGGAATTCGGCCGCCACCTCGCGCATGATGGAGATGCTTTCGGCCTCCAAGCGCTGCAGATGGCTGGTCGCCGGACCGCCGGCGGCGGCGAGCGGTGGCGCGTCGATTGCCGGGAATTCGGGCCTGATCGTCATGCGGCGGCCACTCCGACGGTGCGCCCGAACAGCCGTTCGGCCGTCGCGGCGGTCAGGCCGAGGTCGCGCACGCAGCCTTCGACCGAAGCGCGGTAGATGTCGTGAATGCCGTAGCAGTCCAGCAGGTCGAGCTTGTCCTGGGTCAGCGACGCGGTCCTGCGGGTCCGATAGCGGTAGGCCGTGTCCGAACCGTGCAGGCCGGGCCGCGTCCACACCGACGGCTCCTTGACGAAGTTGATGCGCGCGCTTTGCGTATCCATATTGCCCATCTCGTTCCACTCGGTCACCGCGGTTTCGGTGAAGCGGTGGGCGAGGCCGAGGCGCTCGAACAGGATCTTGACCGATGCAACCGGTTCCTTGCTCGCCTCGTAGACGTAATGGGTGATCGGCACGCCGTGCTTGCGGGCGTAGCTCTCGACGCGGAGCGTGTTCAACGTCGCGATAACGTAATGCTGCAGCAGCGTGTCTTCCGGCACGCGATCCGACCATTTCTCCAGCCACGACGCCAGCGAGCTCGCTGGATCGCGGTCGAGCATGATGAAGTGCAGCCTGTCGACCGGGTAGCCGGCCTCGATCAGCGGCTGCAGCGGCTGGAACAGGCACTCGGCCATGACATAGGGCCCCGCCATTTCCTTGGCGAAGACGTGCGGCAGGGCGCGCCGGCCTGGCCCATCAGCAGATGCCGCAGCACCACCTTGACCGGCTGGAAGTAGGACGGCATCCCAGCCACGCCGAACAGGTTGGTCAGGGCGGTCGATCCGACGCGGCATTTGCCCCAGGCGCAATACAGCATCGGGAAGTCCTCCGCGGGACGGTTGCGGAAGCCTCGTGCAAGGCAGTCGGTGGTCTCGCGCATCAGCGCGTCCAGCGCGACGGTCCGGGTCTGATACTTGCCGTCCGGTTCGAGCCGCAGCGAATCGAGCGACGGATGTTGCCGGCGAACCAGATCGGCCAACCGCTCCAGCCCATCAGCCGAGGTCATCGGAATGTTCATGTCGGTGCTCCCTGAAAAATGTCGTGACAGAGGTTCAACCGCCCGCCAGCGCGTAGTCGGCAGCGGACGATCGCGGCTGAACGCGCTCGGCGTCGAGCAGGATCGAGTTGATGGCGGCTTCGGCACGCCGCAGATTGATGTCGACCGCGGCGGCGTAGAAATGCGTTCCTTTGGTGGGACCGCCGACCGCATAGAGATTGCGATACTTGCTGCCGTCGGCATCGCGAACCTTGCCGTCGGCGTAGTCGCAGGAAATGCCGCCGAGGCGATCAAGCGCGACGATGCCCTGCCGCTGCATGTCGCGATAAAGCGGCGACGCATTGAGCCGATACGAGGGACCGGTCGCGGCGATCATGTGGTTCACGTCGCGGCTGCCGTCATCGCCGAACGTGGCGCAGAAACCGCCATCATGCGCGACGACGTTGCGTAGCCGCGCGACGGTCGAAAGCCGTCCCGAGCGGAGCATGTCGCGAATCTTGATCGCGTTGGCCAGCGGCATCGCCGAGCGGTTTCTCAGCCAGCCGGCGTTATAGACTTCCATGAACCGGGTCTTCTCGATCCGGTTCATCCCGTTCCAGGCGTCGCAGATGACGTCGGCGATGCTGGTCAGCAGCGACGAGACGTTCGGCTTGCCGGACTGCGCGGCGGCGATATTGCGTTCGACGTCGGCCAGGGCGTTGCTGTCGATGTCCCGGCATGACAGGTCGCAGGAGATGCCGGCATGGATCTGCAGCCATTCCGATATTTTGCCGGCGAATTCATCGGCTCCGATCTGGTCGCATGACTGGATCCAGGATCGCGCGGCCAGCCGGAAGTCGCCGGCGGCAGCAAACAGTCGGGTGGCCTGCACCGCGGGGAAGAGGCCGCTGCGGGAGAAGCAGGTCATCGTCACCGACGGATGGGTGCTCGCCAGCGCGACCAGGCTGTCGACCGCGGTCAGGCCGGTTCCCAGGATGCCCACCGCCATGCCATTGCGATCCGGGAAGTCGAAGGCGGCGTAAGGATCGCGATGGAAATTCAGGCTTGCGGCAAGGCCATAATGATCGTCCGGCGCATTATGGCCGGTGCAAAGCATGACGACCGATGATCTATGCTCGACGCCGTCGTCGGTCCTGAGCGTGATCTGGTTCGGCGACCACCGCATGCCGATCACCTCCGCATGCGCGGCCGCGAACTCTATTCCCGCATCGCGGCAGCGGCCGATCGCCGCCTGGCGCGCATCCTCCAGATAGCGCCGGTAGACCTTTCGCGGCAGATGGTCGTTGCTGTCGCAAGGCAATCCGACCCGATCGGCCCAGCGCAGGAAATCCTGCGGCTCGCCGACCCGGATCGACATGGTCGAGACCTTCATGTTGAGCAGATGGCGCTCGTTCTCGGTCCGGTAAGCCATTCCGCCATCGAAACCGGATTTGTCGAACAGCCGGATCGCGGTAATGGGATTGTGGTGACGATCCGCCGAAGCCCGATCTGCCAGATGGCGCAGCACGGCTATACCGGTGGCGCCGCCGCCGACGATGCTGATCTTCATCGCCGGCTCCGGCGGCAACGAGCGGACGAATGGTGAAAGCCGATCTGCATAACACTCCCCTGGCGTCTGACGTTGAAAGTCTGCCGTTGGATCTTTGTCCAACCGTCGTCTGATCTGTCGTGCCGGTCGCGCGCTTAGGCGGCGCGCACGTTTTGCAGGAAGTTCTCGACTTCCGCCTTGAGTTGCCCGCTTTCCCTGGAGAGTGACTGGGCCGACGCCAGCACCTGTGCTGACGCCGACCCGGTGGCGCTGGCGCCTTGATTGACGTGGGTGATCTTCTCGGCGACCTCGGCGGTGCCCTTGGCCGCCTCGCCGACGTTACGAGCGATTTCCGCCGTTGCCGCGCCCTGCTCCTCGACGGTGGCGGCGATGGTCGACGCGATGTCGGCGATTCGGCTGATGGTGGTGCCGATCTCCTTGATGGCCTCGACCGAGTCCTGCGTCGCCGCCTGCATGCCCGCGATCTGCAGGCTGATTTCGTCGGTGGCCTTGGCGGTCTGCGCCGCCAGCGCCTTGACCTCGGTGGCCACCACGGCGAACCCGCGACCGGACTCGCCGGCGCGCGCGGCCTCGATGGTGGCGTTGAGCGCCAAAAGGTTGGTCTGCTCGGCGATCTCGGTGATCAGCTTGACGACGTCGCCGATGCGGCCGGCGGCATGCGACAACTCATTGATTCGGGCATCCGTACGCTCCGCCTGCTTCACGGCTTCGGCGGCGATGCGACTCGAATCGTGGACCTGGCGGCTGATTTCGGTGACCGACGCGCTCATCTCTTCGGCGGCCGAGGCCACGGCGCTGACATTGGTGGAGGCTTCCTCGGAAGCTGCGGCCACCATGCCGGACAGTTGCTGGGTTTGTTCGGCGGTGCCGGACAGGGTGCCGGCGGCCTGTTCGAGATCGCCGGAAGCCGACGAGACGGCATTGACGACGCCGCCGACCGCGGCCTGGAATGCATCGGCGAGCTTGATCATCTCCGCTTTGCGGCGGGAGGCGGCGGCCTCTTCTTCCTCGTGCTGCGCCGCTTCCATCTGCTCGATGCGGAGCAGGTTTTCCCGGAAGGTCTGCGCGGCGCGGGCGTTGTCGCCGACTTCGTCACTGCGGCCGGTGTAGGGAATGGCCACCGTCTTGTTGCCATTGGCGAGTTCGAGCAGCACGCCGCCCATGCGGCGGATCGGGCGGGCGATGTTGAACACCGAGAACATCGCCGAGCCGATCAGCATCAGGACCACCAGGATGCCGACGACGAGTCCGACCGTGCCGACCCGGTTCAGCTCGGACAGCAATTCGTTCTGGCGCGACACGGTGAGGCCGCTGGCCCATTCGATCTGCTTGGCGATGCGGTCGTTCAGATCGGCGACGATCGGCGCCATCTGCTGGTCGCGAATTTTGATCCGGAGGTCCTGGGCCTTGATGATCTCCGCCGCGGCGGCCTTGAAGCTCGTCGCGGTCGCGGCCAGCGAGTCGATGGCGGCGGCGACGGCGGGCTCGCCGGCTGCGCCGCGGGCCTGCTTGAGGATGTCGATGGCGGCGTCGATGTCGCGCGACGCGATCTCGATCTGCGCCGGTTCGAGCATGACGCCGAAGCGCCAGCCGGCGGCGCGCGCGGCATTGAAGTCGGCATCGGCCTTGCGCAGCTCGATCTCGATGTCGCGCCGGTTGGCAAGGCCGTTGAAGGCCGGCAGCGCCGTCAGCGCCTGTAGCGCTTTGGTCCAGGCGGCGGTGGCGTTCCCGCGTTTGCCCAATCCTTCGAGTTCGCTCTTCTTGGCCGCGGCGTATTCGTTGGCGACGCTCAGATAGCGCGCCAACGTGGCGATGATGGCGCGGTAGGCCTCCTTGGTATTCGCCCGGGTAGCGCGCTGCTCCGCGGCGTTCATCGAGGCCGTGGCCCGGGCGATGTTATCGCTCGCGAGCTTCAGGTTGCCGTCGAGCTGCGCGACGGTGGTGGCGGCGCCGGCCTCCAGCAGGGCGGCCCGCACATGGGCGATGGCGCCGTCGGTGGCCAGCGAGTCGGCCTTGTTGCCGGTGTTGATGAGAACGAAACGGCTGGAGGAGGCGATTGATTCGTTGCCGAGCCACTCGTTGGCGAGCATGCCGCCGACCAGAAGGACCCCGATCGTAGCCGTCAGGCCGAGTTTCACGCCGATGCGAAAGTTGAGCCGCGCCATTCTTGGATACCTTCCCCCACAGGTTGTGTTGAGGATCGAATTGGCGCGATTAGCATTTAAGTAAGGGTGAATATCAACCCTCGCGCAACTACTAGGGGTGGAACCAGATACCGCGATAAACTCCGTAAGTCATTGCGAAATAACGAATAAAAAAAGAGCCGCGCACCCTGCGCGGCTCTGACGGTAAAAATATTAACGTGTGGAAGGTCAGCGCGACGTCACAACCACCGGTGTTCCAACCGAAACCCTTTGATAGAGATCGGTGATGTCTTCGTTGTACATGCGGACGCAGCCATAGGACACGAAGCCGCCGACTGAGCCGGGGCGGTTGGTGCCGTGGATGGCGTATTCGCCACCGGCCAGGGTCATTGCCGCGACGCCCATCGGATTGGCCGGCGAACCGCCCGGAATGACGTTCGGCATGTTCGGATTGTCGCGCTTCACTTCCGCGGGTGGCGACCAGGCCGGCTGGCGATATTTGCCGTCGATGCGCGTGGTACCGGCCCACTGCTTGCCGGCCTTGCCGACGCCGACCGGGTAGCGCACGGCGACACCCTGCTCCAGCACCAGATAGAGCCGACGCTCATTGGTCTTAACCACGATGGTCCCGGGCGAGTAGTCGCCCCGGAAGCCCACCATGTCCGGCCGCGCCTGCGCCGGGTTCGCGGCCAGAAGGCCTGCTCCGAGGGTGATAGCCAGTCCTGTCGCAACCTTGGCCATCGCAATCTTCAACGGCATCCAACTCTCCATTCAGCAGACGGCCTGCCCAGGGCCGCCCCATGCACAAAAACTCACCCGACCCGGCGTCAAACCGAGTCCGCACCACGACTTCATTTCACTCATTTTAACCGGCCGCGTTAACCAACCGGTCTCTTTCGGAGGGGGCAGCCCCGCCCAGTGGGCTCTAGAAAGAAAATGTTCGAAACAAAGTAAATGCCCGGAAAACAACACTCGCCGGAAAACGCATCGCCAGGGACAGTCGTCCCTGACAATTGCGTGAAGGCGCGGGCTCAGGCCGCACGACGTGGCGAGGCGGCGCTACGCGTCCTTCTTGTTCTGCCGGTGCTCGACAAGATCCTCGACCACAGCCGGATCCGCCAGCGTCGAGGTGTCGCCGAGCGAGCTCGGCTCGTCCTCGGCGATCTTGCGCAGGATGCGGCGCATGATCTTGCCGGAGCGGGTCTTTGGCAGTCCCGGGGCGAACTGGATCAAGTCCGGCGAGGCGATCGGACCGATGTCCTTGCGCACCCACGCCACCAATTCCTTGCGCAACGCTTCCGTTGGCTCGGTGCCGGCCATCAGCGTCACGTAAGCATAGATGCCCTGGCCCTTGATGTCGTGCGGATAGCCGACCACCGCGGCTTCCGAAACTTTTGCATGGGCCACCAGCGAGCTCTCGACCTCGGCGGTGCCCATGCGGTGGCCGGAGACGTTGATCACGTCGTCGACCCGTCCGGTGATCCAGTAATAGCCATCGGCATCGCGCCGGCAGCCGTCGCCGGTGAAGTACTTGCCCTTGTAGGTCGAAAAATAGGTCTGCTCGAAGCGGGCGTGGTCGCCGTACACCGTGCGCATCTGTCCGGGCCATGATCTGGCGATGCAGAGATTGCCGGTGCATTCGCCGTCCAGCACCTTGCCGTCGGCGTCGACGATCTCCGGCACCACGCCGAAGAACGGCCGTGTCGCCGAGCCGGGCTTGAGCTTTGTCGCGCCGGGCAGCGGCGTGATCAAGATGCCGCCGGTCTCGGTCTGCCACCAGGTATCGACGATCGGGCAGCGCTCGTCGCCGACCACGCGGTGGTACCATTCCCAGGCTTCCGGATTGATCGGTTCGCCGACCGAGCCCAGCAGCCGCAGGCTTTTTCGCGACGTCTTCTTCACCGGCTCGTCGCCGGACTGCATCAGGGCGCGGATCGCGGTCGGCGCGGTGTAGAAGATGTTGACCTTGTGCTTGTCGATCACATTCCAGAACCGCGAATTGTCCGGATAGTTCGGCACGCCTTCGAACATCAGCGTGGTCGCGCCATTGGCCAGCGGTCCGTATAGAATGTAGCTGTGGCCGGTGACCCAGCCGACATCCGCGGTGCACCAGTAGACGTCGCCGTCGTGGTAGTCGAAGACGTATTGATGCGTCATCGCCGCGAACACCAGGTAACCGCCGGTGGTGTGCAGCACGCCCTTCGGCTGACCGGTCGAGCCTGAGGTGTAGAGGATGAACAGCGGGTCCTCGGCGTGCATCGGCTCGCACGGGCATTCCGTGGTCACGACCTCGGCGGCGTCGTGGTACCAGAAGTCGCGCACGGGATCCATCGCGACCGGCGCGCCGGTGCGCTTGACCACGACCACCCAATCGACGCCGCCGGCCTTGTCGCCGATCTTGGCGATCGCGGCATCGACATTGGCCTTCAGCGGCACCTTCCTGCCGCCGCGCAGGCCCTCGTCGGCGGTGATGACCACCTTGGACTGGCAATCGGTGATGCGCTGCGCCAGGCTGTCGGGCGAGAAACCGGCGAACACCACCGAATGAATGGCGCCGATCCGGGCGCACGCCAGCATGGCGTAGGCGGCTTCCGGAATCATCGGCAGATAGATGGTGACGCGGTCGCCTTTCGTGACGTTGCGGTTGCGCAGGATGTTGGCGAACCGGCAGACCTCGTCGTGCAACTGCCGATAGGTGATGTGCTTGGAATCCGCCGGGTTGTCGCCTTCCCAGATGATCGCGGTCTGGTCGCCCCGGCTGTGCAGATGGCGGTCGATGCAGTTCCAGGCGGCGTTGAGAACGCCGTCCTCGAACCATTTGATCGAGATGTTGCCGGGCTGAAACGACGTGTTCTCGACCTTGGTGAAAGGCTTCACCCAGTCGACGCGCTTGGCCTGTTCGGACCAGAATCCATTTGGATCGTTGACCGAGCGCGCATACATCTCGCGATACTTGGCGTCATCAATATAGGCGCGCTTCGTCCACTCCGTGGACACGTCATAAATCTTCTCGGACATCGATCCCTCCACACCCGCGGCCGGCGTTATGCCCCGTCGTCGCAAGCCGGTCTTGCTTGTTCCACGGATTATGCGTTGCGGCACGCGACCCCGGCAAGGGGGAAGGCATGCCACTTTTGTCGCGCCGCGCCGCCAAGCGGATGCGAATGACGTTCTGCGGCGGACAAGGAATTTCACGCGCTCGACGCGGGCGAGTTTTCATTTCAAGCCTGTCTTTCAGTCATCAGCCGGCCTGCGGCCGCTGATGAATGTCGATGACATCAACTGACGAGCGTTCGCGACGTCGAGGCGGACCGGCAGCCGCTCGAACCGTCCCGCCCGCAGCGTGATAATCTGCGCAACCGCCCGACGCCGGCATTGAGCCGCATCAAAGAACGCCGCGCGCGGGTGTAGTTTTGCCGGAACACTAGTTTTTTCGACGCCGCCATCGCTCCTCGGAAGCGCCCCCGTTCGGTGTGTGGCCCTCCCTGAATACCTTCGATCGGCTCTGGCTGGCGGTATTCCGCCCGGTAAACGGTACCTAATAACCTTAATACGAATCAACAGACTAGCGCTTCGGGTTTCATGGCACTAAATGGCCCCTGCAATGACCAGGCGAAAACGCCGGAACCAAAGACAGCGGATTGGCATTAAGTTCAAACAGAATTGGGCGAGGCGTATAAAGCTATGATGGATCAGCAGAATTTCGTGCCGTCGCGGCTCGTGTCCGCTGATTCCGTGGTTTCCGCAACGCCCGGGACGCCGGCCAGCGTGGAAAGCCTGGCCCGGGAACTCGGCCTGAAGCTTGGCGATCAGAACGAACTGACCATCCGTCGCATCAAGCGCGGCAAAAATTATTCGTTTGTCCGCGCCAACGGCACCCCGATCAAGCACATCGGCACCATCAAGCGCCTGAAGTCGATGGCGGTCCCGCCGGCCTATGCCGAAGTCCGCTATTCACCCGATCCGAACTCGCATCTGCAGGCGGTGGGCCGCGATGCCGCTGGCCGGCTGCAGTATCGCTATCATTCCGATTGGGAAAAGGTCCGCGAACAGCGCAAGGCGCACCGCCTCGCCAAGCTGGTCGCCGCGCTGCCGAAAATCCGGCGCAACGTCTCCATGCATCTGTCCGGTGACGCCCCGACCCGTGGCTTCGCGCTGTCGGCGGTGATCGAACTGATCGCACGAACCGCGATCCGCCCCGGCAACGAATCCTACGCCCGGCTCAACGGCACCCGCGGCGCCACCACGATGCTGAAGTCCAACGTCACGCTGGACGGCGACTGCGTCGTGCTGACCTTCAAGGCCAAAGGCGGCAAGGCGGTGCGCAAGGAGTGCGACGCGGCAAAGCTGGTGCGGGCGATCGGCATTCTGCGCGACGTGCCGGGCAAGCGCATGTTCCAGTACCGCGATGACGCCGGCAATGTCCGCGTCGTCAACACCACCCAGGTCAATGCTTTCCTGCGTGAGATCGCGGGCATCAAGATTTCCTTGAAGGATTTCCGAACCCTGATGGCGTCCGCAGTGGTGCTGGAATCGCTGTCGCGGATCTCGCCGGCCTCCAGCGCCAGGGGCCGCAAGAAGCAGGTGCTGGAAGCGGTCCGCGCCGCTGCCGACGAACTATCGAACACTCCGGCGATCTGCCGCAAGAGCTACGTGCACGACACCATCGTCACCGCGTTCGAAGACGGCATTTTGGAGCGGTTCGCAGCCACCATGACCGGCTACCGTTCGCAGTCCAAGCGCGAGCAGTTGCTGGCGCAGGTGGTCGCCGCGGCGGCATAGTTCGGACCCCTTACGGCTATTCGCCGTTCCAGCCGCAAGCCCTCAACCGCTGTTGCAGATGTTCCGGCACCGGCGCGTGAACACGCACCGGCTCCTTGTTTCTCGAAATCGGAACCACGATCTCGCGGGCATGCAGGTGCAGGGTCGGTTCGCCGAACCGCGGACCGTTGCCGTAGATATTGTCGCCGACGATCGGCCAGCCCATCGCAGAACAATGCACCCGCAATTGGTGGGTGCGGCCGGTGACCGGTTCCAGGGCCAGCCAGGCAAGCCCGTCGCCGCGTCCCAGCACCTTCCAATTGGTGACCGCGGGTTGTCCCTCGGGATCCGGCTTCTGCCACCAGCCGCGTTCGGCATTGAGACGGCCGAGCGGCATGTCGATGGTGCCCTCACCCTCACTGGGTCCGCCTTCGACCACCGCCCAGTAGGTTTTGGAGATCCGGCCATGCTTGAACAGCAGCCCGAGCGAGGCCGTGGCCTTGCGGTGACGCCCAAGAACCAGGCAGCCCGAAGTGTCGCGATCGAGGCGATGGGCGAGCACCGGCGGCCGCGGCAGGCCGAAGCGCAGCGCGTCGAACGATGCTTCCAGGTTGGCGCCGCCTTTGGGCCCGCGATGCACCGGCAGCCCGGCCGGCTTGTCGATCACCAGCATCAGCCCGTCGCGATACAGCACGCGGGACAGGATCTCGTCGGCGGTCAGTTGCGCGCTATCCACGCGCGCGAGGTGACTTTCGTTCATGGCGCGAAACGGCTAACACACCCCCGCCATGAACGACACTCCTGAAACGCCCAAATTGAGCTGGTGGCGGCGGCTGTCCAGCGGGTTGAAGCGCACCTCGAGTTCGCTCGGATCCGCGGTGGCCGATCTCGTCACCAAGCGCAAGCTCGATGCCGCCATGCTCGAGGACATCGAGGACGTGCTGCTGCGCGCCGACCTCGGAACCGAGGTCGCGGCGCGGATCGCCAGGGCGGTCGGCGTCGGCCGCTATGACAAGTCGATCTCGGCCGACGACGTCAAGGCGGTGGTCGCCAGCGAAGTCGAAAAGGTGCTGGCTGAGGTGGCCAAGCCGCTGGTGATCGACCCCGCGCAAAAACCGTTCGTCATTCTGGTGGTCGGCGTCAACGGCTCCGGCAAGACCACCACCATCGGCAAGCTCGCCGCCAAACTGAGCGCGGAAGGCCGCACGGTTATGCTGGCCGCAGGCGATACGTTTCGCGCCGCGGCCATCGAGCAATTGAAGATCTGGGGCGAGCGCACCAAATCGCCGGTCATTGCCGGGACGCAAGGGTCGGATTCCGCGAGCCTCGCCTTCAATGCGCTGACCGCGGCGCGCGACGCCGGGCGCGACGTGCTGCTGATCGATACCGCGGGACGGCTGCAGAACAAGGCCGAGCTGATGAACGAGCTCGAAAAGGTCGTGCGGGTCATCAGGAAGGTCGATGCCTCGGCGCCGCATGCGGTGCTGCTGGTGCTCGATGCCACCGTGGGACAAAACGCGCTATCGCAGGTCGAGGCGTTTCATCGTACAGCCGGCGTTACCGGCCTCGTGATGACCAAACTCGACGGCACCGCGCGCGGTGGCATCCTGGTGGCGCTGGCGGAAAAACACAAACTGCCGGTGCATTTCATCGGCGTCGGAGAAGGCATTGACGACCTGGCGCCGTTCACGGCGCGGGACTTTGCCCAGGCGATTGCGGGAATAGAGAGCTGAGGTCGAAGGTCATTATGGACAAGAAACAACCGCACCCGCTGTTCAAGCTCTTGACCGAGCTCGGCCCGCTGATGGTGTTCTTCGTCGCCAACGCCAAGTTCAACCTGTTCGTCGCCACCGGCGCCTTCATGGTGGCGATCGTGGCAGCGATGATCGCATCCTACATGGTGACGCGCCACGTGCCGATCATGGCTTTGGTCACCGGCGTCATCGTCATCGTGTTCGGCACGCTGACCCTGGTGCTGCACGACGAGACCTTCATCAAGGTCAAGCCGACCATCATCTACGGATTGTTCGCGGCCGTTCTCGGCGGCGGATTGCTGTTCGGCCGCTCGTTCATCGCCATCATGTTCGACCAGATGTTCAATCTCACCGCCGAAGGCTGGCGGCTTCTCACCATGCGCTGGGCGCTGTTCTTTCTCGGCATGGCGATCCTGAACGAAGTCATCTGGCGCAGCCAGAGCACCGATTTCTGGGTGGCGTTCAAGGCGTTCGGCGTGATTCCGCTGACGATGGGATTTGCCGTCACCCAGATGCCGCTGATCAAGCGCTACCATCTGGAGCCCGCCACGCTGGAAGCCAGCGAAGCCGGCGGCGGCGACGTGACCAAGGGCTGACAACGAAAACGCACCGGCGCGGATGCACCGATGCGTCTTTCGGAGTCAAAGCCTGGCGTCGAAGAATCTCAGCTCTTCTGCTTGGCGATGATCTTGTCCTTGATGCCGTCATAGGTCTTCTGGGGGACGATGCTCTTCTGCACCAGTTCGTCCTTGCCCTTGTAGGGACGGCCCTTGATGATCGCGGCAGAATAGGCCTTGCCGACGCCCGGCAGGGCATCGAGCTCGTCGGCGGTGGCCGAATTGATGTCGAGCAATTCGACCTTGGCCGGCGCCATCGCGGCGGGTGCGGCCTTGGGGGCCGGGGCCATCTTGTCGGCCTTGGCGGCGGGCTGGGTTGACTGGGCCATCGACGGCGCCGAGGCGAGCAGGCCAACGGCGAGGGCGGCGGCGGTGAGTGAAGCAAGCGTGAAATGACGCATTGGGTGTGTCCCTCCAAGGACGGTTCGAAGTAACGTCATCAAGCTAGCTGCGGATTCATGGCGGCGCCATGGCCGTGAAATGAACGGCAGATAAAAGCTTGAAATAATTAGTTGGCAATTTGCAGCTAAGAACCGGCTTTCAACGCCTTGTCGATCTCGACCCTCAGCACGCTGTCGAAATTTTGCGGCGTGATCGGGCCGACCATCTTGTAGGCGATATTGCCGTCGCGGCCGACCACGAAAGTCTCCGGCACGCCGTAGACACCCCATTCGATCGAGGCGCGGCCGTTGCCGTCGACCCCGACCATGCCGAACGGATTGCCATAGCGGCCGAGGAAACGCCGGGCGTTGTCGGGCACGTCCTTGTAATTGATGCCGATGATCTGCAGCCGCTTGTCCTGGCCGAGCTGGGTCAGCAGCGGCGCTTCGTCATGGCAGGGCACGCACCACGACGCCCAGACGTTGACGACGCTGACCCTGCCCTTGAAGGTTGCGGGATCGAGACCTGGAATCGTCGCGCCATTGGTGACGAGGCCGTCCAGCGCGGGCAACGCGGTCTGCGGCGCCGGCCGGCCGATCAGGGCGGAGGGGATTTTCGAGGGATCGCCGCCGCCCAGCCGAAACCAGAACAGCAGGGCGAGGCCGGCAAACGCCAGCAGCGGCAGCGCCATCCACCAGGATCGGCGCGGAGCTGTGCGTTGCGATGCCGCCGGGTCGCTCATGGCAGGTCCGCCGTGCCGCGCCCCGAACGCCGCGTCACGCCGGAAGCTTCCAGCGCGCGCAGGCGCTCCTTCTGACGGCGGTGGTCGAGCACGACCCAGACGATCAGGATCAGCACAACGGCTGTGACCAGTGCATAGGCCGTGATGATGAAGGACGCGTAGGGACCGAGCGACATCGCGTTCATGCCGATGGCTTGCCGGCTTGCAGCATCTGCAGCGTGCGCACGCGGCGGCGCAGGATCTCGTTGCGCATCGCCGCCAGATGCAGCGTGATGAACAGCAGCGAAAAGGCCACCGCCATCACCAGCAGCGGAATCAGAAATGCGCGGTCCAGCGTTGCCCCGCCGATCCGCATCACCGATGCCGGCTGGTGCAGGGTATTCCACCAGTCCACCGAGAATTTGATGATCGGCAGGTTGATGGCGCCGACCAGCGTCAGCACCGCGGCGGCGCGCGCCGCCCGCGACGGGTCTTCAACCGCGCGCCACAGCGCGATCAGCCCGAGATACATCAGAAACAGGATCAGCACCGAGGTCAGCCGCGCATCCCATTCCCAATAGGTACCCCACATCGGCCGGCCCCACAGCGAGCCGGTCACAAGCGCCAGGAAGGTAAAGGCGGCGCCGATCGGCGCGGCGGCCTTGGCGGAGACGTCGGCGAGGGGATGCCGCCACACCAGCGTGCCAAGCGCGCTCAGGCTCATCACGCCCCAGACGAACATCGACAGCCAGGCGTTCGGCACGTGGATGAACATGATCTTCACGGTGGCGCCCTGCTGATAATCGTCGGGCGCCATCACCGATTGCGTCACGCCGACCGCCAGCAGAATCGCGGTCACGAGCGCCAGCGGCGGCAGAATCCGCGCGGTCAGCGACAGGAACCGGGTCGGGTTGGCGAGGTCGATCAGGGTCATGGCCATCCTGATAATAGCCGGCGTGGTTGCAGGCAATGCGCCCGGTCCGGTTTCATCTCGTTTCCGTGAAAGGTGATCGCCAGGGCAACAGGATCGAGGGTCATCTTCAATCCAGTCCGTGCCGGAGGCTGGCGGCGGCCGCAAACGGGCCGATCACAAAACTGGCCAGCGACAGGGCGCACAGAATCGAAAATGGCGGACCGAACGGCTGCGCTGCGGAAATTGCCGCGTTCGACGCCGCGACGCCGAAAATCAGCACCGGGATCGACAGCGGCAGCACCAGCACCGCGAGCAGCAGGCCGCCGCGATGCAGGGTCACCGCGAGCGCCGCGCCGATCATGCCGGTAAAGGTCAGCGCCGGCGTGCCCACCAGCAATGTGGCAGCCACCGCCAACATGGCGCTGCCATCGAGATTGAGCAGCAGGCCGAGCACCGGAGTTGCGACGATCAGCGGCAGGCCCGCGGCCAGCCAGTGCGCCATGGCCTTGGCGGCGCAGGCCAGTTCCAGCGGTGTCCGGCTCATGACGATCAGATCGAGCGAACCGTCGTCGTGGTCGGCCATGAACAGCCGGTCCAGCGTCAGCAGGCTGGCGAGCAGGGCGCCGAGCCAGAGGATCGCCGGGCCGAGACGCTGCAGCAAAGCGAGGTCGGGGCCGACCGCGAACGGCATCAGCACCACCACGGTGAGAAAGAACAGCACCCCGATCAGCGCGCCGCCGCCGACGCGCAGCGCGATACGGATGTCGCGGCGAAGCAGTGCGGCAAGGGCGGTCATGCGAGGGGACCTCTCTCCGCGCTCCTTCTCCCTCCCGCCTTGCGGGGTAGGGTGGAGGGTAGCCACGCGTGCATGCCTTGCGGACCGGCTCCCCCGACCCCTCCCCGCAAGGCGGGAGGCAGTTCTCCCGCTCGCAATTTCGATCGAAGTACGCTCATTCCCCTCACGCCCCACCCCCGATTCGCAACTCCCGCGCGGCAATGCCGAGCGGCAGATGGGTGGCGGCGATGATCAGGCCGCCCTGATCGAGATGGCCGGTCATCAGCTTCGCGAACAGCGTCTGGCCGGTGGCGTCGAGGGCCGAGGTTGGCTCGTCCAGCAGCCAGACTGGCCGCGGCACCGCTACCAGCCGGGCCATGGACAGCCGCCGGCGCTGCCCGGCGGACAAGAACGCCGCCGGCAGGTGGGCGAGATGATCGAGGCCGACGGCGGCCAGCGCCGGAGGCGCTCCGGGTCTGCCGCCGCCGAGAAAGTCGCTCCAGAAGGCTAGGTTTTCCGCCACGCTCAGTGCGGGCTTGAGGGCGTCGCGGTGGCCGAGATAGTGGGTTTGTTCGGGCAGCGTCAGATCGCCGTCGCCGCCGAGGAGCGAGATCGATCCGCCGGAGGGCATCAGCAGCCCGGCAATCAGCCGCAGCAGCGAGGTCTTGCCGGCGCCGTTGGCGCCGGTGACCGCCACCGCCTCGCCGGCAGCGGCGGCGAAATCGAGGCCGCAGAACACTTCGCGGCCGCCCCGGATACATCCGACGTCGCGTCCCTCGAGCCGCATTGTTGCCCATTCCATTGGTTCGTCGGCTCATCCAGATCGCATTGCTGCGAAACGATTGTCGGTGTGGCGGGGCCCCTAGAAAGATTCTATAAGCCGGAACTTGATGCAGCACACAATCGGCGCCTGCAAGCCACCAGGCTTGCTTTGCGGGGCGCCGATGCTGCGGTGTTAAGATACCTCTTGCCGGGTATCCTTCAATATGATTGGGAACCGCCTCACATGACCTCGCTCGACAGTTTCAAATGCCAGAAGACCCTCAAGGTTGGCGGCAAGACCTACGTCTATTACAGCCTGCCCGCTGCCGAGAAGAACGGTCTGAAGGGTATCTCGAAACTGCCCTATTCGATGAAGGTGCTGCTGGAAAATCTGCTGCGCTTCGAGGACGATCGCACGGTCAAGAAGGCCGACATCATCGCGGTGTCGAAATGGTTGAAGACGCGCAAGCTCGAACATGAAATCTCGTTCCGCCCGGCGCGGGTGCTGATGCAGGATTTCACCGGCGTGCCAGCGGTGGTCGATCTGGCCGCGATGCGCAACGCCATGCAGGCGCTCGGCGGCGACGCCGAAAAGATCAATCCCCTGGTGCCGGTCGATCTCGTCATCGATCACTCGGTGATCGTGAACTTCTTCGGTGACAACAAGGCGTTCGGCAAGAACGTGGTCGAGGAATACAAGCAGAACCAGGAGCGCTACGAATTCCTGAAGTGGGGTCAGAAAGCGTTCTCGAACTTCTCCGTGGTGCCGCCCGGCACCGGCATTTGCCATCAGGTCAATCTCGAATACCTCGCCCAGACGGTATGGACCAAGAAGCAGAAGATGACCGTCGGCAAGAAGACCGGCACCTTCGAGGTCGCCTATCCCGACACGCTGGTCGGCACCGATTCGCACACCACCATGGTCAACGGCCTCGCCGTGCTCGGCTGGGGCGTCGGCGGCATCGAGGCCGAAGCCGCGATGCTCGGCCAGCCGCAGTCGATGCTGCTGCCCGAAGTGATCGGCTTCAAGCTCGAGGGGCAATTGAAGGAAGGCGTCACCGCGACCGATCTGGTGCTGACGGTCACGCAGATGCTGCGCAAGCAGGGCGTGGTCGGAAAGTTCGTCGAGTTCTACGGCCCCGGTCTCGATTTTCTGTCGGTGGCCGACAAGGCGACCATCGGCAACATGGCGCCGGAATACGGCGCCACCTGCGGCTTCTTCCCGGTCGATGCCGCGACCATCGATTACCTGAAAACCTCGGGCCGCAAGCCCGATCGGGTCAAGCTGGTCACGGCCTACGCCAAGGCGCAGGGCCTGTTCCGCACCGCCAAGTCGGCCGATCCCGTGTTCACGGAAACACTGACGCTCGATCTCGCCGACGTTGTGCCGTCGATGGCCGGACCGAAGCGCCCCGAAGGCCGCGTCGCGCTGCCGGCGGTGGCCAGCGGTTTCTCGGCGGCGATGACCAGCGAATACAAGAAGGCGGCGGATGCCTCGCACCGCTACAGTGTCGAGAATCGCAATTTCGATCTTGGCCACGGCGACGTGGTGATCGCGGCGATCACCTCCTGCACCAACACCTCGAACCCGAGCGTGCTGATCGGCGCCGGTCTGCTGGCGCGCAACGCCGCCGCCAAGGGACTGAAGGCCAAGCCATGGGTCAAGACTTCGCTGGCGCCCGGCAGCCAGGTGGTCGCGGAGTATCTTTCCAATTCGGGACTGCAGCTCGATCTCGACAAGGTCGGCTTCAATCTGGTCGGCTTCGGTTGCACCACCTGCATCGGCAATTCGGGCCCGCTGCCCGAGGACATTTCGAAGGCGATCAACGACAACGGCATCGTCGCCGCCGCGGTGCTGTCGGGCAACCGCAATTTCGAAGGCCGCGTTTCGCCTGACGTGCAGGCCAACTACCTGGCCTCGCCGCCGCTGGTGGTTGCCTATGCGCTGGCCGGAACCGTCACCAAGGACCTTTCGGTCGAGCCGATCGGCGAGGGCAAGGACGGCAAGCCGGTCTATCTCAAGGACATCTGGCCGACCACCAAGGAAATCAACGCCTACATGAAGAAGTTCGTCACCTCGACGATCTTCAAGAAGCGCTACGCCGACGTGTTCAAGGGCGACACCAACTGGCGCAAGATCAAGACGGTCGAGAGCGAGACCTATCGCTGGAACATGAGCTCGACCTATGTGCAGAACCCGCCTTACTTCGAAGGCATGAAGAAGGAGCCCGAGGCGATCGTCGACGTCGTCGATGCGCGGATCCTGGCGATGTTCGGCGACAAGATCACCACGGACCACATCTCGCCCGCCGGCTCGATCAAGCTGACCTCGCCGGCGGGAAAATATCTGTCGGAGCATCAGGTGCGCCCCGCCGACTTCAATCAGTACGGCACGCGACGCGGTAACCACGAAGTGATGATGCGCGGCACCTTCGCCAACATCCGCATCAAGAACTTCATGCTCAAGGGCGCCGACGGCAATATCCCCGAAGGCGGCCTGACCAAGCATTGGCCGGACGGCGAGCAGATGAGCATCTACGATGCGGCGATGAAGTACCAGGCAGAGAAGGTGCCGCTGGTGGTGTTCGCCGGTGCCGAATACGGCAACGGTTCGTCGCGCGACTGGGCGGCGAAGGGCACCCGGCTGCTCGGCGTCCGCGCCGTGATCTGCCAGAGCTTCGAGCGCATCCATCGCTCCAACCTGGTCGGCATGGGCGTGCTGCCGCTGACCTTCGAGGACGGCGCATCCTGGCAGTCGATCGGGCTGAAGGGGGATGAGACGGTCACGATTCGCGGCCTGCAGGGCGATCTCAAGCCGCGCCAGAAGCTGACGGCGGAGATCGTCTCTGCCGACGGCTCGCTGCGCCGGGTTTCGCTGCTCTGCCGCATCGATACCCTCGACGAGCTGGAATACTATCGTAACGGCGGAATCCTGCATTACGTGCTGCGCAGGCTCGCGGCGTAAGGCGGCATGGTTAATGGCCTCACTGCGAAGTGAGTGGCGGGTGACCCGAAGGCGGCCTATGAAGGGCCGCCTTCGTGCGTTGAAGGTTAAATCCCCGATAGCGGCATCGTGTCGTATCCTGGTTCCAGCGTGGCAACAGTGATGACCCATACTTCCATCTCGCGGTCTATCTTCTCGCGGTGGTCCGGCGCGCTTGGCGTTTGCGCCATCGTTGCGATCGTCCGTCCGGCCCATGCCGATCCACGCGCGGTGGTCGAACTGTTCACGTCGCAGGGTTGTTCGTCATGCCCGCCCGCCGACAAGATCATCGGCGAGCTGGCGAAGGATCCCTCGGTGATCGCGCTGAGTCTGCCGATCGATTATTGGGATTACCTCGGCTGGAAGGACACGCTGGCTGACTCGCGTTTCAGCGCGCGTCAGAAAGCCTATACTCAGATGCGTGGTGATCGCGACGTCTACACGCCACAGGTCATCGTCAACGGTTCGGTTCATGTGATCGGCAGCGACCGCGCCGGCATCGAAGGTGCGATCGGCACATCCAAGAGAATCGATTCGGTGATGTCGGTGCCGGTGTCGATGACGCAAGCGGGCAAGCAGCTCAATGTCTCGGTGGCGGCCGCACATGACGGTTCCCCGAGCCACGGCGAGGTCTGGATCTGCGCGGTTTCCAAGGCGGTGCCGATTTCGATCGGACGCGGCGAGAACCGCGGCCACGAGGTGACCTACTACAACGTGGTGCGCAACCTGCTGAAGGTCGGCGACTGGAACGGCACCGCTGGCAGCTGGAGCGTGCCGCTGGAAAACATCTCGCGCGAAGGCGTTGATGCCGCCGCGGTGTATGTCCAGGATGGCAGCCGCGAAAAGCCCGGGCCGATGCTCGGCGCGGCTTTTACATCGCTGCACTGAGTTGACCTGCAATCTCTGAAGACGACGATGCAGCGAACGAGATCGCAATGATTCGCGCGTCTCGTTGCGTCTCGGCGCCCGCCGGAGCAATGATCGCCTGAAAGACCCCCAAAAAGAAAAAGGACCAACTCTCGTTGGCCCAGTATGGGGATAAACTTCCTGCGACAGGCCCGATCCCGACGGCCCCGGGGGGCTGGGGGCTGAGGAATCCGGAACCGAAAGGACCGGGCCAACGCAGTATCTTCTTCTCGCAATCCACAAGGGCGGTCGATGGGCGGAAATCGGGCGGTATTATGATTTCGCTAACGATCCCGTGACGACTTTGTTTCCGTTGAAATACCGTCGCCGTTGACTGCCGTTGCGCCATGTTCAGCAGCCGACCGAGCGATCAAGGGCGGCAAGAATTGCCGGCTTGACGCATCAGGCCTCTTGCAGTGGCGCCCGGTCGGCGCAATCATGAACGGTGGATGACAGGAGGCGGGACGTGAGTATGTCTGGGGAGGTTGACCCAAGCGAGAACCGCGCGGCGGAGCGCAATGCCGCCGCTGCGCAGAGCCGGGTGACGTTCGATCGCTTCGAACTCAATCGCATTCTCAATCTGTACGGACGAATGGTCGCCGACGGCGAGTGGCGCGATTACGCGATCGATTTCCTGAAAGATCGCGCGGTGTTCTCGGTGTTCCGCCGGGCCTCTGAAGTGCCGATCTACCGCATCGAGAAGGATCCGCGGCTGGCGCGCAAGCAGGGCGCCTACAGCGTGATCTCGGCCACCGGTCTGATCCTGCGGCGCGGCCATGAACTCGATCGCGTGCTGCTGGTGATCGACCGCAAGCTGGCGCTGGTTTAGCGATCCGCCGGCAGCGTGTCGCCGCCGGCGCCTAGCGCGCGCTGCATCATCACGGTGTCGAGCCAGCGGCCGAATTTGAAGCCGACATTCGCATGCGTTCCGATCATCTGGAATCCGCATTTGCGGTGGACGCCGATCGATCCCGCATTGGCGGAATCGCCGATCACCGCGATCATCTGCCGGTAGCCGCGTGCTTCGGATTCGGCAAGCAGCTGCTGCAGCAGCGCGGCGCCGATGCCGCGCCGATGCGACGCAGGCGCAAGGTACACGGAATTCTCCACGGTGAAACGATAGGCCGGGCGCGGCCGGTACGGTCCGGCATAGGCGTATCCGATCACCCGGTCCTCGAGCACCGCAACCAGGTAGGGAAAGCCACCTGACGCCAGTGTCTCGTAGCGGCGGGTCATTTCGTCAAGATCGGGCGGGATGAGCTCGAAGGTCGCGGTGCCCTCGAGCACCGCCTGCCGGTAGATCGCGGTAATGGCCGGAAGGTCGGTTTGGGTCGCAGGCCTGATTTCAATGTCTGACATGGGACAAACAATATTTTGCCCACCGCAAAAGAAAAGCCCCGGCCGCGAGGCCGGGGCTCGAAATGTCGCCTTGAGGCGAAGCGATCAGTCGCGCTGTCCGAGCAGCTGCAGCAGCAGCGTGAACAGGTTGATGAAGTTCAGGTAGAGCGACAGCGCGCCGGTGATGGCCGCACGCTCCGCCACGTCGCCGCCTTGCGAGGCGTAGCCGTAGATGTAGTCGTTCTTCAGCCGCTGGGTATCCCAGGCGGTGAGGCCCGCGAACACCAGCACGCCGACCACCGAGACGATGAACTGCAGCATCGTGCTCGCCACGAAGAGGTTGACGACGCTCGCGATGACGATGCCGAACAGGCCCATCAGCAGGAACGAGCCCATCCCCGTCATGTCACGCTTGGTGGTGTAGCCGTACAGGCTCAGCGCGCCGAACGACGCCGCGGTGATGAAGAACACCCGCACGATCGAGGTATGGGTGTACACCAGGAAGATCGACGACAGCGAGATACCCATCAGCGCGGCAAATGCCCAGAACAGCAATTGCGCCGTGGCCGGCTTGAGCCGGTTGATGCCGAAGGAGATCGCGAACACCATCACCAGCGGCGCCAGGATGAACAGCCATTTCAGCGGGCTGACGAACATCGCGTAGCCGAACGGCGTCAGGAACTGGTTGCCGATCTTGGCGGCGGCGCCCGACGGATCGCTGGTCACGGCGGCCATATAGACGCCGAGCGCGGCCAGGCCGGTGATGGCCAGGCCGATGGTCATGTAGTTGTAGATGCGCAGCATGTAGGCGCGCAGACCGGCATCGACGGTCGCGGCGTCAACGCGCCCGGCGGCCCGGCCGAAGGGAGAAGCGTAGTTGCGGTCGAAGTCCGACATGGTCGAATTCCCGTGGTTGTACGGCAGACGCAAGGGTTGCGCTTGCCAGTGAAAATCTATCCCAGAAACCTTGGCCCGCTGACACTAAATTTTCTGTCACGGAGCCCGGCTTCTGACCCAAGCTGATATGTGGGAAACTAACACATTCGACGCAACCTGCCATGCGCGGCTGAATGTCGCTAGGCTCTGCTCATCCAGCAGCAAACGAAGCCAGCCGGGTCGGATAAGTGTGCGGTTTTGGCCGGTTACCATGCTTGGGGCGACACGGCGCGAGGCTGACGCACCCCCGCCGCATGTGCCAATTTGTCATAAATTCCGCAGCACGGTCGCCGGCTTCTGGTTGAGGGCGAGCAGCGTGCCGGCGAGGCCGAGCCCCACCGTCACCACCAGCGCCGCCAGCACCACCGCCGCGGCGCTGTCCGCCTGCCAGACGAAACTCAAGGTCATCAGCCGCGTGACGATCATCCAGGCCGCGAGCGAACCGGCGATGACGCCGAAGATCGCGGTGGCAAAGCCGATCATCAGGTACTCCAGCGCATAAGCGCCGAGCAGCCGGGCCCGGGTGGCGCCGAGGGTCTTCAGGATCACCGCGTCGTAGACGCGATGACGATGGCCGGCGGCCAGGGCGCCACCCAGTACCATGATGGCGGAGATCAGCGTCACCGCGCTGGCGCCGCGTATCGCCAGCACCAGATTGGTCACCACGGTGCCGATGGTCTGCAGCGCCTCGCGCACCCGCACACTGGTCACCATCGGATAGGCGTCGGCGACGGTCCGGATCAGCGTTGCATCTGAAGCCGGACTGCCATGATTCTCCGTCAGGGTGGCGATATGGGTGTGCGGGGCGCCGCGGAAGGCGTTGGGCGAGAACACCAGCACGAAATTGATGCCGAGGCTCTGCCAGTCCACCGTCCGCAGATTGCTGACGGTGGCGGGGATGTCGCGGCCGAGCACGTTGACGACCACCTCGTCGCCGATCTTCAGCCCGAGCCCGTCGGCGATTTTTTTCTCGAACGAGACCAGCGGGGGACCGCTGTAGTCGGGGGGCCACCATTGTCCCTCGACGACTTTCGAGCCGCGCGGAATCTCGCCGGTATAGGTCAGGCCGCGGTCGCTCTGCAGCACCCACTCGGCGTCGGTCGACGGCTTGAGGTCCTCCGACTTGACGCCGTGGGCAGCGACGATGCGGCCGCGCAGCATCGGCACGTCCTCGACGGTCGACTGCGGCGCCTTTTGCTTGAGGAAATCCGTGAAGCGGTCAGCCTCGGTGGAGGGAATGTCGATGAAATAGAACGACGGCGCGCGCTCCGGCAACGCCGCCAGGAACTGGCGCCGCAGATTGCCGTCGATCTGGGTGATGGTGACCAGCACGGCGAGGCCAAGCCCGAGCGACATCACCACCGAGGGCGTCAACGCCCCCGGACGATAGATGTTGGCGACCGCCAGCCGCAGCATGGTGATGCGGGAGCGCGGCAACCGGCGCGCCAGCGCCATCAGTGCCGCCGCGATCAGCCGCAGCAGCGCGAACACCACGAACGACGACGCCACGAACACCAGCGCCACGCGCTTGTCATAGGCGAGCCCGACTACCACCGCGATCAGCGTCGCGATCACCACCGCCATCCAGCCGAGATAGCGCGCCTTGGGGCGATGCCATTCGCCGGCGGCGGCTTCGCGAAACAGTGTTGCCACCGGCACGTCATGGGCCTGCGCCAGCGGCCACAAACCGAACGCCAGCGCCGTCAGCAGCCCATAGACGAACGACAGCGCCAGTTCGTCGGGATGCAGCGCCGGCACCACCGGCAGCGGCAACAGATCGCCGAACAGGGCGACGATGGCAAAGGGCAGCGCCGCGCCCAGCGCCAGGCCGATCACCGATCCGATGCCGGCCAGCACCATCACCTGGGTGAGATAGATTGAGAACACGTCGCGCCCGGTGGCGCCGAGTGCCTTGAACGAGGCGATGACGTCGCGGCGGCGATCGATGTGGCTCTTCACCGCATTGGCGACGCCGACGCCACCGACCAGGAGCGCGGCGAGGCCGACCAGCGTGAGAAACTGGGTGAAGCGGCCGATGGTCCGCTCGAGTTGCGGCGAGGCGTTGCCTCGGCTGCGGATCTCCCAGCCGGCCTGAGGCAGCGCAGCCCTGGCGTCGTCGACCAGCGCGGTGGCGGCGCGATCGTCGGCGTTGCCGGGCAACCGCACGCGATAGATCCAGCGCACCAGGCTGCCGGGCTGCAGCAATTGCGTGGCGCGCAGCCCAGCCTCGCTGACCAGAAAGCGCGGCCCGAAACCGACGCCGCCGGCGAGCTTGTCGGGCTCGGCGCCGACCACGCTGCGGATCGTGAAGCTGGCGCTGCCGACCGTGACCCGGTCGCCGAGTTTCAGGTCGAGCCGCGCCAGCAAGGTGGCATCGGCAGCGGCGCCGAACGCGCCGTCCTGTTCGCGAAGGATGTCCACAACCGGCATTTTTGGATCGAGCGTGACTTCGCCGAGCATCGGATAGGCGTCGTCGACGGCCTTGAGCTCGACCAGCGCCAGCCGGCCGTCCTGGCTGCGCGCCATGCCGCGCAGCGTCGCCGCCACCGAGACCTGTCCGCGCGATTTCAGAAACGCCAGCTCCTCCGGCTTGGCCTCACGCTGGATCAGCGAGAACGCCGCATCGCCGCCGAGCAGGGTACGGCCCTCGCGCGCCAACCCCTCGCCGAGACTGGCGGCGACCGATCCGACGCCGGCGATCGCCATCACGCCGAGCGCGATGCAGCCGATGAACACATAGAAGCCGCGCAGCCCGCCGCGCAATTCGCGCAAGGCGTAACGCAGGGCCAGCGATGGCGCACGGCCACCGCGACGGGGTTCGCTGGCGAGCCTGTCGTGGATCAGCGTCATGGCGTCACGCCGTCTCGACCAGTTGCCTGGTGTCGATTCGGCCGGAGCGCAGCCGCACCACGCGGTCGCAGCGCCGCGCCAGGGAGGTGTCGTGGGTCACCAGCACCAGGGTCATGCCGCGCTCGGAATGCTTGGTGAACAGCAGGTCGACGATCTGTTTGCCGGTCGCCTCGTCGAGGTTTCCGGTCGGCTCGTCGGCCACCAGGATGGCGGGATCCGGCGCCAGCGCGCGGGCCAAGGCGACGCGCTGCTGCTCGCCGCCGGACAGTTGGGTCGGATAATGATGCAGCCGGTCGCCGAGACCGACCGAGGCCAGCTCGCGCGCGGCGCGCGCCGAGGCATCGGGATCACCGGCCAGTTCCAGCGGCACCGCGACGTTTTCCAGCGCGGTCATGGTCGGGATCAGGTGGAATGACTGGAAGACGATACCGACGTGACGGCCGCGAAACCGCGCCAGCGCGTCCTCGTTGAGGGCGTTGAAAGCAGTGCCGCCGACCATTACCTGTCCGCTGTCAGGACGTTCCAATCCCGCCATCACCATCAGCAGTGTGGATTTCCCCGAACCTGACGGCCCGATCAGGCCGATCGCTTCACCGGAGCCGACCCGCAGGCTGATGTCTTTCAGGATATGAACCCGCGCCGGGCCTGAGCCCAGCGAGAGATTGACGTTCGAGATGGAAATGGAGTCCGGCTTGTGACCGGCCGGTGACGGGGATTCGATGAGACTGTCCATGCACATTGCATATGGCCATTGGTTTGCGGCGGTCGAGAGGCTTGCCGGATTGTTTGCGGGTTTGTTTCTGCGCCTGCTGGTCGCAGGCCTCGCCGGAGGGTTTTTGATGGTGGCACCCGCTGCCGCGCAAGCGCCGGCCGGCAAGCCGGTAAAACTCGTCGTGCTCGGCGATTCGCTGAGCGCGGGATACGAGCTGCCGGCTACCGCGGCGTTTCCGGTACGGCTGCAAAAGGCGCTGAAAGACAAGGGGATAGACGTCGACATGATCAACGCCGGGGTATCCGGCGACACCACCTCGGCGGGCCTCGCACGGCTCGACTGGTCGGTCCCGGAGGGCACCACCGCCGTCATTCTCGAGCTCGGGGCCAATGACGCGTTGCGCGGCATCGATCCCAAGGTGCCCCGCGCCGCGCTGGAGCAGATCCTGATCCGGCTGAAGGCGCGCAATATTGCGGTGCTGTTGTGCGGCATGTTGGCGCCGCCCAATTTCGGCCCGGAGTATGCGGCGCAGTTCAACGCCATCTACCCTGATCTGGCGAAGAAATTCGACGTGCCGCTGTATCCGTTCTTCCTCGAGGGGGTGGCCGGCGATGCCAGGCTCAACAAGAAGGACGGCATTCATCCGACCGCGGAAGGCGTCGACGCCATCGTCCGCGGGATCCTGCCTAGCGTTGAGGCATTCCTCGGCATCAAGCCTGGGCAACGCAGTTGAAAAACCGGCAGCTTCAACCTTAACACCAGCTTTTCGCCAATCTTTTCGGTGAGATGGAGCCAGATGCTTCGCAGAGTCACACAACTACGGTAAAAAAATCAGGTCGGTGATTCGTCACCGGACTTTTTGGGTTAGGCCGCCTCCGGCTGCATCAATTCCGGGCTCGGCCCTGCATCGAGGAGTTTGCGATGCCGCGTTTGTTCACTGGACTGGAAATCCCGGCCGAGATCGGCCAGACGCTTTCCAATTTACGTGGCGGCCTGCCGGGCGCACGTTGGATCGACCCCGAAAATTACCACGTTACCTTGCGCTTCATCGGCGACATCGACGGCGTCGCGGCCAACGAAATCGCCTCGATGCTGTTTCGGATCAACCGCAAGCCGTTCGAGGTCGCCCTGCAGGGACTGTCGAGTTTCGGCGGGCGCAAGCCGCGCGCGGTGGTGGCCTCGGTGGTGCCGAGCCGCCCGCTGATCGAACTGCAGGCCGAGCTTGAGCGGATGATGCAACGGGTGGGGCTCGATCCCGAGGGGCGGAAGTTCACCCCGCATGTGACGCTGGCGCGGCTCCGCGACGCCTCCAACCAGGACGTCGCTGACTATCTGTCGGTACGCGGCTATTTCCCGACCCGGGTTTTCACCGCGTCGCGCTTCGTACTGTTCTCGTCGCGGGCCTCCACCGGCGGCGGGCCTTATGTGGCGGAAAATTCCTACGCCCTGAGCGCCTGAGAATCTCTCGGCGACGAGTGCAACGGCGCTCATCGCCGAGACTGAATCCCGGCGGCGTCAAGCCACGCGCTTGTTTTTTTGACGCGCGATCATCCTGTCGCGTCTCGTTTCCCGCCAGCGAGGCCAGTTGCTGCGCCGCCGTGATCGCGATCTCGTGAACGGCAAATCCGAAAAGCGGAGTAGCGCGACGCCTGCCGCACCGCCATGCGGTGGATCGCCTTATTTCGAACGATGGTGGATCGTATCCGGCTGATAGTTCGCGATTGCCGTAGTTGTGGAACGATTGTAGCGTGAAGGCGTTCGCAATCCGGCGCATGTGGGACCCTTGCAGAGACGCGCGGCCGGCGGATAATTTGACGAAAAATGTTGCAGCTTCGTGCTGCGAAGGGGCTGGGCGATGATCACCACCTGGAGCGAATGGAAGCGCTATCCGCGCGCGGCGCGTGGCGAGAATCTCGAGGCCCCGATCAGTCCCGGTATCTATGAGGTGCGCTACGCCGCCACTGGTGCGGTGTTCGGCTTCGGCGCCGTCGACAATCTGGCCCAGGCGCTTGCGACCCTGTCGGTGGCGCCGAAATCACTGACCTCGTGGTTCGGCCGTCGCGATCCGGCCGACGTTCCCGATCTCGAATACCGTACCTGCGCCACGTCCTCCAAGGCCGACGCCAAGATCGCCGCCGAGCGGATGATCGGCCGCCGCGACACCTATATGAGCGGCGCCGCCTGAGCCGGCTTTCCACGGACGCGCGTGGTTGTGCCTGCGATAGCTGGTATTCGGTGCATGGGCGTCGGAAACCGCCTATATTCTCGCGAACGTCTCGCAGATCGCAAGAAACGCACGAGGAGCAACGCCATGTCACCCACCGCCGCCGCACGCCAATCCGCCGCCGCCTCGTCGCTGCGCGATCGCCTGAAAGACCCCTCGCTGCTGCGCGACCAGTGCTACATCGACGGCGTCTGGACCGGCACGCCGAGCAATCCGGTGACCAACCCGGTCAATGGCGTCGAGCTCGCCAAGGTGCCGAAGCTGAGCACCGCGGAAGCCACTGCCGCGGTCGAAGCCGCCGAGCGGGCGTTTCCGGCCTGGGCCAAGCTGACCGCCAAGCAACGCTCCAACATTTTGCGCAAGTGGTTCGACCTGATCGCCGCCAATCGCGAAGACCTCGCGCTGATCCTGACGTCCGAGCAGGGCAAGCCGCTCGCCGAGGCGCTCGGTGAGGTCGACATCGGCGGCGCCTACGTCGAGTTCTTCGCCGAGGAAGCGCGCCGGGTCTATGGCGAGACCATCCCGTCGCCGCGGCCCGACGCGCGGCTGCTGGCGATCCGCCAGCCGATCGGCGTCTGCGGCGCCATCACGCCGTGGAATTTTCCCTGCTCGATGATCACCCGAAAAGTATCGCCGGCACTCGCCGCCGGCTGCACCGTGGTGCTGAAGCCCGCCAACGAGACGCCGCTCACCGCGCTGGCGCTGGTGGCGCTGGCCGAGAAGGCCGGCGTGCCCAAGGGGGTGTTCAACATTCTCACCGGCAACTCATCGGCGATCGGCAAGGTGCTGTGCGAGCATCCGGCGGTGCGCTTCGTCGGCTTCACCGGCTCGACGGAAGTCGGCAAGATCCTCTACCAGCAGGCGGCGGTCGGGGTGAAGAAGCTCGGCCTCGAACTCGGCGGCAACGCGCCGTTCGTGGTGTTCGACGATGCCGACATCGATGCCGCGGTCGAGGGCGCCATGGTCTCGAAGTACCGCAACATGGGCCAGACCTGCGTCTGCGCCAACCGCATCTATGCCCAGGACAAGATCTACGACAGTTTTGTCGAAAAACTCTCCGCCAAGGTGGCGGCGATGAAGATCGGCGACGGCACCGAACCCGGCGTCACCCAGGGGCCGCTGATCAACATGGAAGCGATCGACAAGGTCGAGAAGCATATCGCCGACGCGGTCAAGGGTGGTGCCAAGATCGTCACCGGCGGCAAGCGCCATGCGCTCGGCGGCTCGTTCTTCGAACCGACGGTGCTGTCCAACGTCAAGCCGGATGCGCTGGTGGCCCACGAGGAGACCTTTGGTCCGCTGGCGCCGGTGTTTCGCTTCAAGGACGAGGCCGACGTGATCGCGATGTGCAACAACTCGCCGTTCGGCCTGGCGTCGTATTTCTACTCGCGCGATCTCGGCCGGGTCTGGCGGGTCGCCGAGGCGCTGGAATCCGGCATGGTCGGCGTCAACACCGGCCTGATCACCACCGAGGTCGCGCCGTTCGGCGGCGTCAAGGAAAGTGGCCTCGGCCGCGAAGGCTCGCACCACGGCATGGAAGAATATGTCGAGATCAAATACGTGATGATGGCGGGGATTTAGGACGCACGGCTCCAACATCAACCGTCACCACCCGGCTCGACCGGGTGGCCCAGTATCCCAGAGCGTTGGCACTTAATCTTCGTCGCTCTGTCATACTGGGTCGCCCGGTCGCGAGCCGGGCGATGCTACCGCCGCAGCACCGCGATCATCCGGCTGGCGAACGCGAGCCGTTCGGCCAGCACCGAGAAGAAATAGGTCAGCAGTTTCTGGGCCAGCGCCGGCTGGTCGGTCTTGAGCGCCTCGAAATCCGAGGCTCGGAGCACATAGAGAATGCTGTCGACTTCGGCCTGGACGGTGGCGCTGCGTGGCGCGCCGGTGACCAGGCCCATCTCGCCGACGGTGGTGTAGCGGCCGAGGCTGCGCAGGCGGGTGTTGCGGCCGCCGCCGGTCGCGACCATGATGCCGACCCGCCCGTCCAGGATGAAGTGCATGGTGTCGGCGGCGTCGCCGGCATGGGCGACGATGCCGCCGGCCGCGACTTCGAGGCGCTCGCAGCGGCGCATCAGTTCGTCGGCGTCATCGGCGGTGCGCAGGATCTTGAGAAACCATTCGCGCAGCGAACTCTCTTCCTGCGCCAGCCCGCGATGCCGGTCGATCACCTGGTTCTCGCACCACTCCAGCGCATGATCCAGCTCGTCGGCGATGGTGATGTCGTCGGTGATGAACTGGCTGGCGTGCAGGACTTTCTCCGCGGCGGGTTGCAGGTTGACCAGCAACAGACGGATGCCGCGGTCGTGGGTGACGCGCTTGATCTGGGCGAAAGAATGCGCCGCCGACGAATCGATGCCGGTGACCAATTGGAAGTCGAACACCAGATAGTGGCACTCGGGATGGCGGTGCAGTAGCGCCTTGACGTGCTGGTAGAGCCGATTGGCGGATCCGAAGAACAGGTAGCTCTGCAGGTTGAGGCCCTGGATCTCGCGGCCGTGGGCGGCCAGCGCGGTCTGGTCGTCGAGCGAACGGTCCAGCGAGCTGCGATACTCCGATCCGTCAAAACCGTATTTGATCGAACTGACCCGTGAGGCCGACAGCGCGAAGGTGGCGCAACCGATCACCAGGCCGATCAGCACGCCGGCGACAAACCCCCATTGCACGATGATGACAATGATCACCAGCAGCGAGAGGTAGTCGAGCGGCGACAGCCGGCGCCGCGACTCCAGGATCCACTTGTTGAGCTGTTCGGCGCCGAGATAGATCAGCAGGCCGCCGAGCACGAATTTCGGCACATAGGCCAGAAACTCCGGATCGACCACCAGCATCAACGCAGAGATGGCGGCGACCGTCAGCCCCGACAGCCGCGAGGTGGCACCGGCGCCCGCGTTGAGCAGCGAGCGGCTGATCGAGATGCAGCCGGCATAGCCGCCGAGCGTGCCGGTCAGGATGTTGGCGATGCCGGTCGCCTTCAGCTCGCGCTCGAGATCCGCCTCGCGATGGGTCGCGACCTCGATGCCGGTGGTGTTGAACAGCGTGCTGATCGCGGTGACGAAGACGACGGCGACCAGGTTGCCGAGCAGTCCCGGAATCGCCGCCCAAGGGTAGTGCGCGGCGTCGATCAGCATCCAGGGCAGCGTCAGGCTGGCGTGCGGTGGAGATGCAAAGGTCCAGCCCGTCGACTGGGCGTCGGTCACGGACATTCCCGCCATCCGGAAGCCGATATGCGCGGCGACCACACCGGCAAGCAGGATGGCCGGCAGTGCCATCGGATTGCGCGAGCGGTGCCAGACCAGATAGATCGCCAGCGCCAGCGCGCAGGCGGCCAGCATCTCGTAGGCTTTCATGCTGTCGGCAAGGCGGCCGAGCGTCGACCATTGCAGGCGTTCGCCGGTGATGACGTTGACGCCGCCCATCACGATCAGCACGGCGGTGGCGCCGAGAAACCCGCCGATCACCGGGTAGGGAACGTAACGGATGGCGCGACCGATCCGCGTCACGCCGAACGCATAGAGCACGACGCCGGTCGCGACCGTCGCCCCCGACAAGGTGACCAGCACCGGGCCCAGCAACGGCACGGCCGGATTGTTGGCGATCATGTGCTCGACCAGCACCGCCGAGAGAATCCCGGTCACGGCCGCCGTGGAACTTTCGGGGCCCGCGACGGCAAAAGGAAACGTGCTGCCGAGCGCGAGCACCGCCGCGACGATCGCCGAGGAAATGAACGTCGCGGCGATGCCAAAGGACAGGAACGGCGCCAGCGGTCCGGAGAAGATCAGCACCGAATAGGACAGGCCGAAGGTGATGGTCAGTACGCTGGCGACCGCGCCGCCGAAGATATCGCTCAGCCGGGCGGGCAGCTTCCGGCCTTGACTGGCGGAATCAAGGGACACGCGCGAAGAGTCCATGCGAGGGAAACCGAGTTGGCAACGATCCACGCCCCGCCGCTCGCCGCATTGCGACGTCGTGGGCACGGAATTGCCCGTTTTGGTAGACGCGGGCCGGTGGCCGGACAACCGATATTTTTCGGATAGAAAAGGGGAAGCGTGACACTTCTGGGTGGATCTGCTCAGCCGGCCGCGAGTTCCGTCCCGGTCAGGCGTCTATAGGCGTCGCGATAGCGCTTGCTGGTGGCGTCCACCACGCTGGCGGGCAAGGCCGGCGCCGGTGCCTCGCCGTTCCAGCGGCCGGCCCGGCGTTCGGCGTCGAGATAATCGCGCAGCGGCTGTTTGTCGAAGCTGGGCTGCGGCTGGCCCGGCTTGTAGACGTCCATGGCCCAGAATCGCGAACTGTCCGGGGTCATCACCTCGTCGATCAGGATGATGCGGCCGTCGCGGTCGCGGCCGAATTCGAACTTGGTGTCGGCGATGATGATCCCCTGCTCGCGGGCGATCGCCTCGCCCTGGGTGTAGACCGCCCGGCTCATGCTCTCGAGGGTGTAGGCGACGTCGTCGCCGAGCACTTCGCGCATCCGGGCGATGGTGATGTTCTCGTCGTGCCCGGTCTCGGCCTTGGTGGCTGGGCTGAAGATCGCCGGTTCGAGCTTGTCGCTTTCCGTAAGCCCCGGCGGCAGTTTCTCGCCGGCCAGCGTGCCGGCTTGCGCATATTCCTTCCAGGCCGATCCCGACAGATAGCCTCGCACCACGCATTC
>Ga0209758_1001012_pt1 | contig 37211 bp, 37 predicted proteins | sample AraplaMF_Col_mMF_FD_184258 | JGI IMG/M metagenome (GOLD analysis project Ga0209758, IMG submission 184258) | Arabidopsis root microbial communities from the University of North Carolina, USA - plate scrape MF_Col_mMF (SPAdes) (version 2) | ecosystem: Host-associated > Plants > Roots > Endosphere... | reverse complement strand
CGCAGCGGGAAAACCGTGGCTGTACATGCTCATCGCATGGCCCGGCATCATCGGCAATTTTCTCGTGTTCGGCATCGCGGCGTACTGGTGGTTCATCGAAAATTCCTGCCGAGCGCTCATGGGAGATTGCCTACAAAGCGTTCCGCTGTGGTGGGTGCCCGTTTGCTTCATCCTCATTAGCATTCCGACGCTGTGGATCGAACGCGCCGTTTCGCATTTCGCGCAGAGACGCAGGAGAGACACATGACACGCGCTGATCTTGGCCAAGACGCTGCCCGCGCTCGCAGCGAAGATGTCCGTCCCGATCAGTCGAACATGCGGACGCCATGCAGAACAGGGTGCCACAAGGCGACCCGGCTGAACATGCTTACCCCCCGCTTACTTCGAGAATTGCGGTAAGCGTCGCATTCCCCAACCACCACTAAAATATTGAAAGTTTTGGCGCGCCCGGAACGATACGAACGTCCGACCCTCAGATTCGTAGCCTGAGTCCGTCGGTTGAAGTGCTAGCCGACGTCGATGTTTGGAAATCGTCCGACGGCCTTAGCCTTTGCAGTGATTGTTACATCTCCGTAGTCCTCAGAAGCGTTGCGCGGCGCGTGCCCCTGGATGGCATCGAGCACACGCATGGCCACCTCCTGTTCAATGCCAACAGTCTTGAAGCGATGACGCCAGCCGTGGCTCGGGTCTACGTTCGGGTCCTTCACGACCTCTCGCACGAAAGCATTGACCTTATTTCGCGCGGTCTTCACCGCCTTGCGGACGCCAAGGTCGCCGGCTTTGGGGTCTATGAAGAGATAGCCACTCTTTGAGTTCTCAAAGAACTCCGAAAAGCCCTCTTCTATGATTTGCTTCGCACCCAGCCCGGACGTCAATTTCTTGGGAAAGCCCCACAGCTCGCGCCCGCCCGCAATCGGCGGATGGTCGTTCAGGAACATCTGATGGGTGAAGCCACCCAGTTGGCCCTTGTAGGATACGGGAACGACCTGGCCACTCTCGGTGTAGTCGCCGAAACCGGTGGAATCCGGCATGCGGATGAACTCGTAGTTCACCACCGGTTCGGTGACCTCCAGCGGTTCCGGCACCACGCGGCGCAGCGCGTCGGGATCGGTGCGGTACTGGATGATGAAATACTCGCGGTCGACGAAGCGGTAAGGACCGGGAGGAAAGGCCGGACTGCTCAGCGGCATCGCGAACGACGATGCGCGCACGGTCTCGTGTTTCACGGGGGTGCTCCAAGTTTGCCAGTGGCGGGCGCGTCGCGCTTGTCAGCACCCGCCCCTGGTTCGGATTTGACTCAACGCGCGGTCAGTAGTCCCAGAAGACCGGCACCCAACGGAACGCGTCGCCGGCGACCGCGACATGACCGACCGATGGGAACGGCATGTGCGTGGCCACCAGCAGTTCGCGGTTCGCCACCAGTTCGCGCAAAAGTTCGATCCGGACGCGAGCGGCTTCCTCGGGATCGTGCTCGAAGCCGTTGTGCCAATCCGGGTGCTCGAACCCGACGGTGAAGACGAGGTCGCCGGCGAATGTCAGTCGGTCGCCGCCGGATGCTACGCGAACCACGCTGTGTCCGGGAGTGTGGCCACCGGTGCGGCGGACTACGACGCCCGGCGCAACTTCGTGCTCATTTTCGAACGTCCGCAGCTGGTTGTGATACTCGTTCGCGAACCGCTTGGCGGTGGCCCGAAGCGCGTCCGGGAATCCCGGCGGCATGGAAACGCGGGAGAAATCGGGCGCCTCCCAGAATTTGACCTCCGCGGCTGCCACGTGGATCCGCAGGTCCGGACGCAGCCGGTCTTTCACGCCCTTGACCAGCAAGCCGCCGACATGGTCCATGTGCATGTGGGTCAGCACCACGTCGGTCACGGATGCCAGATCGATGCCGGCCGCTTCCAGTCGCTTGACCAACTGCCCGGCCCGCGGCAGGTGCAGATCCGGGTCCAGTCCGAGACCCGCGTCGATCAAGATGGTCTGCGCGCCGCTGCGTACCACCACTACGTTCAGCGCCCAGTCGAACGCGTCCGGCGGCAGGAACATGTCATCCAGCCAAGCAGCGCGGACGGCCGGGTCGGCGTTGTGCGCCAGCATCTTGGACGGCAGCGGCAGCACGCCGTCGCTGATCACCATAACATCGATGTCGCCGATTTTCAGCGCGTAGCGCGATGGTACCAGTTCGTCGGGCTCGATCTAACGGAGCGTGCGGCAGTGTCTAGGCTCATGGTTGTCTCCTCTTGAGTATTGCGGATCATGCGATCCATCTTCGATAATTTCATCGCTCGTCCTGAGCGGCTCGTGCTTTCCGCGCAGAAAGCGGGTCACTGCTCGTGAGGCGTTCAGAGATCAGTGACACGCTCCGGATCAGCGGACGCAAGAGCAGCGGCACGCTCCGCTCGCGGCGGATAGATCCAGACGGTATTGATATCCCTCTTGGTCTTCTTGGCTTCGTCGCCAAGCATTTCGACCTTGCGTTCCCAGCCTCGCGTGAACAGCGCCCCGGCTTTTCCCAGATCGAGGCAGGTGACGTACGCCTTCTGGTGGTACCGTTTGGTCGGAACGCCGAGCAGCTCGGCGGCCGCATTGTTGCCAGCGAAGGCGCCCATCCGCGTGGCATGTTGGCAGGACATCAGCGCGTAGTTGCCAACCTGGTCACATGCCGCTCTCGCGGCATCGCCGGTCGCAAAAACGCCAGGCACCGACAGCACGCGCAAGTCGGGATCGACGAGCAGGCGTCCAAAGTTGTCTCGCTCCGCTGGAATCTGTGCGGTTAGGGGAGCGGCGCGCATGCCGGCTGCCCAGATCACGGTGCCGCTGTCAATATGTTCTCCGCTGGAAAGCGTGACGCCGGACTTGTCGAGCGAGGTGACGCCAACGCCGAGCCGAGTCTCCACCCCCAGCTTATGCAGCGCAGCCTCGATGATAGGACGAGGACCTTCGCCCATGTCGGGAGCGATCGAATTGTTTCGTTCGACGATGACGACACGCGGCTTGCCATCCTTGCCGAGAATCTCACGAAGCCGTGCGGGCATTTCTGTCGCGACTTCGATGCCAGTGAATCCGCCGCCGGCCACGACAACCGTGTCGCGCATCTGTGATACCGGCCACCCCGCCAGTTGATGCAAATGCCGGTCGAGGGCGATCGCGTCGTCGAGCTGGTCGACGCTGAAACCGTGTTCAGCGAGCCCGGGGATACTGGGACGAAACAGCCGGCTGCCAGTGGCGACAATCAATCGGTCATAGGTGAGTCTCTGCTTCGCACCCTTGGCGGCAACAACGTCTACCACTTGAGACTTGGTATCGATCGCCTCGGCGCTGCCTTTCACATAGGCAACGTCAACGACTTTCAGCACATCCAGGAGCGAAGCTGTCAGGGTTTCCGGTTTCGGCTCATAGAGCCGCGGTCGAACCACCAGCGTCGGCTCCGGTGAAACCAACGCAATTTCGAACGCCTCGGGCGCGACGCCCTGGATGTCGCGTAGCCGGGCCGCAGAGAGAGCGGCGTACATGCCGGCGAATCCGGCGCCAATGATGACGAGTCGCATTTGATTACTCCTTGGGGTTGACTCTCTTCGATGAAGGCGTCGAGCTACGCGCTCACGAATTTTAGCAAGTCTGCGTTGATGATATCGGGATGCGTCGTACACAGACCGTGCGGTAACAGATCGTAGATTTTCAGAGTGCTTCGCTTCAGAAGCTTCGCCGACAGGGCTGCCGAGTCGGCAACAGGCACGATCTGATCGTCGCTGCCATGCAGGACGAGCGTGGGGACGTCGATGTTCTTCAGATCGTCGGTGAAGTCGGTTTTCGAGAACGCCTTGATGCCATCATAGTGCGCTTTGGCGCTGCCCATCATTGCTTGGCGCCACCAATTCCAGATCACCGCCTGGGACGCCTGCGCACCCGGACGGTTGTAGCCGTAGAACGGGCCACTTGCGAATTCGAGACAGAACTGTGCCCTGTTTGCCGCCAGCCGCTCGCGCAATCCGTCGAACACCTCGATAGGCAAGCCCGCTGGATTGGCTTCGGTCTTCAACATCTGGGGAGTCACGGCCCCGATCAGGACCAGTTTGGCCACCCGGTTCTTGCCGTGGCGCGCGACATAACGCGCGGCTTCGCCTCCGCCCGTGGAATGACCAACATGAATTGCATTGCGAAGATCGAGATGCTCGACGACGGTCGCAACGTCGGCTGCATAGTGGTCCATGTCATGGCCATCGCTCACTTGGCTCGAGCGGCCATGACCTCGCCGGTCATGGGCAATGACTCGATAGCCCTTGCCGACGAAGAAGAGCATCTGCGCGTCCCAGTCGTCGGAACTGAGTGGCCAACCGTGATGAAAGACGATCGGCTGGGCGGACTTCGCCCCCCAATCCTTGTAGAATATCTGCACGCCGTCCTTGGTCGTGATAGAGGTCGTGGGATCGCTTCCTTGTGTAGGCGACATAGAATGGTCCCTTTCCTTGCCAATCGCCGAAGACGGGCGAACGCTCAGCGATGTCGCGCAAATGAGCGTGCTCGCCAGCAAGTTTCGACGCGACGTGGCGAGGCCGCTGAAGGGTTTTTTGGAAATCATCTGTTGGTCTCCGTATCGTCTGATTTCTTACGGCTATCTAGGGGATCTCGGGACCACTGCCCAAGAGCGATTGCGCCGATTGCAGCGCGATTGCTGCTAACGCATGCTGCGCCGCCAATTGGTCGGCGTTTCGCAGGTCAAGCGTTTGAATGCCGCGGCGAACGCGGTCTGAGAGCCGTAGCCGAGGGCTTCCGCGACCGCGACGACCGATGCGTCGGTGTCGCGCAGCATCTCCATGGCCTGCTCGATCCGTCGCTGGCGGAGCCAGGCATGAGGCGAAAGGCCTGTGCTCTCCTTGAAGGCACGGCAAAAGTGGAAGCGCGAGAGGGCGGCCTCGGAAGCGAGTGCTCCGAGGGAAACGTCCGCCTCGCTATCGGAGCGCAAGCGCTCGATGGCGCGGCGCAGGACATTCGGCGACAGACCGCCCAGAGTTGGCCGAACCGTGATCGACGAGCCAGCATGTGCTGCCAAAAGGCGCGTTGCCAGAAGGTCCATCATTTGCTGCCTGAACAACGCGTCCAGCGCCGCATGTCCGTCCAGGACATCCACTGCACTCATCAATAACCGGGATGTAACGGGATCTGAGTGCACTGTCCGCTCCAGAAGATCGCCGGCCGCAGCCACGTCGGCTTCGTCGGCAACGCGCGAGAGTGTTGCGTGCGGAAGATAGAGCTGAAGGACATGCATCGGCCGGTGAATATCCCACCGAGAGGTCGAACCAGCCGGAATGAGCGTCACGACGCCGGGACGAGCCGTTCCGCTCGCAACTGATCGTCCGGTGCGCCGCTCGAGCCGTTGTACGCCGGTCGGGTAGGTCATGATGACGTGATCGACCATCGGCTTGACGATGTCGTGTACGGGCTCGTGCTTCCAGTATGCGATCGTGCCGCTGGATGGTTCTAGAGCAACGCGAAAGGGCTTGGTCCTGAGCACGCGTGCCATCTCTTCATTGGCGGGGCGCCGCTCACCGACTGGCGGGTCACTCCTATGCGCCTGTGTCGCGCCGGGCGCATTGTCTAGGGGGGCGCGCAAGATGGGCTTGCTCATGAACTTCCGCTCGCGTTGGGGAAGTGCGTTCCGCGCGTCTGCGGTTGCATCGCTTCCCGTGTGCTGCGATCATGGCGGCGAGCGCTGTACGAGGGTAGCGTGCGGCGAGTCTGGTCGCGCTGGTTCAGCGGATAGATCGACCTATACCTCGGTATAGTTCGGGAGAGATGTTTCCCATCACGGACGCAATTCCTTGCAAAAGTAGGCGCACTTAGCGAGCGAGTGCGACAACGCCGGAATCGGGACCGGCAGTCAACGGCACCGGAAGCGCGAAGCGAAAATGTGCGCCGCCATTCGGACGATTCGCGCCCAAAATGCTGCCGCCGTGCGCCCTGATGATCGACTGGCAGATCGCGAGGCCGATGCCAATTCCTGCATCCTTGGTGCTGAAGAAGCTGTCGAAGATGCGCCCGAGGTCTCCGGTGGCGATGCCCGGCCCATTGTCGAAGACGGAAAAGCCGACCGAGCCGTCTTCGTTGACCGACGTCTGGATGTCGATCCGACGTATCGGTTGACCGGAGTGCACGATGGCCTGGACGCTGTTGACGAGCAGGTTGATGATCACCTGCTGCAGCTGAATCCGGTCACCGAGCACCTGGGGAAGCCCAGATGCAAACGTCGTCGATAAGACAATTGATTTCCCGCTCGCCTCAGCATGAGCAACAGCAGTTCCGTTGCCCGGGAATTGAGCGGCACCAATTCGCCTTGCTTTTCCAGCCGGCGGCTTAGAGTGTGAAACGCGAAAGGGCCAAAGGCGAAATTGGAGGGTGTCTCCATGAATACCGAGCCGATTAGCAAATGCCTGTTTCGGGACGACTTCGCCGGTGGCGTTAAATGGTTTCGTGCTTGCCTGGGCCTCCGTCCAAAGTTCAATTGTGAGCAGAAGCGCTGATTGCACTAAATTACGTCGGTTGCGGAGGAAACTGCGTAATTGGAGCTGCCTATGTTGCCGAGCGAGTGGGAAAAGCTTGAGCGATATCTTCAATATTGTGAGCAGCTGAAGCGCGTGAAGATGGTGATGATGGACGACCAGCTTCGCCGCTCTCGAGAGAGCCTTGCCAAAGCATATGAGGTGCTGGCGCTACCGGTCCCGAACGTCTGGTATCCCGAGCCACCGATAGACCACCCGTAAATTTCCCAGGTGCGGTGGAACCGGCTCAGTTCGCCGGAGCGTTCACGGGTGGGAGCGGCTTGGTCGCCTGCATGGTAAATTCAGGCGTTCGCGAGAACAGTAGTCCAACTACCAACAAGCCTATCGCAATTATGATCAACTCCCGCATGTGGAGAGCTTAAAGCAAAACCGGACTGCACCAATATCATCGAAGGTCTAAGGCGGGCCTCATCCGCATTTGTGGTTCTGGGCGTGCAGCTTCGTGCGATCTCCGGTGATCTGCTCGACATAGTCGTCGATTGCGTCAATCAGAGGCCGTGCGTAGCCGGCAGTGAGCGGCTTGCCCGCTTAGTCGGTGACTACTGGGTGCCGCTTTTTGCCCGGAACGGTAGCGGTCGTCGATATTCTTGAAAAGTGCCGCGCCGAACGTTCGTGGCCTCACGTCTGCGGCTTTGTCGTTAGGCAGTTCCTCCCCTGCCGTCCCCTCGGCTTCGGCTGCGGGTCGAAAATTGTAGATCATCCCGTGCCTTAACCATATCGGTTTGGAGGAGCGGATGTCCGCCACGTCAATGTCAGTCGACAAATGCCGTACCGCGCACGCGCGGAGCTGCTCTGACCTTATTGGATGTCAACAATTCGACCCCGACAGCGGTACTTGGCTGGAACATGATTTCTGCAAAGGCCCCGACGTATCCAACTTACTGCTGCCGCGTCGCCTATCGGATGTGGAGCGGAAACTGATTGCGGCGGTCTAGACCGCCGATGTTGACCCACGGCGGACAAACTTGCCGGCACGCTCCGTGAATGTCTCCGGCGCGGCGCTGCCAATGAAAGGGGCGACAAATCGGCTCGCTAGGACAGATTGGAAGTTGCAGCTGGATAATCTCCTGACGCTTCCGACCCTGTTGGGATTGCGAGAACAAAAAACCTTCGAGCTAGCGCGTCCACAGTTTGCCTGGACATGACAGAAAAGAAGAAGCCGCCCTGCGGCGGCTAGTTCTCAGACCTTCCTTCTTGTACTTACTTTTTGAAGGCGTCAGCGGTGTCTCGCGCGGCGTCCTTGACGTCGCCCGCAGCGTTATGGGCGGACCCTTTGGCCTTATCCATCTTGCCCTCGGCTTCGAGGTCCTTGTCTCCAGTAAGCTTGCCGGCACCCTCTTTGATCGCGCCTTTTGCCTTGTCAGCGGCGCCCTTCACATGTTCACGGTCCATGATCGTCATCCTTTCTTGTCCGGAAGACGAGCACAACGAAACAGTTGCGCGGTCGTTCCTGAGTGACACGCACCGCTGTTGTAGACCAAGACTTGGCTGTAGCCGCGGACGAAGAACAGAGATTCCGCTCTGTCCTGCTTTGCGCCATCGTCGGTAGCCGGCGCCGCATCACCATTCCTAATTTGCCGACAGCGTGGACGATCGACGTCGAACGCTGGCCGCCGGCTTTAGGGAACAATGCCCCGGCAGGTCCACGCGATGTTCGCAAAGGACCTTGGGCCGTCGGGCCGGCCGGCTTCGTAGGCATCGCGCACCGCTGCGTCGGTGTGTGCTCGCTCCGCCGCACCGAGGGTCGCCACATACTTGCCTAGCGGCCCTTCGCCCGCAGCAATCGGCGCCCAATAGTCCTCAAAGCTTTGGTAGTCCATGCGGATCATCAACTGCGTCTCCGCAATGTTCACGAGACCCTGATCGAAAAAGGTTCGTTTCAATTCGCCCGGCTGCATCATCGGTTGGAAGCAATAACGACTGCGCAGCTGCCGCCCCCCTTCGCTGAGTGCCGCCACCGTGTCGATCATCATGCGCATGCCGGGCATCCCGCCGAGATGGTCCCACACGGTTGCCGCAACCACGCCACCCGATCGAACAACGCGACTCATCTCACCGACTGCCTTGGCCGCTTCAGGAACAAAGTGGAGCACCAGGAGCGCCAAGGCGCAGTCGAACGTATTGCTCTCGAAGGGCAAGGCGCAGGCATCGGCCTGCTGGATTCTTATTCGGGGATCGGTGTTGCGCCGGATCGCTTCTTCGACGAAGACTTGCGAAAAGTCGATCGCGGCAATTTCACGGAGATTGGCAGCCTTAGCAAGAGCGAAGGTCAGACTGCCCGTACCGCAGCCGACATCGAGAACCCTTTCGCCGTCGGCGATCCCCGCGAAATCGATGAACAGGAGGGCGAGCTTTTGGCTCCAGCGGCCCATGAGCTGATCGTAACCCGAGGCGTTATGCACGACAAATTCTGAGGTCATCAAAGCCTCCTCGGTTGAGCAATGCTAAGCCTAGACGGGTTGGTTGCCAAGCCTCAGTTCGAAACGGCTCGGATAGTAAAGAAGGGATGCATGTCGCCTGTTGGCCCTTCGCTGCCCAGCGGAATGCTCGTTGGGGCGTAGCTATCGGGGTGGAGCGGAAACTGATTGCAGCGGCCTGGGCCGCCGATTTTGCCCCCGAGCCGACCAGCGGCCATATGCCCGCAGTGAGTGCGACCGCTCTCAAGACGTGATACTCTCGCGGCGACGTCCTCAACATCTGATGAGGATCGAATGAAGCGGCGGAAGTTCATAGCGGCTACTGCTGTGTTGCTCGTTTGGCCCCAGCGTTTGTGGGCGCAGAGGAAGCCTCGGCGCATCGGCCTTCTTGCTGTAGGTGATGGAGGGGGGGCAGGCCCTTAATCAAGCCGAGCGTGTATTCCTCGATGGGCTGCGACACCACGGCTGGGTGGATGCAAACCTGATTATCGAATTCCGCTTTTCTCATCCTCCTGATCAACTGCCAGCCTCAGTCGCCGACCTGATCGCTCTCCATCCCGATGTGCTAGTCGCCGCGGGACCTCAAGCGGCCTTGGCCTTGAAATCGGCAACTGCTACCATTCCGATTGTATTCGTGGCTGTGGCTGATCCCGTCCGCCTCGGCCTCGTGCAAAGTTTATCCCGACCGGGTGGCAACATAACGGGTATTACCACCAACGTACCTGAAGATTTCTTCGGAAAACGTGTCGAGATCCTTCGCGAACTCGTTCCCGGCGCCTCGAAAATCGCGATCTTGATCAATCCAAAAAACCCAATGCTCTACTTAGTGGAAGAGACACGCAGCATGGCGCGGAGGCTCGGCATAGAGCTGCTGACAGTTGAAGCGGTCACGGCCGAGGAACTTGACAGTGCCTTTGCTTCGGCTTCTGCCCAAAACGCCGACGCGATAATTGATTTCGGTGATCCGCTCACCTATGTCGAGGCCGCGCGAATAATCGCACTCGCGGCGAAACATCGCCTGCCCGCAAACTACTTGTTTCGGGTCTACGCCAATGGCGGATTGTCCGTCTACGGCGCGGATACAGCCGATCTATTCCGCCGCGCGGGCAGTTTCGTCGATAGGATACTCAATGGCACCAAGCCTTCCGACCTACCGGTAGAGCAACCGACAAAGTTCGGGTTGGTGATCAACATGAAGACCGCCAAGACGCTCGGCCTCACCGTGCCGCCCTCACTACTCGTCCGCGCCGACGAGGTGATCGAATAGAGGTGCTGTTGTGCTGCGGTGCATAAGTCAGGTCATGGCCCATCAGCGAAGTAGCAGCGCCCCTCGTTGAGGTCCGCTCAGTCAAGCATGGCGGACCAGATTTGCTCGGGTTGAGTTCTTCGCATTTTGGCCCGCAGCAGACGTTCTTGCCCCCTTTGTTAGTGCATGACCACTACAGAACCCGCAGCGGTTGTTGTACGGTCAGGCACGCAGAGTGAGGGGAGTGATGGCTCGCACGTCACATAGCGAGGGTTCGCCCGCACGCCCCCAGGCGCAACATCTCCGCCACGTCATCCGGCGTCTCATCACCTGCCCCCGTGGATCAACCCACGACGAGCTTTTCGCGAATCGTTCCTCTTTCATTCACTCTCTCCTCGGTAATCCAAGGAGGGGGCAATTCCTCATGACGCCGAGGGGCAGTTTTCCATGGCGCGCGACAGCGGGAATTGAACGGCCGTGGTCCGCGGTTGGCCCGTAAGCTCCGAGGTGTGCTATGCAGCGTCGTCGACGGTCTAAGCAAATCCTGTCCCTCGAAGGACAACTTGGCCGAGAGTCCCAGCGGCTGCGCGAAGAAGCTCGATCCCTTCCCCCTGGTTTCAGGAGAGACCAATTGCTCCGCAGGGCCCGGCAATGCGAAACGGGTTCACACGTAAAGCGAGTGGCTGCAGTCGCCGGGCTTACAGCCGCCAACCTGACCACTCCATTCTCTGGATTGACCTTGGAGCCCATGGGGTGTCCGCCAGACGGCGTCCTCACGTTCGGGTTAGCTCTGCGCTGAGGACTTTCAGGAGAAACTCCGGTCTCCAGGATTTTCCAACGTTGATTGCATCGCGCAGTGCAGGCGCAGCCTGGAGATCGGCTGCAATGTAACCGCTGGCCAGAATGAATGGCACAGACGCTGCCCGGAGGACTTCCGCCACCGGAGTGACCCATTGCCCAGCAAGGTTTACATCGAGAATGGCAGCGTCGGGCCGCTCCGCGTTTAGCACCGCCAGAGCCGCATCAATGTCTCGGGCAGGGCCGAGCACCTCATAGCCGGCAGACGTTAGAACGTCGTGGAGCTCCAACGCGATGAGGTACTCGTCTTCGACAACCAATATCCGGGGAGCGTCCTGCACAAATGTGTCCCTGGGGTTCAAGACTCCACAGGCGCGGTGATGTGAGCCCTTAAACCGGTTGGCTCATACTTCAGTTCCACAGTGCCGCCTAAGCCCTGCACGGCGCTGAGATCGATCAGCCTGGAGCCAAAGCCGGAACGAGTTGGCGGCGTGACAGGCGGACCGTTTTCCTCTCGCCAATCGATATGAAGGACGTCTTTGCCCTGCTCCTCCGAAATGCGCCAGCTCAGGTGCACAAGTCCCCCGGTCTTGGAGAACGCTCCATATTTCCAGGCATTCGTGACGAGTTCATGCAGAATGAGCCTCATCGGCATGACCTGTCGTGACTTAAGTCGGACTGCTGGCCCTGCGGTTACGCGGTATCGCTCCGGACCTGCGCCCTGCAACGATTGCTCAACCAGAGCGCCCAAATCGGCTTCGGCGCTGCTGGCCAACGCAAGAGCCTCGGCTTCGGCCAAAGCTTGGAACCGCCCCAAGAAGGCGTCGCGGTACTCCTTGGCCGTCCGACCTTCCACTTCCGTCTGATTGGCAAGAGAGCGCACGATCCCAAGGAGGTTTTTCATCCGATGGCGCGTCTCGGCGAGGAGAATGTCCTTTTGGACGTCTCTCTGCCTGCTATCCGTCACATCCTCGAACAGGATCAGGACGCTGGAGCTGTTATTGTCGGGGTGAACCAGACGACGCGCGCTGACCAGCATTGTGCGCTTACCGATGGTCGGGAACTCGGCTGTCACTTCGTAGCCGACGACAGCAGTAGAGCGGGGAATGATCTCGCTCACCAGCTGCCTGAGTTCGGGGATGTCCCATTGACCGTCACCAAGGGCAAATAGGCTGCGTCCCACCGTGTCGTCGCGTCCTACCCTGAAGGTTTCGTAGAACCCGCGATTGGCCGTAAGGACGCAACCCGTCGCGTCAAGCACCAGCAGGGGCTCCTCCAGGGTGTCAACGATCCCCTGGGCCTGGACGTGTTCGCTGCGCAGAAGCCGGTACAGGTCTTCGAGATTCATCTTGCCGCTCACCTTTAGGGGTTCCGCCAGGCTAGTACGAGGCGTGATCGCCACAAACGAAACTGGCCAGGTTGTTGGTACCTAACGCTTATAGGCTTTCCTTGGCTCCTTCTCTTGCCGTAGCTTCGACGAATTGAGACTTCGTACCGGCAGTTCATTGGAAAAGAGAATAGGACCCCAATCTTGCCGCAGCGAGCACGGCCGGCTCCTGCACTGCCATCAACGCAGTGTGGCACGGTGGACGCCCAGGACGCGACCCTGGACCAGGAGGACGACGGCTCTGGGGCCTGCGGAAGATCGTCCGCTTTGGGACAAGCAGAACGGCGGGCGTGCCTGCTGCAACTAACCCGGAGTTGTGCCGTGGACCGAGAAATGGAAGTCCGACATCTACAGCAAGCCGAGCGACACATCGCTCAAGGTGAGCGTCACATCGCCGAACAGGAGCAGCGCATCGCACATCTCGCGCGCCGAGGGGCGGACACGAGCGAAGCGCAAAGGCTTCTAAACAACCTCTTTGCCACCCAGATGCTGCACATCGCACATCGGGAACGCATCATGCGCGCGCTAGAAGAAGGATAAGCCCGCGCATCGGCGGTATCTAAGGTCCGTATCTGGAGTATAGCACCTCAGTGGGCATACTCTTTCATCTCGAGACCCGAGTGGGCTGTGAGATCGGCGTTGGTGCAGTCGGCAAGTGCTAGGCACGGTTCGGCGAGGTTTCCTTTTCTCCCACTTTCCTCCATAGTTCGTGGATGGCAAAAATAAAAGTGAGCTTCAGACCACTTCGCAAATCTGAAGGCAGTTGGACTATCATCGCCGAGTACCCGGGTGCAGAAGTCCGAGAGATAACGGGCTTTACGAGCAAAGCCGAAATTGACGACTGGATGAGTGGAGAGCGTCGGATCGCTTGGCTCCGATCACAGGGCTACGCGAAGTGAGCGCCGTCGCCCAGCTTTCGCGTACGTCTGACGATTCTAGCTATCGTCCCTAATGTTTTCCGCGTGCCCGCAACCCGGGCCACGCAATGCCGCCATGATCGATGGGTGGTAAGGATCCTACGCAAATGGCGGCTTCTCGACCAGCGTTCCAATCAATCGCAACAACGCTTGCTGTTCGGGTCCCTTCCCATCGCGCAAGAACTCGCCCAACTCGATGTGAGATAGCCTGCCGCCAGAGGGCGCATTGGGCTGGTGAATGATGAAAGCGTAACCGTTTGCAGGCTCACGTGCGATGAACCAGGTGTCGCCATTTGGGCTTCGATAGAGCTCGCGACGGTCTGACATTTCTCCTCCTTAGTTGCCTCCTGAAACTGTGGAAGTGCGATGGACGCTTGCGAAACGCCACGAAATCTTATTGGAAATACGAAAGCTGATCTTCCGTAACGACGCGCTCGACATTCCCGGACTTGCACTTGATACGATATCTAACTCGTCCATCGGACTCGATCGGCATGTGCTGTACGATCGTGTAGACCATCTGCGGTTCAGTTGCAGCGCGTCCTTGCGGACCTTGAGGCTGGTGGCGAACCTCTTCATTTAGCTTATAGGCATATGACATGTTGTTACCTCGACGGTTACGACTCTGGCGACTGTCTCGCTCTAGTCTTCTAGAATCGACTTAGTGGCCTCGAATATCTGTTCGGCTGTGCCCTTGATCGTGCCCTTCGCCCAGGCTTGAAACACGGTAACGTAGGCGTTCTTGTAAGCCGCTTCATCTGCAGAGAAGTAGACTTCGTCCGTGGCGGTATCCAAGATAAGCGCGCCTGTATCGATGCAGATTTCCTCGATCAGGACCATGCGTTCTTCTTGCTCAGCCAGATGACGTTTTACGATGCTCATTGAATCTCCTGCTTCGCGCCAACCATACCACGTTCCGGCTGCGCCAATCTCTCTAGTGATGCGCTGATGTGGTCGGCAGGCTAAACCATCCTATTCGGGCAATCTGTACACATCGCCCGGCTTAAGGTTTAGCTCTTCGAACAGTGTTTGCTGCTCTGGTGTCAGAGGTTGAACCACGAGTTCAGCCGTCCAGCCTTCAGGGACGGCCGCGAGTACCAAGGTTAGCGCCTGACTTGGCTTAGCAAACGCAATCCACAACTGCTTGGGTTCGTCTGCCAACCAATCGTCCGCGGTTACTTCAACGATCGTAAACGAGCTGCCGAATGACTCTGCCATTGTCGGCAATTCCCGGCATAGGCTGCTGGTTCAATTACGAGGAGAAGTCATCTTCCTGCGGGGAATGTCGAACGGGGCCGGCAATCAACCTGTACGTGGGGACCCAGGCAGTGTTCCACGATTCCATGGTCGCGCCGCAAACCGAGCATTCGAAGCTGGCGATCTGCCGAGTGGGGGCCATTGCCTCGGTCCGGCTGTAGACGGCGCCGCACCGACAGGATCGGTGATGAGAATCGGGCATGCCGATTTATGCGCCTGAAAGACAAAACAAGCCACTCCTCAATTTGAGCTTCGAGGCTGAGACCCCGCTCGTTTTCGACTTTTCAGGGGCTGCATCCATAGTAGCTCGGCGACCAAGCCAACTGTCGAACCGAAGCCGCAGACGCAGCCACTTCTTGAATCTCCTCACCGGATTGAATCGAAAACCCCGCTCCCGATGGATCGGGGCGGGGCAACAGGAGCGACAGGTCTGTCGTGCTCTCAATTAAGCGGCACGAAGATTTTCGGCGGCAGACTTGCCCGTACGACGGTCTGCGACGACGTCATAAGAGACCGTCTGACCTTCGCTCAGAGTTCCCATGCCGGCGCGTTCGACCGCACTGATGTGAACAAAGACATCGTTGCTGCCGTTTGAGGGTTGGATAAAGCCGAAGCCCTTTTGGGTGTTAAACCACTTCACTGTACCTGTGTTCATCAGGTTTTCCTTTCGTATGCGCGCAGGAGCCGGCACGCGGAGTTGCGGCCAGTCGTCCGGTTAGTCGATGTGGGGAATGTCTGAAACGTGCGCGCCGTCAGGATCTGAGGCGAAAGCGGAACAGTGTTCGGCCAGTATCGATGCGTCGGACAATACATCAGCGGTTGAGAGACTTCAAGAAGAAAGCCAACGGTGCGTTACACAGTCACTCGTTCTTCCTCGAACGTCTCGCGGCACGAATAGGAGCCGACGCTTCGAGAACCGGCCCATCGCCTGACGGGCGTCGGACGATGGGCCGTTCCGGGTGGATGACGCCAACCTGGAGGGGTTTGTGGCGCCGCAGACCAATATCTCAATCAAGGACCACAGAGTCGTTCCTGCCGAAGCCTAAGCTACTTCACGCTCCGACCGGGTCGAGCCCTCTCAGCCTTGTTGGCCGCAGAGAGCTTGTCTCGGATGTAGCCGCGGATGTCGCCGATCTCGCGCTGCAAGTCGGTTTCCGAGATGCCTTGTTCCTTTGCTGCCGCGACAAGACGGCTGGTAAGCTCGGCATCGTCCTGAGAGGCTCCAGGTGCCTGGAACTCCTCTGCGGGGTGAATGCTGTTTTCAACCCAGAAGTCGATGAACTCGAGAGCCTTGCTCACCTTAGCCTCCCTGCGCAAGTCGGCAGCGAGGTTAAAGTTCGCAGTCCGATCAAGCAAGACGGCTTTGAATGGACCGGTAGGTCTTCAGGCGTGGAGCGTTTGTCCAAGATGATTGGCTTTCCTCGCAATAAAAACCTCGGCTGATCCCTAATGCCGAGGAGGTCTCCTTATGGCCCATCGCTGCCCAGCGGAATGCTCGTTGGGGCGTCGGCTATCGGGTGTGGAGCGGAAACTGATTGCAGCGGCCTGGACCGCCGATTTTGACCCGTAAGAGACCCCGCTGAGTTGCGAGCTTCTGTCTCCTCTCGGCCTGCCCCGGCCGGTGCTGCACTCGCAAGGACCATTAAGAGCGCTGTCGCGGGCGCAACCACCACGGCACGCCCATCCCGCGGTGGGCTCCATGAGACGATCTACTAAATTGCCCTTGATGAGTGACGCCTGTCTCCTGATCAGACGGAGGAGATCGCTATGAACTTGTTGGGCGGTGTTGCGATGCTCTTGATTGCGCTCATCCTTGCCTTTGTCGGCCGTCCAAATAGGGCGGGAGAGCATCCACGGTTTTGACGCTTTGATGTTGCTGTCGTACTCTATCGATGAAAGACGACAAGCCCCTCCTTTCGCTTTCAGTAGCAGTGGGTCTTCTTGCCTTTGGCTACTCGATATACTTTCTGTACTTCATTTTCGGTTGAACTGGATCAGGCTGCGCCAGGGTCTGATACGCTGCCCGAAGCGGATCTCGACGAGAAGCGAAGGTCGCGGCTCTGCTCTTTGGGCGCGGTGATCGCAGGGGCAGGAAAATCTGTAGCTTCTCACCGTGGCTACTCAAGCGAACCTTAGGCCGTCTGCCGAAAAATGCAGACTAACCAATGCCTTTGTCGTTCCCGTTAGGAGGAGTGGATATTCCTCGAACGTCGGCAACACAACTCTGGCCTCGACCGCTTTCGCCTCTTCGCGTGCTTTTCGCCTCTCCTGCACAATGTCCACGCCGGCGGTGCCGCGATCGCCTTTTACGCGCAGCCGCGCCGCATCCCGTGCCAGCCGCGCATCCTTTAGCGACACGTCCTTCAGAGAGCCGAGGCCGTGCCAGCGCTCTTTGCCATCTTTCCAATATCTGTACGACCAGCTCTTCGAGGTTGGTCCCGTAACGATCAAGTAGAGCCCATCGCCATCGGCGTATTTGCCGGGCTTGGATTGGCGATCGACGTCGAGTGGTTTGTACGCCTCCGACGAGGACCGTCTTGCGTGACGGGTAATAATTCGCGAAGCGTGTGACCTTAAGTCTAGCTTTAAGGTCATCAGGCGATGCGGGTCGAAGTTTTGGGCGAGCTTGAGCGGCGGCGGCGTTGGTCGCAGGACGACAAGGCACGGATTGTCGAGGAGACGCTAGTAGCGGGCGCGAAGGTAACTGAAGTCGCGCGGCGCAACGGAGTAGCGGCCAGCCTGGTGTTTACCTGGCGTCGACAAGCACGGACATCGGAACAAGTTGCACCATCTTTTACGCCGGTGCAGATCGCCGCCATAGCGGGCTCGGCTGAAGAAACTGCGAAGCTTTTGCCTAGGGTTGATGGCCGAGTTCGCTCGCCGGCAGCCGCACGTACTGGATTGATAGAGATCGATCTCGGCAACCGACGGTGCATCCGGGTGGATGCGCACGTCGATCCGGAGGCGCTGGCGCGGGTCCTCGATGTGCTTGGACGCCGATGATTGCTGTACCAGGGAATGTGCGAGTGTGGCTGGCGACAGGCTACACGGATATGCGCAGAGGCTTCCCGTCGCTGGCCCTCCAAGTTCAGGAGGTGCTGCACAAAGAACCGCTCAGCGGTCATTTGTTCGTCTTCCGCGGTCGCCGCAGCGATCTTGTGAAGGTGATCTGGCACGATGGTCAGGGAGCCTGCTTGTTCACAAAAAAACTCGAGAGAGGGAAGTTTATCTGGCCATCGGTTGCCGGTGAAGCGGTAACGATCTCGCTGGCGCAGTTGAGCTACCTGCTGTCCGGGATCGATTGGCGCAATCCGCAAGAAACCCAGCGCCCGACGCGGGTCGGATAATCGTTTTTAGTTTGAATCTGATGCTCGATCTGATTCAATGGCTTCATGACATCGAAGCCGGACGATCTTCCGTCGGATCTCGCGAGCGCCTACCTTGCGCTGCTGGCCGAGCGCGAGGCGTTGCAGGCTGAACGCGATGTGGCAGTCGCGGATGCTGCCAACGCGCGGGCGGAGCTGTCGGACAGCGAGGTGCTGATCGCTCATCTTGAGCTACGGATCGAGAAGCTCAAACGCGAACTGCACGGGCCGCGCTCCGAGCGCACGGCGCGGCTACTTGAGCAGTTGGAATTGGAGCTCGAAGAACTCGCCACCACGGCGACCGAGAACGAGCTGGCTGCGCAGGCTGCCGCCGCAAAAACCCAGAGCGTGAGCGCCTTCACGCGTAAGCGGCCGGTGCGCAAGCCGTGGCCGGACGACATCGAACGTGAGCGCGTCGTTATCGAGGCTCCAACGACCTGCGCCTGCTGCGGTGGATCGCGGCTGGCGAAGGTCGGCGAGGATGTGACCAAGACGCTGGAGGAGATTCCGCGTCGCTTTAAGGTCATCGAGACGGTACGCGAGAAGTTCACCTGCCGCGATTGCGAGAAGATAAGCCAGCCGCCGGCACCGTTCCATGCCACCCCGCGCGGCTTCATCGGTCCGCAATTGCTGGCGACAATGCTGTTCGACAAGTTCGGCATGCATATCCCGCTCAATCGCCAGAGCGTGCGCTTCAAGGCTGAGCGGATCGACCTGCCGCTGTCGACGCTGGCCGACCAGGTCGGCCACGGAACCTTCGCCGTCATGCCGTTGTTCCAGCTGATCGAGCGTCATGTGCTCGCGGCCGAGCGCCTTCATGGCGACGACACCACCATCCGCATCCTGGCGAAGGGCAAATGCACGATCGGCCGGATCTGGACGTATGTGCGGGATGACCGGCCGTTCGCCGGGCCTGCGCCGCCGGCGGCGGTCTATTATGCCTCGGGCAACCGACGGGGCGAACATCCTCAGAGGCATCTGGCCGCCTTCGCCGGCATTCTGCAGGCGGATTGCTATGGCGGCTTCGAGCCGTTGTTCGACCCAAAAAGGAAAGCAATGCCGATCACGCCGGCATTTTGCCTGGCCCATGCGCGGCGGGGATTCTTCGAGCTGGCTGACATCGAGAAAGCCGCCCGGGAAGGCAAGGGCAAACCGGTCTCCCCGATCGCGCTGGAGGCGGTCAGGCGTCTTGACGCCCTGTTCGAGATCGAGCGCGCCATCAACGGCCGTGGTGCCGACGAGCGGCGTGCTGTGCGCCAGGAGCGGAGCAAGCCGCTGCTCGACGACATGCACGCCTGGCTGCTCCGCGAGCGAGAAAGCCTCTCGCGCTCCGCCGAGGTCCTGAAGCCCATGAACTACATGCTCAAGCGCTGGGACGACTTCGTCCGCTTCCTCGACGACGGCAGGATCTGCTTGACCAACAATTGCGCTGAGCGTGCATTGAGAGGCATTGCCTTGGGAAGGCGCAACTGGACCTTCGCTGGCAGCCAACGTGGCGCCGACCGTGCCGCTATCATGCTGACGATGATCACGACCTGTCGCCTCAACGACGTCGATCCCAAGGCTTGGCTCGCCGACGTCCTCGCCCGGATCGCTGATCTTCCCACCTCGCGTCTGCGCGAACTGCTGCCCTGGGAATGGAAGCTCCTGCACCAAGCCGGCAATCCCACCGATCAGCAAGCCGCCTGACCTTCACGAAGTCATCGTAGAACTCGCCGTGCTCGCGCGCATGCGTCAATCAGGCGGCCTTCGTCGTATGCGTACAGTGGTTTGAGCCTTCCAGCCATTGTTCCTCCAGGAGAACCCGTCCTCCGAACCCACGGGCAATAACCACGGTCAGCGACCTGATTAGGAAGAACACCGGCGAACTACGAAGTACAGTTCTTCGGCGCAAGTCACTGATTTTGCTGTGGAGTTCGAACGACTGCGAACAGTGGAGAACAATATACTGGCGGAGAGGGAGGGATTCGCATCCCCGTATGCTGAACGCAAGACCAGCTTATCGCAAGATCTCCGAGCGACACGTAACCCCTGCTGCACGCAGAACTCTCACGACCGCGAGGGCTCATTCCAGATCGAGTGAAATGATCCGCTCGCGGACGCTCGGCAGCACCGTCTTCCTCAGTTTCTCGATGTCGGCCTGCAATGAAGGGGCATGGACCAGCACGTAATCGTAGAATGCGATGGCGCTGAGGATATTCCGCTTGAATTCCTTGCGCTGGCCCAGGATCGATTGCGACGTCCGCTCGTCCATCACTGCGGCGCGGCGTTCTTCAGGCAGTTTGATGAACAAGGCGGGCTTGGTTCGCCACTCGTAGTATTCCGACGTTTCCATTTGTTCGAACGGAATTGCTTTCATGCTCGCAACATCGGCTATGCTACGCGATGCGAGTTCAGCTTTCGCTGCGTTCGCGAGATCTACCATTCCCTCGGAAGGAGAAAGCGGCTTGGACAGAAGCTCTCGCTGGGCCTTCGCTGCCCGCTTCTTGGCCTCGCCAAGCATGCCTGCGAGACTCTCGACGCTGGCATGACCGCCAAGCACTTCGTGGATCAATCTTTGCTGGACCCCCGGCCGAAGGGCCGCAATTCGCGCAATGCGCTCAACTGCAGCGACCGGCAGGCGCTTGCCCGGCGGGATTTCAGTAAAGCCCTCCGCCTCCAAGAACTGCGCTGCCGCGATGTATCGCCTTAAGCTGTTGTCGGTGAGGCCGGTCTCCCTGGAAAGCTTGGTGATGTATCTAAGGCGCTCGCCAGATACGCCGAGGCTGTCGTAGGGGAGCAGGTGTGGCCTGATGTAGCTAAGCCAGTCTTGTTTGATCTTCGAAGGGCCAGCCATGATTCTCTCATCCAACGGCTCGCATAATATCTGCCAAGGGCTTGGCTTGCAATCGTCCGCCGGGTGAGTATAGTTGAGGAACGTCGCCGGCGATCGCGTCGGTGGCGATGACAACGGTTCTGATCGTGCGGGATCGATGATGATGGCGGGAGAGTTGAGGAATACCGAGCTTGCGATGACCAACGTTACCTTCGGAGTAACGTGGGGGCAGCAGGGCTATTCTTCGGCACCCTATTCGGATTGCCTGGCATCCGACGCGCAGCGTATCGACGCATTGGCCAAGCTCATCGGCAGCAAATCGCTCCACGACGGGTTTCGTGGAAATCTCGTGGAAATCATCTTTTCGCAGACCAAGCGCGAGACGCCTAAGTCATTGAAGAAGATGGTGGGCACGACAGGGATCGAACCTGTGACCCCTACCATGTCAAGGTAGTGCTCTCCCGCTGAGCTACGTGCCCTAAAAGTCCACTTACGTCGGGTGGGGTCCCTATAACGGCTCAAGGGAGCGTGCGCAAGGACGGAACAAGGCCGATTTAGGCCGCCAGCATCTTGTTCACTTCGCTCACCAATTCCCTGAGGTGAACGGGCTTCGACAGCACCTTGGCGTTCTTGGGGGCGTCCGAATCCGAGTTCAGGGCGACCGCGGCGAAGCCGGTGATGAACATGATCTTGATATCAGGGTCGAGTTCCGAGGCCCGGCGGGCGAGTTCGATACCGTCCATCTCCGGCATCACGATGTCGGTGAGCAGCATCTCGAAGGGCTCTTCCCGGAGCCGCTGATAGGCGGCCATGCCGTTGTCATGAGACGAGACTTGAAAACCGGCATTTTCCAGCGCCTTGACCAGGAAACGGCGCATGTCGTTGTCGTCTTCGGCGAGCAGGATTTTTGCCATGGCAGGAACGTCGAATCCCCAGAGGATATGCAGAGGTCACTAAGCCCGACAGAGGGTAAATTTGGGGTGAAAATCTTAACCCTCAGGCTCGCTGCGGGGTGTTGTGAACCGGAATGGACTGCGAATCAATTCCGCCGCACCCGCCGATCCCCGCCTGTCTGCCCGCACAGTTAAGATCTGTTCCAGCGTCCATCGCATCTTTTCACTTGGCAGAATGGTTGCGATTCCGGACAATGACGACACATAAGAGCCGCTCGATCGGCCGAATCACTTCGATCCGAAGCTTTGCCGGATCTTGCGGCGCCGAGCCTTGCGGCGAGAAGGGACGAAGCCTGAGAGTAAGGGACAAAGCCTGAGAAGATGACCCGGTTTGACGGCGAGGTGTCGCCAGCCTTCGAGATCGTGGAGCCCGCCGAGTGGCGCGCGCCTGTTATCTTCAACTCGCCCCATTCCGGCTCGACCTATCCGGACGAATTCCTCGCGGCATCGCGGATCGACCTGGCGCAACTCCGGCGCTCCGAAGATTCCTTCATGGACGAGCTGATCGGCCACCTCAGCGCGCGCGGCTTTCCGACCGTGCGGGTCAACTTTCCCCGCTCCTTTGTCGACGTCAACCGCGAACCCTATGAGCTCGACCCCCGGATGTTCACCGGACGCCTGCCGAGCTTTGCCAACACCCGCTCGATGCGCGTCGCGGGCGGATTAGGCACCATTCCGCGCGTGGTCGGCGACGGCCAGGAGATCTATCGCGACCGCATTCTGGTCGACGATGCGTTGGCGCGGATCGAGACGCTGTACAAGCCCTATCATCGCGCGCTGCGCCGGCTGATCAACAAGGTGCACCAGATGTTCGGCACCGTGGTGCTGGTCGACTGCCATTCGATGCCCTCGGTCGGCGTCAGCAGAGACGAGCCGCGCCGGCCCGACATCGTGATTGGCGACCGCTACGGCACGAGCTGCACGCCCCTGCTGCCCGACCGCGTCGAAGAAACCATGACCGGGCTTGGCTATTCGATCGGCCGCAACAAGCCCTATGCGGGCGGCTTCATCACCGAGCATTACGGCAATCCGGCGAGCGGCCTGCACGCCGTGCAGCTCGAACTCAACCGCGGGATCTACATGGACGAACGGCGGCGCGAGCGCGGCCCGCGCTTTGCGCAAGTGGCGAGCGATTTCGGCATCCTCGCCGACGTGCTGGCGACCACGATCCCGTTCGGCGACCTCGGCCCGTTCCAGGCCGCAGCGGAATAAACGCAGCTTTCGAACGACCCGCTTGTACGCTTCTCACGCGCGGGCGCGTTTTCGTTTGGTGCCAACACGCGCGTGAAACTGAAAACAGGCAACACAGAAAAAAGGGCCGCTTCTGATGAAGAAGCGGCCCAAGTCTAGGGAGGAAACGCCCAAGGAGGGCAGCGGTAACGCCAAGCGCTACCGCACCGCAACAATATGCGGCCGCGCCGCACAAAGTGCAAGAGCTTTTGCGCCGATTCCCATGCAAAAACACATGGCTCATTTGCTTCCAGCGAAATCCAGATTCAGTCTCTTTAATAAGGAAATTCAATGGGTTGATAGTCATTTGCATACAAACAAGGCATATAAGGAACTAAGTTCTCAACACCGTGATCGATATTTGGCCAGCATATGGCTCGCCGGGCAACCGGCCTCCGCATCCAAAATACCAGGGTGCAAACCAAGACAGCGCTGCACGGGCGAGGCGAATTGAGCTAGCTAGATGCAAGCTTCACCCGACTTTCGTTTTGAGGATGCGCCGTGACGGTGATCGATTTCTCAGCCTTCATCGGACGGCTTGCCACCGCCTCCGGCGAAACCATCCTGCCGTTCTTCCGCACCTCGCTGTCCATCGACGACAAGAGCAAGACCAAGGATTTCGATCCGGTCACGGAGGCCGACCGGGCCGCGGAGGCCGTGATGCGGCGGCTGATCAAGGCCAATTTCCCTCAGCACGGCATCGTCGGCGAGGAATTCGGCAATGAGCGCGAAGACGCCGATTATGTCTGGGTGCTCGACCCCATCGACGGCACAAAGTCGTTCATCGGCGGCTTTCCGATCTGGGGCACGCTGATCGCGCTCCTGCACAAGGGCACGCCGGTCTACGGCATGATGCACCAGCCCTTCATCGGCGAGCGCTTTTCCGGCGACAACGGCTCGGCCAACTACAAGGGCCCCTCCGGCGAGCGCAAGCTTCAGGTCCGCCGCTGCGCCTCGCTGTCGGAGGCGACCACCTACACCACCTCGCCGCTACTGATGAACGAGCACGACCGAGCCGTTTTCGGCCGGATCGAGCAGGGCGCGCGACTGTCGCGCTATGGCGGCGATTGCTATTCCTACTGCATGCTGGCGGCCGGCCACGTCGATCTCGTGGTCGAGACCGAGCTGAAGCCTTATGACATCGCAGCGCTGATCCCGATCGTGACCGGTGCCGGTGGCATCGTCACCACCTGGGAAGGCAAGCCGGCGCAGGGCGGCGGTCGCATCGTCGCGGCCGGCGACGCCAGGGTTCATGAAGAAGCACTGAAGCTGCTGAACCAATAGCAAATGCGAGCGGGAGGCTTGCATGACCATCTCGCGCAGGCTGCTCGCTACGTCGTTCCCGGGATTGTTCCTGCTGCTGCCGTCCATGGCGTCGGCACAGAATTTTCCCGCAAAACCGATCAAGCTGATCGTGCCGTTCCCGGCCGGCGGTCCCAATGACATCATCGCCCGCGTCATCGGCCAGCGCATGTCGGAACTGGCGGGGCAGCCGGTGCTGATCGACAATCGCGGTGGCCAAGGCGGCGTGCTCGGAACCGACGCGGTCGCAAAGAGCGCGCCCGACGGCTACACCATCGCCATCTCCTCGGCCGGCGCGCTCGCGATCAGCCCGAGCATGGAGAAGGTTGCCTACGATGCGCTTGTCGACCTCACGCCGGTGACGCTGATCGCAACCGTTCCGGAAATGCTGGTCGTGGCGACCAACGTGCCGGCCAAGGACATCAGCGAATTGATTGCGCTCGCCAAGGCGCAGCCCGGAAAGCTCAATTTCGCCTCTTCAGGCCCCGGCAGCCTGCCGCATCTCGCCGGTGAATTGTTCAAGCTGACGGCCAGGATCGACATCGTGCACGTGCCCTATCGCGGCGCGGCTCCGGCCGTGAACGATCTGTTGGGCCAGCAGGTGCAGATGACCTTCCTCGATCTCCCGGTGCTGCTGCCGCAAGTCAAGCCGGCGCCTTGAAACCGATCGCAGTCGGATCAGTGGAGCGCGCCCCGACCGCGCCGGACGTGCCGACCACGAAGGAAGTGGGCTTTCCCGATCTGCGCATCGAGAACTGGTACGGCATGGTCGCACCGAAGGGCACGCCGAAGGAGATCGTCGGCGCCCTGCATGACCTCGCGACCAGGGCCATGGCGGATCCCGCGGTGAAGGAGAAGCTCGCCCAGCAGGGTGCGACGCTGGTCGGCGACGAGCCTGAGCATTTTCGCGCCTTCATCGCGGACGAGACGAAGAAGTGGGCGCAAGTGATCAAGGACGCCGGCGTCGAGACGGCGAAATGAGTCACCTTTCTCCTCACACCGCCTCGGCCCGCAAATGCTCCACCAGCATCTTGGCCGGCCGTGGCAGGGTCTTGAAGCTGCGGGCGCAGATCACGAGCTTGCGGTTGGCCCAGGCGTCGCGCAGGCGGAGCATGGCGAGCGGCATCAGCTTGGCGCAGCGGCGGGCGGCGGCTTCAGGCACCAGGGCGATGCCGACGTCGGCGGCGACCATCTGGCAGATCGCGTCGAAGTCGCGCAGGCGCGCACGGTAATGCGGCCGCATGCCCAATCGGGCGGCGTGCTTTGAAATATGCATCTGAAGCGCGGTGGCGCTGGTGAGCCCGACGAAATCGCAAGCGCCCGTCTCCTGAAAATCGATCTGGCGACGGCCCGCGAACGGACCGCGGCGCGACGTCACCAATGTCAGGTGATCTTCGCTGAAGACGAAGCGCTCGATATGGTCGGGCAGCGCGTGCTCGGCGGCGAAGCCGAGATCGGCGGCACCGGCGGTAATCGCCGCCGCGATGTCGGTGCTCTCGCGTTCCTCGATGTCGATGGCGACGTCGCGATGCTCGCGCAGAAATGCGGCCAGCGCCTTCGGCAGATGCTCCGACAGTCCCGATGTGTTGACGAGAAAATGCACGCTGGCGCGCACGCCGCTGGCAAAGCCGGCGAGGTCACCGCGCATGGCGTCGATCTGGTGGATGACCAACCGCGCATGATCGAGCAGGCTCTCGCCGGCCGCCGTCAATTCGACGCCGCGGCGCCCACGCTTGAGCAGCGCGACGCCGAGCGCGTCCTCGAGCCCCTTGATGCGCGCGCTGGCCGAGGCCAGCGCCAGGTGCGAGCGCTCGGCGCCGCGCGTGATGCTGCGCTGGTCGGCGACCGCGATGAAGAGCTGGAGATCGACGAGGTCGAAACGCATGGCAGGTCTCCTCAGCCTTCGTGGTTTACGAAGGCTGTCTCCGTAACCTTCAGATTGTGCCGGCGCGCAGCTTCGGTCAATGTGTTGGGATGATCGACCCGCTCCTCATTCTCATCGCCGCCGTCTTCCTGGTCGCCGGATTCGTCAAGGGCGTGGTCGGGCTCGGCCTGCCGACCGTGTCCATGGGCCTGCTCGCAGTGAGCATGGCGCCGAGCCGCGCGATTGCCATCGTGATCGTGCCCGCCATCGTCACCAACATCTGGCAGACCTTCGTCGGTCCGTATTTGCGCGACATCCTGAGGCGGCTGTGGCCGCTGATGATCGGCACCGTGATCGGATGCTGGCTCAACGCCGGTGCGCTGACGGGGCCCTATGCCCGATACGGCACCGTGGTGCTCGGCATCCTGCTGGTGGTCTACGCCATCATCGGCCTCAGCAAGTTCAAATTCCACGTCGCACCCGGGAACGAGAAATGGGCCGGCGGCGTGGTCGGAATCATCACCGGCGTGATCTCGGCCTCGACCGGCGTGCAGGTGATCCCCTCGATGCCGTTCATGCAGGCGATCGGCATGGAAAAGGACGAGCTGGTGCAGGCGCTCGGCGTGTTCTTCACGACGGCAACGCTGGCACTCGCCTTCAATCTCACCGCCGGCGGTTTGCTGACCCCGGCCAATGCCGTGCCGGGGGCCGTCGCGATGGCGATGGCGTTTGCCGGCATGTATATCGGCCAATCGGTGCGGGCGCGGATGCCGGCGGAAGCGTTTCGCCGCTGGTTCCTGATCGCGATGATCCTGCTCGGCGTCTATCTCGCCGGCAGCGCGCTGCTGAAGGAGTTCGCTTAACCGAAGTTATCGCGCCTCCAGCATGGCGACGCGGATGCCGAGATAGATGAAGAGGCCGCCCAAGGCACGGTTGATCCAGGCAATCACGCCCTCCGACCGCCGCAGCCGGTGAGCGGCCCTAGCCGCGAACGCCGCCAGCACCAGACACCACAGCGTGCCCGTACAGATGAAGATCAGGCCGAGCGTCAGGAAGGCGAGCGGCTTATGGGCTGAATCGGCTGCGACGAATTGAGGCAGGAAGGCCATGAAGAACAGCGCGACCTTGGGATTGAGCGCGTTGGTGAAGACGCCTTGCAGGAAAACCCGCCGCAGCGAGCTCCGCTCGGCATCGTCCTTGACCGCCATCAGTGCCGGCCGCGACCACAGCATCTGAAGGCCGGTCAGGACCAGATAGGCCGCGCCGACCAGCTTCAGCACCCCGAACGCCGTGGACGAGGCCATCAAAAGCGCCGAAAGGCCGATCGCCGCGCCCGCGACATGGAAAAAACAGCCGCAACTGATGCCGAGGGCCGCCGCCGCCCCGCCGCGCCAGCCCATCTGCATGCTGCGGCCGATCACATAGACCGTATCGGGCCCAGGTGTGATGTTGAGCAGCACGCCCGACAGGACGAAGAGCCAGATTTCGTGAATGCCGAGCATGAGAAAGGCCTCTCGCCGCCAGTCCGGGCAGTTTCAGGACCGGCCTTAGTCGGTTCGCGTCCGGCCGTCCACCGCCTGGATGCCTAGAATTTGCATCAAATTTGCAATGCCGATCATACTTTCGCTCGGCCCCGTCTGCTCTATAAAGACGGTTGTTCTTGAAATGGTGGATTGGCGGCGACTGCCACCTGGTGGCTGGCCCTCTCGCTTGGAGCTCCGAGGATATGGAAAGACGTCTGGCCGCCATCGTCTGCGCCGATGTCGCCGGCTATTCGCGCATGATGGGGACTGACGAGGCCGGCACCCACGCCGTCTTCAAGGCCCATCGTAGCGCGATCCATCCCATCATCCTCAATCATGGCGGTCGTGTCGTCAAAAACACCGGCGACGGCTTCCTGCTGGAATTTCCCTCCATCGTCGGCGCCACTGAAGCCGCCATCGCGATGCAGGTGCTGATGGCGGAGCGCAACCACCATCTGCCCGCCGACCGTGCCATGCAGTTCCGGCTCGGCATCCATATGGGCGACATCATCGCGGACGAGGACGAGGTGTTCGGTGACGATGTCAACATTGCCGTCCGCCTGGAATCGGTGGCGAGCCCGGGCGGCTTCGCGATCTCGGCCAAGGCGTACAAGGAAGCGAGCAAGCATCTCACCGTGCCGCTGGTGGACGCCGGCAATCACCGCTTCAAGAACATCAAGGATCCGATCGGGGTCTGGACCTGGACGCCCGAGGGCGCGCCTGCCCTCGCACGCGAGCTGAAGGAAGGATCGGCGCTGTCGCAGCCTTACCGCACCGCGATCGTCGGCGTGCTGCCCTTCGCCAATCTCAGCGACGCCAGGGACGAATATTTCTCCGACGGCCTGACCGAGGACCTGATCCACGCGCTGTCGCTGCAATCCTTCTATCGTGTGCTGAGCCGCAACTCGACCTTCGCCTTCAAGGGCAAGAATGTCAGCACCCGCGTGATCGCGCGCGAGATCGATGCCACCTATCTGATCCAGGGCTCGGTGCGGCGCGCCGGCGCCAAGATCCGCGTCACCGCCGAGCTGATCGCGCCGGAGACCGGCGAGCAGCTCTGGACCGGCCGCTACGACCGCGACATCGGCGACCTCTTCGCCATGCAGGACGAGATCACGACCAATCTGTCCGCCGCCATCGCCACCGAGATCGTCCGCGCCGAGGCCTCCGCGCCCGCGCGCCCGACCAACGACATCACCGCCTGGGACCGCTTCCTGAAAGGCCTGTCGCACTATTACCGGCAAACCAAGGAGGATCTAAGCGAGGCCGTCGACCTGTTCCGGGAGGCGATCGCGCTCGATCCCAAACTGTCGATCGCGCACGCCTATCTCGCCACGATCCAGATCCAGAGCATCCAGTTCGGCTGGGTCAAGGGCACGCGCGAGATGTGGACGGAGGCGATGCAGCTTGCCGAGACCAGCGTCCGGCTCGACCCGCGCTCGTCCTTTGCGTTCTCGATCCTGTCCTGGGCACACGCGATGGAGGGCCATGACGAGGCGGCGATGGATGCTGCCAAGCGCGCCGTCGCCCTCAACCCCTACGACATGGGTGCACGCGGCGTGCTTGGAATCTGCCACTTCGTCATCGGCGAGCACCGCCAGGCCATCGAGCTGTTTTCGATGGCGGCCCAGCGTGACAACAGCGACCCACGCTATCAATGGGCGGCGCTGAACGCCTTCAGCCATTATCTCGTCCGCCAATATGATGCGACCCTGTCCTGGGCCCGCGAGCAGCTCTACATCAACCCGAACCACATGCAGGCGCTTGCGATCCGCGCCGCGGCGCTGGCGCAGCTCGGCCGGACCAACGAGGCCGCCGAGGCGACCGGCGTGCTGATGAGCAATTACCCGACCCTGAATGTCGACCGTCATCTGCGGAATTTTCACTGGAAGCGGCCCGAGGACATCGCGCACTACCGTGACGGGCTGCTGAAGGCGGGCGTTCCGGCCAGCAAGCTCACGCTGGTCCAGAGCGACGTCAGACGAGCCGCCGAATCCTGACGGCAGCACTCCAAGGCGCGGAGCTGCAATGCCGCGCGCCCGGCTTTATTGACACCCGAGTGAATTCAGCCACACTTCGTCACACCCTGAAGTAGTATAGTCACGCCGCGTCCGCTGTCTGTTTGTTAGGACTTTCCGCGCTTTGTCAGCGCGGCCGCCTTTCGCGATTCGTTTGTTTCAGGAATTTGCCGATGGATGCCCCCCGCAAGACACCGTTCGATCCCTCAATCGCAGTCTCGCCGAACAATCCCTGCCCGTTCCTGCGTGGTCTCGTCGGCGAAGGCTTCGTCGACGGCGGCACCGTCCCGCTCCGGACGTTGTCGCAGACCATCGCAAATGCAAGCGGCGAGACCGGGCTGAAGAAGACCTCGGCTCGCATCCAGGTCCGCGGCGTCGCGCTGATCGCCAACGGCGCCTGTCACATCTTGCAAAGCATCTTCTGGGGCGCACAGCTCAATCGCTTGCGCGGCGGGCCGCTCGACAAGCTCGGCGCCGGCTCGCGCATCCTCGGCGTCGACGGAAAGGTCAACGAGGACGAGATCTCCCGGCTCGCCGGTTTCGGCGGCACCTTTGTCGATCCGGCCGGCGGCACCGAGATCGGGCTCAACGCCTCGCAAATCCAGACCTTCATGAACGACAACCTCAAGCGCGCCGGCAACCAGGCGCGCTGGTACTATCCGATCCTGATGAAGTTCGAATGGCCGGTCCTGCTCAAGATCATGGGCAAGGGTCAGGGTGATGACCGCTATCTCAGCGTGGCCGAGGTGAGGACATTGTTCAACGAGCGCAAGTTCCCTGACAGGATCACCCAGCGGGTGGTCAGCCAGCCGGTCACCCCGCCCTCGCTGATCTTGCGCGCAGGCAGCGGCCTTGTCGCCGCGCTGCTGCTATTGGGCATCGTGGCGCTGCGCTTTCCAGATCAATTCCAGCCGATGCTGCCCCATGTCATCGGCCAGTTCCTGGCCCCGCCGTTGCCGAAGCTTGTCGAGCCCCGCGCCGCGTACTGGCTCGAGCAGAACTGGGCGCTCGAGGACCGGCACTGGTTTCATCACGCCAGCCAGGGCACCGCGACCTTCCCGGTGCCGTACAGCTGGTTCATGGCGCTCGAGCAGCCGCGGCTGCATTTCTTCGCCAAGCCCGGGATGCTGCATGACAGCGACCATCTGCAGCGCTTCGGCTTCATCCCGAGCCCGCAGACGATCAACACCGATGACGCCACGTTGCGCCGGTTCGGCTATGCGAACGTCTACGACAAGACCAGGCCGGTGCCGGCGCGGTTGTGGGATCCACCGGTCAACTGGGGTCGGCAGGCCGAAAACGTCGACGGCCTGCCCGTCGGCTTTGCGCGCATGACCGGCGTGGCCGATCCTGTGACCGGCAAGATCGGCGAGGATCGGATCGGCCTCACCTGCGCCGCCTGCCACACCGGCCAGATCCACTACAAAGGCATCGACATCCGCTTCGACGGCGGCCCGGCGATGACTGATCTCAGGAAGCTCGAGATCACGACCGGCCTGTCGATCGCCTACACGCTGCTCGTGCCCGGCCGCTTCACGCGCTTCGCCGACCGTGTGCTCGGCCCCTCCGCCAGCGATGCCGACCGCGATGCGCTGAAGCAGAAGCTGAGTGCGATCGGCACATTCCTGAAAGACTGGGAAACGACCTACGACAAGACCATCGCGGGCAAGACCAGGTTCAACGAGAAGACGAAGCGCGAAGAGCAGCAGCAGGACACGGAAGAAGGATATGGTCGCCTCGACGCGCTCAACCGCATCGGCAACCAGGTCTTCTCCCAGGACATGACGCTCAGTGGCCTCAGCGGCTTCGAGAAGAATCTGCACGCCAAGGACGCGCCGGTCAGCTTCCCGCCGATCTGGACCATTCCTTGGCTGAAATTCGCGCAATATGACGCGTCCATCGAGCAACCGCTGATCCGCAACGCCGGCGAAGCGCTGGGCGTGACTGCACTGCTGAATCTGTCCAACGATACGCCGAAGGACGCCCTGTTCCGCTCGTCGATGGACATCAAGAATCTGAACTGGATCGAGGACCTGCTGAAGGGATCGGCGCCCTATCCGAAAAAGCAGCTCTCCGGCCTGACATCGCCGAAATGGCCATCGGACATCTTCGGCGACGCGGCGTGGAAGATCGATGGCGAGCGCGTCAAACGCGGCCGCAAGCTCTATGCGGAGATTTGCGTCGAATGCCATCTCGGTCCGGTCAACGATCCCGTGTTCGACAGCGAATTTCCGGACCAGAGCATCTGGTTTTCGTCACGGTGGGAAACCATCGGCAACGACAAATTCCTGAACGAGGTCCAGAAAAGCGCCAAAGGCATGGGAACGGACCCGGCTCAGGCCAGCATATTGGCGACGCGGACGGTTCAGGTACCGGGCTTCCTCAAGCTCGACCCCACGCAGAATCTCAATGCCTGGTGGGCCTGCAATCTGCCGGATATTTCTTCGACCGACATGCCGTACGCACTCGGCCTGATGGTGCTCGTCGACATCGTCAGCCGCAAGGCGATGGACGATGCCAAGATCGATCCCAAGGTTCAGCAGGCCTGGTGGGGTGCGCGCAAGAACTGCCCCAATCCCGGTCCGCAACCGCCGGACAAGCAGGAGAAGGGGCCCTGGTATCGCGCGCGCCCGCTCAACGGCGTCTGGGCCACCGCGCCGTACCTGCACAATGGATCGGTCCCCTCGCTCTACTGGATGCTGAGCCCCGCGGCCGAGCGCCCCAAATCGTTCTGCATGGGTGGCGATCGCGACTACGATCCGAAGCAGGTCGGCTTCGCGGTCACCGACGGCGAGAGCTGCAAGACCGGGCAGTCGCGCTTCTCGACGCTGGCGTCCGATGGCACCGAGCTGTTCGGCAACAGCAATGCCGGCCACTCGTTCGATGGCACGCCGGGTCCCGGCAAGGACGGCACCATCGGCCGCGTGCTCAGGGAGCAAGAGCGCTACGATTTGATCGAGTATTTGAAGACGCTGTGAGTCGTCTTTTTAGCTCGCCCCGCGCGCGGGGAGAGGCCAGAATGCATCCAAGCCGTCATTGCGAGGAGCCCGCGACAAAATTGCGAAGCAATTTTGCGCTGGTGCGACGAAGCAATGACGGAGAATGAGGACACTCCGCGCGTCCAACTCGCACCGCCTTCGCGAATTCATCCTCACTTGAACAGCGGCGTGCCCGGCACGAACGCGTCGAATGCGGCCCAGAACTGGGAGCGGTAGCGGTCCTGCTCTTGCAGGATCTCGTGCTTCGAGCCGGCGATCACGAGGTGGGAGCCGGCGCGCAAATGATAGGCGAACTCCTCGATCGCGGCAGTGGAAACGACCGTGTCGTTGGAGGCCGCCAGCATCAGGATCGGCTGGCGGATCTCGGAGGGGTAGTTCATGCCCTTGAAAGTGTGCATGGCGCGGAAGGCCGTGTCGGCCCAGGCAACCGTCGGTGATGCCAGGCCGAGCGTCGGGTCCTCCTCCAGGATCGCGGCGTTGCGGGCATAGCGCACGGGATCGCTGGTCAGGGGATTGTTAATGAAGGGAGACAGCCCGGTGAGCTGGTCACTGCCACCGGGCACGTAACCGCCGCCCCGCCCCAGCATCCGCATCGTCTTCAACAGCGCCCGCACCGGAAACGATGTGGCGCGACCGGGCAAATCGATCATCGGCGCGGTCAGCACCATGCGGTCGAACCAGCGCCTGCCCGCATGCGCGAGGCGCAACAGCACCGCGCCGCCCATGGAATGGGCCAGCGCGAAGAACGGCGGCGGACAATCCGGCAGCACCACCTGCTGAACGAAGGTCTCCACGTCGATCTCGTAATCGGCGAAGTTGCGCACATAGCCCTTGCGCGGGTCGCGCAGGCGACGCGCGGAATGGCCCTGCCCGCGCCAGTCGATCATCGCCACCGCAAAACCGCGGTCGCGCAGATCGCGCACGGTCTCGAAATATTTCTCGATCTGCTCGCTGCGCCCGGTAAAGACGCAAACGGTCCCCTTGCGATTCGCCGGCGGCGCCCAGCGCGCGAACCGCAGCTCGACACCATCGGGCGTCTTGATGGTGCCGCTGACGACGTCTTCGGGAACGGGATTGGACGGAATCGAGACCAGCGTCATGATTGGACGTGCTTGGGCGCAAGTGCTGCAAATCAAGGGGCGGGAGCGCCGAAAAGGCGCCATTGCCGCCCTCTTGAACGCCGTCTGGACCCACCCATATCATCTCAGTGCAGGCCGCTACCAGTGTTTCGGGACCGGAACATCAGGCTGCACACAGACTATAGCCCGGCCCGATTGGCGGGCGGGTTACCCAACAGTCGCTCAATGGAGGACTTGACCATGCGTACCTACGACCTCACCCCGTTCTATCGTTCCACCGTCGGCTTCGACCGTCTCTTCAGCCTGCTCGACCAGGCAGGTTCGGATGGCAGCCCCGGTTATCCCCCCTACAACATCGAGCGCACCGGCGAGAACGCCTACCGCATCACCGTCGCGGTCTCGGGCTTTGCCAAGGATGAGCTCTCCATCGTCGCGAAGGAAAACACGCTGACGATCAAGGGCGAGAAAGTCGCCAACGAAAACTCGAAATCCGAAGTGCTCTATCGCGGCATCGCCGCCCGCGCCTTCGAGCGCGCCTTCCAGCTTGCCGACTTCGTACAGGTGAAGGACGCCTCGCTCGAGAACGGCCTGCTTCATGTCGACCTCGTCCGCGAGATTCCCGAAGCCAAGAAGCCGCGCCAGATCGCGATCAACAGCGGCGCTGCGAAGGCCCAGGTGATCGAGAACTCGGTCGCCGCCTAAGCCGCGCATCGACTTTCAAGCTGCGAAAACGCCCCGATACCCCGGGGCGTTTTTATTTTGCACCGCATCACAGAGCGGTGAGAACGCGTAACCCTGCGGCCTCACGCTCCGTCCTTTGAATCGCAGCCAAAACAAGACGGAGAACGATGATGACTTTCTGGCGCAGCCTTTTCGTCGCCGCGAGCCTGCTGGTGGCTCCCGTCAGCCTTGCCCATGCACAGACCCCGCAGTCCGTGAAGGCCAAGAACGTCGTGCTGGTGCACGGCGCCTGGGCCGACGGCTCGAGCTGGTCGGAGGTGATCCCGATCCTCCAGGCCGCCGGGCTCAACGTCACCGCCGTGCAGAATCCGCTGGGGTCGCTCGCCGAGTCGGTCGAGGCGACCAAGCGTGTGCTCGCCGAGCAGGATGGTCCGACTGTGCTGGCCGCGCATTCCTGGGGCGGCACCGTGATCAGCCAGGTCGGCACCGACCCGAAGGTCACCGGCCTCGTCTACGTCGCCGCGCGCGCCCCCGATGCCAATGAGGATTTCATCGCGCTCTCGAAGCAGCTTCCCGCCGGCCCTGCGCGCGCCGGCATCGTCGAGCGCAACGGCACTACCAAACTGTCCGAAGACGCCTTCCTGAAATATTTCGCCAACGGCGTTGCGCCGGAACGCACGAAGGAGCTCTATGCCGTGCAATGGCCGACGGCCGCCTCGATCTTCGCCGGCCGCACCACCGAAGCCGCCTGGCATACGAAGCCGAGCTGGTATGCGGTGTCGAAGAACGACGGCACCATCAACCCCGATTTCGAACGCTTCCTCGCCAAGCGTATGAGCGCGACCACGATCGAACTCGACGCCGGCCACCTCTCGCTGGTGTCGCATCCGAAAGAGGTGGCGAATCTGATCCTGGAGGCGGCGGGGCATCCGCGCAGCTGAGGCATTGCCTCTGGTGCCAGCGCGCCCGAGCTCTTCGGGCGCTTTTTGCACGTCAACCTAATCCAGCCCTTGCACTGCCGGCATCTCCTGTGTCGGCAAAATGACTGAAGCCGGCTTGGCCTGGCCCACGGTCGGAGCAGTGGCGAGCGGCGCGGCCTCGGCGGGTTTTGCTTGTATGGCGGCGGTCTGCTGCGCGGGCTGAGCTTGCGTCGGCTGTTCCGCGGGCTTCGCAGCCGCCACCGGCGTCCCGGCGCGCGGCGGAGCCGCCTTCGGAAGCGGCACGGTACGGCTGGCGACGTGCGGGATCGACGCCGGCGGGCGCGGCGGGCCGCTGCGGACCATGGTCGGCGGCGGCAGCGCGGTTTGCGGCTCGTAAGGCCCAACCGCGGGCTCCTCATAGGTGGGGGTCATGCCATAGGCGTCGGCGGCCGGCATGAAACGGATGATCCGGCCGTCGCGGGCGTCGATTACGAGCCGGCCATCGTCGCCGCGGCGGTCGATCACCGCGATTGTGTAGACGGCGCCGCGCAGGCGCGGGATACCGAGCGGCGAGAAACCATTGTCGCGCAGCACCGCGTAGACCTCGGTAGCCGGCAGCAGGGCCGGCGCCGGACCACGCTCCTCATAACCATAGCCGTAACGCGGCTGCGGCGCGGCTTCCGGCGCGATAAAGGGCCCCTCGAAATCCGACACCGCAATATAGGCCCCTCCGGAAATACCACTGGCCGGAACTTGTGCCTGAGCAGCGGTTGCAGCCAGCGCCAGCGTGGCCGCGGCCACACATTCTGTGAAAAACTTCATGGTCGACACGCTCCTGTCAGGCCCCCAAGTGATCCGCGCCCTTTCGCTTCGTGCGGCGTGGCGCGCCGTTCGAAGGGCTGATCCGAAGCTTCATTCGGGATTTCGGCGCCGCTTGGGCCGGATCGCGGCGCGTTTGCTCCAAAACCGGGGCCGCGCAACTTTCGGAAAGCGATTGATTGACATATCGGGAATCGCGACTTCCGCACGCTTGTGTGCTAGACAAAAATTTGGCAAGGTGATGGTTAGGACAGGAAAGCTGTCTCAATTTTGCTCGCAGTTCCGGCATGGGGATTGCAGCGAAAACCGGCGCTTTCGAGCGCCATAAGGCAACAGGCAAAGCCGTTCTCGGGGACGAAGAACGCCTTGGCCTGAATTTAAGAAAATGCGGCTCGCAACGGACGAGCGGTGACCCAGAGGCGGGTGCCGCGGAACGCCCAAGGTGCGCCGAAGATGGCGGTGAGGCAGCTTGCCGCATGGAGAGGATTGGAACAATGGACGGGTCGCAATTCGAGCGCGCAAACATCGTGGCAGAAGAGCTGTCGGCGACGGTCGCCTCGAAAACGGCCGATCCGATCCAGGAGCACAATTCGCGCCCCAAAGCAGAGGGCCTGTACGATCCGAGCCTGGAAAAGGATTCCTGCGGCGTCGGCTTCATCGCCAATATCAAGGGCAACAAATCCCACGAGATCGTCTCGGACGCGCTGAGCATCCTGTGCAATCTCGAGCATCGCGGCGCCGTCGGCGCCGACCCGCGCGCCGGTGACGGCGCCGGCATCCTGGTGCAGATCCCGCATGCCTTCTTCAGCCGCAAGGCCAAGGAGCTCGGCTTCGCGCTGCCCGCCCCCGGCGAATACGCCATCGGTGCGCTGTTCATGCCGCGCGACACCGCCTGGCGCAACGTCATCAAGAGCATCATCGCCGACCAGATCAAGGACGAAGGCCTGACCCTGCTCGGCTGGCGCGACGTGCCGACCGACAATTCCTCGCTCGGCGTCACCGTGAAGCCGACCGAGCCCGCCTGCATGCAGGTGTTCATCGGCCGCAACGGCACCGCCAAGAGCGAG
>Ga0209758_1001011_pt1 | contig 37221 bp, 27 predicted proteins | sample AraplaMF_Col_mMF_FD_184258 | JGI IMG/M metagenome (GOLD analysis project Ga0209758, IMG submission 184258) | Arabidopsis root microbial communities from the University of North Carolina, USA - plate scrape MF_Col_mMF (SPAdes) (version 2) | ecosystem: Host-associated > Plants > Roots > Endosphere... | reverse complement strand
CGTTGTCGCCCTCGATGTAGATGACGAGCGTGTTGTCCAGCTTGCCCACGTCATCAACCGCCTGAATCACACGCCCGATCTCATGGTCGGAATAGGCGACGTAAGCTGCGAATACCTCCGCCTGACGAGCAAACAGCTTCTTGCTGTCAGCGTCGAGCGCATCCCATTTCGGCAGGTCGTCCGGCCACGGGGTGAGCTGCGCATTTTCGGGGATAACGCCGAGGCGTTTCTGGTTCGCAAAGATCTGGTCGCGCATGGCGTTCCAGCCCATGTCGAACTTGCCTTTGAACTTCTCGATCCATTCTGGAGTCGGGTGATGCGGCGCGTGCGTTGCACCCGGCGCATAATAGACGAAGAACGGCTTGTCAGGCGCGGCCGCGTTCAGCTGCTTGATGTAGTCGATGGCGTTGTCGGCCTCGTCGGTAATCAGATTGTAGCCGGGCTTTCCGACCCACGGAAAAATCTGTGTGTGATCCTGAAAGAGATATGGCTGCCATTGATTGGTGTCGCCTCCCATGAAGCCATAGAAATAGTCGAAGCCCATGCCGGACGGCCATTGGTTGAAGGGACCGGCGCTGCTGTACTGGAATGATGGAGTGTTGTGGTTCTTGCCGAACCATGATGTCGAATAGCCGTTCTCTTTCAGAATGTTGCCGATCGTTGCGTTGTTCACACCCAGAACGGAGTCGTATCCCGGATAGCCGGTCGCCTGCTCGGAAATCACGCCGAAGCCGGTCGAATGATGGTTGCGTCCGGTGATCAGCGCCGCCCGCGTCGGCGAACACAGCGCGGTCGAGTGGAACTGCGTGTAGCGCAGGCCCGCTTGTGCCACGCGGTCGAGAGCGGGCGTCGGTATGACGCCTCCAAACGTGCCCGCGATACCGTAGCCCGCGTCATCGGTGATGATCAGCAGGATATTCGGTGCGCCCTTCGGGGGCACCACCTGAGGCGGCCAATACGGTTTCGAGTCCCTGGCGCTCAGCCCGATCTCGCCGCCAAACGGCGCCGGCGGATTGGGAAGATATCGCCCGTCGAGGGTCGTCGTGGCATCCGGCGCACCCGGTGTGCCGGTGATTTGCTGTGCGTTCGCGTAGGAGACCGCAAGTGTCAGAAGGCTCGATGTTACCGCAAGCAATAGCTTCATTTTGGTTCCCCCTGGTTTTGGCCGTCATGGATGTCACCCACGACGCCGAAGCCGACCGAATGATGATTGCATTCTGTGATCAGCGCAGCCCGCGTCGGCGAGCTGAGCAATGTCGAGGTCAAATAGGAAATCAGGCCGAGGAAGCTGCCTTCCGCCGGAGATCGGCCGAGCCAATGCCGGCGCTGAGCCGATAGCGATAAGATGCACACATGCAGGCAGACTGCGAACGATCGTCATCTCGGCAGCTCCCCCTCACGCAACCGAATAGTCGTCGCATTAGATAATACTAAACCAACACCGGAACGAATATCCGTCGAGCATTGAATGTTGCCGGGCAATAGTCTGTCGAAACGAGGCCGCGCGTCCCCTCGCAGCCTTTCTCCCGCGAATTAGTTCGTGCATTGTAGCAATTTCTAATTTATCATCAGCGCCTGCTGAGGGGGCCGTCATGAAAATTAGCAAGAGTATACTTGCGGGTGTGGGCCTCCTGGCCCTTGGTTGTGTCCCAGCATCGGCACAACAGGTTACCGGCACTCCGGGTTCGCCCGGAGCCACCGCCACGATCACCGGAAAACAACTTCCACCACCTGATCCGAACTTCGGTGGCGTGATCAATGAAAAGGCGTCGGAATCGACACCATGGTGGGCTCCGAGAACCGTGCCACCCAAGGGCGCGCCTAACGTACTCCTCATCATGACGGACGACCAGGGGTTCGGTGCGCCGAGCACCTTCGGCGGCGTCATTCCAACACCGGCGATGGATCGCATCGCGAAAGAGGGCCTGCGCTTTACCAACTTTCACTCGACGTCGCTCTGCTCCCCGTCTCGCGCGGCTCTGATCACCGGGCGCAACCACCACTCGGTCGGCTACGGGGTCGTCGGTGAAATAGCGACCGGTTATCCGGGGTACGATTCGATCATCCCGATCGAAAAGGGCACGATCGGCACGATCCTCAAGGAAAATGGATACGCCACCTCGTGGTTCGGCAAAGACCACAACACGCCCTCCTATCAGTCGAGTCAGGCGGGGCCGTTCAATCAATGGCCGAACGGAATGGGCTTCGAATATTTCTACGGCTTCGTCGGCGGCGATGCCAGCCAGTGGCAGCCAAACCTGTTCCGCAATACCACCGCCATCTATCCGTTCGAGGGCAATCCCGGCTGGAACATGGAGACGGCAATGGCCGACGAGGCCATCGGGTACATCAAACAGCTCAAGGAGGTTGCTCCTGGCAAGCCCTGGCTCGTCCATTACGTGCCCGGTGCCACCCATGCGCCCCACCATCCGACGCCGGAGTGGATCAAGAAGATCAGCGACATGCATCTGTTCGACGACGGCTGGAACAAGGTGCGGGAGACGATTTTCGCCAACCAGAAACGGCTCGGCATCATGCCTGAGAACGCCAAGCTGACGCCGTGGCCGAAGGGGCTGCCGGAATGGGACTCGCTCAGTCTCGAAGAAAGACGGCTCTTCATCAAGCAAGCGGACGTTTACGCGGCCTACCTTGCCTATGCCGACAATGAGATCGGTCGCGTCATCCAGGCGGTCGACGACCTCGGCGAACTCGACAACACGCTGATCATCTACATCGGTGGCGATAACGGGGCGAGCGCCGAGGGCATGCTCAACGGCACGCCGAACGAGTTCACGACCTTCAACGGTGTCTCCGTACCGGTCAAGGACCAGTTCCTCTGGTATCCGTTCTGGGGATCGGAGCGGACCTTCCCGCACTACGCCGCCGGCTGGGCCTGGGCAATGGATACGCCGTTCAAGTGGGTGAAGCAGGTGCCGTCGCACTTCGGTGGAACCGCGCAGGGCATGGTCATGTCGTGGCCCGGTCATATCACCGACGTGGGCGGCATCCGCACGCAGTTCCACCACTTCATCGACGTCGTGCCGACCATCCTGGACGCCGCCGGCATTTCCCAGCCGGACACGATCAACGGCATCAAACAGAGCCCCGTCGAAGGGGTGAGCATGAAGTACACCTGGGACAAGGCGAATGCCAACGCCCCGACTGCGCACAAGACCCAGTACTTCGAGATGCTCGGCAATCGCGCCATCTATCACGACGGGTGGGTAGCGGCGACGACGCCCGCGACGCTGCCGTGGGAACTCAGCACCAAGACGCCCCCGGATGTGATCACCGGCTACAATTGGGAACTCTACAACGTTGCGGAAGACCCGACCCAGTTCAACGACCTCGCCGGCAAGATGCCGGACAAGCTCAAGGAGATGCAGGACCTCTTCTATTCGGAAGCGAAGAAGTACAATGTCCTGCCGCTCGACAACACGACGCTGACCCGCTGGAACACGCCGCGCCCGAACCTCACTGCGGGACGGACCGAGTTCGCCTATACGGGAGAACTGACCGGCGCGCCGGCAAGTGCAGCGCCAAGCATCCTGAACAAGTCCTACACGATCACCGCCGACGTCGACATCCCCGAGGGTGGTGCGGAAGGGATGATCGTCACCGAGGGCGGACGCTTCGGCGGCTACGGCCTATTCCTCAGCAAGGGCGATTTTGGCGTCGGCCGGGGCCGTGTTGTCTTCCTTTACAACCTCCTCGACCTCAAGCGCACGATGTGGGAGGGGCCTGAACTGGAGCCTGGCAAGCATACGATCGTCTTCGACTACAAGGCAGCCGGCACCGAACTTGGTACGGGCGGCACGGGCGTGCTCTCCATCGATGGCAAGGAAGTGGCCACGAATTCCCTGGAGCACGGCATTCCGGTCACGTTCCCCGAGGACGAAACCTTCGACGTCGGCCAGGACACGCGCACCGGCGTGGCGCTGCTCGAGTACCGCTACGACACGCCATTCAAATTCACCGGCAAGATCGACAAGCTGACCTTCAAGCTGGAGCCCACGCACCAGTGAGAGCATTTTTGGGAGGCAGGCATGAACAGCCGCAATTTTGCAGCGACGCCACTCCCGAATACAAGCTCACGCCCCTCAGCGCGTGGGGCACACCGTACTCACCGCCAACCAATCTGCCGGTCGACGGCTCGGTCACCCCGCCCACCCCGCCTGTGAACCCGCCGATCAAGAGGGTGCCATGACATGCACGGACCAATGGGAATATGAGGCAGCCTCATGACGGTACGCCTGATGCTGCGTGTAACCGCAATCGTCGAGGGTGCGACGGGGCTGGCATTCCTGCTCGTCCCCAATCTTCCGACGCTGATTCTTTTCGGCCAGCCCCTCGATAGCTCTCTTCCCAAGCTCATCGGGCGCGTCGGCGGCGCAGCGCTGATCGCCTTGGCCGTCGCCTGCTGGCGAGCTGCGGAGGATGAGCAGAGCCGTGCGACATTGGGCCTCATCCTGGCGATGCTGATCTACGATGCGATCGCCGCGGTTCTGCTCGCCTATGCGTATTTCGGGCCTGGCCTGGCCGGCATCGGCCTTTGGGTGGGAGTGATCGGCCACCTGGGGCTGGCGATCTGGTGTGTCGCGAGCCTCCGCGAAGACCGTCTTGAAACAGGGAAATAACGAAGGAGGGCTATCATGCGAAGGCATTTGCAACGTACGATCGGCAGATTGAGCGAGGTCGCACAGACCTCTTGCATTTACGGTGCCGTGCTCCCGAACCTCGCCCTGCGGGCTGGCGCGCTCGCCCTGATGGCACTTGCCGGCGCACCGGCCGCCCGCGCCGACGAAGTGCAGGCGAAGCACCTGCTTAAGGCGATGTCGGACTATATGACGGCACAGAAAGCGATCTCGCTGGAATATGACTCGAATTTGGAGATCGTGACGAAACAAGACCAGAAACTGGCGTTGGCAAGTTCGGGTACCGTGACGCTCGCCCGGCCTGACAAGATCCACGCCACTCGTTGGGGCGGATTCGCCAACGTCGAATTGGTCTTCGACGGCAAAACCCTGTCGCTCCTGCGCAAGGACAGCAACCAGTACGCTCAGGCTGAGATCCCGGGCACCGTCGATCAACTGGTCGACGAGCTGCGAGACAAGCTTCACAGACCCCTGCCGGCTGCAGACCTGCTGATGTCCGATCCTTATTCCCAGCTCATGCCGACAGTTGTCGACGTGAAGGATCTCGGGAGTGGCGTGATCCGAGGCGAGGAATGCGACCATCTCGCCTTCCGAACCAATGAAGGGGTGGATTGGCAAATTTGGATCCACCAGGGAGAGCGGCCGTATCCGTGTCGTTACCTGATCACCAGCACGAAGGTAGCAGGGTTTCCGCAATACACTGTTGATGTCAGATCGTGGAAGACAGGCGCGGAGGTTGCGGGCGACGATTTCAGCTTCAAGGTTCCGGATGGCGCTAAACAGTTGAAACCGACCGACATTCCCGGCGTCGACGAACTGCCGGAAGCCTTCACGGTAAGATGATGGAAGACAAGAGGAGCGACGGTGATGTTCAAGCGGATTGGAATTGCATTGCTGACCGTACTTGTTGGCGCCAGCGCGATGGAGATCGACACCCGCGTTGCAGCCGAGTTCAGCTTCGTGTCGTCAGCCCAGGCCAGAGTGGGGCGTCCCCTGACGCCAGTCAGCGTAGCCGGCGTTGCACGCAGGACAGCGCGCCGGTGCGTCGCCGGCGTCTACTACTGCTGACCTGGGTCGCGCGACACGTGCCGGTCGAGAACATCAGGCGGCCGGACCTGATCGTCAACCTGAGCGCCGCCAGGCGGCTGGGCATCACCCTGCCGCCCGACCTCATTGCTCTTGCCGACAATGACTGGCCAAGCTCGATGTCGCGCGGTCGATCAAGACGAAATCCGTGTATCGCACTTGGATGTCCGCCTGGCGATCATCATCTCAACAGGAGCGATTTCTTCCGGGCTGCGGGCTTGCGCGGCGTCAACGGCAGGCCGGCATCGCAATTCCGCATAACCAGGGTTTCGGTGACGGACTCGTCCGCATAGGTCTCCTGCATCCGGATGTAGACCGCCGACAGGCTCGGATCGAGGGAAAGGGCCTGCCGAACCAGCAGTTCAGCCTTTCCAGCGTCGCCGCAGGCCATGCTTGCGGCAACCTGGTAGAGCGACTTGCGTCTTGTCTGGAAGGGCAGCGTCAGGGCGACGCGCATCATCTCTTCGAAACGGCCGAGCGCGTAGAGGGCCGCCACCCGCTCTTCGGTGATCCAGACCGGCAGGAAGGGATCGAGCGTTTCCGCACGATCAAGCATGTCAAGGCCCCGCTCAGCCTCTCCGGCATAGACATAGAACGCCGCGCTGCGGCCAAGAATATAGGCGTCGTTCGGTGCGAGTTCGTGGGCACGAATGTGGTGATAACGTGCCGAAACGAAGTCGCCTGATTTCATCTTGATCGCGCCCATGATGCGATGGGCTTCCGGGTCGGACGGGTCGAGGGCGAGCGCATGTGCCACCTGCTGTTCGGCCCTACCCATGTCAAAGCTTGGCAGGTTGCTCCAGGAGCAGACATGCATTGCGAAGGGACGGCCGAAACCGGGATCGGCCGCCATTGCCCGTTCGAACCAGGCCATGGCCTCGTGTATGTGAATATCCGCCACGCCAATCAGGCGGTGATGGTCGAGACCCCGCAGATAATACTCATAGGCCGTCATATTCTCCGGGCGCTTCAGCCGGACGGCCGCAAGTTCCGACTGCTCGATCCGCCCGGACACGGTTGCCGCGACGCGGGCGATGATCTCGTCCAGCACATCGAGCAATTCGCCAAACGGACGTTTGATGCGATCCGACCAGATGACGAGGCCCTCGCCGGTCTCGGTCAGCGCGATATTGACCCGCAGGTCCTCGCCCACCTGCCGGATCGAGCCGCTGATGACGTAGCCGACGCCGAGAAGGCGGCCGATCTCGACCGGGTCTTTCGTCGTCAGCGCGGTTGCCGCCGAACGGGAACTGACGAACACTCCCCTCAGGCGGCTGAGTTCGAGTGTCAGGTCGTCGGTAATGCCCTCCGCCAGGAAACATTGATCTGCGACAGCGCCGGGCGCCACGTCGAAGCGCGCCACTGCGATCGAGTTGGTCCGGGGAGACTGGACCGCATTGGGGGCGGATCGCGTTGGAGCGAACTGAAAGACGTGACGGTCCACCAGTTCGGTGACCCGGTAAATCCGGATCGGCTCGAGAATTCCCTTCAGCCGCCGTTCGCCGATATCTGCGAATCCGCAAGGCGAGACCCGCCGGACCTGGTCGTAAAGCAGGCCTGAAACCTCGATTGCGCCAGGTGGCGCAGACGCCTCGATGCGCGCGGCGATATTCACCCCGTCGCCGCGCAGGTCCGAGCCCACGACGACGACGTCGGCGAGATGGAGGCCGAACCGCATGTCGCCGCCGCTCGATCCAGGCAGGGCAGCAATCTCGGCGCGCGCCTCGATGGCGGACCTGAGCGCATTGACAGGGCTGGCGAACTCGGCAAGCAGGGCATCGCCAGCCGTGCCGAAGACACGGCCGTCATGGCGCTGGACGACCATGCGAACGGTCTCGAGAACAGTGTCGATCTGGGTGATCGCCCTTTCCTCGTCCGTTTCCATCGCGGGAGTGGAGCCGACGAAATCCCCGACCATGATCGTGGCCAGCTTGCGCTGCATTCTCGATCCCTCCCGCAACAAAAGCACGTGATGACGCAATGTAGCACATTCGCGGGCGTGGATGTTTTGCGATCGGCAATGCAGGCGATGCGGTGGCAGGCCGGTGGGACATTGGCCGTTTTGGCCCGAAGCAGTCATTCGACGGCCCGATCATAAAAGGCGGCTTCGCGCCGTCATGTCGGTCGTTAAGACACCGGTTTGTCGTTCCGAAAGCTGCCGGTCGGCTACGAAAGCGTCAATGCCACCAGTGAACCGCTCAGGCGGCTATCGTCTTCCCGCAATAGAGCACCTGAAAGACGTGTTTGGCGATATTCAATCCGATCGTGCTAACCATGCTCCATGGAGGGCTCTCCCTCATGTGGACTTTCGACAGCCACACTTTGGCACATTGCGATGCCGGGAGCGGAGGCCGTCCACCACATCAGGTCAAGGTCGCCAGCCAGTCAGCGCACCGTTCCAACTGCTTCGCGACCCAGAAGAAACGCCGCGTCGCGTGTTCACCGATCAATCTCTGGCGGTAAAGCCATTGCATAAGGCGGATCGTGGCAGCGGCCGACCGCCAAAGCGAGCGGGCAAGGGCAGCAATTAGAAGGGCACGGGCTAATAGTAGGCAACGGCCCGCTATGCGCAACAACATGTCCAGTCGAACCAATCAAGCCCTCCCGGCAGCCCCCGAATTCATTGTTGGGACACAGATATACGGCGACACTATTTTGGCTCGTCATTTGCAAACCTTCCGGCGTTCCGCTTCCAGTCATCGGGTCCGTCAACTGGGCAAGCCCGCCTAGACTGCACTCGACTCGGACGGCCTGCGGAAACTACACTGTACTTGCCGGCAGGACGAACGACAAACTGTCGAGTCAAATCGGCCTGGAGACTCCCTCAATGCGCGGCAAATCTTGGCATAGCGACAATGGTGATCACGTCCCGCCAGGTATATTGCCGAAGCCAGTTGTTCACCGGATGCGCCGTGCTGCGCTGTTTGAGAAGTTGGGACCCGGACTGATCACCGGGGCGGCAGACGATGATCCGAGTGGCATAGCCACCTACTCGCAAGCGGGCGCCCAGTTCGGGGCCAACATGTTGTGGACCATGTTTTTCCTTTACCCGCTGATGACCACGATGCAGATGATCAGCGCCAGGATCGGACGCGTCACCGGGCATGGGCTCGCCGCCAACATGCGCCGGATCTTTCCCTCCTGGGCCGTGACAGTCCTCGTGGCGCTGCTGTTTATGGCCAACACCATCAACATCGGCGCCGATCTCGCGGCGATGGGGGCTGCGGCGGAGCTGGTGCTTGGATGGGGAAGCCACATCTTCACACTCCTGTTCGCCTTGGCGTCCCTGACCCTTCAGGTGCTCGTACCCTATCACCGCTATGTCCGGTATCTGAAGTGGCTGACCTTGGTGCTCTTCGCCTATGTTGGCGTCGTCCTAACCATCGAGATCGACTGGAGCGGGGTCGCGCTGCGGATCGTGACCCCGCAACTCGATCTGACGCGAGAGACAGCGACTGTGGTGGTAGCGGTCTTCGGCACCACCATCAGCCCCTATCTCCTCTTCTGGCAGGCGTCAGAGGAGGTGGAGGACGACGAGGCCGACCCGACGACCGATCCGCTGATCGACCATCCCGAGCAAGCGCTCGTCCAGTTTAACCGCATCCGCTGGGACACATACATCGGCATGGCCTTCGCCAACCTCGTCGCCTTCTTCATCATCTTGACAACCGCTGTCACCCTGCATGACGCCGGCATGACCGACATTGAGACCTCCGCCGATGCCGCCCAGGCGCTGCGGCCGATTGCCGGCGACCTAGCGTTCGCCCTGTTCAGCCTTGGCATTATCGGCACCGGTCTGCTGGCTGTGCCAGTCCTTGCGGGCTCGGCGGCCTATGCCGTCTGCGAGTCCCGCGGCTGGGCAATCGGGCTTGAGCACAAGCCGAGGGAGGCGGTCGGATTCTATACGGTGATCGGCCTCGCCACCCTTATAGGCCTCGGCGTAGACTATTCGGGCCTCGACCCGATACGGGCGCTGTTCTGGAGCGCTGTCCTCAACGGCGTGATTTCCGTGCCGCTGATGGCCGCCATGATGATCGTGGTTTCCCGCAAGGACGAGATGGGTCAGTTCGTCGCCTCTTTTCGGCTGCGCGTGATGGGATGGTTCGCCACCGCCTGCATGGCGGCTGCGGCCACCACGATGTTTATCCTGAGTTAGATCGGCGACGATGGAATTGTTTGAAACACAGTGTATCCCTGTACGAATGGGATAAGCGGTCAATCAAATTGAAATCGTTTTATATCGGCGATCAAACATGAGTCCGCCGTTACGGGCCGCTGGCGACATGCGGCCCCCTGAGGAGCCGAATGTGTTGCCTCGTCTCAATGGGCTGTCATCGCCTAAGTCGGTGCTCAACCGATCCACAGCAGCGTCGTCGATGCGGCCGGGGATCGATATCGGTTCGTCGGTCTGGAAAGCCGGGTGGCAACGGTCGTCTTGACATCGGCACACTCCGGCCGGGTGAGTGGAGATCAGATCTGATCTACGTGGCGGATTAAAGAGTATTCGAAGCTTTCCGCACAATTGCCCGCGCGCTTGCAACCCGCTTGACTTCATGCGCGGGTGGAGGCATTCGGACACCGATGGCACTCATAAAACTGTCATCGATTCAAAGGAAAACGAGATGAACCCCGACGGTCGAAGTTCGACGTCATCACGACCGCTGTTCCGGTAGTCCGATCCCTTGGTCGATGCTCCGGACAGACCGACGGTCTTTCAGGAGAGCCCATGCTGCGTACCTACTGGCACCACGCCGATCATCTGGCAGTCATCCCGTCCGATCTCAATCCAGAAGCACCCTCCATTCCGGTCTGGCATGACCTGATCAATCCAACGCCGGAAGAGGACAGGTCGGTCGAGCACCAACTGGGCATTTCCATCCCGACTCGCGAGGAGATGGAGGACATTGAGCTTTCCGCCCGCCTCTATCAGGAGAGCGGGGCGGAGTTCATGACGATGACCGCGCTCACCGGCCTCGATGGCGATGAGCCCGTAAAGACCCCGGTGACCTTTATCCTCAAAGGATCGAGTCTTGTGACCGTGCGATATGCCGAGCCGAAGCCGTTCGACATCTTCGTGTCGCGGGCGCAGCGCGCCAGCGGCGTTCCCTGCGCCAATGGCGAGATGCTGATGACCGGTCTGATCGAAGCGCTGATCGACCGCCTGGCCGACGCCCTGGAACGGCTTGGCAACGAGATCGACGGTATCTCGCGGGAGGTCTTCCGCAGCAAGGTCTCGAACGTGACGAAGAAGACGCGAGACCTGCACTCGATTATCGAACGGATCGGCCAGAAGGCCGATTTCCTGACGGCGACGCGGGAAAGTCTGGTGAGCATCTCCCGGCTCGTCGCCTACCACGCGGCGCTGGAGAGCCCGGAACGCAAGCCGACCAAGGAAATTCGCCAGCGTATCAAGCTGCTGCAGCGGGATGCCGTCTCGCTCGGCGACCATGCGAACTTCCTGTCCGGCAAGATCAACTTCCTGCTCGATGCGACGCTCGGGCTCATCAATCTTGAACAGAACCAGATCATCAAGATCTTCTCGGTGGCAGCCGTGGTGTTTCTGCCACCGACCCTCGTCGCCTCCATCTACGGCATGAACTTCGATTTCATGCCGGAGTTGAAGTGGTATGTCGGCTATCCCTTCGCCATCGTCCTGATGGTGCTATCCGCCGTGATGCCCTACCTCTATTTCAAGAGGCGGGGATGGCTGTGACGATGGCTGGGTCCTGGGGGCGGTGCGCTTCCCTTGCCCCCCAACGGCGTTTCCGACAGGCCGAGGCAGTCGGCCATTCGGATTAGATCGGCGACAATGGCTGGCCAAGCTCGATGTCGCGCGGTCGATCAAGACGAAATCCGTGTATCGCACTTGGCGCCGGATGTCCGCCTGGCGATCATCATCTCAGCGAGAGTGATTTCTTCCGGGCTGCGGCCTTCCGCGGCGTCAACGGCAGGCCTGCATCGCAATTGCGCTCAACAAGGGTTTCCGTGACGGACTCATCCGCATAGGTTTCCTGCATCCGGATGTAGACCGCCGACAGGCTTGGATCGAGGGAAAGGGCTTGCCGAACCAGCAGTTCAGCCTTTCCAGCGTCGCCGCAGGCCATGCTTGCGGCAACCTGGTAGAGCGACTTGCGCCTGGTCTGGAAGGGCAGCGTCAGGGCGACGCGCATCATCCGCCTCGATGGCGGACCTGAGCGCATTGACAGGGCTGGCGAACTCGGCAAGCAGGGCATCGCCAGCCGTGCCGAAGACACGGCCGTCATGGCGCTGGACGACCATGCGAACGGTCTCGAGAACAGTGTCGATCTGGGTGATCGCCCTTTCCTCGTCCGTTTCCATCGCGGGAGTGGAGCCGACGAAATCCCCGACCATGATCGTGGCCAGCTTGCGCTGCATTCTCGATCCCTCCCGCAACAAAAGCACGTGATGACGCAATGTAGCACATTCGCGGGCGTGGATGTTTTGCGATCGGCAATGCAGGCGATGCGGTGGCAGGCCGGTGGGACATTGGCCGTTTTGGCCCGAAGCAGTCATTCGACGGCCCGATCATAAAAGGCGGCTTCGCGCCGTCATGTCGGCCATAGAGACGGCTGTTTCGGCTTCCTGAAAGCTGACATCGCGGTGAGGAATGGACAAGTCGCAGTTGCGCCATTTGCGGAAATTCGAGGCGACGCCGGCCAACGTCTGCAATCAAAGGCAGGGCCGGACGTCCCGCTCATTCGGGAGGGCCGGCCCTTAAGCCTCGTCCGCGATCCATGCGAGCGAAGCTCCATGCGGGTCGGTCCAGGCGACAGGAGAGCGGTTCACAGATAGGAGGAAGCGCCCGGGTGGCCAGCTTGTTCCTGCGCGCGTGGCGATGGACGGGAATGCGCGGGGGAACTCGTTCGATACCCAATACGGGGCGAGACGCATCGCCTGCTCGGCGAAAGCCTCCCTGTCTGCGGGGTCGCAGACGTAGTCGAGGACGGCCGTGTGAAAGACGACAAGGGTGGCGTCCTTTGGCGCTTCGCTGCAGAGCCGAACGAACTCGCTCCCGCGCAGGTCACCCTTCACGATCCGTGGCTTGACCGTGGCGGCGATCTTCACGGCCGCCTGCAGATTGGCAAGCCGTTCCGTCTGCTCCGGCCAGACCAGTGTCTCAAGCCATGCGACTTGCGCAGGATCTGAAGCATCGATTGGACTGAGGTCCAACCCCGCTCGCCAGACGACGTGCGGCGCGGCCGTCGGCAATGGTGTTGTCTCGCTGGCGGAGCAACGGAAGACAGGCGGCTCAGAGGCCATCACGGGGGCCATCACGGGTGCGCGGATCGCCGTGTGGCCGTAGTCGTAGCCATAGAGGTCGGGCATGAGGCAGAGCCCTGCGGAGGTCCCGACCTCGAGGAGCGCCAGCGGCTGCGGCAATCGCGCCAGGACGGGGAGCAGCGAGGCGCACCTTCCTGGTTCGTTGGTTTGTGTCGAACGCTCGAGCATGAGCGAACGGACAGCGTCGGGATGGGCCAGGAGCGCCTGGCGGAACTCGGTCCAGCCTGTCGGCGTGCCGAACAGGTGACGCACCGCCGCGAGCAGAAGGTTCGGTTGCCTTTTCATGTCCGGGAGGGTCGAAAGGAAGCCGAGTGTCTCCCCGTCCTCAGCAACCGCACGGGCTAACGCCTCGTAGAGAGGCGAACGGCCGAGGGCTTCTGTATCGGCGAAGCCAACATACCGGGCTGAGATCTCGGCCAAACCTTCCTCGTCCATATCAGCTGATCCTCGATCCCGACGTCTGGTCACAGTACACGATCTTCGGATCTAATGGCAGTCAAGCGCGGACTACCAATACGCGGTGGTCGAATGACCAAGGACCAATCGGATGCCGACCTTACAGCCTGGCTAACCGACAGTCTGATACGGGTCACGTGACGACGATGCTCGCGCCGACCTCAATGTCTGCTGTTGAAAGTCCGAGGCCTCAAGTTGCCCATCCGGTGTCGGCCCCAAAGCGGACAAGCGCCTCGCTCAAGATGAAATCATCCCAACAGCAATCAGCCTGACAAAGACGCTCGCCGAGGTGGAGTGTTCTTAGTTCGATCATCAGCGCATCCTTCAATATCGCATGCCTCCTACCGCTTGCAAAATAGGATCGGTCGAGCCAATCTTCAGCCGCTTGCAAATTGCAATCAGTGAGAGAGGATTGCGGCAATGATCACCGTATTCGGCGAGGGACGAGGCTTCCGGGTCGTCTGGCTGCTGGAAGAGATGGTGCTTCCTTATCGGCTGCGGCCCGTGGACCTGCATGCCGGCGTTGAGAACGATCCGGAGTTTCTGGCCATTAATCCCGCCGGATTCATCCCGGCGATCAAGGATGGCGACGTCATCATGGTCGAGTCGATCGCGATCATGGAATATCTGATGGCGCGCTATGGCCCGACATCGCTTGCGCCGGAGCCGCACGACCCTGTCTTCCCCCTATACCAGCAGTTCCTTCACCTCGGCGAGGCTGGACTTGCGGCGTCTATGTATTTCGTCAGCGGCGCACGCCATATCGCGCCCGAAGGCGAGCGGAACAACTGGAGTGCCCGCCAGGCGATGAGCGTGTTCGAATCCCGGCTGGGACTGGTGACGCGGCAGCTTGAGCGGACACCCTATGTTGCCGGCGAGGCGTTCACGGCCGCCGACATCTCGGTAGCCTATGCCCTGCTGCAGGCCAGGAGAAACGGAGGCGTCATCTACGGCGAGGTCGAGGAGGCTTATATCTCGCGCGTCACAGGCCGTGACGGTTACAAGCAAGCCATGGACACATGCCAGGATACCAAAGCCTGGGCGGCCGCAAGGGGCGGTTGACGCGGGCCTAAAGACGGCTGCGGCATCGCCATAAGATTGATGGCCCCTGTCGAGCGGCCCGCGATACGACCGATGACCGACATCGGTCGGATGCGGCCGGAGACATTTGGTGCAGGCGAAGGGCAACTATTTCAACAGCGCTGCCCGGCACCAGCAGGGCTGTAATCGGCCCCAAATCGGCCACATCTCCCTAGCTGAGCCCTCGTCCGCTTCTGGCGCATAGTCGCCATGCCCATCGGGCAGGCGCAACTTGAGTGAGATCAAGGAGAAATCCTGTTACTGTGCCACATTCCCGGGCGCATAACGGGCGCCGGGCGACGAGTTCAAGGCATCGATCCTGCGCATCCAAGAGGAAGCCCAAGCGGAAAATGGGAGGCGTGCGGCCATGAGCGTTCTGGACGAGCCGAAGGCTCAGCCCCGAATTGGCAGTTTCGGCGAATTGCGCACATGGATGCCCGATATCGGCTTGCGGTCGACGATCATGGCGGCGGCAGCGGTGCTCGGTCTGGCGGGCGCCTTCGTGCTTTTCCTTCTGGATTTCGGTGAGGCAAGCCGGCTGGCCCTTGCGGCAAGCACCTGTGCCGCCCTTGCCTTCCTGCTGATCGACATCGTTGCCAAGCTCAGAAACGGCGATTTTGGTCTCGACCTGATCGCCGCCCTCGCCATGGGCTCAACCCTCTGGTTCGGCGAATATCTCGCCGGAGCGATCGTCGCGCTGATGTATGCCGGCGGCCAGTTTCTGGAAGCCTATGCGCATCGGCGCGCCGACGAAGGCATGTCGGCCCTCTTGGCGCAGGTGCCGCGAACCGCACTTCGCCTGCTGGAAGACGGCCTGGAGGAAGTTCCCATTCCGGATATTGCGGTCGGCGATATCCTGATGATCCGCAGGGGCGATGTCGTCCCGGCGGACGGCACGCTGATATCGGACAATGCATCGATCGATCAATCCGTCCTGACGGGCGAAGCCTTCCCGGTTCGCCAATTGAGGGGCGAGCGGATCGAAAGCGGCGCCACCAATGCCGGGGACGCGATCGAGATCAGGGTGGAACGCCGTGCCGAGGACAGCACCTATTCCGCCATCGTCAAACTGGTCGAGGCATCCCGGCGTTCCAAGGCACGGATAGCGCGGCTCGCCGATCGATATGCGATCGGCTTTCTTCTCCTGACGCTGGCAATCGCGCTCGGCGCCGCCATCCTGTCCGGTGACATGGCGCGGATCGTCGCCGTTCTCGTCGTCGCAACCCCCTGCCCGCTGATCCTCGCCGTTCCGGTCGCCCTTGCGGCCGGAACCTCGAAGGCTGCAAAGGCGGGCGTGCTGGTGAAGGGCGCAGGTCCGCTGGAGATCCTGGCGGACGCCTCCGTCGCGGTCTTCGACAAGACCGGCACGCTGACCGCTGGCGACCCCGAAGTCGTATCGATCGATGCGCCCGAAGGCCCAGACAGAATCCTGCATCTTGCAGCCTCGCTCGACCAGGCATCGTCGCATGTCGTCGGCCGGGCGATCGTCAAGGAGGCCCAGAGACGCCGGCTGGCACTGTCACGCCCGACTGACGTCTCGGAGCGTCCCGGCGCCGGCATTTCCGGGCTTGTCGACGGTATCAGGGTGAGCGTCGGCGGCGACAATTACTTCACGCCGGATGGCAGGCCCTCGCGCCCCACGGAGGGGAAAGGCCGGATGCAGGCAAAGGTCTTCATCGATGGCCGGCTTGCAGGTGAGATCGGCTTCGAGGATCGCCTGCGCGGCGATGCCGTCGATCTCGTGGCCAAGCTTCGCAAACTGGGTTTCGGCCGGATCGTGCTTGCGAGCGGCGACGAGCGCAGCGTCGCGGCCGCCATCGCCGGCTCCCTGTCGCTGGATGCCGTCGAGGCGCGGCTCTCTCCCGCCGAGAAGGTCGAGGTCATCACCAGGGAGCGCATGGCCAGTAAACGCATGGGGGGAAAGGTTCTGATGGTCGGCGACGGCGTCAACGATGCTCCCGCACTCGCAGCCGCCGATGTCGGCATTGCCGTCGGCGCCACCAATCTTGCAGCGGCAGCCGAAGCCGCCGACATCGTCCTGATCCGCAACGATCTGAACAGGATCGCTTCGGCCATCGACATAGCAAGACGCTCCCGCGCCATCGCCATCCAGAGCATTCTCGCCGGCATCGGCCTCTCGCTCGTCGCCATGATCTTCGCCGGCGCCGGCTTCCTGCCGCCGGTCACGGGCGCCATGCTGCAGGAAGTGATCGATGTGGCCGTGATCCTGAACGCGCTGCGGGCGCTGCGCTAAAGCATGTCGCGCAAAAGTGTGCAGCGGTTTTGCGGTAACGACATGCAAAAACAAAAGCCTAAAGCGTGGCAAGCGAATCTTGGAGATCGCGACACGCTTTAAGTCATCAACGAATTCTAAGCCTTGACCAGATGCTTCGGCCAGAATGCCTTATGGACTTCGGCGGCTTCGTCTTCAATGTTCGGCCCATCAACGGTGACGATGCGCGCGCCGGTTTGCAGCACCGCCCGGCTCGGCACGTTCAAACCGATCCCGGCGATCTCGCCAAGCCGCGCCTCGGAGCACGCAAACACCATGCGCCCGATGCCCGACCAGTAAATCGCCCCGGAGCACATCGCGCACGGCTCCGTGCTGGTGTAGAGCGTGCAGTCGGCAAGATATGCGGTGTTGTAGTGCTGTGCGGCCAGTTTGATCAGGTTCAGCTCGGCGTGGTTCGTCATATCGTGGCCGGTGAAGACGCTGTTTTCGGCGCGCAGGATGACTTCCCCGTCCTTCACCAGCAGCGAGCCGAACGGTTCGTCGCCGCGTTCCATCGCAGATTTGGAGAGCGCAATCGCCTCGCGTAAAAACGGCTCGTGGTTTTCCATCGGAGTCTCCTCCTGAAGCTGGAGCGAGATGATCTTCTCTTGAAGCGGAGAGACTTTCAAGGGCTGCAGATCAGATTCAAGATCGGCGATCTGTATCGCCGCAGGCAGAAGCAGACGACGTCGCCGTCACCTGTGTCCCATCGGGATCGCAGATGACGGCCACGATATCTATCGGCCTCTCGTTCAGTGGACGAGGAACAGAGGCAGCTGGCAATCCTCGATCATCCTGCGGGTCACGCCGCCGAACAGGCTCTGCTGCCATCTCGGGTGATTGTAAGCCCCCATGACGATCAAGTCCGCGCCCATATCCACCGCATGCCGGGTAATGATCTCGTCGGCGCTCTTGCCTTCGCTCGAAAGGCGATCGATCTGGACCTTGACGCCATGACGGGCAAGGAAGGCTGCGATATCGGCGCCCGGCTCTTCGCCGTTCACGCCCATGCGGGCCACAGGGTCGACCATGGTCACATGAACGATTTCGGCTCTTTCCAGGAGATCGAGCGACTGGCGGGCGGCTCGCGCTGCCTCGTTGCTGGAATCCCATGCCAGCACCACTGCTCTTGGCGAGGTGGTGATTGCGTGCCGGCCGCGGTTGATCAGGATCGGCGTCGGCGCCTGGAAAAGCGCGCCATCGAAGATCCGCTTCCTGAGGTCGGCATCCCCAGCCGCATCAGATCCCAGGAGCACGATGTCGGCATAAAGCGCACGCTGGGCGATATCCTGGTCGGCCCATGCAAATTCCGTATAGAGATCCTGGACCTCGAACGAGAGGTCGCTGGTCGAAAGCGTCTCCTTGATTTTCGCGATCGTCGAGGCGAGTTCGTCGATCTCCCGCTGCCTCTCATCCAGCCAGGCGGTCGAGATCGCATTATATTCCCCGAACGATGGGGCCGCCCCGATGGAAACGGCAAGCGCGGTCAGATGTGCCCCATAGGTAGCGCAAAAGCTCGTCGCACTTTTCAGATCCTGCTCGTATTTGTTGCTCTTGAGGATGCTCAGAACTGTCGTAATGGCCATGATGGCTGCCTCCGCGTTGCATGTCGCAATGATAGCATCCGGAACGCTGTGGTCTTTGACATCAGTCAATACGATCGGGCAGCAAGCTCGGCGGATAGCGCCTGCTGCCGATCTGGATGACGGGTCGAAAGGCGAGCCGAAAACGGCCCGTAAACTACCGTAAGATACGTTGCACCGCGAAGCACTCCAACTATGCTGCAGGTGCTAACGAAGTTCCCGTGGCCGGCAGCGCCGCCCATGCGCAAAATGCGGACGAGGATCAAGACTATTACTTCCAGCATTAGGTCTTTGAACTCCCGCCGAGAGCGGTGAACCAGGAGGTTTGACATGTTTGGCATGTGGTACCCTTCCCATCTCTCGAAGTTTGATTTTGCAACCCAGTTCGGCCCGGCCGGCATGGCCTTCGATTATGTCAGAGACGCCACCCAGCGCAGCGTCCTCTTCTGGGACGTGATGCGAAAGCGCGGCAATCAATATCGTGTCCATTCCGAAGCGGCGGCACCGCATGTCCTGAGCTTCACACCCGAGGTCCTGCTGGATGGGCGCACGCTGGAGCGGCCCGTCAACTATGCGCTGGTCCGTATCGTCCCGCCCAAGGGAACGGAGATCGACGAAACACGCCGGCCTTTCGTCGTGGTCGATCCGCGTGCCGGGCATGGGCCGGGCATCGGCGGCTTCAAGGCCGACAGCGAGATCGGCGTGGCGCTTGCAGCCGGCCACCCCTGCTATTTCATCGGCTTCCTGCCGGAGCCGGTCGAAGGCCAGACGCTCGAGGATATCGCGCTTGCCGAGGCGATCTTTCTGGAAAAGGTCATTGCGCGGCATCCGGATGCCGATGCCAGGCCCTGCGTGATCGGTAACTGCCAGGCCGGCTGGGCCGTCATGATGCTGGCCGCCATGCGCCCGGAACTCTTCGGCTCGATCATCATCGCCGGCGCGCCCCTGTCCTACTGGGCGGGCGAACGCGGCAAATATCCGATGCGCTATACCGGCGGCCTGCTCGGCGGCTCCTGGCTGACGGCGCTAGCTGGCGATCTCGGCCACGGGAAGTTCGACGGCGCCTGGCTGGTGCAGAATTTCGAGAACCAGAACCCCGCCAATACGCTCTGGACCAAGCAGTACAACCTCTATTCCAAGATCGACACAGAGGCACCTCGCTATCTCGGCTTCGAGCAATGGTGGGGCAATCACGTCAACCTCAACGCCGAGGAAATCCAGTTCATCGTCGACGAGCTCTTCGTCGGCAACAATCTTGCCGCCGGCCGTATCCAGACTTCGACGGGAGAAGCGATCGATCTCAGGAACATCCGCGCGCCCATTGTCGTCTTCTGCTCCAAGGGCGATAACATCACCCCGCCCGCCCAGGCGCTCGGCTGGATCGCCGATCTCTATGACAGCGTCAGCGAAATCCGCTCGCACGGGCAGACGATCGTCTACACGGTGCACGAAAACGTCGGCCATCTTGGCATTTTCGTCTCCGCCAGCGTCGCCCGCAAGGAACATGGGGAATTCTCCAGCAATATCGACCTGATCGACGCACTGCCGCCCGGCCTCTACGAAGCGATCTTCGAAGCCAAGACCGATGCGACGATCGGCGGCGATCTCGTCGAAGGCGACTGGATCATGCGGTGCGAGGAAAGGACGCTCGACGATATCCGCGCGCTCGGCTGCAACAATGCCGCCGATGAGAGGCGCTTTGCGACGGCAGCCAAGGTCTCGGAAATCAACCTGTCGCTCTACCGCACCTTCGTCCAGCCTTGGGTCCGTGCGATGATGCCGGAACAGGCGGCCGAGAAGATGCGCGAACTCCATCCGCTAAGGCTGCAATATGAACTGCTGTCCGACCTCAATCCCCTGATGGCGCCGATTGCCGATCTCGCCGTCAGCGTGGAGGAAGAGCGCCATCCCGCGGCTGAGAACAATTCGTTCGTCGCCCTGGAGCAGATCGCCTCGCGCCAGATCGTGGCCGGGCTCGACGCGTGGCGCGACGCGATCGAAGCCATGAGCGAGGCGACGTTCCTCGCCGTCTACGGATCGCCGTTCCTGCAGGCCGCCGTCGGCATCGATCCGGCGAGCGACAAGCCGCACCGGCGCGCAAGCAAGACCGCATTGCATGCGCAGGTGCTGAAAGCCAGGATCGAGGAACTGAAGGCCGCCATGAACAAGGGCGGCCTGCACGAAGGCATGGCGCGCAGCCTGCTTTACGTCGCCATGGCGAGTGGCGCAGCCGACGAGCGCGGCTTTGCCGCCATCCGCCGCATGCGCCGCTCCGAGGACGGCATGCCGGCAATGACGCTTGCCGAATTCAAGGCGCTGATCCGCGACCAGTTCCTCATGCTCGTCATCGACGAACAGGCGGCCGTCGATGCGATCCCGCATCTTCTGCCGGCGGATGAAGAAGAGCGCCGTCGTGCGCTGTCGGCGCTGCGAGGGGTGGTGAGTGCCCGCGGCGCCCTGTCCGGCAAGGCCGAGGAACGCTGGCAGAAGATCGTCGGCCTGTTCAACGTTTCCGAAGCGCCGCTCGCAGAGCCGCTAGCGCCAGTCGCAGAGCCGGCAGCGCCGGAAAGCCCAAGCGCCAGCCCCAGGCCGATCAAGGCCATCAGGCGGGTGAAATAGCCTGCCATATTGCCTGATGCGGAGCATTTGAACGCATCTTTCAAGAGGAAAAAAACACATGCCGGATTGGGAAAACCCGGGCGAAACCGGAAGGCACGAAAAATATGAACGGCTGATCGCCAAGGCCAAGCTGGCGCCGCAGATGACCACCGTCGTCGCCCACCCCTGCGACGAGTCATCGTTGCGCGGCGCGGTCGAAGCGGCCGAAACCGGGCTGATGCGTCCGATCCTCGTCGGCCCGACCCAAAAGATACGGACCGTCGCAGCGGCGCACGACCTCAATATTTCGCCTTTCGAGCTGGTCGACGCCCCGCATAGCGATGCCTCGGCCGCCAGGGCCGTCGAGATCATCCGCGAAGGCCGAGCCGAACTCCTGATGAAAGGCAGCCTGCATACCGATGAGCTGATGCGCGCCGTGACCTCTTCGGCGACGGGACTGCGCACGGCGCGGCGCATCAGCCATGTCTTCGTCATGGACGTGCCGCACCATGCCGAGACGCTGTTCATCACCGATGCCGCGATCAACATCGCCCCCGACCTCGATGCCAAGCGAGACATCATCCAGAACGCCATCGATCTTTTCACGGCGATCGGCCTCGGCACGCCCCGGGTGGCGATCCTTTCGGCGGTCGAGACCGTCACGTCGAAGATCCCCTCGACCATCGATGCGGCCGCGCTCTGCAAGATGGCCGAGCGCGGACAGATAACAGGCGGCATCCTCGATGGGCCGCTCGCCTTCGATAATGCGATCGATCCGGAAGCGGCACGAATCAAGGGCATCCGGTCCGAGGTCGCCGGCCGGGCTCAGATCCTCGTTGTCCCCAATCTCGAGGCCGGCAACATGCTGGCGAAGAACCTGACCTTCCTGGCGCGAGCGGATGCGGCGGGGCTCGTGCTGGGCGCACGGGTGCCGATTATCCTGACATCGCGCGCCGACAGCGTGCGGGCGCGCCTCGCCTCCTGCGCCGTCGGCGTGCTCCTTGCCGAAGCGCGCCGGCATGCGGCGCCGATACAGGGCGCTTGATGCCATGGACACGCTTCTCGTCGTCAATGCCGGTTCTTCCAGCCTCAAATTCGAGGTCTTCGCCGCCTCGGGCTCGCTTGCCCGGCAGGTAAAGGGAAAGATGGAGGGCATCGGCACCGCCCCGCGCCTGACCATCAGGAACGCCAGCGGCGAAAAGCTTGCCGACGCGGACTATCCCGGCGATGCCGTCCCGGATTTGCCGACGGCCATGCGCCTGGTCGGGCAATGGCTGCGGGAACGGCACGAGGGGCGGCTGGTCGCCGTCGGCCACCGGATCGTCCACGGAGGTCCCGACTACAGGCATCCGGTGCGTATCGACGAGAACCTGCTGCGCGATCTGGAGCGCTACACGCCGCTTGCGCCGCTGCATCAGCCGAACAATCTCGCGCCGATCCGCGTGATCATGGAGCACCAGCCGCAGCTCGCCCAGGTCGCCTGTTTCGACACGGCCTTTCACCGCGGCCGTGATCCGATGACCGAGCACTACGCCATTCCTGCCCATTACTTCGCCGAGGGCGTGCGGCGCTATGGCTTTCACGGCCTGTCCTACGAATATGTTGCCGGCAGGCTCGCCGAGATCGCACCGGATATCGGCCGCGGCCGGCTCATCGTCGCCCATCTTGGAAGCGGCGCCTCGCTCTGCGCGATCCATGAGGGCAAAAGTGTCGAGAGCACCTTGGGCTTCACCGCTCTCGACGGCCTGCCCATGGGCACGCGATGCGGGCAGATCGATCCCGGCGTGCTTCTCTATCTGCTCCAGGAACGCGGCATGAGCCCGGCGCAATTGCAGGATCTGCTCTACAAGGAGTCCGGTCTCAAGGGCCTGTCAGGCATCAGCAACGATGTGCGCGATCTGCTGTCGAGCGACGAGCCCGGAGCCGGTCTCGCACTCGATCATTTCGTCCATCGCATCGGCCTCAATGCCGGCATGCTTGCTGCGGCCCTCGGCGGTGTCGATGCCTTCGTCTTCACCGCAGGCGTCGGTGAAAACTCGCCGGTCATGCGCGAGCGCATAGTCCACAAGCTTGGCTGGCTGGGTGCGACGCTTCATGCGAGGGCCAACGATACCGGCGAGTTGCTCATATCCGGCGACGACAGCAGGATCGCCCTCTACGTCGTCCCGACGGACGAGGAACTGATGATCGCACGTCATACTTTTGCACTTGTTGCCGCCTGACCGGCAGACCTTTCAACCAGCAAGAGGGGCAGATGATGATCCCGGACGTGAAGGCCAAACTTCTTGAGGGCAAGCGTGGCCTTGTGGTGGGCATCGCCAACGACCAGTCGATCGCCTGGGGCTGCGCAAAGGCATTCCGCGCGTTTGGCGCCGAACTCGCGGTAACCTACCTCAACGACAAGGCGAAGCCCCATGTCGAGCCGCTGGCGGACGCATTGGAAGCGCCGATTTTCCTGCCGCTCGATGTGTCGGTGCCGGGGCAGCTGGAGGCGGTGTTCGACAATATCACCGCATATTGGGGCGAGCTGGACTTCGTTGTCCATTCCATCGCCTTCTCGCCGAAAGATGCGCTGCACGGCCGCGTCGTCGATGTGCCGCGCGAGGGTTTCCTGAAGACGATGGACATATCCTGCTGGTCTTTCATCCGGATGGCCCATCTTGCCGAACCGCTGATGAAACGCGGCGGCACGCTTTTCACCATGACCTATTACGGCAGCCAGATGGTGGTGAAGAACTATAATGTCATGGGCCTCGCAAAGGCCGCACTCGAAAGCGCCGTGCGCTACATCGCCGCCGAACTCGGGCCGAAGGGCATCCGGGTCCACGCCATCTCCCCCGGCCCGCTGGCGACACGCGCGGCATCAGGCATTCCCGAATTCGACGAGCTCCTGAACAAGGCCGAGGAAACGGCCCCCACGCGCAGCCTCGTCTCGATCGACGATGTCGGCATGGCGACCGCCTTCCTGGCGCATGACGCGGCACGTCTGATCACCGGCGATACGATCTATATCGACGGCGGTTATCACATCATCGATTAGGTCACCCCGACGGGCGAAGACCTTGCCGGGAGTAATCTAGCAGCTCGGGCGCACCTGTGCGGACGAATCCGATCCAGGAAGTCCCGCCGACGCACCGGTGCCGGTCATGCCGTTGCAATCCGGCGTTCCCCCGCCCATCCCATTGCCGGTGCCGGACGGCCCGCGCACGGCCGGATTCGTCGTATTGGGATTGGGCACGATGCTGTTGGTGTTGGTGTTGTCGATGCTGTTTGCGTTCGGCAACAATGTATTTCCGGCGCCGGCGCCTGTGCCTGTCCCGACGCCGCCGGAGGAGCCGGAACCGATCAAACCGCCTCCGGAGGCGCCACCCACGCCACCTGTACTGCTGCCTGCCCCGCCGGTGCCACCGCCAACGCCTGACGACTGCGCCATCGCAGAGGCGGCGAGGCCGATGGAAAGGATGGATACCGTGATGAGCTTCTGAAGCATGAAAACCTCCGTGGTGCTTCATTGGTCATAAGGCACAACTTGGGGCTCAGCCCGAGGTTCCGCTCATCACGAATAAGTTTCGACCTTTCGCGGGTCCCGATGCCGGGAGGACATTGGAACTCTGAAAGCTCAGCTCACCAAAGGAAGGACAATATCGAGGTTCTGCATCGCGCCGACATGGTTCCAGGGCGGCGAATTGTAGAATTCATATCCCCCGTTGCCATCAGGCAGGAACATTTCGCCGGATGCTGCGATCCAGTCGACGCTGACGAATTCGTAGGTCCGAAGGATCTCGGCGTAAGAACCTGAATGGTTCATGGAAACATAGCGGCCCGCCCGAAACTGCAGCGGCGACAGGGCGGTATTGTCAGTGGGAAAACCCTGATCCACGACAGCACAGTCGTAGCGGACAAGTTCCCCCGGCGTGATCAGCGGCGTGTCGAGAATGATGCCCACCGGCCGCGCTTCTTCAAGTGGAAAGCCGATCCGCTCCAGATAGTCGGCAAATTTCCGCCAGTTTTCCTCGAACGAGGCGTAGGATCCATAGAACCGCATGGCCAGAAGCCTCATGTCCGGGCGCTGGCCGATTTTCACGCGCGCCAGGTCCGTCTTCTCCGGCCTCGGCCGGGCCGGCAGCACCTTCTGGGCCGCGACACGGTAATCCGAAGGCGCCAATCCGAATTGCCTTTGGAACGCGCGGATGAAAGCCTCATGGCTGGCATAGCCGGCATTGAACGCGATATGCGTGATCGGCTGGCCGCTCATCTGCAGGTTCATCGCCGCACGGTCGAGCCGTGTGCGGCGCATGTAGGCGCTCGGCGATTCCCCCATGACCTCCTGGAACTGCCGCTGGAAATGAAAGGGGCTGAGCCCGAGATGAGCCGAAATGTCCTGCAAGGTCGTCGCCGCGGCAGGAGTACGCTCGATCATGCGCACGGCGCGCGCAATCCGCGGGTGGTCGAGCATTCGCGGAGGCGGAGCCTTCCGGAACGAGGACGCATTGTAACCCGCCGGGGGCGGATCGTAAGCCAGCTCCCGATCGGCATTTTCGAAATCATCGTTCATTGAAAACAGCAAAGACTACAGTTGGATAAGGGACTTCAACTTAGCCTCACCGCAAGTTTTATCAAGTCAGCAGACGCGCCTTCCGTGTAGAGAAGCTCATTCCTGTGCGATATTTTGAAACCGCTGCGAGTTTTTTCATGACATTCTCCCTGTCCGGCCGTCCGGCCCCAACCTTTCGACGGCTGTCCGAGACGCCGGAAAGCAGCGGGAGCAACCCGCATGATCGGACGTCTCCGGGCAGGACATTCATGCGGCAGCTCGTGTTCGGCCCGCTTTCCCTGATTCTTCTTGCGATGATGGTGCTGCTTGGCGCGGCAACCTCTTCCGCCCAATCCGCCCCCGTCGTTACCTCCGTTTCGGTCCCTGCGAATGGATATTATAAGAACGGGGACAGTCTGACCTTTGCCATCCAATTCAGCGAGATCGTAATCGTCAGCGGCACGCCATATGTTTCAGTGATCGTCGGCAGCCAATCGCGGCAGGCAAGCTACCTCTCAGGAAGCGGGACGAGTTCGCTTCTGTTCCGATACGCGCTCCAATCCGGAGACATGGATATGGACGGCGTGACGCTCGGCGCCGCGATAAGCCTGAACGGCGGCACCATTGAGAACGCCGGAGGTCAAGCCGCCGACACCACCCTCAACAATGTCGGTTCGACGACCGGTGTCCTGGTCGACACGCTGAGCCCAAGCGTCGTGACCGCCGTCACCGGTAATCCGCCGTCGAATGCCACGCAGGTGACGTTCCAAATCGTGTTTTCCGAGGCCGTGACGGGCTTCACAGCGGCAGACATAACCGTGGCCACGACAGGAACGGCCAGCGCCACGCTCGCCAACCTCCAAACCGCCGACAACATCACGTATACGATTCTTGCCCAGAACATTTCCGGCTCGGGCACCCTTCGTCTCGACATATCGGCAGGTTCCGTCCAGGATTCCGGAGGCAACGGCAACCTGGCAGGGACCGGAGCGCCATGGACCGTCGGCGCCTCGTCCAATGCCGATCTGTCGCAGTTGCAGCCCAATCAAGGCAGCCTCAGCCCGGCTTTCAATGCGAATACGCTGACCTATTCGATCTCGGTGGCCAACAATGTCACCGCGATCGCGCTCACACCTGTTGTCTCCGAGCCGAACGCGACGGTCACGGTCAATGGTTCTCCGGTCACCTCCGGAAGCGCCAGCAGTTCCGTCAGCCTTGCTGTGGGCGCCACGACGATCGCTGTCGTCGTCACCGCGCAGGATGGAACGGTGAAGACCTACAATGTCACCGTGACGCGTGCCGCCTCCGCGATAGCCGATCTCGCTTCGCTGGTTCCCAGCAGCGGAACGCTCGACCCCGGCTTCAACCCGAGCATCCCGACTTATGACCTCAGACTGGCCAATGCGGTTGCCAGCATTACGTTTACGCCGACGGCTGCAGACCCCGCGGCGACCATCATCGTGAACGGCAGCCTCGTACCATCAGGAACAGCAGGCAGCGCGATTGCGCTGTCGGTTGGATCGAACCAGGTATCCATCGTCGTCGCGGCGCAGAATGGCACGCTCCGGAGCTACCTCATCGACGTTATCAGGTCCGCTCCGGGGCCGACAGCCACGTCCCGCACCATCAATGTGATGGCGGGAACGACTGTCGCAGTCGATCTTACGGCGGGCGCGACTGGGGGACCCTTCACCACAGCCGCGTTCACCTTCCTGTCGAACCCGGAAGCGGGAAGCGTCCATCTCGACGCACCGCAGAAGCGGCTCACCTTCTCGGCGAGCCCTTCATTCGCAGGGTCGGCAGAGGTTGGCTATACACTCTCGAATGCCTCCGGCACGTCGGTTCAGGCAACGATCACATTTGCCGTTGCTGCCCGTCCCGATCCGACTGACGATCCCGATGTGGTCGGCCTTCTCAACGCGCAGGTGGATGCCGCCAGGCATTTTGCCCAATATCAGACGCGCAACTTCAACAGCCGCCTGGAGCAGCTGCACGATGAGGGCGAGCGCCAGCGCCGATCGCTCGATATTCGCCTCGGGCTTCGCCGCTCCGACAATGGCAATGGTGGGGTCGTCAATGCCGAGCGCCAGTACGGCTGGGCAGGCGGCAGCGCCCCCGACCTCACCGGCCCCTCGGCATCCGGCCGGCGAGGCAACGGCTCCACTCCGGAGATCCAGGGGCCGGATCTCGGTCCGTTTGCGGTCTGGTCCGGAGGCTTCGTCGATTTCGCAGATACGGGCAACAGCGACCTGGACATCGGATCGACCACGGTCGGCGTGAGCGCAGGCGTGGATTACCGCTTCTCCGATCGCTTCGTCGGCGGCTTCGGCCTCGGATATGGCCACGACAAAAGCGATGTCGGGGATGATGGCACGGAAAGCCGTGGCGCGGCGTATAGTGCTGCGATCTACGGCTCCTTCAAGGCTGCCGAAAACCTGTTCCTCGACGGCCTGGTCGGCGCAAGCCGGCTCGATTTCGATTCAAGCCGTTATGTCGCCTCATCAGGGGATCTCGCCTCGGGAAACAGGGACGGGCGGCAGGTGTTCGGCTCCCTCACCGCGGCTTACGAATTCCGGGACAAGACATGGCTCGTCTCCCCATACGGCCGGTTCGAGCTGTCCAGGTCATGGCTCGACGGATTCACCGAGAACGGCGGGGGCATCTACGGTCTGACCTATGGCGATCAGACGGTCGATACGGCAGCGGGCGTTATCGGCCTTCGCCTCAGCTATACCCTGCTGATGGATTGGGGAGCGCTGACACCTGGCGTGCGGGCGGAGTATACCCATGATTTCGCCAGCTCCAGCCGGCTGCGGCTCGGATATGCCGACATCGGCACCCTTCCGTACGAACTCGAAGCGGAGGAATTGGGGGATGACTATTCCACACTCGGGCTCTCGCTCGATGCTGCGCTGCTGAACAACTGGGCGGTCGGCGTGGAATACCGGGCGGCTGTCGGCAGCGGAAGACAGGACCATGCCATCGGCATCAGGGTCAGGAGTGAATTCTAGAGGAATTCCAGCAAAAGTGGGAACCGGTTTTGCGTCCGGAATTGCGTTAAAACAAGAGATAGAGCATTTCAGGCGATTCCGTTTTCGCCGGAAATGCTCTAGCAGATTGCCTGATGACCGCGGTCACGTCGCGAAATCCGTCGGCTCAATGGCAGAGCGCCGGTGTGCGCATCCACCCTTCAATATTCCGGGCGCGACGATGTTCGACCGAGAGAATGTCGATCAGGTCGATGAGTTTGAAATGGTGCTCGACGCCGCCGACATCGATATGAATCTCGCCGCCGCTGATGTCTAAGGCGACGGCAACGAAGTTTCTCTCTTCGCCCTCATCCAATACCGATACAATAAACAGAGGCCCCTCCCTCTTTTCGTTCATCCCTATTGATAGAGCAAATCGGTGAATGCTTTATTATTAGCATTTGATAATAATTGCATTCAATACATTGCCGTGGATCAATGTGTGGACGGCGGAAATGCGCCATCCGCGGTCAGCGCCGATCGAGCGTCGGATCGCTGTTCAAATGGACGGCCATGTCCTACAAATGCCGTGACCATTGTCAGGGAACGCGCAATGACGCGCCGGCCCGGCCCAGACGCTCTTCAGCTTTTCTCCTGTGACGCCGCCGCCTCGCTGGAACGCGTGCTGCCCTTCGGCCGCGTGTCCAGAAGGCGTGAAAGCACGGTCCGCTTCCTCTTGCGCGGGATGAGATCGATGTCGCTCACAAGCTTTGCTCCGCCCTCGCGCCGTTCCAGGGTGATCTTGCGGCTGTGGAAGGCTTCGAGCTCGGCGCGGTGCGCGACACTGACGATGGTGACCTTGGGCAGTTCTTCAATCACCATCTCCATCATCCTGTCCTGGCTCTTCTCGTCGAGCGCCGAGGTTGCCTCGTCGAGCACGATGATATCGGGATTGTGCAGCAGCAGGCGCGCGAAGGCGAGCCGCTGCTTTTCGCCGCCCGACAGGATCTGGTCCCATGGCGCCTCTTCCTCGAGCTTCTCGTTAAGGTATTCGAGCCCGACCTTCTGAAGGGCCTCCTTGATCTCATCCAGCGGCCAGCCGTCGGCGGCATTGGGATAGGCGACGGCGCGGCGCAGCGTGCCCGAGGGGATATAGGGCCGTTGCGGCAGCATGAACAACCGCTTGTCGGCATGGAAATCGACGCTGCCGTGACCCCACGGCCAGAGGCCTGAAATGGCGCGCACCAGCGTGCTCTTGCCCGAACCGGATTCCCCGGCCACCAGCACCCGCTCGCCCGCTTTGATCTCGACCCGGGTGTCCTTGACCACGGCGGTGCCGTCATCGAGCGACACGGCGAGATCGTTGAGGCTCAACACCGCCTCGCCCTTCGTCTCGCCATGCTGGATGCGTCCGAGCGCGTCGCTCTGTTCGGCGCGCTCCAGCCCGTCGAGCGACATCATCAGCGAGGCGACGCGACGCGCGCAGGCGTTCCAGTCGGCAAGCCGCGGGTAGTTATCAACAAGCCATCCGAAGGCGGTCTGGACGATGGCAAAGGCTGACGCAGCCTGCATCACCTCACCAAGCGTCATGCTGCCTTCGAGAAATTTCGGCGCGCAGAGCAGCACCGGCACGACGGGCGCAAGCAGCATCGACCCATGCGACACGAAGGTCGTGCGCATATACTGGTGGGCCAGCTGCGCCCATTGCCTCAGCACATTGATAAACGTCTTCTCGAGGTCGCTGCGCTCCTCCTCTTCGCCGCCGAGAAGCGCGATGCTCTCGCCGTTTTCGCGCACATGCGTCAGCGTATAGCGAAACTCGGCCTCCACCTGATTCTTGACCTCGGAGACCCGGACGAAATGCCGGCCGATGACGGCGATCGTCGTGGAAGTGATCGCAGCGTAAAGCACTGCCGTAACGACGAGAAAGCCGGGAATGGTGATCGACATGCCGCCGACCGGCAATGTCAGGGCACCACCGATCGTCCAGAGAACCACGATGAAGGTCGAGGCCGAGAGAAAGGCCGAAATGACGCCGGCGGTGAAATCGACGGGTGATTCCGTCGCGATCCGCAGATCCTCGGAAATACGCGCCTCGGGGTTCTTGTGATCGCCGCCGATGAGGTTCAACTGATAGTAACGGCCGTTGGCAAGCCAGCGGGCAATCAGTGCGGTCGCCAGCCACCGGCGCCAGTGCCGCTGGATCATCATGCGGACATAGACCTGCGACGTCACGAGAACGACGCTGCCGGCCACGAGCGGCAGGAAGACGGCGCTCAGATAATAGACGGTGCCGGCATCGTGCCGCTCGATGGCGTCGAATATGCCGCGGTTCCACCTGTTGATCCCATACTGGAAGCCGACATTCATGCAGATCATGATCAGCAGCCCGATGGAGCACGGCCAGGCGAAGCCGTCGCCGCTGCGGCCCCAGTAACCGCGCGCGCTGATCCAGAAACGCGTCAGCAAATACCTCTTGCGCGCCTGCTCCGCCTCCTCGGGCGTCAGGTCCGGATCGGGTTCGATGACGTCAGGCGGCGGCGTGACCTCCACAGTCGATGCCCTCCCCCGGCGCGTCTCCTCGGCACCATCGGCTTTGGCGCCGTCGACCGATTTCGAATGGGTTTTAGCGTCGGTCATGCCAGCGGAAACGGATTACAAATCGAAAGGTTTCATGAAGGGGAAAAGCTTGGTCCTTGGCGGAAAAAGGAGGGTGGAACGGCGGCCTCGACCGGACCAATCTGGCGGGGAAAAAACCGGAACCGTACAACCGCACGACACCTCGGGCGCGCGAAAATCCGCTATTCGGCAGCCAATGCCACCGTGACCGCAGCCGGCCCGAAGCAGTTATCGAGTTGCGCTTATGTGGCACTCGCCATCTGTTGGCTCCCGCTGTCAAACCCGTAGGCTCGCTGAACAAGAGCGACGCGAATTTCGTATTTCGAGTACCAGTCTTTGCGGCCTCTTCGTTGTGCTTCAACATGATCGACGACGGCCTTCCATGCGCGGATACTGTCTTCGTCTTTCCAGAACGATACCAGTATTCCGAAGCCATCTGCGCCGCGAGCGCTTTCGAAGCCGAGATACCCGGGTTGCTGGCTGGCAAGTTCGGTCATTGCGTAACCAATCTCGCCATAGCCATCGTCTACGTTTGTTCGCTGCGAGGTGAAGCTAACCATATAGTATGGTGGTTCTGGCAGGGCGGCTATCTGCATGTGATTTCCTCAGTTTTCGAAGCAGAAGTTACTTGCGCAATTCATCTTCCATCCATTTCGGCGGGACCGCTAGCTGTCGGTCACAAAGGGGATGACGGCTCGATGGAGTTGGAGATCGCCTGGATCAACCTCCTACCACTTGTTGACTCACTGGCGGTTGAACAATAACTTGCTAATCTGGTCGTTAGGCTCGTCCTCACATGATGGATCAGTCTCTTCATCGTCGCCTTGCCGCCATCGTCGTCGCCGATGTGGTGGGATACTCACGCCTGATGGAGGCAGATGAAGTCGCAACGCTGGCGAACCTCAGGGAACTCCGTTCTGGCATTATCGAGCCGGCCGTGATGCGTCACAATGGTCGCATCTTCAAGGTCGTGGGCGACGGCTTCCTGATCGAATTCGCTAGCGCGGTGGACGCGGTCGAAGCAGCGTTGGAAATGCAGCGGGCCAACACTGCTGTCGAGGCTTCCGCAGATCGACGCCTGCTTTTGCGTGTCGGAGTCAATCTGGGAGATGTCATTGACGACGGTTCAGATGTCCTCGGCGACGGGGTCAATGTCGCGGCGCGCCTCGAGACGCAGGCCGCGCCGGGAGGTATCTGCATTTCAGCCGGCGTTCACGGCGAGATCGTCGGCAAGATCGGCGACCGGTTCTTCGATGCAGGCGAACGCTACCTGAAGAACCTGACGCGCCCGGTCCACGTATGGCATTGGCCGGATGCGCTGCAGAGCATATTGCCGTTGCCCGAAATTCCTTCGATCGCCGTATTGCCATTCACGAACATGAGCGGCGATGAAGCGGACGAGCCTTTCGTCGACGGCTTGACTGAAGACCTGATCACCGACCTTTCCCGGACGGCTGGCCTGTTCGTCATCGCGCGCAATTCCGTCTACGGCTACAAGGGCAAGCCGGTCGACGTACGGCTGGTCGCCCAGGAACTCGGCGTCCGCTACGTCCTGGAGGGGAGCGCCAGACGCGCAATGGGCCGTGTCCGCATCAATGCCCAATTGGTCGACGCGCTTGGCGGCCGGCACTTGTGGGCCGAGAGGTTCGACAGGACGCTGGAAGATGTCTTCGAATTGCAGGATGAAGTTAACGCCAAGATTGTTGAAGCCCTCGTCGGCCGGCTGACCATCCCGACGCCGCGCAATCGGCCGAAGAACTTTGAGGCCTACGACCTGTGTGTGCGCGCCCGCCTCCTGACGGAAGAGTCGCCGCAAACTGAGCGTGAGGCTTATATGCTGCTCCAACGCGCGGTCAAGCTCGAGCCATCCTATGCCGAGGCGCTCGGTCTGCTCGCCTATAACCGTTGGCTGGCCTGGACCCATTTCGGCGAGCCCGAAGATCCCAACCGGAAGATGGCGGCGACATCCGCGCAGAAGGCGGTCGAGCTCGATCCCAACGATGCCGGCTGCCGTTACGTTCTGGGGACCATTCTGGCTTATGAGCGGCGATGGGAGGAATCGGAGGCCGCCTTCGCCAAGGCCCTGGAGCTGGACCCCAACCACGCCGACACCTGGGCCGCCATGTCGGACATTTCCGTACTGGACGGCAGGATTGCCGACGGACTGGCGCAGATCGATAAAGCCCTGCGGCTCAATCCCCGTCCCGCCTGCTGGTATCTTTGTCATCTTGGGCAGGCGCAATACGCCGCGCGTGACTATGAGGCGGCAGCCGCGACACTGCGCAGGGAAGAGACGTATCGTACGAACTCACGCAAATTCCTGGCGGCTACGCTTGCGCAGTTGGGCCAGCATGACGAGGCGCGGCGAGAAGCAGAATTGTTCCTGATCGCCCACCCTCATTTCACGATAGGCCATTGGCTCAGCTCCCAGCCGCTGCGCGATGCATCTGTACGAGATCACTTTGTCGACGGCTTCCGAAAGGCCGGCCTGCCGGAGACGTGACAGCGAGTGGGGGCAATCCCGACGCGTTCGAGGACTTGACCAACGGATATGCGCTGGCCGAGAACGGCGGTCCGGATCGCAGTGCCGAGCTTCTTCAGACGCGAAGGCGCGGATGATTGCGCGCAATTTTCTGATATTGTACATTCGCGCAACTGCATTGAGAGCTTCCATCCGGGGTTTATCATGCGAGGGGAACAACGATCCGATGGGGCATCTGCGCCCCCCAGGCGTGACGATGACGACCAGATCGTTCCCATCGCCGGCTCCGCTTTCTCGTCTATCAAGCTGATCAAGAAAAACAGCACGCTCAAACCGTGCAATCGCCTGCTCTACGGCATGTGCTCCACGCATCCCGAAATCATCACCCCAGGCGGGGAAGCGTCTTCATCCTGATCCTTGGAGCCGCGCCGCCATTCCGGAAAGGACCTGCCAAATGACCCAGGATTTCAGACTTTCCCGTCGCGGGTTTTGTCTCTGCTGCATGGCTGCCTCGACATTCGCTGTATCGGGAGGCTGGCTCACCCCGAGACAGGTATTCGCGAAGGCTCAGGGTATCGTCGATCTGATCCGCGACGCTGCCGCCAAAGACCCGATCAAGGTCCATAAGGCAAGAGCCGGCGTATCGATCCTCGAAGGATCGGGGGGAAACATTGCCGTCCTGACGGGGGCAGACGGAAAGGTTCTCATCGATGGCGGCATCACCGCGTCCCGGCCGCGGATACTCGAGGCCCTGGCCCGGCTTGGCAAACAGCCGATCAGTCATCTCATCAACACCCACTGGCATTTCGATCATACGGATGGAAACGCATGGCTGAACGCCGAGGGCGCGGCCATTCTGGCGCATGAAAACACTTGCAAACACCTGATGTCAGTCGTGAGGGTCGAAGACTGGGATTACGAGTTCCCGCGACCGCCGCTCGCCGCCGTGCCGTCGGAAACCGTCACCGCCGAGATGTCCCTCAAGCTCGACAAATCCACCCTGATGCTGAAGCATCATCCGAATGCTCACACCGATGGCGACATCTCTGTCACCTTCGGCGAAGCAAACATCGTCCACGCCGGAGACCTCTATTGGTACGGCATCTATCCGTTCATCGACTATTCGACCGGCGGCGGGATCGACGGACTGATCAAGGCGGTCGAGGACATCCTGGCCAATGTCGCCAACGACACGATCGTCATTCCCGGTCACGGCCATCCCGTCAGCAACAAAAAGGAACTCACCGAGTACAGGACGATGCTGGTCGATATCCGTGGGAACGTCGCGAAACTGAAAGCCGCCGGAAAGCCGATCGACGAGGTCATTGCCGCAAAGCCGACAGCCGAGTTCGATGCGAAATGGGGGCAGTTCCTCGTCACCCCTGAATTGTTCACTCGCCTCGTCTATCATGGCGTCTGAGAAGATCGCGCAACGGGAAAGCTGTCCTCATTCTGGCCGGGCTCGACCGCTCGACGACGGTCGCAACAACGACGTTCCAACGAGGTGAATAGAGTCATCGCCGTCTGCGATCTGTGGGCGTCGGCGTCAAAAACTCCGATTCGACCGGAATTCGATGCTGATATTCAATCTTCGCGCCCCTCGCCATTTGGGCTGGGCGGCCTAATTTCGTTGAGGAAGATTGTGCCCGCTATCGCGATTTCAGGCTCGGTCTCGCCTGATCTCACCCATGACAACGATAGACGACGCGACTTCGACTTGCCCAAGCCTCAAATCCATTCGCGGCTCATTGCGGCTTGCGCAATCCAGACTTGAGACATCCGCCCGGCAGGGCGTCAACAGGGAGGTTCGTCATGAAAATCGTTCTTATCGGCGGCACTGGGCTCATCGGCTCCAAGACCGCAGCGCGTCTGCGCAGCAAAGGCCACGAGGTGCTGGCCGTCTCGCCGAGCACCGGCGTCAACACCATATCAGGGGAAGGCCTGGCGGACGCGCTTGCTGGCGCCGATGTCGTCGTCGATCTGGCAAACTCACCGTCGTGGGAAGACAAGGCGGTCCTCGACTTCTTCGAAACCTCGAGCCGCAATCTGCTCGCAGCCGAAGCCAAGGCCGGCGTAAAGCACCATGTTGCGCTCTCGATCGTCGGGACGGAGCGACTGCCCGAGAACGGCTACTTCAGGGCCAAGCTCGCCCAGGAGAAACTCATCAAGGCATCGCCTATTCCGTACACGATCGTCCATTCCACCCAGTTCTTCGAATTCCTGAAGGGTATCGCCGACGAAGCCACCGTCGGCACCGTCGCGCGTCTTTCTCCTGCGGCCTTCCAGCCGATCGCATCAGACGACGTTGCCGATGCAGTGGCGGATGCAGCGCTTGCAAAGCCGCAGAACGGCACGATCGAGATTGCCGGTCCCGAGCGCGGTCGCATGCACGAGATCGTCGCCCGCTATCTGAAAGCGGCCAATGATCCGAGGACGGTCGAGCCAGACGTTCATGCGCGCTATTTCGGCTCCGAACTGGACGATCGCTCGCTCGTGCCCGGCGAGGGCGCGAGGCTCGGCAGGATCGGCTTCGAGGATTGGTTTCGACAGTCCCAACGGCCGACGTAAATCCCGGCAGCCGAAATAGATCCAAGCATCAACCCACATCCGCATTCAACAAGCAGAGGGATTACGACAATGAATTCAGCTTTGTTATCACTATGCCTGTCGGCTTCGATTTGCCTCCTCGGCGCTTTGCCGTCCGCCGCCGCCGAAGCGGCAGCCGTCACCCCGATCATGAAAAAGGACCTTCCGGATTATCCCGGCAAGGAGGGGCTGATGATATCGGTCGAGTATGAGCCGGGAGGGTCCACGCCCATTCACAAGCATGAGGCAGATGCATTCGTCTACGTTATCGAGGGCTCGATCGTGATGCAGCTCAAGGGCAAAAAAGAAGTCACCGTGTCGCCGGGAGAGACATTTTACGAAAGCCCTGCTGACATTCACCTGGTCAGCCGCAATGCGAGCAAGACCAAACCGGCGAAATTCATCGTCGTGCTGCTGAAGAAGAAGGACGCACCGGTTCTCATGCCGGTGGAATGAGATCAGGTACGGCGGCGGCGCCCCTTGGCGCTCCCCCGGTTTGTTGACCAAGCCGGCGTCAACAGTCGAGATATCCCTAGATATCGGCAAGGCGCGGCGGGAGCTGTCATACGTGCCAGTGGTTTCCCGGGAACAGGGCCTGGAGGAGCTTCGGTCCCGGCAAACAGGTCAGTGATCAACGCGGTCCATACAGTTTGATCGCGTCACCCGTGGCCCCCTCATCCGACCCTTCGGGCCACCTTCTCCCCGCTGGGGAGAAGGGGACGTGCCGCAACGCCTGTTTCCCCCCTCTCCCCAGCGGGGAGAAGGTGCCCGAAGGGCGGATGAGGGGGCCACGGGCGATGCCATCAACAGTTTGAATCGGCCCTCACCCTCGATAGCCCCAACCATCAAAGCGCTTTTTCTTCGCCTTGCCGATCAGGCCAACAGCCCGTGCAGGACGAGATCGATATGCGCCTTCAGATAGGCATCCCTGTCCAGAACTCGCCGCTCGTCGAAGAGCAGCTTGAAGAACAGGAAGGTGATGGCAGGCGCCACGACGGC
>Ga0209758_1001009_pt1 | contig 37340 bp, 31 predicted proteins | sample AraplaMF_Col_mMF_FD_184258 | JGI IMG/M metagenome (GOLD analysis project Ga0209758, IMG submission 184258) | Arabidopsis root microbial communities from the University of North Carolina, USA - plate scrape MF_Col_mMF (SPAdes) (version 2) | ecosystem: Host-associated > Plants > Roots > Endosphere... | reverse complement strand
CGCCCCCGCCCTGTCTCCGGCGCGCCTGACGCATCTGCAGCGTCTGGAGGCGGAGAGCATCCACATTCTGCGGGAGGTTGCGGCGGAGTGCGAGCGGCCGGTGATGCTGTACTCGATCGGCAAGGACAGCGCGGTGATGCTGCACCTGGCGGCCAAGGCGTTCTATCCGTCCAAGCCGCCGTTCCCGCTGCTGCACGTGGACACCACCTGGAAGTTCCGGGCGATGTACGAACTGCGCGACACCATCGCCCAGCAGCTGGGCTTCGAGCTGCTGGTCCACAAGAACCCGGACGCCGAGGCGCGGGGGATCAACCCGTTCGACCACGGCAGCGCCCTGCACACCGACCTTTGGAAGACCGAGGGGCTCAAGCAGGCCCTGGCCAAGCACGGCTTCGACGCGGCGTTCGGCGGGGCCCGCCGCGACGAGGAGAAGAGCCGGGCCAAGGAGCGGGTGTTCAGCTTCCGCACCACCGAGCAGCGCTGGGACCCCAAGGACCAGCGGCCCGAGCTGTGGAAGCTCTACAACACCCGCAAGCATCCGGGCGAGAGCCTGCGGGTGTTCCCGATCTCCAACTGGACCGAGCTGGACGTGTGGCAATACATCCACCTGGAGAACATCCCGATCGTGCCGCTGTACTTCGCCGCCGAGCGGCCGGTGGTCGAGCGCGACGGCGCGCTGATCATGGTCGACGACGAGCGCTTCCGCCTGCGGCCCGGCGAGGTCCCGCAGATGAAGAGCGTGCGGTTCCGCACCCTGGGCTGCTACCCGCTGACCGGGGCGGTGGAGAGCCATGCGGCCACCCTGCCCCAGGTCATCCAGGAGATGCTGCTGACCACCACCAGCGAGCGCCAGGGCCGGGTCATTGACCATGACCAGTCCGCCTCGATGGAGAAGAAGAAGCAGGAAGGCTATTTCTAGATGACCGCCGCCGCCCCCGTCACGGCCGACAAGGCCACGGTCTACAAGCCCTCCGACCTGATCGCCGACGACATCGACGCCTATCTGGTCGCCCACCAGCACAAGTCGCTGCTGCGCTTCATCACCTGCGGGTCGGTGGACGACGGCAAGTCGACCCTGATCGGCCGGCTGCTCTACGACAGCAAGATGATCTTCGAGGACCAGATGGCGGCCCTGGAGGCCGACAGCCGGCGGGTGGGCACCCAGGGCGGGGCGATCGACTTCGCCCTGCTGGTCGACGGCCTGGCCGCCGAGCGCGAGCAGGGCATCACCATCGACGTGGCCTACCGGTTCTTCGCCACCGACAAGCGCAAGTTCATCGTCGCCGACACCCCCGGCCACGAGCAGTACACCCGCAACATGGTCACCGGCGCCTCGACCGCCGACGCCGCGGTGATCCTGATCGACGCCCGCAAGGGGGTGCTGACCCAGACCCGCCGCCACTCCTACCTGGTCAAGCTGCTGGGCATCCGCCACGTGGTGCTGGCGGTCAACAAGATGGACCTGGTCGGCTGGGACCCGGCCAGGTTCGACGCCATCGTCGCCGACTATCGCGCCTTCGCGGGCCAGATCGGCCTGGAGGCCTTCACCCCGATCCCGATCTCGGGCCTGACCGGGGCCAACATGGCCAGCCGCGGCGCGGACTCGCCCTGGTACCAGGGGCCGATCCTGATGGACTGGCTGGAGGGGGTGCAGGTCGAGGACGACCTGCGCGGCCAGGCCTTCCGCATGCCCGTGCAATGGGTCAACCGGCCCAATCTCGACTTCCGCGGCTTCTCGGGCCAGATCGCCGCCGGCACGGTCAAGCCCGGCGACCGGGTCAAGTCCCTGCCCTCGGGCCGCCAAAGCACCGTGGCCCGCATCGTCGCCAAGCCCGACGACCTTCCCGAGGCCTATGCCGGCCAGTCGGTGACCATCACCCTGGCCGACGAGATCGACGTCAGCCGCGGCGACGTCCTGGTGGCCGCCGACGACCCGGTCGCGGTGGCCGGCCAGTTCGAGGCCACCGTGGTGTGGATGGACGACGAGCCCCTGCCGCCGGGCCGCGCCTACCTGCTGAAGATCGGGACCCGCACGGTCGGGGCCAGCGTCACGGAGATCAAGCACCGGGTCAACGTCAACACCCTGGAGCACCTGGCCGCCAAGAAGCTGGAGCTCAACGAGATCGGCCTGGTCAACCTGTCGCTGGACCAGGCCATCCCGTTCGAGCCCTATGCCAGCAACCGCGACCTGGGCGGCTTCATCCTGATCGACCGGATCAGCAACCGCACCGTCGGGGCGGGCCTGATCAACTTCGCCCTGCGCCGGGCCGACAACATCCACTGGCAGCACACCGATGTCGGCAAGGCCTCGCGGGCGGCCCTGAAGGGCCAGCGCGGCCGGGTGGTGTGGCTGACGGGCCTGTCGGGGGCGGGCAAGTCGACCATCGCCAACCTGGTCGAAAAGCGCCTGCACGCCCTGGGCCGCCACACCTACCTGCTGGACGGCGACAATGTCCGCCACGGCCTCAACCGCAACCTGGGCTTCACCGAGGAGGACCGGGTCGAGAACATCCGCCGCGTGGCCGAGGTGGCCAAGCTGATGGTCGACGCCGGCCTGATCGTCCTGACCGCCTTCATCTCCCCCTTCCGCGCCGAGCGTCGCCTGGCCCGCGAGATCCTGGCCGACGGCGAGTTCGTCGAGGTCTTCGTCGACACCCCCCTGGCCCTGGCCGAGCAGCGCGACGTCAAGGGCCTCTACAAAAAGGCCCGCGCCGGGCAGCTGAAGAACTTCACCGGCATCGACAGCCCCTACGAGGCCCCAGAACACCCCGAACTGCGCATCGACACCACCGCCACCGACCCCGTCCAGGCCGCCGAACGCATCGTCGCCTGGCTGGAAGGCGAGATCGATTACGAGGTGTGACGATGAAGCCCCAGGACCCGCCCACGCGATCGGTGCTGAACGGACCCCACCAGTTGGCCATCGAGGCCGACGCGGTGGAGCTGTTCGCCCAGCCGGCGGTCCAGGCGGCGGTTCGCGCCAAGCGCGCGGCCTTCGAAGCCCACCCGCTGGCCGAGACGGCGGCGGGCCGGGCGACCCTGGCGCTGAACCTGGAGGAAATGGCCTTCAGCGCGGTCGTGTCTGTGGTCGCCATGGATATCGGCCGCACCTCGCCCTTCTGGACGTTGAACCTGCCGCATGATCGGGACGGGCTGGGTGTCCCGGGGACGCGGCATGGGGTGGACAATCCCGACAACGTCTACCGGGTCATCGCCGTGGACGACGTCAGCGACTTCCGCGTCGATGGCCAGGTCAACGACCGTCCCGGCGCCGATGTCAGCTTCACCCTGTTCAACGCCTATCCGGGCGCGGGCGTCGACAGCCAGTCGCAAGGCGTGCTGATCCTCGACCAGCTGGACAAGGACGCGGACGGGCGGTTCAGCTTCACCGTCGGACCGGACGCGGCCGGCGATCGCGCTAACCACCTCCAGACCCGGCCCGGCGCCGCCCGCCTGATCTTCGTGCGGGACTCGCTGCAGGACTGGGCGGTGGAGACGCCGGTCTCCCTGGCCGTCACGCGCACGGCCGGACCCGAGGTGACGGCGCCGACGGAGGACCAGCTGGTCGCCAAGGCGGTCGCGGCGATCGGCGCGTCCATCGACTACTGGCTGCGCCTGATGCCCCAATGGTTCGGGACGCCGTTCAACGCCATCGCCAAGGGCCGCGCCAAGAACTTCTCCTATACGCAGCAGGCCACCAGCGAGGCCCGGTTCCGCCTGGCCGCCGACGAGGCCCTGGTCGTGACGATCGATCCGTGCGGGGCCAGGTACCTGGGCGTCCAGCTGGCCGATCCCTGGGGCGCATCGATGGACTACGGCGCCCATACCAGCAGCCTGAACCAGCACCAGGCCCATCGCTCGGCTGACGGGACGATCACCTATGTCGTTTCACTGTCCGACCCCGGGGTCCACAACTGGCTGGATCCGGCGGGGCTGGAGCAGGGGACCATGCTGCATCGCTGGCAGGGCCTGCCGGAGGGCGGGTTCGACTCAGAGCGCTCGGTGCGAGGGTCGCGCGTCGTGAAGCTGAACCAGCTGGCGAGCGTCTTGCCGACCGACACGCGCCGGGTCACGCCGGCGGAACGCAGGCAACAATTGTCACAACGCGCCGCCGGCCTGGCGCGGCGGCTGGACTGATCTCAGGAGGACACCATGGCGTCTGACATCCATTTCGATCCGTTCGAGGAAGACGCGCTGGCCGATCCCGGCGCGGCCTATGGCGCCCTGCGCGCCGCCTGTCCCTTCCATCACCAGCCGGCGCAGGACGGCCGGCCGGACTTCTATGTCCTGAGCGATCACGCCGAGATCAAGACCGACATCCTGCAGGGAAATCCGATCTGGTCGTTCCGGTTCGGCAACGCGATGAAGGACTCGATCAGCGACGTCGGTTTCAAGACCGACGGCGACTTTCACGCCGCGTTCCGCATGGTGGTGCAGCGCGGCCTGACCCCGCCGATGGTCAAGGCCTGGCGTCCGAAGATCGAGGCCATCGTCGACGAACTGGTCGACGCCATGCTGGCGATCCCCGAGGGGCGCGGCGACTTCTACAGCCTGTTCGCCCTGCCGCTGCCGGCCCGGATGATGTGCCGGATGCTGGGCGCACCGGAGGCCGACTACCAGAACTACAAGCGCTGGAGCGACACGCTGCAGTTCCTGACCTTCGAGGATCCCGAGCCCGGCTCCTACGAGACGGTGCTGCGGGAGATCTATCCGCACTTCACGATGCTGATCGAGCAGCGCCAGGCCCTGCTGGCCGCGGCGGGAATCGACGAGCCGGACCTGTCGCACCTGGGCGCGGTGCTGCCGGACGACTTCATGTCGCGGGCCCTGGTCTCGCGGGTCGAGGGACGGCGGCTGACGCACGAGGAGATGCTGAACATCTGCCTGGCCTTCCTGACCGGCGGCCAGGAGACCACCACCAACCTGATCGGCCACCTGCTGCGGCGGCTGCTGGAGGCGCCCGAACGCTGGGAGCAGCTGAAGGCCGATCCGTCGCTGATCGACAACGCGGTGGAAGAGTCGCTGCGCTTCGATCCGCCGGTGCTGGCCCATTTCCGCACCAGCCTGGGCGAGACGCAGATGCATGGCCACGACATTCCCGAGCGGGCCAAGCTGATGTTCTCGATCTGCGGAGCCAACCGCGATCCGGCGGTGTTCGAGGCCCCGGACGAGTTCCGCATCGACCGGCCGCTGCCCGAGGCCCGCCAGCACCTGTCGTTCGGCTCTGGCGTCCACCTCTGCCTCGGCGCGCCGGTGGCGCGGCTGGAGGCCAGGATCGCCCTGGAGCGGCTGATCGAGCGCCTGCCGAACCTGCGCCTGCTGGGGGTGGGCGGGCGGGTGCGCACCTGGATGTACTGGGGCCATACCGGTCTCGACGTGGCCTGGAGCTGATCGCATGCTGAGGTCCGCGCCCCTGCCGCCGGAGGCCGCCCTGACGGTGCGCGCCAGAGCCCTGGCCTATCCCGAGCACACGGCCGCGGGCCTGGCGGCCCTGGAGGCCGCGATCCCGCTGGCGGGGGGGCTTGTCCTGACGCCGGACGCCCTGAAGGCCGAGGCGATCCGACGGGCGGACGGCCTCGCCGATTTCGGTCCGGCCCCGCTGGACGAGCCCCTGGCGGTCCTGTGCGGCTCGCTGAACGACGAAATCGAGCTCCACGCCCTGGGGCGGATGCAGGTGTTCAACCAGCTGGCGGGCCTCCTGACCCTGCGATTGCGGTTCGAGGACCTCTGGCGCCGCCACCCGGAAATCCTGGACCAGCCGGTCGAGCGCCCGATCATCGTCATCGGCCTGCCCCGCAGCGGCACCACCATCCTGCACCGCCTGCTGTCGCGCGATCCGGCCAAGCGCTCGTCGCCGTTCTGGGAGCAGGTGGCGCCGCTGCCCGACGGCGATCCGACGGCGCCGCAGCCCGATCCCGACCCGCGCCTGGTCCGCATGCGCCAGTCCCTGGACATGCTGGACACGGTCGTGCCCGACCTGAAGCTGATGCACGAGCTGACGGCCGATCAGCCGGACGAGGACATCAGCCTGCTGATCTTCGCCTTCGCCTCGCTGCAGTTCGAGTGGAGCTACAGGGTGCCCCGCTACAGCCGCTGGCACCGGGCGTTCGACCATACCGAGGGCTATCGCTATTTCCGCCGCGTGCTGCAGACCCTGCAATGGCTGCGCGGCGGTGATCGGTGGGTGCTGAAGGCGCCGCAGCACCTGGAGCAGCTCAAGCCGTTGCTGAGCGTCTTCCCGGACGCCACCCTGGTGCAGACCCACCGCGATCCCGTGCCGGCCATCATCTCCCTGGCCAGCCTGACGACCTATGGCGGGCGACGCTACTACGACCATCCCAATCCCCATGCGGTCGGGGCCGACATGGCGTCGATCGTCGAGCGCCTGCTGCGCCGGGGCGTCGAGGACAGGCCCGAGGACGACCGGCGCTTCGTCGACATCCAGTTCACCGACCTGATCGCCGATCCTCTGGGCTGCGTGCGGCGCATCTACGCGGCCAGCGGCGACACGCTGGGTCCCGCGGCCGAGGCCGCGATGCAGGCCTGGATCGACGACAATCGCCAGGGCAAGCACGGGGGGCACGACTACGCCGCCGAGGACTTCGGCCTGGACGTCGCCGACCTGCGCCGTCGCCTGGGCTTCTACCAGGAGCGCTTTTCCATTCCGGTCGACCGCCGGTTCGCGGGCTGAGGAGGCGTCGATGACCTCGCCGATCGATCCCGCCCTGTCGTCCGACCAGATCTCGGCCATCGCCGAGGAGGCCTATGTCTACGCCTTCCCGATGATGATCGCCTATGGCTTCTTCCACCGGCAGGCCCTGGGCCCCGACACGCCGGAGAAGCAGGCGATCGGGCGGTTCACCCATTTCCGCACCCTGGGCAGCCCGACGTTCAACAACGTCATTCCGTGGATCAACACCGACACGCTGTATTCGGCCGCCTGGCTGGACCTGCGCCGCGAGCCGGTGGTGCTGAAGGTTCCGCGGTTCGAGGGCCACCGGTTCCAGAACGTGCAGGCCGCCGACTGGTACACGATGAACTTCTTCACGCGGGGCACGCTGGACGTGGGCAACGCGGCGCGGACCTACCTGCTGGCCGGGCCCGACTGGAGCGGCCCTTCGCCGCCTGGCGTCGACGAAGTGGTGACGGCCGACAGCTGGATCATCAAGCTGTTCACGCGGATCATCGTCGAGGGGCCGGGCGATGAGGCCGCCATCCATGGGCTGCAGGACCAGTACGCCCTGATCCCGCTCAGCGAATTCCTGGGTCGCGCGCCGCCGCCGGCCCCGCCAGCGGCCGAGTTTCCGGCCCCGCCCCCGTCCGGCCTGCGGGGACGCGGCTTCTTCGAGCAGCCGTCGCCCGAGTTCATCGGGACCTTCAACGCCCTAATGACCCAGGCGGCCGTCCATCCGGACGAGGCGGTGCTTTTCAGGCGTTTCGCGGCGATCGGCGCGACGCCCGGCGCGGCGTTCGACGCCTTGGCGCTGGCGCCTGGACAGGCGGCGGCGATCCAGGCCGGGATCGACGCCGGTCTCGCCCGGATCGAGCATCGGCTGGCCAATCTCGACACGCCGGTCAATGGCTGGGTCTATCCGCTGGACCTGCGCGGCGGGCGCGATCACCTGACCGGCGATCCCAAGGCCTATCTGGCCCGGGCGGTCGCCGCGCGATACGCCATCTGGGGGCCAGGCGCCTCGGAGGTCGTCTACATGGTCGCCGAGACGGACGCCGCCGGCGCGGCGCTGGACGGGGCGGTCGCGTCCTATGAACTGACCTTCGACACGGCCCCGCCCGTCGACGGCTTCTGGTCCTACACGGTCTATGACGCGGCCACGCGGTTGCTCGTTCCGCATCCTTCCGGCCGCTACAAGCGTGGCGATCGCGACGCCGACATCCGCCGCAACGCCGAGGGCGGCTTCACCCTGCTGCTCCAGAACGCCCCGCCGCCGGCCGACCGCCTGGGGGACTGGCTGCCCGTTCCGGCGGGACGGTTCCAGGTGGTGGGGCGGCTGTACGGGCCGCATGCGGCCCTGCTGGACAAGACCTATTCCCCGCCGCCGCTGGTGGCCCGGCCGCTCTGACCCTAGACGGGATAGGCGGTCGACTCGACGAGGTCGACGTGCAGGTCGTAGTCGGCCAGGCGCGCATCGAGCGCGTCGCGGATGTATTTGCGTCCGTCGGCGCCCAGCGCCATGTGGACCGGCGGCTTTTCCATCGCCGCCAGGGCCAGGACGACCGCCGCGCCGCGGGTCGGGTCGTTGGGGGCGGGGACGGCTGGGCGCTCCATCGACTCCCGCAGGCGCGCGGTCATCGGCGCATAGTCGGGCAGGGGAGCCTGCGCCCAGGCCATGCTGGCGGCGCCGAAATTGGTCCGGAAGCCGCCTGGCTCGACCACGGTCACGCGGATGTCGAACGGGGCGAGTTCCTTGGCCAGGGCCTGGCTCAGCCCGGCGACGGCGAACTTGGAGGCGCAATAGAGCCCCATCCCCGGAAAGCCCCGCGCGCCCGCCACCGACCCGATGTTGATGATGGCGCCGCCGCCACGCGCCTTGAGATGCGGGATCGCCGCCTTCACCACCCGGAACACGCCGAAGAAATTGGTGTCCATCTCCTGGGCGGCCTCGGCCTCGGTCAGTTCCTCGACCGCGCCCACCAGCCCGTAGCCCGCATTGTTGACCACCACGTCGAGCCCGCCGGCGAGGGCGGCCGCCGCGTCGACGGCCGGCCCGACGGCCTGGGCGTCCGTGACGTCCAGGGCCAGCGCATGGGCGCGCCCCGGCGCGAGGGCCTCGAACGCGGCGAACTGGTCGGGCTTGCGCAGCGTCCCGACGACCACGTGGCCGGCCGCGAGGGCCGCTTCGGCGATCGCTCGCCCCAGCCCGCTGGAGACGCCGGTGATGAGCCATGCCTTGGGAGAAACCATCGGAAGCCTCGTTGGCGGCGCCGGATCGGCGTCCGCTCCAGCCTTCTCTGCCGCGCTGGCCGCGTCCAGTCGTCGCGCCCCCCGCGCCGGGCATATCGCTGACGCGATCAGGACAGGGGGACGCATAGGCAAGGCGAACGCCAGGGATAAGGTGGGTGGCTGAGAGCCCGCCGAAAGAGAACGGGCCTCGCGTCGCCGGACGACTGGCGGCCAGGGACAGAAACGCAGAAGGGGAGCCCGATGGGCATTCGAGGGAATTGGCGTGTACTAGCCTGCGCGACGACCGCCTTGTGCGGCGCGCCGGCCATTGCCTTTGCGCAGGATGCGCCGGCCGCGCCCGCCCAGACGGCGCCGGCCGCGCAACCGGCGGCGCAGACCGTCACCACGGTCGACGACATCATCGTCACGGCCCGGCGCCGGGAGGAACGCCTCCAGGACGTTCCCCTGGCGGTCACCGCGATCCCGCCCAAGGCCCTGGAGCGCGCCAATATCACCAACGTGTCGGGCCTTCGGACCCAGGCGCCGGCGCTGATCATCGTTCCAGGCGCGGGCGCCAACAAGAGCACCCCGACCTTCGCCATCCGTGGCCAGAGCCAGCAGGAACTGACGATCCTGGCCGACCCCTCGGTCTCGCTCTATATCGGCGACATCGTCGCGCCGCGCTCGCAGGGCGCCAACGGCGGCCTGTTCGACCTGGCGTCCGTCCAGGTCCTCAAGGGACCGCAGGGCACCCTGTTCGGGCGCAACTCGACGGGCGGCATCGTCCAGCTGATCCCCAACGCGCCCACCCATGAAGCCGGCGGCTCGGTCGGCGTCACGGTCGGCAACTTCGGGACCCTGAACACCGAGGCCGTCGTCAACATGCCGCTGGGCGACAAGCTGGCGGCGCGCCTGGCCGTGGTCAGCAACAAGGACGACGGCTACCTGTACGACGTCCTGCTGGGCCGCAACGTCAACTTCACCGACAATCAGGCGCTGCGGTTCTCGCTGAAATGGGATCCGAACGACGCCCTGACCAACACCCTGGTCGTCGACGCCTATCATTCCAACGAGGGCGGCGCGGGCTCGTATGTTCGCGCGATCAATCCCAACGGCGTGTTCAACTCGGCGCCGGCCCGCACGCCGCGCAACTATCCGACGCTGCAACAGATGCTGGCCGACCAGCAGGCGCGGGGCACGCTCAAGACCGCCAGCGGCACGCCGTCCTTCTCCAAGGTCGAAACCCTGACCCTCGCCAACTCGACCGTCTACGACCTGGGCGACCACATCTCGGTCAAGAACATCGTGGGCTATCGCGACGTGAAATCGCACAGCTACGAAGACACCGACGGCCTGCCGATCCCGCTGCTGGAGATCGAGCGGATCTTCGACCAGCACCAGTTTTCCGACGAATTCCAGATCCTCGGCCAGAGCGGCGCCCTGAACTGGATCGCCGGCGCCTACTACTTCCGTGAAAAGGGTTCGGACCAGGGCGCCAGCGTCACCGGCGCGGTCGATTTCGGCGACGTGCAGCCCACCAGCGTCTTCGCCTATCCCGGCTGGGCCAACACCTGGATCAAGGCGAAAAACACCAGCTACGCGGTGTTCGCCCAGGGCACCTACGCCTTCCCGAGCGTGGAGGGCCTGTCGTTGACCGCCGGCGTGCGCGGCAACTGGGACAAGCGCGAGGCCGACATCCTGAGCCGGACGGCGACGGCCTGCCGCTTCACCATGGACGAGGACCACAATCCGGCCACGGCCGAAACCAGGCCGACCCTGGCCAACTGCGACCTGCCGCTGTCGGTCAAGTACAGCGAGCCGACCTACAACGTCAGCCTCGACTACAAGTTCGGCGACAACAAGCTGGTCTATGTCGCCCATCGCCACGGCTACCGCACGGGCGGCTTCGGCGCCCGGGCCGCGACCGAGGCCGGCCTGCGCCGGACCTTCGAGCCTGAGATCGTCGACGACGTCGAAGTCGGCGTGAAGGCCGACTGGCGGTTCAACGGCGCCTTCCTGCGCACCAACCTAGCCGTCTACAGCAGCCAGTACAAGAACATCCAGCGGCTGTTGCAGGACAACACCGTGATCCCGATCACGACCGTGACGGCCAACGCCCAGAAGGCCCAGGTCCAGGGCGGGGAGTTCGAGTTCCTGTTCCGGCCCGTGCCGTCGATCGAGCTGTCGGGCTTCTGGGCCTATGCCGACGGGAAGTTCAAGAAGTTCATCGATCCCAACGGCGTGGACCTTTCGGCCACGGCCTTCTCGCGCACGCCCAAGAACGTCTACAGCCTGTCGGCCCGCTTCATGCCGACGATCCCGGACAAGATCGGCAGCGAGCTGTCGTTCGGCGCCAGCTACTTCCACAGCGACGGCTTCGTCGACAACGACGGCGCCGCGCCGACCCAGGTCACCTACGCCTACGAGCTGGTCAACCTGACCGCCGAGCTGCGCAATGTGGGCGGGACGAACGCCTCGATCGGCCTCTACGTCAACAATGCGCTGAACGAGAAGTACGACTTCGCCATGCTGGACGTGTTCTCCTCGCTGGGCTTCAGCGCCCGGACCCCGGGGGACCCGCGGACCTACGGCGTGCGCCTGAAGTACGAGTTCTAACGACGCTCGATCAACTCAAGGGGCGGAGATCCTGGTGATCTCCGCCCTTTTTTATGCTCGTCAGCCCGGCTGGGTCAGTCCACGCTGTATCTCTAGACTTTCTAGCCCTTCAGGCGGCTCCAACGCAGGTAACGAGTCAAGAAATTGGATGTGCCCCGGTGCAGGGAGGCGGAATTGACGCGCCCCTTTTCGAGATCGAATGAAATGTGAAGATCGTCGTAAGTCAGGGTCTTCATATCCCCATGCAGGACTGCTTTGGTCGGCTTCCCCAGCCGCTTCAAAACCTCTTCTTCGCTATCCTCGATCCCGATACCCGCGAGTCTGGGGCAGGCAGTAGAAATCCGGTCCTTGGTGTAGCAATCGACAAATTCGAATTGCTCTCCCACGAATGAGACCGATACGGTGTTGTCAGACGTGGGGAAAACCCATCGGTTAAAGCCTTCGATGGTCGCCCCTGCCGGCAATGGTCGCTCGGCGTCCTTCGCTGTCTCGTAGATGAGCGTGTCGGAGCTTGAACTAGCATCGATGTTCAGGACGTAAGCAGGCTCACCGAGGCGATAGCGGATTTCCGCTCGGTTGTCGGTTGGCTTGACCTCATAATAGGAGTCTAGGCTGTCGCTGAACTCCCGATACGAATTGATCCAGCTAGCCACGAAAGCCAGAGCTATCAGCCCTAACAGCATCGTGACCGTTACGCGCACGACTCCCTTAGCTCGTTCTCCGATGGTCATGTAGCCAGCCCCCAGCGATCATCTCGTCAAGCTTAGGCCAGAGATTGTGCTCACACGAATCCGGGGGCGACGGTGAAGCAATTGAAGCGCAGGAGTTCCGACCCCAGGACCTCTTGGCGTCAGCGCGACGCCTTGTCCGGGCGATAGTCCTGCGGCAGGCCCAGGATCCGTTCGGCCACGGTGTTGAGCAGCATCTCGTCGGTGCCGCCGGCGATGCGCAGGGTCGGCTGGTCCATCCACGACATGGCGAAGTCGGTCTTGGGCCGGGGATGCGCGCCGGCGTCGAACCGCAGTCCGTCCGCGCCCATCAGGTCCAGCGCGCAGACGGCCACCTCGCGCCGGCCGCGCGCGCCGACCAGCTTGTGGATCGAGCCTTCCGGTCCGGGTTCGCGACCCGCGGCCAGTTCCAGCACGGACTTCTCGTGGATCGCCGACAGGGCCTGTTGCGTCGCGAAGGCCCGGGCGATGACGCCGCGGACGCGACCGTCCTGGCTGGCCGGCCGACCGTTCAACTGGGTTCCCTGGGCCAGGGCGACCAGGGCGTCCAGGGGCGGTCCGAACCCGGCCTCGTCGGCCGCCGCCGTATAGCGCTCGATCATCAGGGTCTCGACCGCCAGGCGGAAGCCGGCCCCGATCTCGCCCAGGCGCCAGGTATCCGGGATGCGGACGTCGTCGAAGAAGACCTCGTTGAACTCCTCGGCGCCATGCAACTGCCGGATCGGCCGGACGGTGACGCCCGGCGCCTTCAGGTCGACGAAGAAATAGGTCAGCCCGCGATGCTTGGGCGCGTCCGGGTCGGAGCGGGCGACGATCACGCCGTAGTCCGAATACTGGGCGAAGGTGGTCCAGACCTTCTGGCCGGAGAGGATCCAGTCGTCGCCATCCCGGACGGCGCGCGTGCGCACGGCCGCCAGGTCCGACCCTGTCGAGGGTTCGGAGAACAGCTGCGACCACATCTCCTCGCCGCGCAGGGCCGGCGGCACGAAGCGGGCCTTCTGCTCGGGCGTGGCGTAGCGCAGCATCATCGGGATCGGCATCGACAGGCTGATGACGAAATAGGCCGAGGGAAAACCGCGCGCGGCTTCTTCCTCGACGAACAGCACCTGCTCGATCTGGCTGAGGCCCGCGCCGCCATAGGCGGTCGGGAAGGTCAGGCCGGCGAATCCCGCCGCCGCCTTGGTCGCCTGCCAGCGGCGGGCCAGCGCGACGTCGTCGTCCAGGGACAGGCCCAGGCGCGCGGCCTGGCCGAACTCGGCGACATGCGGGTCCATGAAGGCGACCGCGCGGGCGCGGAAGGCTTCCAGTTCGGGAGACAGGGCGGTCATGCGGCCAGGCCCTGGGCGTGACGGGCGACGAGGCGTTCGGCCACGACATCCTCCCAGCGCCCGGCGGCGCCCAGCTCGAGGGCCAGGGCCCGGCTTCGACGATAATAGAGGTGCAGGTCGTGCTCCCAGGTCACGCCGATGGCGCCGTGGGTCTGGATCGCTTCGCGCGCCGCCAGTTCGCTGGCCTCGATCGCGCAGAGCCGCGCGGCGCCCGCCAGGACCACCAGGTCGGCGGCGTCGTCGCGCAGGGCCAGGACGGCGCGCAGGGCGGCCCCGCGCGCCAATTCCGTCGCCACATAGATCTCGGCGATGCGGTGCTTGATCGCCTGGAACTTGCCGATCGGCTGGCCGAAGGCCTGGCGCTCGTTGGCGAAGGCGCGGGCGCGTTCCAGGCAGGCCTCGGCGACGCCCAGCTGCTCGAAGGCGACCACGACGGCGACACGGGCCAGCAGGTCGAGCGCGGCCTGGCGGGCGTCCGTCGCGACCAGGACCGTCGCGGGCGCGCCCTCGAAGGTCAGGTCGGCGTATCCGCGGCTGTTGTCGAAGGTCTGGACCGGAGCGCGGCGGGTCCGCGCGTCGAGCTCGACCAGCGCCAGGACCTCGGACCCGGTCGCCGTGTCGTGAGCCAGGGTGACGAGCGTGGCGGCCTGCAGGCCGGCCGCGACCGGTCCCAGGACGCTGTGCAGCGCGCCGTCGCGAAGCTGGGGCCGGTCGCCGCCGTCGAGGGCGGCCGTCAGGTGGACCGCGCCGATCGTCTCGCCCGCCGCCAGGCCCGGCAGATGCCTGGCCTGAACCTCGGACGCGCCGTGCAGGCGCAGGGCCTCGCTGACGCCATAGCTCGTCGACAGGAACGGCGCGCCGGCGGCGAAGCGGCCCGTCAGCTGGGTGACCAGGCAGAGTTCGACAGGACCCAGGCCCAGGCCCCCGTGCTCCTCGGCGACGGTGACGGCGGTCCAGCCCATCTCCCGGCATGCGGTCCAGAAGACCTCGTCATGGCGTCCGGTCCGCTCGAGGAGATCGCGCAGCCGATCGGGCGAGAAGCCGTCGGCCAGCAGGCGTTCGGCCTCCTGGACGATCTGGCGATGGTCGTCGTCGAACAGGAAGGCCATGGCCGGACCTACAAGCCTTTCGCGATCAGGGCCGGGGCGTCCTTCCAGCCCTTGCCCTCGGCGACCAGCCGTTCCAGCAGTTTGGACGGGCCCCACCGGGTCTGGCCGTTCTCGGCCCCCAGGGCGCGCGCGGTCTCCAGCACCTTGTCCAGACCGATCTGCTCGCCCCAGAACATCGGGCCGCCGGTATGGATGGGAAAGCCGTAGCCATTGACCCAGGCGACGTCGATGTCGCTGGCGCGGATCGCTATGCCTTCCTCCAGCTCCTTGGCGCCTTCGTTGACGAGAGGATGGAACAGGCGGGCCAGGATCTCCTCGTCGGTGAAGGTCCGTTGCGCAATGCCCTGGCGCCTGGCCTCGGCGGTGATGATGGCGATGGCCTCCGGGTCCGGCAGCCGGTCGCGGCCTTCGTAGCGATAGAAACCCGAACCCGAGCGCTGGCCGATGCGGCCGGCCTCGACCATCCGCTCGACCAGCTCCGGCATGCGCTCGTCCGAGGGCAGGGTCTTCTTGCGCACAGCCCGGACGTTGACCGCCTGGGCCATGCCGGCCAGGTCGCGCATGGCCAGCGGACCCATGGCCATGCCGAACGCCTCGGCCACTCGGTCGATCTGCTCCGGCGTCGCGCCGCGCTCCAGCATGTATTCGGCGTTGACCGTATAGTACTGCAGCATGCGGTTGCCGATGAAGCCGTCGCAGTTGCCGGCCAGCACCGGCGCCTTGCCGATCTGCTTGCCCAGGGCCATGACCGTGGCGATGGTCTCGGGGCTGGTCTTCGAACCGCGCACCGCCTCCAGCAGCTTCATGACATTGGCCGGGCTGAAGAAGTGCGCCCCGATCACCTTGTTGGGCCGGCTGGTGGCCGAGGCGATCTGGTCGATGTCCAGCGACGAGGTGTTGGTGCCCAGGATGGCGTGCGGCGGCGTCGCCTTGTCGAGCAGGGCGAAGATCTCCTGCTTCAGGGCCATGTCCTCGAACACCGCCTCGACAGCCATGTCGACGTCGCCCAGGTCGTCGTAGCCGCCGATCGGCTGGATGAGGCCCAGCCGCTCGTCCATCTGGGCCTGGGTGATCGAGCCGCGTCCCAGCGAGGTCTCATAGGTCTTGCGCACCGTCGCCATGCCGCGCTCCAGCGCCTCTGCGTTGACGTCCAGCAGCTTGACCGCGACGCCGGCGTTGGCGAACGACATGGCGATGCCGCCGCCCATCAGGCCCGAGCCGATCACCACGACCTTGCGGACGGGCAGGGGCTTCACCTCGGCGGGCACGTCGGGAATCTTGCGGGCCTCGCGCTCGGCGAAGAAGTAGTGGATGAGCGCCTTGCGCTGGTCGCTGGCCATCAGCTCGGCGAAGGCCTGGTTCTCGTAGGCCTTGGCCTCGTCGAAGCTCCGGTTGGTCGCCGCCTCGATCACGTCGACGATGCGGGCCGGGGCGATCTGGCCGCGCCACTTCTTGCGGTTCTTGGCGCGGAAGTCCTCGAACACCTTGGGATCGACGCCGCCCACCTTGTCGTTGCGGTCGCGGACCGGCGCCGGCGTCCCCTCGGCCGCCAACTTCAGGGCGTAGGCGACGGCGTCGCTTCGAAGCTCGCCGACGATGGCGTCCACGACGCCCAGCCGTTCGGCCTCGACGGCGCCGATGTGGCGGCCGGTGGTGACGGCTTCCAGGGCGACCTCGACGCCGGTCAGGCGCGGCAGGCGGATCGTGCCGCCGGCGCCGGGCAGCAGGCCCAGCTTGACCTCGGGCAGGCCGACCTTGGCCGAGGCGACAGCGACCCGGGCATGGGCCGTCAGCGCCAGCTCCAGTCCGCCGCCCAGGGCCGTGCCATGGATGGCCGCGACGATCGGTTTCGGACTGGCCTCGAACTGGGCCTGCAGGGTCTGCAGGCGGGGTTCGGCCGCGCTGTTGGGCGTGCCGAACTCGCTGATGTCGGCCCCGGCGATGAAGGTCGCGCCGCCGCCGAGGACCACGATCGCCTTGACGCCATCGTCGGCCAGGGCGCGCGCGACGCCTTCGGCCAGTCCCGTGCGAACCGCCAGGCTGAGGGCGTTGACGGGCGGGTAGGCGACGGTGAGCACCGCGACCTCGTTCTCGATGGCGTATTCGACGGCGGACATGGAGGCTCCCGAAGCTGACGCTCTGTCTTACGCGTCGCGGGAAGGCGGCCTCAACAAAACGCTGGCGGACGGGGGCTCTGATCGCGCTTACGATGGCCTGGGATCGAGCGCCGCGACCCTAGGCCAGGGACTGTCCGTCGTCGGCCGCGAAGACGCCGCCGGTGATGGCGCCGGAGGCGTCGGAGCTCAGGAAGCTGACCAGGCCGTCCAGGTGGTCGGGGGTCATCACCCGGCGACGCGGGAAGGTCTTGATCAGTTTCTGTCCGCCTTCACCCGACAGCCACTCGGCATTGAGTTCGGTGACGATCCAGCCGGGGCAGATGGTGTTGACGTTGATCCCGTACCGCGCCCATTCGCGGGCCAGGCCCTTGCCCAGCATGGCGACGCCGGCCTTGGAGGCGGAATAGGCGGTCAGGCCCGCGAGCGGCCGCAGCGAGCCGACCGAACCCAGCAGGATGATGCGGCCTCGCGACGGATCCGGCGAGGCGATCAGCCGGCGCGCGCCTTCCCGCGCCGTCAGGTAGACGCCCTGGACGTTGATCCGCAGAAGCTGGCCCAGGTCGTCGGCCGGCAGGTCGGTGGCGGGACCCTGGGCGTTGACGCCGGCGTTGGCGATGACGATGTCCGGCGCCCCGAAGGTCGCTTCCGCGTGGTCGTAGGCGGCCTTGATCGAGGCTTCGTCCTCGACGTCCATCTCGACGGGTTCGACCTGGCCGCCGTCCGCGCGGATCGCCTCGGCCAGCGATTGCAGACGGTCCAGGCGGCGGGCGCCGGCGACCACCCGCACGCCTTGGGCGGCGAGCATCCGCGCGAACCTGGCCCCCAGGCCCGAGGAGGCGCCGGTCACCAGGGCGACGCGGCCGGTCAGGTCGAAGGGCGAACTCATGGGGATCTCCTGTGTTCGCCAAGGCGATAGCGATCCGCCTCACCTCCGACGAGCGGCGGGCCCAAGGCATCGGATGCGCGATGCCGGCGCGACGCCCCTCGCCGAGGGCCCGAGGGGGCGGAACAATGGCGGTTCACCGAAAGGGGAGATCAGGAATGGCGACGCTGGATTTGAAGGCCGCGATCGGCCGGGCCGAAGCCCATGCGCGTTCGACCGGGGCGCTGCTGCCGGTGATCACCGAGCAGCGGGTCATCGAGGACGCGGGCATGGCCTTCCGGGTCGAATGGTTCTCCAGCCTGGCCATGAAGGACCTGGCGGCGAAGCTGCCGCGCGCCGGCGACAAGTCCTCGACCAACCCGTTCCTGCCCTTCGAGCAGGACCTGTTCGTCGCGGACCTTTCGGACACCCATGTCGCGATCCTCAACAAGTTCCAGGCATTCCCCGGACACCTGGTGCTGATCACCCGGGAGTTCGTCGAGCAGGGCGCGCCGCTGGAGCGGGCCGACCTGGAAGCTTGTGCGCGGATGCTGGAGCAGAGTCCGGGCTTGATCTTCTTCAACAGCAACAGCGACGCCGGCGCCAGCCAACGGCATCGGCACCTGCAGTTCATTCCGGACTACGAGCCGCCGGTGGCCGCGATGATCGGGACCTCGGCCTTGCCGTTCGCGCACCGGCTGCACCGCTTCGAAGCCGAGGCGTTCGCCGACGTCCCGGCCGCGGCCGAGCGGCTGCGGGCCATCGTCCGGGACGCCTATGGCCTGCTGGGACCGGGCGAAGGGGACGAACTGCCCGCCTACAATCTGCTGATCACCCGGGAGTGGCTGATGATCGTGCCGCGTCGCGCGGAGACGGCCGCCGGCGTATCGCTGTCGGCCTTGGGCTTCGCGGGATTGATCGGGCTGCGCTCCCAGAACCAGTTCGCCGCCGTGGAGGCGTTCGGGCCCATGGCGATGCTGGTGGAGGCCGCCGGGCCGGCGACGTAGCGGTCAGTAGAGGCTGGCCAGCAGCTCTTTCTCGAAGGGGATGCGCTCGTCCAGCCGGCCCTCGCGGACCTTGTCCGTCCAGTCGGGATCCGCCAGCAGGGCGCGGCCGACGGCGATCAGGTCGAACTCTCCGGCCGCCATCAGCGCTTCCACCCGCTCGACGCCGTCGAGGGCGGCGTCGGCGAAGCTCACGGTCGCGCTGTTGACCTGGCCCGGCGCGGTCTTGGCCGTCGAGGCCACGCCGGCGAGGCCGACGCTGCCGACGGCGATGACGGGCTTGCCCGTGATCTCCCGCGTCCAGCCGGCCAGGGTCTTCTCCGACAGGTCCCGGAAGCCGGCTTCCCAGAAGCGCCGGGTCGAGGCGTGGAAGATCGTGACGCCAGCGTCCGACAGCGGACCCAGGAGCGTCTCCAGTTCCCGCGGGGTCTGGGCCAGCTTGGCGCGATAGTCCTGCTGCTTGAACTGCGACCAGCGGAACGACAGCGGAAAGTCAGGTCCGACCCGGCGCCGGATCGCCTTGACCACCTCGATGCCGAAACGGGCGCGGGCCGCCAGGGTGGGGCCGCCCCAAGGGTCGTTCCGGCGGTTGGTCTCGTGCCAGAAGAAGGTGTCGATCAGGTAGCCGTGGGCGGCGTGCAGTTCGACCCCGTCGAAGCCCAGCGCCTGGGCGTTGGCCGCCGCGACGGCGTAGGCGTCGATGACGTCGGCGATGTCGGTCTCGCTCATCGGCTTGGTCAGGTGGGTGGTGTTCTCGAAGGCGTTGAGGTTCTCCGAGGGGCCAAAGCCCGGGACGTCGCGATCCGGCGCCATGCCGATCTCGCGGAAACTGCCGGTGTGCCACAGCTGCGGCATGATCCTGCCGCCCTCGGCGTGCACGGCCTCGACGACGCGCTTCCAGCCCGCCAGCGAGGCCTCGCCGTAGAAGCGCGGCACGTTCTCGTAGCTGTGCGCCGAGGGGTGGCCGATATAGGTGGCCTCGGTGATGATCAGGCCGACGCCGCCGCGCGCCCGGCGGGCATAGTACTGGACCATGTCGTCGTGCGGGATCTCGTCGGGGCAGAAATAGCGCGACATCGGCGCCATCACGACACGGTTCTTCAGCGTCAACGGACCCGTGGTGAAGGGCCGGAACAGCGGGCTTTGGTCGTCGCTGGAACCGGCCGTCATGTCGTCTTCCTCGGGCGAAACTCGGATGCGGATCGTGACGTCGACGGCTTGGGGGCGCCACCTCGTCGGGCCGATTATCGCATGCCCGATCAACCGGACCGTTGGCTTCGACCGGGGGACGGGGGCACTATATAGCTCTGCGACAACGCCGCATCAGACGGCGCGCCCGCGGGCCTTAGGGAACACCGAGCATGCTCGACGACGCCGCCGCCGATCCTTCCGACGCCATGGTTCTGAACCCGTCGGGAAACAGCGTCGCCTACCAGCGGGAGAACGTCGCCAAGTGGAGCGACAAGCCGTTCCTGGACGCCGTGGAGACCGCCTCGCGGGCGGAGATCGAGGCCCTGCAGGAAACCAAGCTGCTGGAGCAGCTGGCCTGGGTGGCGGAGCGGTCGGCGGTCGTGCGCGACGTGTGGCGCGCCGCCGGCGTGGATCCGCTGAGCATCACCTCCCTGGAGGACTTCAAGGCCCGCGCGCCGTTCATGGACAAGGACACGCTCCGAGACTTCCGCGATCGCAACGACGACCCCTTCGGCGGGGTGCTCTGCGTCGATCGGGCCGAGATCCACAACATCGGGTCCAGCTCGGGCACGACCGGCGATCCGACCCTGTTCGCCGAGCGCTGGAACAGGCCCTATGAGGGCCCTTTCACGCCTCGGGAATACTGGCACCTGGGCCTGCGTCCCGGCGACTACGTGCTGGAGCTGAGCACGGTGCTGCGCGGCGTGGCCCATCGCATCACCCGGGCCGCCGGGGCCATTCCGCTGATGCTCAACCACGATCCCAACGAGGTCGAGCAGGCCGTCGAGTGGATCCTGAAGTACCGGCCGACCATCTTCTTCATGCTGTCTTCGCCAGTCATCTACGGCCTGGAGCGGCTGGAGCGGGAGAAGGGGATCGACATGGTCGACCTGTTTTCCAGCTTCAAGGCCTGCATCTACGGCGGCGAGCCCATCGGGCCGCGCATGCAGCGGACGATGGATCGCTGGGGCGTCAAGGTGTTCGAGTTTTCCAGCCTGGGGGATTCCGGCACGATCTGGGAATGCCAGGCCAAGGACGGGTTCCACGCCTGGGAAGACATCGCCATCGTCGAGGTTCTCGAACCCGGCGGCGACCGCCATGTCGCCGACGGCGAGGGCGGCGAACTGGTGGTGACGGCCATCCACAACAAGACCGATCCGCTGATCCGCTATCGGTCCGGCGATTTCGTCCGCTACACCAAGGCGCCCTGCGCCTGCGGCCGCGAGCACGTGCGCCTGTGGCTGGCGGGCCGGCTTGGCGACGAGGTGGTCGTCGACGGCGTCTCCATCCTGCCGCGGGATATCTGGACGGCGGTCGAGGAGGTGCCGGAGACGGCCGCGGCCCTGTTCCAGATCATCCGTCCGCAGCGCGAGCTGACCGAGCTGAAGCTGCGTGTCGGCTATGACGGCCAGCCGGACCTCGACGATGTCGCCCGCCGCGTGGCCGATCAGGTCGAGGCGCGCATCAAGGTCCGTCCGCGCGTCGAGCTGATCCCCAACAGTGAACTGATCAAGCTGGGCCCGCCCCACAAGATCCCCCGCGTCGCAAAGGCCTGAGGATGACCGTCGCCCTGCTGGATGCCCCGCCCGTCACCTCGGCCGCCCTGACCTTCGACGCGCCGGACGCGATCTGGGGCGTCGGGAGCGCGCCCATGGCCGGCGGCCTGGTTCACTATCCGCTGTCGAACCGGGACGTCATGGCCGACGTCGACTGGGCGGAACAACGGCTTCGCGCCCTCGGCGTCGGGGCGGGCTCGCTGATCGACCTGGTGCATAACTACAGCGAGTGCGGCCAGTTCTGGCCCTATTACCTCGCCGCGATGCGGCTTGGCGCGCAGGTGATGAACGGGATGGCCACGCCGTGGGACGCGGGGCGCATCGAGATGTACGTCCGGCGCTTCCCGCTGCACGCGGTGCTGGGGGTCGGCCCGCAGACGCTCGAGGGCCTGGCGATGTTCGGCTTCGACGCGGGCCGGGTGTTCGGCGACCTGGCGGTTGTCGGCGCGCGCGGCCGCGCGGCTTTGGCGCTGGAGGCCCTGAACCTGCGCCCGCACCGCATGACCCTGCTGGGGCCCCTGATCCTGATCGCCGCGCCCGGCGAGGACGCGGCTTATGACACGGCCGAATGGACCCTGGAGGCCGACGAGGACGGGCGCATCCTGGTGACCTCGGGCCCCGGTCGGGCCGCCCGCTACGCGCGTCTGGACACGGGCTTTCGCGGGCGCGTCGCCGATGGGCGTGTCGGCCTCGAGGACGGGGAATGACCGAGGCGAGCGTCCTGCAGCGGCTGGACCGCATCGAATCCCACCTGGCGATCCAGCAATTGGCCGTCCGCTACGCCATGGCCGTCGACCGGCGCGACATTGACGAATGGCTCGGCATGTTCGTCGAGGACATCGACTGCGGCCGGCGGGGCAAGGGGCGCGAAGCCCTGCGCGGCTTCATCGAGCCGGCCGTTCGGGATTTCTACCGGACGGTCCACACGATCACCGGCCACGCCATCGACCGCATCGACGGCGACGTCGCCGAGGGACGTGTCTACTGCCGGGCCGAGCACGAGTTCGGCGACCAGTGGATCGTCCAGGCTATCTGCTATTTCGACACCTACGAGCGGCGGGACGGCGTGTGGTATTTCGCCCGGCGGATCGAGGATTTCTTCTATAGCTGCGACGTGCTGGAGCGACCGCAGGACGCGGACTTCGCGCGGTGGCCCGGGCCGACGCCCAAGCACGCCCCGCCGATGATGTTGCCGCGTTTTCCCACCTGGAAGAGCTTCTGGGGCGAGGCGGACGTTTCGCCGATCACGCGACGTCCGGGGCCGCCGTAGGGGCGGTACGACCTTCAGATATTATAACGCCGTCATTCCCGCCCTTGTCGCGGGAACCCCTGGTTCAGCTGACACGTGAGCCTCAAGCGAACCGCCAGCGGTTCGCCCCTCCTGCACCTGCGGCCGATAGAGCGACTGTCTGGATCGTCAAGCCGGGACGAAGCCAAAACGTGCTTCCGACCCGTTGCGGACGTGAGGTTTGTCCGCTTGCGGTGACCTCGCAGCTCCACCATTGTCGCCAACGGTGGACACAATGAACGACAAGCCAAGAGGTTTGCCTATGACCTGGAAAGTCATCGATTCTAAATCCTCTCACATGGTTGATCGAGTGCGTGGGTTATCGATGACTGGGACGCCAATCAAATACGGTTATGATTTTCAAGTTTATCACAACGAGAGCGCCCTTATCGCATTCATGGCTCATATCGACACGGTCGATGACTCTCAGCCACCGCCGGCGCCCATCTCGTTTACTTGGGCAGTGGTGAGCAGCAGTCAGGATCTCCCGCTGGCTGAGCGCCAAGAACTGATCGAAGATGTGTTGAGCGCGTGGAAAATGTCCCACGGAAAAGCTTTCGACCGGACCGGCCAGCTCAGGCAAGCCTCCGTTGGTGTCACCTACAATGCCAAAATCAACGAGATGTAGCTGGCTCTCCCAGGCCCTCCCTCAAAGTGGGAGGGTTGTTGCGGTCCATAGTCCGCCAACCACCCCAAAACAGACCATCGGCATGCCCGCTCGCAGCGCCGGCGCTCGGCTTTGCCTGTTACGGTCTATCCTCGTTATTTCAGGGCGGGAATGACGAAAGGTTTGGTGGTCTTCGGCTGGCGCCGACCCGTCCCAGGCCGTCACCCCGCCAGGAAGTCCCGCAGGTCGGGCATGTGCGGCTGGTGGGACTGGGCGCCGCCGTCGACGCTGTAGACCTGGCCGTTCACGAAGGCCGATTCCGGGGACGCCAGATAGACCGCCATCCAGCCGATATCCTCGGGCAGGCCGCCGCGGGTGACGGTGCTTTGGCGCAGCAGGGCCTTTTCCAGCTTGGCGCGACGCTCGTCCGTGACGGGCTTGGTGGGGATGTAGCCGGGCGAGATGGCGTTGCAGCGCACGCCGTTGATCCCGTGCTGGGCGGCGACATAACGGGTCAGGGTCGCCAGGCCGGCCTTCGAGCAGGCATAGGCCGTGTTGCCCAGGTCGCCCAGGAACATCGAGTTCGAGCAGATGTTGATGATCGCGCCGCCGCCCTGGCGCGCCATGTGCGGAACGACCTCGCGGCACATCAGCATCGGGCCGCGCAGGTTGATCGCCATCAGGGTGTCCCACAGCTCGACGGTCTGCTTGAGCAGCGGGCCGTCCTGGGTGGCCGACAGGACGGTGGCGGCGGCGTTGTTGACCACCACGTCGATCCTGCCGAAGGCCGCGACGGTGTCGGCGACCGCGGCCTTGACCGACTCCTCCGAGCCGATGTCGCACGTCAAGGCGATCGCCTCGCCGCCGGCGGCGCGCAGCCGCTCGGCCAGGGCCTGCGCCTTGTCCAGCGCGATGTCGGCGATGACCACTCGGGCGCCCTGCGCGGCGAACAGCTCCGCGGTGGCCGCGCCGATGCCCGACGCCGCGCCGGTGATGAGGGAGACCAGACCTGCCAGTCGCGTCATGATGTCGATCCTGTTCCGATGCCTCTGGTCTAGGCGATGGTCGCCGGGCCGTCGCGTGGTCCAGGGCGCTTGATCGCAACAGCGATAGGCTCCGGCCCGGACTCGCGCCCGCCCCGCGACCATGGGATTCAAACGGATAGTCGTGTCCGTGAGGAGTCCCATGATCGACCGCAAGCATATCGGCGCCGCGACGGAAGAGGTCTCGATCGAGGTCGAGCTCAGCCAGCTGCGCCTGTTCTGCCAGGCGACCGGCGAGACCAACCCGGTGTTCTTCGACGCGGACGCGGCGCGGGCGGCGGGTCATGGGCGGATCCCGACGCCGCCCACCTATCCCCAGACCCTGCTGAATCTCAGCCCGTTCAAGAAGAACCTCGTGCTCGACGTCATCCAGGCCGACCTGGCCCGGATGCTCCATGGCGAGCAGGTGTTCGAGCATCATCACCCGATCCGGGTCGGCGACACCATTCGCATGCGCCAGAGCGTGGCCGACATCTACGACAAGAAGGGCGGGGCCCTGGAGTTCATCGTGCTGGAAACGCTCGCCCGCAACCAGGACGGCATTGTCTGCGCCACGCTGAAAAGCGTCGCGGTGATCAGGAACTGAGGCCGGCATGAGCGCGCACGACCTATCGATGCTGGAAGCCGGCGACGCCTTGCCGACCCTGACGGCGGGACCGATCACGCCCCTGACCCTGGCCCTGTTCGCGGGCGGATCTGGCGACCACAACCCGATCCATGTGGACAAGGCGTTCGCCGCGTCGGCCGGATTTCCCGACGTCTTCGCTCACGGCATGCTGTCGATGGCCTATCTGGGACGGGCGTTGACCGACTGGGCGGGACCGACCGCGGTCCGCCAGTTCGGCGTCCGCTTCGCCGCGATCACCCCGCTGGGCGCTTCGGTCGCCTGCACCGGCCGGGTCGAGGCGATCGTCGAGAGCGACGGCGAGCGGCTGGCGAAGCTGATGCTGCAGGCGGCGGTGGTCGACGGCCCCGTGACCCTGGTCGGCGAAGCCCTGGTGCGGATCGGCTGAGCCATGGACCTGAGGTTTTCCCCAGAGGACATCGCGTTTCGGGACCAGGTCCGGGCCTTCGTGGCCCAGAACCTGTCGCCGGAGACCCGCCGCAAGGTCGAGCAGGGCCGGGCGCTGGACAAGGCCGACGTCGTCGACTGGCAAAGGACGCTGAACCGCGTCGGCTGGGCCACGCCCAGCTGGCCGGCGTCGGCGGGCGGTCCCGGGTGGAGCGCGGTCCAGCGCTACATCTTCATGGACGAGCTGTACGCGGCCTGCGCGCCCGAGCCCCTGTCGTTCAATGTCTCGATGATCGGGCCCGTACTGATCGCCTATGGCAGCGACGAGCAGAAGGCGCGCTTCCTCAAGGCGACGGCCAATCTGGACATCTGGTGGGCCCAGGGCTTCTCCGAGCCGGGCGCCGGATCCGATCTGGCGGCGCTCAGCGCCACGGCCGTGCGCGACGGCGACCACTATGTCGTCAACGGCCAGAAGCTCTGGCAGGGCATGGCGCATCGGGCCGACTGGATGTTCACCCTGGTGCGCACCGATCCGAACGCGGCCAAGAAGCAGGGCGGGATCAGCTTCCTGCTGATCGACCTGAAGGCGCCGGGCGTCACCATCCGGCCGATCATCACCATCGACGGTCGTCACGAGGTCAACGAGGTGTTCCTGGACGACGTCCGCGTGCCGGTCGGCGACCGGGTCGGCGAGGAGAACCAGGGCTGGACCTACGCCAAGTACCTGCTGTCCAACGAGCGGACCGGCATCGCCCGGATCGGCATGACGCGGCGGATACTGGCGCGGGTCGCCGAGGCCCTGTCCAGCGTCGAGGCAGGCCTGACCGAAGCCGAGCGCGCGCGGCACGCCGCGGAGGCGACCGCGATCGAGGCCGAACTCCGGGCGCTGGAGATCACCCAGCTCCGGGTCCTGGCGGCGCAGCAGGCCGGCCAGACCGACCCGCGCTCGTCGATCCTGAAGATCAAGGGCGTCGAACTGCGGCAGGCGGCCTCGGAACTGCTGCTGCGGGTGGTCGGGCCGATCGGCTACGCCTTCGCCTACGAGGGCCAGGATGAGGCGCCGTCCGAGGCGGCGTCGAACTATTTCACGCTGCGCGCGGCCTCGATCTACGGCGGGGCCAGCGAGGTGCAGAAGAACATCATCGCCTCGAGCGTGCTGGGCTTGTGAGGGCGGGATGAACTTCGATCTTTCGGAAGACCAGGCGATGCTGAAGGACACGGCCGAGCGCCTGTTCGCCCAGGCGCCCGCTGATCTGTGGACCAGGATGGCCGAGCTGGGCCTGCTGGCCGCGCCGTTCGCCGAGGCGGACGGCGGGCTTGGCCTTGGACCCGTCGAGACGATGATCCTGGCCGAGGCGGCGGGACGGGCCCAGGTCCTCACCGCCTATGCCGGCGCGATCGTCGCGGCGGGGACGGCCTTGCGGCTCGCGCCTGTTCCGCCCTCGGCGTCCATCTCCAGCCTGGCCGCCGGCGAGGTTCCGTTCGCCTGGGCCCATGACGAGCTGGGCATGGCCAGCGGCGAGGCCAGGCGGACGCGGGCGCGATCGTCCGGCGGGGGCTGGATCGTGTCGGGGCGCAAGATCAACGTGACCCATGTCGCCGAGGACGCGCGGCTGGTCGTGACGGCCACCGCCGAGGGCGAGCCGATCATGCTGGTCATTCCATTGGACGCCCAGGGCGTGTCGCGCCGCGACCACCATCTGTTCGACGGGACGCCCGCCTCCGAGGTCAGCTTCTACGAGGTGGTGGTGGACGCGACGGCCGTGCTGGCCCGGAGCGCCGAGGCCGAGGTCTTGACGGAACGGGCCTGCGAGCATCTGGTCGCCTTCCGGGCCGCGGAGGCCGTCGGCCTGATGCAAGCCTTGCTGGACGCCACGCTCGAACACCTGAAGACGCGCCGCCAGTTCGGCGAGCCGCTGTCCGCGTTCCAGGCGCTGCGGCACAGGGCGGCGGACATGCTGGTGGCGCTGGAGCAGGCGCGGTCGATGGCGATGCTCGCGGCCCTGTCCGTCGAGGACCCCGACGGGGCGGCCCGGCGCAGGACGATCGCGCAGGTGCGGGCGGTGGTCGGAAAGGCCTGCAAGCTGGTCGGCCAGGCGGCCGTGCAGCTCCATGGCGGCGTCGGCGTCACCGAGGAGCACCCCGTCGGTCGCGGCTTTCGCCAGCTGACCCTGATCGACCTGGAGATGGAGCGGGGATGACCCTGTCGACCTCACCCCCTGGAGCCTTGGACGGCGCGCTGGCCCTGGTCGTCGAGCTGGGCCTGCCGGTGATGTCCGGCGTGGCCGAGGGGCTGCGGGACGCGGGCGCCGAGGTCGTCGTGCTGCGCGATCCGCGCCTGGCGGGGTCGAGCGACGAGGTCGACGCCGCGCTCGCGGCCGCCCTGGGTCCTGGCCGCGCGCCGGCCCTGGTGGTGCTGAGCCTGCTGGGCGAGGCGACGACGGCGCTTGGGCCGCTGGACGGCGTCGATCTCCAGGCCTGGCGCGCCGGGGCCGCGGAGCCGATCCGGATCGCGATGCGGGTGCTGACGGCGCTGGGCGCGCGGATGAAGCCGGCGGGCCGGGGGGCGATCCTGTTCCTGGCGCCCTCCCTGTCCCTGGTCGGCGGCGCCGGCATGGTGGCTTTGAGCACCGCCCTGGAGGGACAGCGGGGCCTGATGAAATCGGTCGCGCGCCAGTGGGGCGCCAGCGGCGTGACGGTGAACTGGGCCGCGGCCGCGCCGCGAGCCCTGTCGCCGCATTTCGACGCGGCCGACCTGGCGGCCAAGGGCGATGCGGTTCCCGTCGCCTTGGGTCGGCGTCCCGACGCCCGCACCGAGATCGCGGGGCTGGCCGCCTGGCTGGCCGGACCGGCCGGACGCGGCGTGACGGGCGCGACCCTGATGATCGACGGCGGCGAGTGGATGGCGCCATGACGGCCATGGACTGGACTTCGACGGCGGGCCTGCTGGCGGGACGCGTCGCGATCGTCACCGGGGCCAGCGGCGGCGTCGGCCGGGGACTGGCCCGCGCCCTGGCGCTGGCCGGCGCCCGGGTCGTCGTGGCGGCGCGGAGCCCGGCCGGCGGAGGGGAAACCGTCGCCCAGATCGAGGCTGAGGGCGGACAGGCTCTTTTCGTCGCCACCGACGTCTGCGACCGCGACGCGGTGCGGCGCACGGTCGAGGCGGCGGTCCAGGCGTTCGGCGGCCTGGACATCGTGGTCCACAACGCCGCCAGCACCGTGGCGCGGCCTACCTCGCTGGAAGACATCGACGACGCGCTTTGGGCCGAGCAGGCGGGCGTCTCCTTGGACGCCCTGCATCACCTGGCCCACGCCGCTCTGCCCCACCTGCGCGACACGGGACGGGGGCGTTTCCTGGTGCTGTCCTCGGCCCAGGGCCAGCATGGCGGAGCGATGAACCCCGCCTATACCGCCCTGAAGGCGGCGCAACGTGGGTTCGTCAAGGCGCTGGCCCGCGAGTGGGGCCCCCACGACATTGTCGTCAACGCCCTGGCGCCGGCCGCCCTGACCGACGCGGCCAGGGCCTATCTCGAGGCCGACCCCGAACGCACCCGCGAGGCGATGAAGAGCTTTCCGCTGGGCCGGATGGGCGACATGCGCGACGACATCGGGCCGGCCGCCGTCGCCATGTGCAGCGACCTGTGGCGCTACGTGACTGGCCAGACCGTCAATGTCGACGGCGGATACTACACGGCCCTGTAGCGCGCCGGCCGGTCAAGCCGAGGCCGTGAACTTGACGTCCAGATAGGCCTGCAGCCCCTCGACGCCGCCCTCCTGGCCGTGGCCGGAATCGCGAACGCCGCCGAACGGGGTCTCGGGATTGGAGACGGCGAGGGTGTTGAGCCCGACCATGCCGGCCTTCAGCGCCGCCCCGATGTCGGCGATCCGGCGGGCCGAGGTCGAGAAGGCGTAGGCGGCCAGGCCGTAGGGCAGGCTATTGGCGCGTCGCACCACCTCGTCGAAATCGGCGAAGGGCACGATCGGCGCGACCGGGCCGAACGGCTCTTCGGTCATGACCAGGGCGTCGTCGCCGATCCCCGTCACGACGGTCGGTTCATAGAACCAGCCGTCGTTGCCGCGGCGGGCGCCGCCGGTCTCGACCCGGCCGCCGCGGTCGCGGACATCCTGCACGATGGCTTCCATCGCCTGGATCCGGCGCGGATTGGCCAGGGGGCCCATCTGCACGCCGGCCTCCAGGCCGGGGCCCAGCTTCAGCCCCTTGGCCACCGCGGTGAACCGGGCGACGAAGCGGTCATAGGCCGCCTCCTGCACGAAGAAGCGGGTGGGCGAGATGCAGACCTGGCCCGCATTGCGGTACTTCGCGGTCGCCGCCAGCTCGGCCGTCGCCTCGACATCGACGTCGTCGAACACCACGACCGGTCCGTGGCCGCCCAGCTCCATGGTGGTGCGCTTGAGGTCGCGGGCGCACAACCCCATCAGATGCTTGCCGATGGCGGTCGAGCCCGTGAACGACACCTTGCGGATCGCGGGTGAGGCGATCAGATGGGCCGAGACCTCGGCCGGCTTGCCGAAGACCAGGTTCAGGACGCCCGCCGGCAGGCCGGCGTCGGCGAAGGCGCGGGCGATCTCGACCGCCGTGCCGGGCACTTCCTCGGCCGCCTTGAGGATCAGGGTGCAGCCGGCCGCCAGGGCGCCGCCGATCTTGCGGCACGGCGTCAGGGCGGGGAAGTTCCACGGGGTGAAGGCAGCCACGGGCCCGACCGCTTCGAGGGTGACGGTCATGACCACGCCGGGGACCCGGCTGGGGACCACGCGGCCGTAGGTGCGGCGGCCTTCCTCGGCGTACCATTCGATGACGTCGGCGGCGTAGGCGATCTCGCCGCGCGATTCTGCCAGGGGCTTGCCCTGTTCCAGGGTCATCACCGCGGCGATCGCCTCGATGCGCGCGCGGATCAGGTCGGCGGCCCGGCGCAGCACCTTGGCCCGTTCGCTGGCCGGAGTCGCCGACCAAGCCGGAAAGGCTCGCGCGGCGGCGTCCTGGGCCGCGTCCAGGTCGGCCGTCGAGGCGTGCGGCAGGTCGGCGATCGGCCGCGCCGTGGCGGGGTCGAACACCGGCTCGGTCACGCGACCCTCTCCAGACAGGAACCGGCCGTCGATGAACAGTTCGAGCGCGGTGTAGGTCGTCATGGGAATTGCCTTCGTTCTGGCCGTCGTCAGACGGCGCGCGCGTCTTCCAGGATCATGTCCGCGGCTTTCTCCGCGATCATGACGATGCCGGCGTGGGTGTTGCCCGACAGGACCGAGGGCATGATCGAGCCGTCGACGACCCGCAGGCCCGCGATCCCATGGACCTTCAGCCGCTTGTCCACGACGGCGCCGGGATCGCTGCCCATCCGCGCCGTGCAGGTCGGGTGATAGATCGTGCCCCCCCGCTCGCGGCAGTAGGCCAGGAGCTGGTCGTCTGAGGCGCACTCCAGGCCCGGCTCGGATTCGCTCTCGACGAAGGGAGCGATGGCCGGCTGGCGCATGATGTCGCGCAGCACCTTCAGGCCGCCGATGGTGACGCGGCGGTCGGTTTCGGTCGCCAGGTAGTTCGGGTCGATCGCGGGCGGCGTGAACGGGTCGGGGCTGACGATCTTCAGCGTGCCCCGGCTCTCGGGCCGAAGCTGGCAGGACGAGGCCGTGAAGCCCGAGAAGGCGTGCAGCTTGTCGCCCATCTTGGTGGTCGAGAAGTTGATGAAGTGGATCTGGGTGTCGGGCAGGGCCAGGGTCGGGTCGGTCTTGAGGAAGGCCCCGGCGTAGCCGGCGCTCACCGTCAGCGGTCCGCGGCGCTGAAGGGCGAACTTCAGGCCCACGCCCGCCATGCGCCATGGACTGCGCATGTCGTCGTTGAAGGTGATGGCCTGGGCGCAGCGCAGGACCATGCGCACCTGCAGGTGGTCCTGCAGATCGGCGCCCACGCCCTTGAGGTCGTGGACCACGGGAACGCCGAGCGCGCTCAGCAGGTCGCCCGGCCCGACGCCGGACAGCTGCAGCAGCTGGGGCGACCCGATCGCCCCAGCGGCCAGGATGACCTCGCCGCCGGCGGTGGCGCGCGCCAGCTCGCGACCGCGGCGCCACTCGACCCCCACCGCCCGGCGCCCTTGGAACAGGAGCTTGGTGGCGTGGGCGCGGGTGACGACGGTCAGGTTGGCGCGTCGACGGGCCGGCCGCAGATAGGCCACGGCGGAGCTGGCGCGAAGGCCGTGTCGCGAGGTGGTCTGGTAGTAGCCGGCGCCTTCCTGGGTCGCGCCGTTGAAATCGTCGTTGCGCGGATGCCCGGCCTGTTGCGCCGCCGCGATGAAGGCGTCGCACAGGGGATGGGGCTCGGCCTGGTCCGAGACGGGCAGGGGGCCGCCCTGGCCATGGAAGGCGTCGGCGCCGCGCGCCTGGTCCTCGGCCTTGCGGAAATAGGGCAGGACGTCGTCATAGGACCAGCCGACATTGCCCAGCTGCCGCCAGGCGTCGAAATCCTCCTTCTGGCCGCGAACATAGACCAGGCCGTTGATCGAGCTGGAGCCGCCCAGGACCTTGCCGCGCGGCTGGTTGATCCTTCGATCGTTGAGGCCGGGCTGGGGCGTCGTCTGGAACATCCAGTTGACCTTGGGGTCGACGAACAGCTTGCCGTAGCCGAGCGGGATGTGGATCCAGGGATTGGTGTCCTCGCCGCCCGCTTCCAGCAGCAGGACCTTGTACCGGCCGTCAGCGCTCAGCCGATTGGCCAGGACGCAGCCGGCCGACCCCGCGCCGACGATGATGTAGTCGAAGGCGCCGAGCTCACGCATGCAGCACCTCGCGGGCCAGCCGGGCGACCTCGTCGGCTATGGCCAGGGAGGCCGTCAGGCCGGGGCTTTCGATGCCGAACAGGTTGATCAGGCCCGCGCCCGGGCCGGTGGGATTGGCTTCGATGCGGAAATCGGCGGCCGGGTCTCCGGGGCCGGAGATCTTCGGGCGGACGCCGGCGTACCCCGGGGCCAGGGCGCCGTCGGGGAGGTCGGGCCAATAGCGCCGCACCGCGCCGTAGAAGCGCTCGGCGCGGCGGGGATCGACGGCGTAGTCGGGTCCATCGACCCATTCCACGTCGGGCCCGAACTTGGCCTGGCCGCCCATGTCCAGCGTCAGGTGGACGCCCAGGCCGCCCGGCTCGGGCGTGGGATAGATCAGGCGGCTGAAGGGCGATCGCCCCGACAGGGTGAAATAGCTGCCCTTGGCGTAGAACGCCGTCGCCTTCGCGCGGGCCGGCAGTCCCTCGGCGGTGTCGGCCAGGCCCGGCGCGCCGAGGCCGGCGCTGTTGACGACCAGCCGCGCCTTCAGGGTCGGTGCGGGATCCTCGCCGATGATCAGGGCGACGCCGTCGGGCTCGAGGCGCAAGCCGGTCACGGAGGTGAGAAACGCCGCCATCGCGCCGTGGGCCTCGGCCTCGCCCTGGAGCGACAGCATGTAGGCGTGGGAATCGATGATGCCGGTCGAGGGCGAGAGCAGGGCGGCGACGCAGGCCAGGGCTGGCTCCCGCGCCCGGGCGGCGTCGCCGTCGAGCCAGGTCAGGTCGCCGACGCCGTTGGCCCGGGCGGCTTGCTGGATGCGTTCGAGGTCCTGAACCTGGTCGGGATGGCTGGCGACGATCAGCTTGCCGCAGCGCTGGTGCGGGATCCGGCGGCTTTCGCAATAGGCGTAGAGCTGGGCTTTGCCGCGCACGCACAGCCGCGCCTTCAGCGAATCCTTGGGATAGTAGATGCCGGCGTGAATGACTTCGCTGTTGCGGGAGCTGACACCCGAGCCGATGTGATCCTCGGCCTCCAGGATCACCACCTCGCGGCCGGCCAGGGCCAGCGCGCGCGCCGCCGCAAGACCGACGACGCCGGCGCCGATCACCACGCATTCGACTGTATCCATGGAGCAGCGTAAACACGGCGGCGCCACGGGTTAAAGTCAGGCTCCGTTGGGATCGCGGACGCGATCAGCCGGGTCTCGGATGGGGTGTTTTTCGGAGCGCGGGTCTCCTAGTCTGGCCGGGGACGGAGATGACATGACCGGCGATTCTGAAATCCTGGAACGCGACAGCGGCGGACCGCGCGCCATGGGACGGGTGCTGGCCCTGCTGGAGCTGCTGGCCGGCGCGCCGGTGGGCCTGCCGCTGGCCGACATCTCCGTCGCCCTGGGCGTGCCCAAGAGCACGCTGCTCAACAGCCTCCGCCCGCTGGTCAGCGACGATTTCCTGGTCGTCGAGGGCGCGCTCTACCGGCTGGGGCCGCGCGCCTTCCGGCTGGCGGCCACGATCGGCTCGGCCTATGACCTGCCGCGCCTGGCGAGAGGCTATCTGCGCGCCCTGGCCGACGAGACCCAGGAGTCGGTCAATCTCGCCGTGCTGGATCATCAGACCCACCGTTTCGTCTATATCGACGTGCTGGAGAGCCCGCGTCCCGTGCGCTACATGGTGCGCCTGGGCATGAGCGGGCCCCTCTATTCGACGGCGGCGGGGCGGGTGCTGCTGGCCTATCAGTCGCCCGACTACCAGAACGACTACATCGCCAAGGCCAAGCTGGCCCCGCTGACCGCCCGGACCAATACCGATCGCGAGGTTCTGCGGACCCAGTTGGAGGAGGTGCGCCGCAACGGCTTCTGGGTCAGCCTGGGGGAGTCGGTCGAGGATTCGGCGGCGGTGGCCGCGCCGGTGTTCGGCCCGGATGGCGCCGTCCTCGCCGCGATTTCCCTGGGCGCGCCCTCGGACCGGCTGCTGGCCAACCAGGACGCGCTGGTCGCCGCGGTCGTGAAAACGGCCGCGCATGCCTCGGGAGGCATGGCGGCCGTCTGACGCTCCCTCTTTCGGGGAGCTGTCGCGAAGCGGCGGGGTCCCTCGCCTAGAGAGGCAGGCCGGCCAGCTTCATGCCGTTCTCGTACATCACCTTGGCCGTATCGGCGTCGCTCAGGTCCTTGCAGGCCTCGTCGGCGAAGATGCGGGGCTGTTCGACGCCTTCGGAATGCGGGTAGTCCGAACCCATCAGCAGCCAGTCGGCGTCGCCCGTCTGGTCGACGATGGCTTTGATGTTGTCCTCGGGATAGGCGACGATCTTGACGTGGCGCTTGAAGATCTTGCTGGGGCGCTCCTTCAACTGGCCGGCGGGCCAGTAGCCGTTCTTGGCCATGCCCCGCACCTTGTCCATCTTGACCAGCATCGACGGCACCCACTCGGCCCCGTTCTCGGCCGAGATCAGGGTGATGTTCGGGAAGCGCTCGAAGAAGTTCAGCAGGACGAAGCTGGACAGGGTCTCGATCACCGGCCGTTCCGAATAGCCGTGCATCCACATGAAGGCGGTCTGGCGCAGTCGCGACTTCTGCATCGGCTCGCCCCACACGGCCATGTGGTCCTTCAGATAGATCGCCTCCGAGACGTGGAAGACCACGCCGACCCCGGCCTCGTTCAGGATGGCCCAGAACGGGTCATGGTCGGGATGGGCCGGCGCCTTGCCGTTGTAGGGGCCCATGGGCATCAGCACGAACTTGGCGCCGTTGGCCACCGCCCACTTGGCCTGCTCGATGGCCTGGGGCAGGTCCGCCAGGGTCAGGACGGGACAGCTGAAGATCTTGTTCTTGTAGTTGAACTTCCACTGGTCGAGCATCCAGCGGTTATAGGCGTTGAGGATCGCGTAGGCCGGATCGGGCTCGTCCAGATAGCTGATCGCGCTGACGAAATTGCCGCAATAGAGCATCGAGGAGCGGACGTCCCACTTGTCCAGGATCTTCTCGCGCTCGGCCGGGTCGGTCATGGTCGGGGTGATCGGCACCCGCATATCGACCTCGGCCTTGCCCTCCTTCTGGGCGCGCAGCCACTCGTGCAGCTTGCCGGGCGGCGGGATCTTGAAGTCCTCGGTCATGTAGTCGGCGCTGATCTCGACCTTGCGCTTGCCGACATGCAGGGCGAACTGGCCGTCGTCGGCGACCTTGTAGTTCAGGCCCCAGTCTTCCTTGTACTTGGCCGGCACGTAGACGTCGAAGGCCTCGGGCGTCTCGTAGAGGTGGGTGTCGGCGTCGAAGATCGGACCCTTGTAGCGCCAGCCTGTCGCGTGATCCGGGGCAATGGCGGTGTCGGTCATGGCGTCTCCTCGCCGGCGTTCGGCTGAATTGCAGAAAACTGAATATCGTTCAATTTTCTGTTCGTGTGATCGAAAAGTCAAGGCTCAGGGCGGTCGCGGGGGATCGCCCATGCGATCCGCGCGGCCTTCAGCCGAGGACCAGATCGGCGACGGAGGCCTTCTGCGCCTCCGTCAGCGCCAGCGGCCGCCGGCTGGCGCGATCCACATAGACATGGACGAAATAGCCGGCGGCCACCGGCGCCTCGCGCCCCTCGACGAACAGGCCGATCTCGAACCGGATGCTCTTGTCGCCCAGCTTGCCGATCCGCACGCCGGCCTGGACGGTCTGCGGGAATTCGACCGGGGCCAGGAAGTTGCAGTGGCTTTCGACGCACAGGCCGATCGACGGCGAGTCGGGCAGCCAGATGACCTGGCGCTCGAACAGCATCCGCGTCACGGCGGTGTCGAACCAGCTGTAGTAGACGACGTTGTTGGCGTGGCCGTAGGGGTCGCCGTCCGCCCATCGGGTGGGAATGTCCGCCCACGCGCCGTAGTGCTCGCGGCGTTCGTCCTGGGGCTTGCGGGCGTCGGTCATGCGGCGGCGCCCTGCCGGACGAGGCGCAGGAACTCGGCCCGGGTCCGAGGGTCGTCGCGGACCACGCCGCGCAGGCTGCTGGTGGTCAGCCGCGAGCCCGGCGTGTTGACCCCGCGCAAGGTCATGCAGCTGTGCTCAGCCTCGATCACCACCCCGACGCCATGCGGCTGCAGGACGTCCTCGATGGCCTGGGCGATCTCGGCGGTCAGCTTCTCCTGGATCTGCAGGCGCCGCGCGAAGCCGTTGACCACCCGCGCCAGCTTCGAGATGCCGACCACCTTGTTGGTGGGCAGGTAGCCGACATGGGCGACGCCCGTGACCGGCAGCATGTGGTGCTCGCAGAAGCTGACCACGCGGATGTTGCTCAGCACGACCAGCTGGTCGTAGCCGGCGACCTCCTGGAACGTCCGCTCCAGATAGCCGCGCGGATCGGTTTCATAGCCGGAGAACAGCTCGCGATAGGACTTGGCCACCCGTTCGGGCGTGTCCAGCAGGCCTTCGCGCGAAGGATCGTCGCCGGCCCATTCCAGCAACACGCGCACGGCGGCCTCGGCGTCGGCCTGGGTCGGACGGGGTTTGCTCATGGTCGGATGCTCATGCCTTCTCGAACAGATGAACCGCCGCCGCCGTTCCCAAGCCCACGACGTGGGTCAGGCCGACCCGGGCGCCGGGGACCTGGCGCGCGCCGGCCTCGCCGCGCAGGTGCAGCGCGACCTCGTACATGTTGGCGATGCCCGTGGCGCCCAGGGGGTGGCCCTTGGAGAGCAGCCCGCCGGAGACATTGACCGGCACGCGGCCGCCCAGGGCGGTGACGCCGTCGTCGATCATCCGCCCGGCCTCGCCCAGCCCGCACAGCTGGAGGTTCTCGTAGTGTAGCAGTTCGGCGGTGGCGAAGCAGTCGTGCAGCTCGACCAGGCCGACGTCGCGCGGGTCGATCCCCGCCTGCTCGTAGGCCGAGCGCGCCGCCAGCCGGGTGCAGCCGTTGACGTCGGGCATGATCGGGTTGCGCGGGTTCCAGGGATCGGACGCCAGGGCCGAGGCCAGCACGCGGATCGCCCGCGTCAGGCCCATCTCCCGGGCCTTCTTCTCGGACACCACCACGGCCGCGGCGGAACCGTCGACGTTCACCGAGCACATCAGCTTGGTGTTCGGATAGGCGATCATCTCCGAGCCCATCACCTCTTCCAGCGGCGTCTCCTTCTGGTAGACGGCCTTGGGGTTCATGGTCGAATGGTGGTGGTTCTTCACCGAGACCTTGGCGAACTGCTCGAAGGTGGTGCCGTACTGGCCGGCGTGCTCCATGCCGGACTCG
>Ga0209758_1001004_pt1 | contig 37542 bp, 34 predicted proteins | sample AraplaMF_Col_mMF_FD_184258 | JGI IMG/M metagenome (GOLD analysis project Ga0209758, IMG submission 184258) | Arabidopsis root microbial communities from the University of North Carolina, USA - plate scrape MF_Col_mMF (SPAdes) (version 2) | ecosystem: Host-associated > Plants > Roots > Endosphere... | reverse complement strand
CGCGGTAGGCTTGCGCTTCGGCGCTGGCGGTGTACCAGACGGCGCCCAGTTCGGTATCCACCCGCACCGGACGGCCGAAGCGTTCGGTCAGGGCGGCGGTCAGTTTTTCCACATTGCCGGGCGTGCGCCAGGTTTCGATCGGCACGCGCAGGGCGATCACGAAGGCGTTGCCTTCGAAGTAGCATTTGACCATCTCAGCCTGCATCGCCAGCTGCTGGGCGGTGCCGCGCAGAGGCAATGCGGCGGCCACGGCTGGCCAGTTGCCGTCCCAGCTCAGCTCGGGGACAGGCGTGATGACGTAGGCATACGGCGCCTTGGCCGGGGCCGGGGCGGCGCGGACCGGCATGGCGATGGCGTGCGGATCGTTGGCCTGCTGGGCTGGCGCGGCAGCCGGTTCAGGCGCGTACGGATGCGCGGCGCCCTGGGCCGGCACGGCGGAGTCGTCCGAGAATTCGGTGACCCACGGTGGCAGGTCGTCTTCTTCGACAACTGGCTTGGCCTTGGCTGCCGGGGCAACGTACTGCGGAGCAGCCGCAGGCGGCGCCGCGCGCACAGGCGCTTCCAGGACGGCAGCGCCGCCGTCCGCGGCTGGCGGCATGTCTTCCCACGGCGCCGGACGCGATGGCGCCACGCTCGGCGCGGCAGGCCCCTGCGGCGCGGATGGCGCGGCGTACACGCTCGCTGGCGGTGCCGAAGGCGCCATGGCTTGTGGAGCGGGCGAGGCGGTGTGCGCGCTCGCTGGCGATGCTGACGGTGCCAAGGCTTGTGGCGCCGATGGCGCTCCATGTGCGCCGGCCTGCGAAGCGAATGATGCCGGCGCCGTCGAAGCGGCGCTTACGCTGGGAGGCGACGACGCAGCTGCAGGCGCTGGCGCCGGTGCGCTGGCGGTCGGACGGGCACCACCGGGACGCGATGCGGCGCGTGCGGCTTCCAGCGCAGCGTTGATCGCAGCGCGCGCAGTGCTGATCGGTGCTGCCGGTGCAGGCGGCGGTGCGCTTGGTGCAGCATCTGGCGCCGGTGCTGCGCTGGCCGGCGACTGCGGAGCGGCAGACATTGGCGCAGCGGCTGGCGCTTGTGCAGCGGCTGGTGCTTGAGCGGCTGGTGCTTGAGTGGTTGGTGCTTGTGCGGCGGCTGGCGGCGGCGCGGTGACGGGCGCTGGTGCGGCGGCTGACGGTGGCGCGGCGAAGGCCGCTCGTGCGGCGGCTGGCGGCGCGGCTTCGTTGCGCGCCATGGCGGCGGCGCCGGCGATCACCGATGGCGGCACCACGCTGGCGTGGCTCGCTTGTACATTGGCGGCTGCGCGCGCCGGCGTCGCACCGGCGGCGGCGCGGGCCGAAGCCATCGCGGCCTGGCGCGATACCGCCGGCGTGGCTGCCGCTGGTTGTCCCTCAGCCCCGCCTACGCCGGGGCGAAAGGCCAACATCCGTAACAAGGTCATCGAGAAACCGGCATATTCATCCGGCGCCAGTCCCAGCTCATTGCGGCCATGCACCGCGATCTGGTAATACAGCTGCACCTCTTCCGCATCGAACAAGCCGGCGAGGCGCACGATATCCGCATACTCCGGCAAATCCTCCGGCAAGGCTGCCGGCACCGTCTGCGCCAAGGCGATCCGATGCAGCAAAGTGCCCAGATCCTGCAAGGCGCCGTTGTACGACAGACTGCGCGTGGCCATCTCATCGGCCACGGCCAGCAGATCGGCGCCATCCTGCGCCGCCAGCGCATCGAGCAGGCGAATCAAATAAGACTGATCCAGCGCGCCGAGCATGCCCTGCACCGCATCCAGCGTCACCGCGCCGGCGGCGTAGGCGATCGCCTGGTCGGTCAGCGACAGCGCGTCGCGCATCGAACCATGGGCGCCGGTGGCCAGCAAACGCAAGGCCGGCTGTTCGAAGGTGATGCCCTCCTGCCCCAGAATATTCTCCAGGTGGCCGATGATGTGCCCCGGCGGCATCTGCTTCAGATTGAACTGCAGGCAGCGCGACAACACGGTGACCGGAATCTTCTGCGGATCGGTGGTCGCCAGAATGAACTTGACGTGCTCCGGCGGCTCCTCCAGCGTCTTCAGCATGGCGTTGAAGGCGTGATTGGTCAGCATGTGCACCTCGTCGATCATATAGACCTTGAAGCGCGCATTGGTCGGCGCGTACACCGCCTGCTCCAGCAACTGCGCCATCTCGTCGACGCCGCGGTTGGACGCCGCGTCCATCTCGATGTAATCGACAAAGCGGCCCGCGTCGATCGCGCTGCACGCCTCGCACACGCCGCACGGCGTAGCGGTGATGCCGCCGGCGCCATCCGGCCCGACGCAATTGAGCGACTTGGCCAGAATCCGCGACAAGGTGGTCTTACCCACACCGCGCGTACCGGTGAACAAATAGGCGTGGTGCAGCCGGCCGCTATGCAAAGCATGCGTCAGCGCGCGAACCACGTGCTCCTGGCCGACGAGCGTTTCGAAGTTTCGAGGGCGGTATTTACGGGCGAGGACTTGATAGGACATGCTAGGATTTTACCGTATCGCGGGTGCCAAAGCGGCAATTGTAACAAGTCGCGACTGGATTAGGTAAGTCTGCGATTTAGCCCTACAATTTGTTTTTCTTTTAATATGCTAAAAATGAAAAAACTGACCCTGATTCCGCTGCTGTTGCTGTCCCTGACCGCCCACGCCGATGAACGCGAATGGCATCCCTATAAAAAACTGGTGGAAGACCTGCGCCTCGACAAGTTCTACGCCCTGCCAGCCGCCGAGCGCGACAAGGTCAATCTTTACGTGACCGTCAAGCCGCAAAACAAAAACATCAAACCGTCCGATGTGGTGCTGACTGTGGTGCACGGCGGCGAGCGCCAGCCGCTGCCGCCATTGTCGCCCGACTACCGCGTGGTGCTGGTGCCCAACGCCAAGTGGATGACGGACGACACCAAGATCATGACCAGCCTGCCAAAAGAGGAAAAGTCGGCCGTCGGCTATGACGCCATCACGCCGCTGCCGGAAGGCTTGCAGTGGAATTACGCGCCGGTGATGAGCAGCGTCACGCAGATGAACCAGGCCATCAAGAAAATGGCCGGCGCGCTGAGCATGTTCGCGCCCAGCGTCAAGGTGGTGGTATTCAAATTCAGCCACCCGGCCCAGCTCAAGGTCGGCAGTGCGGTCTACAACACCGATGGCAAGAACCACATCAAGCTCAAGCCCGAGTCGGCGCTGCTGAAAGAAAATCCGCTGATGGTGGCGTCCGAGCGGCCTTACGAAGCCGAACTGGATTCGGAATGAAAAAGCCGCCCGAGGGCGGCTTTTTTACTGAATAAGGAGGCGAGCCTGATCTGCGGCACTTATGGTGAACGGCTGTGGCTGCTTCGTTCCCGACCTGACCAGGTTGACCATGCCACAATGCGCAGGGGCCCGCCAGACATCATTATACCTTACAGCCCCAACTCCTGCCAAATCTGATCCACCCGTGTCTTCACCTCGGGCGACATGGTGATCACCGTGCCCCACTCGCGCGTGGTTTCGCCCGGCCATTTGTTGGTGGCGTCGATGCCCATCTTGCTGCCCAAACCGCTGATCGGCGAGGCGAAGTCGAGGTAATCGATCGGCGTGTTGTCGACCAGCGTGGTGTCGCGGGTCGGGTCGACGCGGGTGGTAATGGCCCAGATCACCTCATTCCAGTCGCGGATGTTCACGTCCTCATCGACCACCACAATAAACTTGGTGTACATGAACTGGCGCAGGAAGCTCCACACGCCAAACATCACGCGCTTGGCATGGCCGGCGTACTGCTTCTTGATCTGCACCACCGCCATGCGATAGCTGCAGCCTTCCGACGGCAGGTGGAAATCGGTAATCTCGCTGAACTGCTTTTGCAGCAGCGGCACAAACACCTCGTTCAGCGCCAGGCCCAGCACGGCCGGCTCATCCGGCGGTTTGCCGGTGTAGGTCGAGTGATAAATCGGATCGCGGCGCATGGTGATGCGATCGATCGTAAACACCGGGAACCAGTCCTGCTCATTGTAATAACCGGTGTGGTCGCCGTACGGCCCTTCCAGCGCATGCTCGTAGCCGGATGGATGGTTCTCATCCGGGTAGATATGCCCTTCCAGCACAATCTCGGCCGAGGCCGGCACGCGCAGCTCGCTGCCGATGGCCTTGACCAGCTCGGTGCGGCTGCCGCGCAGCAGGCCGGCGAACTGATATTCCGACAAGGAATCGGGCACCGGCGTCACCGCACCTAATATAGTAGCGGGGTCGGCCCCCAAAGCGACGCAGACGGGATAAGGCTTCCCTTTGCTTTGAATGGCGTGCTCGCGGAAGTCGAGCGCGCCGCCGCGATGGGCCAGCCAGCGCATGATGACCTTGTTCGGCCCCAGCACCTGCTGGCGGTAGATGCCCAAATTCTGGCGCTTCTTATTAGGCCCCTTGGTAATCACCAAACCCCAGGTAATCAAAGGCGCCACGTCGCCCGGCCAGCAATGCTGGATCGGCAATTTCGACAAATCGACATCGGCGCCCTCCCACACAATCTCCTGGCATGGCGCGCCGCGTAGCTCTTTCGGCGCCATGTCCCACACTGCCTTCACCAGCGAGCCCAGGCCCATCAAATCCTTGAAGTCCCTGGGCGGCTCGGGTTCCTTGAGGCGCGACAGCACATGACCGATCTTGCGCAGCTCGCTGACGTTCTCCGCGCCCATGCCCAGCGCCACGCGGCGCTGCGTACCGAACAGATTGCCCAGCACCGGGATGCTGTGGCCGGTGGGATGTTGAAACAGCAAGGCCGGACCGCCGGCACGCAAGGTGCGGTCGCATACCTCGGTCATCTCTAAATGCGGCGAAACGGGGCTTAAAATGGGCTTAAGTTCGCCCATCCGTTGCAGTTGAGAAATAAAATCTCGTAGATCGGAATATTTCATCGGTTTTTTAATATTTTCTTACATTAAAGCGCACTGTTTAAAAATACAGGTCAAGTGATTGATTTTATTGGTTTTCCATCGCTAGCAAGACAAAATTCTAGATTTAAAAGTTATAAAAACGATTGACGTTAGTATTGACTTGATATAAAACGGCTTCTACAATCCACCCTACTTGATGAGTACCGCCTTTTGAGGCCACTCATACATTCACGGAGTCGGGGCTCCACATGACATTTTAAGGAGTGTTTTCATAAGGCGTCTGCCTTCCTCCCCGAAAGTAGTTGTATTGCATCTGGTTGACTCCACCTGGAGAGATCAGCAACAAGCAAGCAATGATGGCGTTCTGATCGCGCGCTTCCGCAGCGGCGACGAACGAAATTTCTGATGCACGGCATTAGCACCTGTTTAGCTGCGTATGACGCTGGCGGGGGATCGCTTTTACGGACATTTCAGGGGAACTTTATGATTAATAGCAATAACGGCGCAGCTACGCTTGCCCGTACCATGGCTCGCCAGCCAGCCGCGTGGTTCGCCACGTCGCGCATTTCGGCAAAGGGTGTGTTGACCACCGCCCAGCACACCCTGACCATTGTGGGTGTGACCGCTTTAGTAGTAATGGCAGTATTGTTTGTCCGTCCGGACCTGGCCAAGGCCCTCAGCGACAGTCTGAACCGCGCACCGGCAGCCGAAGCCGTGGCCGTCACCGCGCCGCCGCTGGATGCCCTGATGGAAGCGCCAGCCGCCGCCACGGCCACCGCCTCCACCGCGCCGCTGACGGCCGAGGAAAAAGCCCTGCTGGGCACGGAAAAGCAGCAGAAATGGGTGACCAGCTGGCTGTCCAAGCGTTACCGCGTGGCGGGCGACGCCGCCAACATGCTGGTGTCTACCGCCTATCTGACGGCGCGTGAAATCAAGCTCGACCCGCTGCTGATCCTGGCCGTGATGTCGATCGAGTCCGGCCTGAATCCGTTCGCGGAGAGCCCGATGGGCGCGCAAGGGCTGATGCAGGTGATGTCCAAGGTGCACCACGAGAAGTTCCAGGACATGGGCGGCCTGCAAGCCGCGCTGAACCCGGTCGCCAATATCCGCGTCGGCTCGCTGATCCTGAAAGATTATGTGACCCGTGGCGGTTCGGTGGAAGCAGGCCTGAAGAGCTACGTCGGCGCCGCCGCGTTTGAAACCGATGACGGTTACGGCAGCCGCGTGCTGGCCGAGTACAACCGTCTGAAACAGGTTTCGGCCGGCAAGAAAGTGCCGACCACCACGCCGTCGCAGATCGCCGCCGCGCCAGCCAAGCAGGCAGCGCCGGTCGCCGCGGCCGAGAAATCGGTCAGCGGCACGCAGATCGCCGGCCTGTAACCCGCACATCGCTGCGGCCAGGGTCTGCCCCCGTACGGGGGCAGACCCTTTCGTTTTTGGGGCTCGCTACGGGCAGTTCCGTACGCTGAGACGGCCGGTGTCGCGGAAGGGATCGCGGCCGTTGTTCGATTCCTTGTAGTAGCAAACCACGGCGCCGCCCGGCAAGCGCCATTTCGTCACCCGGCTGCCGTCCGGCGCCGTGAACTCTCCTATCGCTCCGCTGCTGCGGTCGATGTAGGCCTTGCCGATGGCGGTCGCCAGCGCGCTTTCGTCATTGACGTATTTGCGATCGCGCTGGGTCCACGCATCCTTGCGCGCCTGGCGGTCGGCCGCCAGCGCGCCCTTGAGCGCACGCTGCTTGAGGTCGTCCTGCGGCTTGACCGGCACGGCAAACGGATCGGCCGGCAGAACCGGCTCCGCCGCCAGCGGCGCCGGTTCTGCCGGCGGCAACACGGTAATCGCCTGCGGCCCGGCCTGTTGCGACACGGGCGGCGCGGCAGGCGCCATCCTCGGTTCCGCTGCGCGCGCTACCGGACGGTCCGGCCGCGTCGCGGGGCGCAGCGGCTCAGGCGGCGGTGGCCGCTTGAATGGCGTCAGGATATAGGTAATCGGCTCCCTTGGCGCGAAACTGGCCGCCAGCGGCCTCTCGGGTGCTTTCCAGCACATGAACGCCAACAAGTGCGCGGCGCCGATCAGCGCCAGCCAGCCGCGCCGGCGCCGGCTTGGTGATTGCAATTCGATGATGCCGCTCCAGGATTAGCCAAAAAGCAATTCTGGCCAGCCGCCCCCGGCCGGTCAACGCCCAAATAAAAAAAGCCACCGCACGCTACCGTGGGTGGCTTTTAACGATACCAGGACAGCTTAGCGCTTCTTGTCAGCGGCAACTTCTTCCGGACGCAACTGGGCAGCCAGCTTGTCCAGCACGCCGTTGACGTATTTGTGGCCGTCGATGCCGCCGAATGATTTGGTCAGCTCCACCGCCTCGTTGATCACCACGCGGTACGGGATTTCCAGATTGTTCTTCAGCTCGTACGTACCGATCAGCAGCACGGCGTGCTCGATCGGCGACAGCTCGGAAACGCCGCGGTCCACCAGCGGCGCGAAAATCTCGCGCAACTCCACCGACGAACCGATGGCGCCGTTCAGCAACACGGTGAAGTGCTCGGCGTCGGCCTTGTCGAAGCCGTGCGCGCCGCGGATGTGGTTGACCACCGTGGAGGCGGATTCGTTATTCAGCAGCCACTGATACAACCCTTGCAGCGCGAACTCGCGGGCGCGGTGACGCGGCGTGCGGTTCTTGCTTGGGTTGGCGTGCAAAGTCTTCTCAGTCATTTTTTACCTTCGTGTGTTGATTCTTTATTCGTCGTCGCCGTGGTCCTGGCTCAGCTCTTCCAGAGCGATGGTCAGGTTGGCCATTTCGACCGCCACGCGGGCAGCGTCGGCGCCTTTGACGGCCATGCGCACTTCGGCTTGCTCGTCGGTCTCGGTGGTCAGGATGGCGTTCGCGATAGGAATACCATAATCCAGGCCGATACGGGTGATGCCGGCGCCCGATTCGTTCGACACCAGCTCGAAGTGATAGGTTTCGCCGCGGATCACCGCGCCCAGCGCGATCAGCGCGTCGAACTGCTGCGACTCGGCCATCTTCTGCAGCACCAGCGGCACTTCCAGCGCGCCCGGCACGGTCACGTGCAGGATGTCTTCATCTGCCACGCCCAGATGCTTGAGCTCGGCCAGGCAAGCCGACAGCAGGCCGTGGCAGATATCTTCGTTAAAACGGGCTTGTACCACGCCGATGCGCAGGTCTTCGCCGTTCAGATTGGTTTCGTAGCTTCCTACGGTCATGATGGCCTCTTGTATGTTGGTTGAATTAGTTAGGTTTGGCTACGTAGCCGGTCACTTCCAGATTGAAGCCGGTCATCGACGGCATCTTGCGCGGGCTGGCCAGCAGCTGCATCTTGCACACGCCAACTTCGCGCAGGATTTGCGCGCCGATGCCGTAGCTGCGCAGATCCATGCTGGCCGCGCGGCCTTTCGGCTTGGTGTCTTCCGGCTTGCACAGCGCTTCGAACTGGTTGAAGAACTGCTCGGCGGTTTCTTCGCAGTTCAGCAGCACGATCACGCCGCTGTCCGCCGCCTTGATCGCCGCCATCGACGACGACAGATTCCACGAGTGGGTGGTGGCTTCCGATTCCAGGATATCCAGAATCGACACCGGCTGGTGCACGCGCACCAGAGTTTCCTTGCCCTTGACGATCTCGCCATGCACCAGCGCCAGGTGGGCCGAGCCGCTTGGCTTGTCGCGGAAGGCGATCATGCGGAAGTCGCCGTGCGCGGTCTTGAGCGTGCGCTCGCCCGCTTTTTCCACCAGCGATTCATTGCGGCTGCGATAGTGGATCAGATCGGCGATGGTGCCGATCTTCAGATTGTGTTCGCGGGCGAATTCCAGCAGGTCCGGCAGACGGGCCATGGTGCCGTCGTCCTTCATGATTTCGCAGATCACCGAGGCGGGCGTCAGGCCGGCCATGGCGGTCAGGTCGCAACCGGCTTCGGTATGGCCCGCGCGCATCAGCACGCCGCCCTTTTGCGCTTTCAGCGGGAAGATGTGGCCCGGCTGGACGATGTCCGACGGCTGCGCATCCTTGGCCACGGCAACCTGAATGGTCCTGGCGCGGTCGGCGGCGGAAATGCCGGTGGTGACGCCCTCGGCGGCCTCGATCGACACCGTGAAATTGGTGCCGAAGGCGGTACCGTTCTTGGTCGACATCATCGACAGTTCCAGCTGGTTGCAGCGCTCCTCGGTCAGCGTCAGGCAGACCAGGCCGCGCGCGTACTTGACCATGAAATTGATGGCTTCCGGCGTTACGAAGTCCGCCGCGAGCACCAGATCGCCCTCGTTTTCCCGGTCTTCTTCATCGACCAGGATCACCATGCGGCCAGCGCGCAATTCGGCGACGATTTCTTCGGTGCTGGAAATTGACATTTTTAATCCTTCAAGGCTGAGCGAGAGTATTTCTATTAACCCGCTATTTTAAAGGATTTAAGCCTTCCCTACCGTAAAACCGCTTTTTTGGGCAAGCCGCATGGCCTTTTCGTCAAGATTCCATTCCGGTCAGTGCGGCACCAGGGCATCGATCTTGCGCAGCCAGCCATCGAAATGCGGACAGTTCGCCCGAATCTTGTCCAGTCCGATGTCGATGGCAATCTGCGGGCCATCCGATGTTTTGCGATAGCCCGGCACCGCAGCCTTGAGGCGTTTCGAGGGGGCCGTCTCCGATCCATCATTGATATCTTCCGGACCCGCCATCTCGATTATTGCTCGCAGCGCTTTCAGTTCTTTCTTCCCCTTCCAGCCCTCGATAGCGTCAATGTCTGAAAACAGCAGTGCCTCGAATTCATGAACAATCAAGTTCGGGATGAAATTATTCCGCCCCATGTCTTCATGCCATTTCTGCTCCAAAAACTCGGCCTTGCGCCGACCGGTAATCAGGGCGCGATATGCGGCGCTATCCTTGCCGGGAAAGCTATTCGGCAAAGCATAAAGATCAAACAGGGTCGTTACAAAAACACCTGCCTCCCTGCAAAGCCGTTCGATCTGCGGCTTCACTTTTGGATAAGCATGAATGCCACCAGACTGCGCTCGGCTGGTCTGTATCAGAAAGGGTCTGAGGTAAATGCCTTTGCCTGCATACAGCGGCCGCAGCAAGCGGTTGACAAATGCCTCTTCGCTCTGCCCCTCGACCACCACAACGAGGGTCGTCATAGCGTCGGCCTTCCACCCAGCAGATTCTTCATCCATAGCTCGCCGGGGCTGTAATCCGTCAGCCATTCGGCTAGTTCCTCCGCCTTGAGGCGCTGAAGACGGGAGGCACCTTCACGCTTATCGACCACAACCAGGTCCTCCAGCTCAAATTCATTCACCAGCTCCACCGACTGGGTCGAAATAATCAACTGGTGCGAGTGGGATACAGACTTCATCAGCCCGGCAAGAACCCCGATCGCAAAAGGATGTAATCCCAGCTCAGGTTCGTCAATCAAAAGGGCGGTCGGCATGAACTGCTCCGGCTGCAGCAGCACAGTGGCCAGACAGATGAATCGCAAGGTGCCATCGGACAAAGCGCTGGCCGAAAATGGCTCATCATGCCCAGCCTCCGTCCATTCCAGCTGTATTTTTTCCGAATTATCAACCGTGGGCCGCAAATGAAAATCGCCAAAAAAAGGCGCCACCAGCCCAATGGTCTTCACTATGCGGCGATAATGAACGGGATGATGATTCCGCAGCCTCAACAAAAAAGCCGCGAGATTGCGAGCGTCTTCGCGCAGATACTCATTATCATTGAGGTTGTGGATTTGCTTAACTCTGGCATCGGTACTTGTGTCATGAAAATGATAGATGCGCCACTTCCTGATCGATTCCAACACGCCGTCCAAGCGATTGGATCCGCCAGAACTGTTATACAAATGCACCTGAGATTCGAGATAGCCGGAGCTAAAAACGTTTTGCCCGTCAATATGGGCAACGCCTTCGCGCTGAAACATCAGACGATTGTCAGCCGTGGGAATCAACTCGAACGAATAGGGGACCTCTCCAAAATAGAGCGCCGCAGTCAGCTCCTCTGTTTGCTTTCGGCCAAAGTGCAGCACGCTGTCCGCTCCCCCTGCCTTCCCGACTGCGAGCTGGAGCCGCTGGTCAAGCAACTGGCCAATGAACCGAAAAAAACCGATGTAGTTGGATTTTCCAGCTCCATTGGCACCGATCAGCACATTCAACTGGCGCAGATGCAGATCGCTCTCCGCGATGGACTTGTATCCCTTTAACACAAGCCGCGAAACGTGCTGCTTCTCATAGACTGGCTTAGTCATATCGATGCCTTCGGCCCTTTCTTAGTATTGCCGCTCGATTATCTTACCCTTTTGCGGCACCCACCGATACCATGCGCTCGACGTAGCGGGCGATCAGGTCGATTTCAAGGTTGACCTTGTGGCCCACGGCCAGGTGCTTGAGCGTGGTCATGGCGATGGTGTGCGGGATCAGGTTGATCGAGAACTGGCAAACCAGATCGGCGCCACTGCCGATATCGGTGATGCGGTTGACGGTCAGCGACACGCCGTTGACCACGATCGAACCCTTGTAGGCCAGGAATTTGGCGAGGTCGTGCGGCGCCTCCACCACCAGCTCCCACGATTCGCCCACCGGCTCGAACTTGCGCACCACGCCCAGGCCGTCGACGTGGCCGGACACCAGGTGGCCGCCGAGGCGTTCGTTCAGCGTCAGCGCCTTTTCCAGATTCACTTCGGTCAGCGTGTCGAGGCCGACGGTCTTGTTCAGGCTTTCGCGCGAAACGTCGACGCGGAAGTTGGTGGCATCCTTCTCCACCACGGTCATGCAGGCGCCGTTGATGGCGATGGAGTCGCCCAGCGCCACGTCGGCCAGCGGCAGGCCGCCGGCGTTGATGTCCAGGCGCACGCCCGCAAACGAGCCGCCTTCCAGCGGCTTGACGGATTCAATTTTGCCGATGGCGGCAACGATACCAGTGAACATAATTCTTCCTAATGAGTGAATCGTGCAAGGATACGCAAATCTTCGCCGATCTGCTTAACCTCATGAAATTTCAGGTTTTTTTTGTGCGACAGGTCGGTCAGCGCCGGCAGCGCGAACATGCCTTGCGCATCGCCGATCAGCGCGGGCGCCAGATACAGCAGCAACTCGTCGACGCAGCCTTCGCGGATCAGCGAGCCATTCAGCTTGCCGCCCGCCTCCACGTGCAGCTCGTTGATCTGGCGACGGCCCAGCTCGCGCATCAGTTCCGGCAGATCGACCTTGCCGGTGGCGTTGGGCAGCAGGATGACTTCATGCCCGGCCGCTGCCAGCGCCGCCTGCTTTTCCGGGTCGGCGACGGCGGCTGCGATCCATGTCCCGCTCCCCTGCAATATCTTGGCGGACAGATCGATTTCAAGCTTGCTGTCGACCACGATGCGGCGCGGCTGGTGCGGCGTTTCCACCGCGCGCACGTTCAATTGCGGATCGTCGGCCTTCACGGTGCCAATGCCGGTCAGGATGGCGCAGGCGCGCGCGCGCCAGTGATGGCCGTCGGCGCGTGCCTCCGGACCGGTGATCCATTGGCTGACGCCGTTGTGCAGTGCCGTCATGCCGTCGAGGCTGGCGGCGGTTTTCATGCGCACCCACGGCACACCGCGCGTCATGCGCGAAAAGAAGCCGATATTCAGTTCATACGCTTGCCCGGCCAGCAAGCCGACGCTGGTGTCGATACCGTTGGCGGCCAGCTTGGCCATGCCCTGCCCGGCCACCAGCGGATTCGGATCTTCCATGGCCGCCACCACGCGCCCCAGGCCGGCGCGTACCAGCGCGTCCGAGCATGGCGGCGTGCGGCCGTGGTGATTGCACGGTTCCAGCGTGACGTAGGCGGTGGCGCCGCGCACATCGTGGCCGCGCGCCTGCGCGTCTTTCAGCGCCTGGATTTCCGCATGGTCGCTACCAGCTTTCTGCGTGACGCCGGCGCCGATCACCACGCCGTCGCGCACGATCACGCAGCCGATGTGCGGATTGGGGGCGGTGGTGTACAGGCCCTTGGCGGCCCACTCCAGCGCCAGCGCCATGCCTTCCAAATCGTTACTGATGTTCACGTTGTTCCTGCCTGAATAAGTCGTCGCGACATTATAAAGGCTTGTTCAGTCGGCTGCCCCGCTGCAATTGGAGGGTTCCCTCCTGGGATCGCAGGCGCGGGCGCGGCCCAGCATGTTGATGACGATGTTGCGGGTGTCGTCGCCCTGCGTCAGCGTGAGCGTGCCCCAGCGGGCGGTCAGGCTGTTGTCGGCGCGGCAGGTGCGGCCGGCGGCGTTGTAGGCGATGTAGGTGGGCGTGCCGCCGGAGGTGAAGCGGTAGGTGACGGCGATGCCGGTGCGCAGCGGGTCATGGCGATAGAGTATGGTTTCATCGGCATCCGGGCGGCGGTTGCCGTTGCGGTCTTCAAAGATGGCCCAGCCGCGTTGCCAATCGGCGCCGGCCGGGTCCAGCGGCGCCATCAGGACTTTGGTTCCGCGCGCCATGGCTTGCGAACGGGTCAGATCGATGGCGGCCAACAGGTCGGCGGTGGCGGTTTGCAGGCGCATGCGCTGCAACGATTGCTGAAACGCCGGCGCCGCCACGCCCAGCAGTACAACCACCAGTGCCAGCACGACGAGCAACTCGATCAGCGTCAGACCGGCATGGCGCCTCATGGCCAGCATCCTGATGCGGGGCCGCTGGCGAGGCGCAGGCCGTCGCTGGTGAGCGTCAGCACGCGGCAGTCGTCGTCGCGGAAGCGGCTGTCTACCAGCGCGGTGCCCGGGCGCGCTATCAGTTGCACGCATTGCGCAATCAGCTCGCCGTCACAGGCCTTGCCTTCGATTTCATACGCGCTGGTCGGCGCGCTCGCTCCGCTCCACCAGTGGAAGTGGCGCACTTCCTCATCCGCTGCTCCGGCCGAAAAAGCGAGATAGCGATTATGCTGGGAATGAAAGCGCTCCTGCTGCATCATCAGCTTGAGCAAGGCCGACTGCGCCTCGCCACGACGCGTGCGGATAATGTGCTGTTGATAGGCCGGCATCGCAAACGCCATCAATACCGCTACAATCACCAGCGCCACCAGCAATTCAAGCAGAGTAAAACCTGCGCGTTTCATTTTGCGGCCTCGTGCAGTTCGCGCCAGTTGACGATTTCGCGCCAGCTCAGGCGGCCGGCGCGGCGCGTGGATTTCAGGCCGCCGCTCATGCGCACTGCTCCCGCTCCGGCAATCTGCACCACGGCATACGCCTTCTCCTGCCGAATACGGCCGATGGCGTCCGGCTCGCTGTGCGTGACCGATTGCAGCATCAGCATGGGCGCCGACGCATAGTCCGGCAACAGCACAGGGCCGAATGCCAGCACGCCGCCGTCATCCGGCAATCCGCTGACCGCATTGAGCGCGTAACTGCGGCTGCGTGTGACGCTGCACGGATCGGCGCCGGGCAGCACGGTGTTGAACAGTACCGCCTCATCGGCCAGCACACCGGTATAGACGCTGCGTTCGCCCGGTTGTGCGAAGTCGATGTACCAGCCCTTGCTACCAGGGGATATGCGCCCGTCCGAGCCGTCAAGAAAGCGCTGGGTCAATTGATGGCGGCCGGCGATCACGTCCGGCGGCGTTTGCAGGCTGTCGATGATGGCGTAGTAGGATTGCACCGCCGTTGAGGCGCGGTCTGCCCGCTCGATCAAGCTGCCGGTGCCAAACATGACCATGTAACCGCGCAGATTGGCATACGCCAGCAAGGGCGCTTGCGTAATCGGCTGGCGGTGCCCCGCCGCATCGCGCGCAACGAACATGGGCGTGCCGATGGCTTTGGCCCACGGCGCACCACCGCTGAAATCAAAGCGCCACAGATTGCCTAGCAGGTCGCCTGCGTAGGCGTAGCGCAGTGCATCGTCGCTGTCGTTCAGCAGGACGGGTGCGCTGAGCGCGCCCGCCTCCGAGGTTTTGATGCGGTAGTAATTGCTGTTAAGCCGCCAACCTTCGCCGCGCGGCTTATCGAGCGCCAGCAGGAACAAGGCGGCCTGCCCGTCAGCGCCATTGAAGCCGCTGGCGACGATGGCGAAGTAGCGGTAGACATCGCGCCGCAATCGCAGTTTGGCGATTTGCGGCAGCGTGGTGACGTTGCCCATCATGGGATCGTCGCGGCTGGTGAATTCCCACAGTGCGCCGGGGCCGTCGGCGAAGTGGGCGGGATCGGTCACGTCCAGCGCGAACACGCCCGGGGCGCCACCGCCCATTGCGGAGAGCAGGACGGTCCTGGTCGCGCCATCAATGCGCACCTGGCCAATGCTGGCGGGGCCATCCACATAGGCGCGGTGGACGTAGGCGGGATCGGTCAGCTGCGCTAGCTGGGCGATCAGCGCGTCCGGCAGGTAAGCGAACAGTTCGACGCCGCTGCTGGCCTCGAAAGCATGCAGCATGCCGTCGTTGGCGCCGAGATAGACTGCGCCGCCGTGATAGACCGGCGTGCTGTGAACTGCGTCGCCAAGGACGCTGCTTCGGCGTCGGAACCGCGTGCCTTCCAGCGTACGATCGCCGCGCAGATAGGCTAGCCGCTGCTCGCCCGCGTGGTCGTCCAGATCGAGCAGTGCTTGCTGCGCCGGCGACAAGGCCCCCCATTGAAATGGCACTGTCGCCAATCCACCATCGGCTTGCACTATCGCCGTGTAGAGCTGGCGCCGGTCGGGCGGAGGTGCAGGTGGGCCGCCATCGACGCCGGTCAGGATGGCGCCGGCATCCCACACGCGGGCAGACGCGCCGCCCACAGCCGTCGGCAGCAGATAGCGCGAGAAGTGTCCGCCCCAGTCTGCAATGTCCATGCTCGTCTGGTAAAGATCGCCACCGTCGGCTGTGGACGCCGATGACGCTGGCCGCAGCAAGGCTGCCCCGGACGCATCGCCCGCCGGCGCAGCACTTCCTGGCGCCCCCGGCCGGCAAGCCGCAGCGACCGGCCAACTGTCGATATCCAACACCGGCGCCCCGGCGCGCGCAATCAGGCCGATGGCGATCGCCAACAGCGCCCCAACGCCCCAATGCCTCGCCCGCGCCATCGCCCAAGGAATCGCCCACGCCATCCTCCAAGGCATCGCCCGCGCCATCGCCCACGCCTTCGCCCAAGGCATCGCTTTAGCCCGCGCTGTCGCCACCAGCGCAGCTTGCAAAAGTCTCCTCATGGCGCCTCCTCCGGTTTGCTGAACACGCTTTGCAGCACGACCTCCGTCTCCGGCCTGGCGCCGAAGCCAACCGCGGTGACGCGGTAGCAATAGCGCGGCGCCGCGCTGGCGGACGCATCGTCACCGGCCTGATGACATTCCATGCGCTCGATGATGTACTGCGGCTTCCTGAACGGCTGAAAGCCCGTTCCAGTCTCCATCGCCGCCGAAGTGCGCGCGCCGTACTGCACCGTGCACGCCTCGCCCGCCAGATCCACCTGCTGCCACACCGGCACCGCGCCGCTGGCCGCGCGCTCGTAGCGGCCAGCGCTGCAATCGGCGGCAAACGGCGCGCCGCTGGCCTGAATATCCCGTTCCGCATCTTTCAAGGCATCCTCCGCCACCAGAAACGCCACATCCCGGTCACGCTCGCCGCGCGCGGCCTTCTCGCTTTGCAGACTCAACAACGCCGCCGACACGCCCAGCACCATCACCATAATCAGCAGCACCAGACTGACCAGCAACGCCATACCGCTTTGCCGCGCCATGATTCAGCCATCCCGATTGCGCAGCGCCACCGTCAGGGCAAACAATCGCCGCGCCCGCTGCCGCTGCGACGGCGGCAAACTGCCCTCCACCACGCGCACGCCCTCGTCGTCCGCATGCGCATCGGAATAGGTGGCGCCGAACAAGTCGTAGCGCGACTCCACCGTATCGGCGCGCGTGTTGTACTCGCCATGCAGCAGCAAAGCCAGCTTGATGCTGCACACGCGTTTCCAGCCATCCAGCGCCCGCACCGCCGTCGCGTTCAGATACGTGTTGGGCACGCCATCGGCTGGCGTGTCGGTATCCACGCCATACAGCACCTGAAACGAATCCACACCGCGCACCACCGCATCCGCGCCCCAGCCGGCAGCGCTGCGATACTTGCAGCGCAGCTCGGGTTCGCCAGCAGCGTCTTCAGCGACATAGAAAATGCTCCAGCCGCGCGTATCGCCCGCCACGCCAAAGCCACCGCAATTCACCGCCGAGCCGTCGCCATTGGTGCCCACGCCGGAACCGGCAAAGCGCAAGGCCAGCACATCGCTGCCATGCGCCACCGCCGGCAAGGGCGCGCTGATGCCGGCGCTGGCGCGGCTGACGCTGGCCGCATCCAGTCCATCAACAGATGCAGGCAACTCGGGCGGCGCCAGATCGCTGTCCCAGTTGACGTACGCGCCCTGCCGTATCGCTTGCGCCATCAACTGCAGCGCATAGCGCCCGCCGTCCGCCAGCCAGGCGTTATCGCTGTGGTTGCGGTAGTTGCCGCTGGAGGCAATCAGCAAACCGCTGGCCAGCAAGGTCAACAGCAAGCCCAGCGCTACGGCGATCAGGAATTCGACCATGCCCCAGCCGTTAGGGCGCACGGCGATCATGGCGCGGCTCCCACCGCCAGGGCCACGCCGGGCGCGTAGTCGCCCGCCAAAGCTCGCAGCGGCGTGCCATCCGGGTTTTTGCCACGCCAGCCGACCTTGACTACCAGTGGCGCAGCGGCATCGCCGGCGCAAGCCCAGCGCAGCTTGCCGCCGCTCCACAAGCCGGCATCGCGGCAAATCAGCACGCGGCCGGCCGGCATGCTCTGCCGCACCTGCAGCTTGGCTTCGTATATGTCGGCCAGCGCCAATTGCGCGGAGGCGCAGGCGTCGCCATGGCACAGGGCCGGGGGTGCAGCCGGCAGCGGTTCCGCGTAAGCGTCATAGTCGAGGGTAAGATAGAGTGCGGTTTGCGCCGGGTTGGCGCGCATGCGTTCAACCAGCGCCGTCGCCAGTTGCGTGGCCTGCGACAACAGCACGGCCTGATGCCGCGCGCGCAACGTTGCCATTTGCAATGCCACGCCGCCCATGATGCCTAGCGCGAGCACCGCTACCGCAATCAGAATTTCCAGCAAGGTATAGCCGCGTGCGCGCATGGCACACCTCCGCAAGTCGGGGAGACTGCGTCAGACCTTAGCAGTGGCTACAACAGGAAGTATGAGATGGATCAAAAGAGCGCTAGCTCTTGCGTGGCGCCTTGCGTTCCTGGCCCACTTCGGCAATGGCGTTCTGGAACTCGGCCAGATCCTCAAAGTTCTTGTACACGGAAGCGAAGCGGATATAGGCCACGTTGTCGAGGCGCTTGAGCTCCTGCATCACCAGCTCGCCGATGTAGCCGGTTTCGACTTCGCGCTTGCCGCTGGTCAGCAGCTTTTCTTCGATGGAGGCAATGGCCGCGTCCACCGCTGGCGCGGCGACCGGGCGCTTGCGCAGGGCCAGCTCCAGACTGCCGCGCAGTTTGGCTGAAGCGTATTCGGTACGGCTGCCGTTTTTCTTGACCACATAGGGCATCATCAGCTCGATGCGCTCATACGTGGTAAATCGTTTATCACATTTGCCGCAGCGCCGGCGCCGGCGGATAGCATCCCCCTCCTCCGATACGCGCGTATCGAGGACCTGGGTATCTTCATGCTGGCAGAACGGACATTTCATATGGGCGCTTTGGTAAGTGACGCCGGCGGCGCGCCGGCGTCACGGTACTGCAATTACTTGGCGTAGACAGGGAACTTGTCAGCCAGAACCTTCACCGCCGCTTTCACGCGCTCGATGGTGGCCGCGTCGTGCGGATTATCCAGCACGTCTGCGATCAGGTTGCCGACTTGTTCCGCTTCCGCTTCCTTGAAGCCGCGGGTGGTGAACGCTGGCGAGCCCAGACGGATGCCCGACGTCACGAATGGCTTCTGTGGGTCGTTAGGGATGCCGTTCTTGTTGCAGGTCATGTGCGCCGCACCCAGGATCGCTTCCGCTTCCTTGCCGGTCAGGTTCTTCGGACGCAGGTCCACCAGCATCACGTGCGACTCGGTGCCGCCCGACACGATGCGCAGGCCGCGCTTGATCAGGGTCTTGGCCAGCACGTCGGCATTCTTCACCACTTGCTGCTGGTACTCTTTGAACGCAGGCTGCAGCGCTTCCTGGAAGGCCACGGCTTTACCGGCGATCACGTGCATCAGCGGGCCGCCCTGGATGCCAGGGAAGATGGCCGAGTTGATGGCTTTTTCGTGCTCAGCCTTCATCAGGATGATGCCGCCGCGCGGGCCGCGCAGCGATTTGTGGGTGGTCGAGGTGACGAAGTCAGCGTGCGGCACCGGGTTAGGATACAGGCCGGCGGCGATCAGGCCGGCGTAGTGGGCCATGTCCACCATGAAGTACGCGCCCACCGATTTGGCGACGGCAGCGAAACGCTCGAAGTCGATTTTCTTCGAGAAGGCCGAGGCGCCGGCGATGATCAGCTTAGGTTTGTGCTCCTTGGCCAGCGCTTCCATGGCAACGTAGTCGATATCCTCTTCGGCGGTGAGGCCGTAGGACACCACATTGAACCATTTGCCGGACATATTCAGCGGCATGCCGTGGGTCAGGTGGCCGCCTTCCGCCAGCGACATGCCCATGATGGTGTCGCCCGGTTTCAGCACGGCGAAGAACACGCCCTGATTGGCTTGCGAGCCCGAGTTAGGCTGCACGTTGGCGGCTTCGGCGCCGAACAGTTTTTTCACGCGGTCGATGGCCAGTTGCTCGACCACGTCGACGTATTCGCAGCCACCGTAGTAACGCTTGCCTGGGTAGCCTTCGGCGTATTTATTGGTCAGTTGCGAACCTTGCGCTTCCATGACGGCCGGCGAGGTGTAGTTTTCCGACGCGATCAGCTCGATGTGATCGTGCTGGCGGGTGTTTTCGTTTTGAATGGCGCCGAACAGCTCTGGGTCAACGCTGGCGAGGGTGTGATCTTTTGCGAACATGAAAAAACTCCAATCGAATGAGTAACTTGTTTCTGGCAGTTGGATCGAAAGAGAGAAGCCATAGCGGACCGGCAGCCTCTTCGTGCTTTCCATCGAGGGCTGCCCAGGCGAACGGCTGTTGAAATCTCACGTTTCCCGGTGGATGCCCACCTTTCGCCGACTGATCAAAATGCACTATTGTGGTGCATTTTTGAAAATCATTCCAGCTTTTCGCCAGTTACGTGAGACGTAATGGAAGCCAAATTGTATTTGATGCGCCAGATTTGAGCAAGAAAATGAGTTGCAGATAAGGCAAGACAACCAACTATGGCGTTTGCGGCTACAATTTTGTCCACCTTTCCATTCATCCCAAGGACAGATCATGATCGTCTTCATCACCGGCGCCACCGCCGGCTTCGGCGCCGCCATGGCCCGCATCTTCGCGCAAAACGGCCACAAGGTCCTGATCAGCGGCCGCCGCGAAGACCGCCTGCACACCTTGTCGGCCGAGCTGGGCGAGGCCGTGCGCCCGATCGTGCTGGACGTGACCGACCGCGCCTCGATCCAGGCCGCGCTGGACGGCCTGCCGGCCGAATGGCGCGCCATTGACGTGCTGGTCAACAACGCCGGCCTGGCGCTGGGCGTGACGCCGGCCCACACCTCGTCGCTGGACGACTGGGACACCATGATCGCCACCAATGTCAGCGGCCTGGTGGCCATGACCCGCGCCATCCTGCCGGGCATGGTCGAGCGCAACAGCGGCACCATCATCAACATCGGCTCGATCGCCGGCTCCACCCCCTACCCGGGCGGCAATGTGTACGGCGCCACCAAGGCCTTCGTCAACCAGTTCACCCAGAACCTGCGCGCCGACCTGGCCGGCACCGGCGTGCGCTGCACCAACCTGGCGCCGGGCCTGTGCGGCGGCACCGAGTTCTCCAACGTGCGGCTCAAGGATGACGCGGCGGCGGCCAAGGTCTACGAAGGCACCACCCCGCTGACGGCAGAGGACATCGCCAACACCGCCTACTGGATCGCCACCCTCCCCCCGCACGTCAACATCAACCGTATCGACATGATGCCGACCTGCCAGGGCTACGGCGCGCTCAACGTCAAACGCAACAGCTGAGCGCCAATCTGTAAGCCATTGTTACAATCCTTGGCAAGAGTTGAGGAAATCGCTTTACTCTCGCCAGGGGCAGCGTTGCGCGCCAGTTGATAAAATTCAACCAAAACAACAATATCGCGTAGAATGTTGCTCAATCACACTTGTAGCCAAAACAACATGCCTGCAGATTTCATCTGGAACGTACGGGTCTACTACGAAGACACCGACGCCGGCGGTATCGTCTATTACGCAAATTATCTGAAATTCTTCGAGCGTGCCCGCACCGAATGGCTGCGCGCCCTGCACGTCAACCAGCACGAGCTGCTGGCCGAGCACGACACCCTGTTCGTGGTCAAAAGCGTCAGCGCCGATTATCATGCGCCCGCAAAGCTTGACGATGAACTAAAATTAACGGTTAGTATCGAAAAAATCGGCCGCGCCTCCATCGTTTTCCATCAGGAAGCTTGGCGCGGCGAAACATTGCTGAACACGGCGCGGGTCAAGGTAGGTTGCGTCGATTCCGCCCTGCGTCCGCGCGCCGTTCCCGCGATCGTCGCCGACAAAATGCGTCACACCACCAAAACAGACTGATAAACAATGAACGTCACCCAAGACCTTTCTTTCCTGTCCCTCATCACCAACGCGCACCTGATCGTACAGCTGATCATGGCGCTGCTGTTCGTCATTTCGCTGACCAGCTGGACCTATATCTTCAGCAAGCTGTTCGCCATCAAATCGGCGCGCCGCCTGACGGTGGAATTTGAAAAGACCTTCTGGGCCGGCGGCAACCTGCACGCCCTGTACCAGAACGCCGGCAAGGACCGCGCCAACAGCGGCCCGCTGGCGCGCATCTTCGAAGCCGGCATGGGCGAGTTCATCAAATCGAAAGCCGCCTACACCGCCAGCCGGGAAAACATGGACACCGGCGCCGTGCTGGACAGCGCGCGCCGCGCCATGCGCGCCGCCTTCCAGCGCGAGATGGATGCGCTGGAATCGCACTTGGCCTTCCTGGCCTCGGTCGGTTCGGTGTCGCCTTACATCGGCCTGCTGGGTACGGTGTGGGGCATCATGAACGCCTTCCGCGGCCTGGCCAACGTGCAGCAAGCAACGCTGGCCGCCGTCGCCCCCGGCATTGCCGAAGCGCTGATCGCCACCGCCATCGGCCTGTTCGCGGCGATTCCGGCCTTCGTCGCCTACAACCGTTTCTCATACGACGTCGATCGCCTGGCGATCCGTTTTGAGAGCTTTGTCGAAGAGTTCTCCAACATCCTGCAACGTCAATCGCGCTAATCACTATGGCTTCTTCTTTCTCCAGCAGCATGCGTGGCGGCCGTGGCCGCAAGCTCAAGTCCGAGATCAACGTCGTGCCCTACATCGACGTGATGCTGGTGTTGCTGATTATTTTCATGGTGATGCCATCAGCCAACGACCCGAGCGTGGTCGATCTGCCGCGTGCGGAAAAATCCACCAAGCCGCCAAGCGACTACGTGCAGATCGTGCTCAAGCCGAACGGCGCGCTGTCGATCGGCGTCAAGGGCAAGAATGAAGACGCGCCGGAAACCGCGCCCAACCGCGACGCGCTGGTGCGCAAGCTGCGTACCATCCACAACGACCATCCGGACTATCCGGTGCTGATCGCCGGCGACAAGGAAAGCAAGTACGACGACGTCATTCAACTGATCTCGGAAGCGAAGAAACTGGGCATCACCCGCGTAGGCCTGTCGACCAAGTAAATGCAAACGATGAAACCCGCAACCGCAGGCGGTCCGTACAAGGTTCCGCGACAACACGACAACTGGCGTTCGATCACGCTGGCTGTGGCGATGCACGCCGTGTTGTTGCTGTTCCTGTGGGTGGGCGTGAGCTGGCAGAACAATGAACCGACCGAAGTCCAGGCCGAAATCTGGGACATGAAGGTACAGGACGCCGCGCCGGCCGCGCCAACGCCGGAACCTGCCCCGCAGCCCGAGCCCGAACCGGAAGTGGTGAAGACGCCGCCGCCGGCCCCGGTGGAAGCACCGCCGGTGCCGAAGGAAGATCCGGAAATCGCCCTGCAGCGCCTGAAGAAGAAAAAGCTGGAAGAAGAAAAAGCCGAGAAGCTGGAGCAGGCGCGTCTTCAAAAAATAGAAGACGAAAAACTGGCCAAGCTGGAAGCCAAAAAGAAGGCCGAACAGAAAGCCAAGGAAGACAAGGAAAAGGCCGAGAAGGAAGAGAAAGAAAAAGCCCTGGCCGCTGAAAAAGAAAAGAAAAAAGCCGCGGCCGAAAAACTGGCCAAGGAAAAAGCCGAGAAAGCCGCCAAGGACAAGGCCTTCGCCGCCGAAATGAGCCGCATCACCGGCGCCGCCGCCAAAGGCAGCACCGGCATCGCCGCCCAGTCGACCGGTGGCCGCGTGGACGGCGGTTACGCGGCCGCCATCCGCACCAAGATCAAGAGCAATCTGGTCTACGGTTCCGAGGACGACAGCCTGACCGCCACCTACGTCATCACCCAGCTGCCGACCGGTGAAATCATCGGCGTGCGCAAAGTGAAAGGCAGCGGCTCGGCCGCTTACGATAATGCGATTGAAAACGCGATTGCCAAATCGTCACCACTCCCTAAGAAGAAAGATGGTACGGTAGAACGCGAACTTAACCTTGACTTCAAGCTGAAGGACATGCACTGATATGAAAAAACTGAATATGCTCTACACCGGCCTGGTCATCGCCGCCACCATGGGCAGCATGGCGCCTGCCCAGGCCCAGATGCGGATCGAGATTTCCGGCGTTGGCAGCAACCAGATTCCGGTGGCCGTGGCCGGCTTCGCCAACGAAGGCGTGTCGCCGCAAAAAATTTCCGAGATCATCAAGGCCGACCTGGAGCGCAGCGGCGCCTTCAAGATCATCGACGCCGGCGTAATCAACGACGTCAACAACATCGACTACAGCGGCTGGAAAGCCAAGGGCGCCGACGCGCTGGTGGTCGGCACCGTCGACGCCCTGGCCGATGGCCGCTACGACGTGCGCTACAAACTGCTGGACACCGTCAAGCAAGCCAAGATTTCCAACCTGGACAAAGCCGTCACCGCCCAGTTCACCCGCCTGTCGGCCCACCTGATCGCCGACGACGTGTTCTTCAAGCTGACCGGCATCCGCGGCGCCTTCTCCACCCGCATTTCCTACGTCAAGCAGGAAGGCCGCAACTACCAGCTGATGGTGGCCGACGCCGATGGCGAAAACGAACAGCTGGCGCTGCGCTCAAACGAGCCGATCATCTCGCCATCGTGGTCGCCGGACGGCACCAAGGTGGCTTACGTCTCGTTCGAACAGAAAAAACCGGTGGTCTACGTGCAGAACCTGATCACCCGCGCGCGCACCGTGGTGGCCAACGAAAAAGGCAGCAACTCGGCGCCGTCGTGGGCACCGAGCGGCAACAAGCTGGCGGTGGCCCTGTCCAAGAGCGGCAACACCCAGGTCTACACCGTCAACATCGACGGCAGCAACCTGCAGCGCACCAGCAACAGCAGCGGCATCGACACCGAACCGCAATGGTCGGCCGACGGCAGCAGCATCTACTTCACCAGCGACCGCAGCGGCGGCCCGCAAATCTACCGCATGAACCCGGACGGCAGCGACGTCAAGCGCGTCACCTTCGGCGGCAGCTACAACATCAGCCCGCGCATCTCGTCCGACGGCAAGACCCTGGCCTACATCTCGCGCCGCGACGGCAACTTCCAGCTGTTCGTGCTCGACCTGGCCAGCGGCCAGGAGCAGCGCCTGTCCGACACCACCGACGACGAGTCGCCAAGTTTCGCCCCCAACGGCAAATACATCATGTACGCCACCCGCGCTGCCGGCCGCAAATCGCTGGCGGTGGTCTCGGTGGATGGACGTGTAAAACAACGCCTGACCACTCAGGCGGGCAACATCAAGGAGCCCACCTGGGGCCCGTTCATGCAGTAACAATTGCGTTTCACTACTAGGAGAATCACTATGCGTAAACTCAGCAGCTTAGCTTTCATCGTCACCACCGCCGCCATCCTGTCCGCTTGCTCGACCCCAGTCAAAGTGTCGGAACCGCCACCAGTGGTTGAACGTCCGGTTGAAAAAGCCGTCACCCCGCAAGCCGACACCCGCACCGTCGCGCCTGTCGAAACCAAATCGCTGGATCCGCTGGACGATCCAAAAGGCGTGCTGGCCAACCGCAGCGTCTACTTCGACTTCGACAGCTACGTGGTGCGCGCCGACGGCAAGCCCGTGGTGGAAAACCACTCGGCCTACCTGGTGAAGAACAAAAACCGTTCGATCCTGGTTCAAGGCAACACCGACGAACGCGGCGGCGCCGAGTACAACCTGGCCCTGGGCCAGAAGCGCGCCGAAGCCGTGCGCAAAGCCATGAGCACCCTGGGCGTGCCGGAATCGCAAATCGAAGCCGTTTCGCTGGGCAAGGAAAAACCTAAGGCCGAAGGCCACAACGAAGAAGCATGGGCGCAAAACCGTCGTGCTGACATCGTCTACAAGTAATCGAAAGCACTACCTTTTTGCCGGGTCACAGGCATAATACGGGGCGGCGCGCGGTGTTATCCGCGCCCCGCCCCGTTTCTTTTTTTGATTTGTGTAGAAAGCGCCCGACATGATGAAATTCTCCAAATCCGGCCTGAGCGCCGCCCTGCTGGCCGCGACCGTCTGGCTGCCGCTGCAAGCCCATGCCGGCCTGTTCGACGACGACGAAGCCCGCAAAGCCCTGCTCGACCTGCGCGCCAAGGTCGAAGCCATGCGCGCCGACCTGCAAGCCCGCATCGACACCAAGTCCGACAAATCCAGCACGCTGGACCTGGTGACCCAGAATGAAAACCTGCTGCAAGAGATCGCCCGACTGCGCGGCCAGATCGAAGTGCTGGCCAACGACATCGCCAACACGCAAAAGCGCCAGAAAGACTTCTACGTCGACCTCGACGCGCGCCTGCGCAAGCTGGAGCCGCGCGAAGTGACCATCGACGGCAAGACCTCGCAAGTCGATCCTAGCGAGCAGCGCAACTACGAAGCGGCCATGCAGCTGTTCAAGGCCGGCGACTACAAGGCGGCTGGCAGCGCGCTGCAGGAATTCGTGCAACGCTATCCGGGCTCCAGCTACGCGTCCAACGCCCAATACTGGCTGGGCAACGCCTACTACGCCCAGCGCGACTGCAAGGCGGCCATCGCGGCCCAACTGGTGGTGCTGAAGAACTACGCCGACAGCCCGAAAGCGCCGGACGCCATGCTGAACATCGCCAGCTGCCAGACTGAACTGAAAGACAAGGCTGCCAAAAAGACACTGCAAGACCTGATCAAGCAGTATCCGGATTCGCCGGCGGCGGCCACCGCCAAAGAGCGCCTGGCTGGCAAATAATTACCGCAGGGTATTTGACAGCTGGGCTGGGGTCCCCTATAATCTCGCTTCTTTCGGGGGTCGTTAGCTCAGCTGGTAGAGCAGCGGACTTTTAATCCGTTGGTCGCAGGTTCGAATCCCGCACGGCCTACCAATCCGAAAGTGCCTAGGTTTGATACCTAAGGGTCGTTAGCTCAGCTGGTAGAGCAGCGGACTTTTAATCCGTTGGTCGCAGGTTCGAATCCCGCACGGCCTACCAAGAATTATCAAGGAAGCCCACGAATTTCGGTTCGTGGGCTTTTTTGTTTCTGGTCCATTTCTGGTCCCGTCATCCTTATGGGATGGTGTACATCGCCCCCGGGGGATACAGGGGCGGGAATTGAAACCGGCACACAATAGCCCTGCTCTTTCCTGCTATAGAAGCCCGTACACTTCACAGACACGTGGCAGAGTCCCGTCCCCTAAGGACCCGCCAAGCAGCGATGAACACGCGTGACGCTGCTCGGAGAGCTGCACACAGTTCAACCTAAATCTAGGGGCACGTTGCCCATCCCTAATTGACCATAGACTCGCAAGGTCACTACGGATGGAGAAGAACCCAGGGCAATCCCTAAGGACTGTATCACTTGTCATTTTGCATGTCATCAAGAATTTCTTGCGCGATTGGAAGGACTTGAGCAAATCCACCATCAATAAATTCATCACTGCCCGCTAACGCAGACAGCAATGTCGGACGCCAGTGATTCCGATAAAAGGCAGTCTCTTCCACCTTAGCCTGTGCATTAAGAAATTTGCGAACCGATTTTTTGTCTCGATTAACATAACTCAAATGCAACGCCACTGTATGACTGGTTATATATGTATTTACCTCATCCTGGTATCGTGCATTCAGCTTCAAATTTCTTATCTGGTCCGAAAGACGCTTTGAATATCCATCAGGCATCAGACTATGGTCCTGAATTTCGAAATTCACATGCAGAGCACATCCCTGCAGGGTCACAACTGCTTTCAAAAAATTAATATCTGGCAATGTATCAAAGTAAGCGTGCAGATAGGCTATCTCTCCCTGACTTTGGTCGCCAAACCCCGCTAATTTTGTACTATTACATAAATGGCATACAGGAATGAGGTTTCTTACATATATCGATAGCGGAGAAAATATAGATCTAGGAAGATGATGATCAAGTTCTGTCACTGGATCAATACCGCAAATTGGACACAGAGGGACATTTGCAAACAAAGTTTTCCTGATCGAATATAATTTCCTTCTTTCCTGGGTCTTATCATATGCATCATATATAGCTTGGCGTAAATCTTTCGCCAATGCGCTCCCTTTCAGGGTATCACTTGCGCTCCCCTTGCTCTTGTCATATTTGTTATAAATTTCAATCACATCAGAAATTTCACTATCCGAAATATTTCTACCTAGAATCTGCTTCTTATACTTATAAGTAGTAATTGATTTCTTAAGATGTTTATCAACATCATCGCGTGAAGGCAGCGGCAAATTCTTCATTGATTTCTTGCTTTACTGATGAATTTGGAGTGGATAAATGCACGAGCTTGTGCACTCAGACCTTTCGGAAAGGCAGACTCGATATCCTCTATAGATTCGCACCCCTTAACTAAAAGATCTAATATCTTATGGTAATCCGTGCTTGAAGCTGTTAATCCAAAACTGTTGTATGTAATAGCTCCCACATTTTCACCAAAGGTCTCCAAGTCTGGGGTTCTTATTTCCAGATTATCCGCAACACGCCTGATATACCGCACATGCTGCGATAGAGTCTCCTGTAACAACACTGGAGAATGAGTTGCGACCACACAAAATGCATTTTGCTCGGACAATACGAGCCTTACGGAATGCATGAGCGCAGCCATTAATGGTGGATGCAAATGGGTTTCCGGCTCATCGAATAAGATCAAAGACCTCGGTTTTGCATTTGCCACCAAGGAAGCAACGACATGCAGAGCGATTTTATGTCCCGTGCTCCAAGTTAGAAATAGTTTTGCTGCCTGTGCTGGCTCCGCATCTAGTAAATCTTCAACTTGTGCATTCAGCTCAGTGAATGATGGGTCCCCCAACAGCGGTCCGAGCGCTGCAGAGAAGAGAGCTTTTAAATCTGACTTTCTAATGTGACTGACCAAACGACCAAATTCTTTCGCTAGAGCGTCGATCGATTTTAAACACGTAGAGGTCCGTCTATCGACATTGGAGTTTGAATCATGTTGCAGTGCCGTATCAGCGTCGATTTTCTCGGCCGCCGAAATGTCCTCGCGTGCCTCGGCCACAATATCTCGTAGGCCACAAAATACAAAGCGCCCGGTCCCATTCTCTATATCTTCTGCAATTTGAGACAAATCCCGTGAGGCTAGCCCCGGAACCACAAAACTGTCAAATGCACTATACGAAATAGTTATCACTCGCATAAACCCTATAGATTGTGGCTCCAGCGAGCCCAACGACTCTATTTCCTTGGTTTTTCGTTCTTGCGGCGACGCAAAAGCCACCCGCGCAAGACGGGAGAGCAGAGTACTCTTACCAGATCCATTCCTTCCAACCAAGACGACAATACGATCTGGCAATAACGTTTTCTTCCGGCTGGGCCCAATTTTTCGATATGGCCCGTCATAGTCATCTGGCTCTGGCGAGTTAAAATTGAAATTTATCACCTCTGCTTTTCTATTCGTCTTAAACCCGAATTCAGCATTAATATCCGGAAGTGCCGAAAAGCTTCCTGCGTACAAAATTCCGGCATCTCGCAAAAATCCTGGCCAGTCGTGATTATCTCGAAATAAAGATACTTCCCATCCTTCTTCATTTTTGAACTTCTCAACCAATTCAGGATTGGCAACAACATCATTTAACGCACTTATAATCTTCTTTCGATGATTTAACGGAATTTCATTCAACCTCTGGTAATAGTCAAGTGAAGTTCCAACAGAGGCGTATTCCGGACCAAGCCGCTCAAATGGCTCGGTAACCAAAGAGTAATCTTTTTTAGTTTACCCCACCTTCAATATTTTCACACCACCAATAAACGTAACATCCGTTTCTTGGGGTCCGTGTTTATAGTACAAGTGATATAACGTCATGTAACTATAGTCGTTCCAATTATCGACTTGTAATGCGAACGTTGATTTCATTCGCTTTACAAACTTTGAAGAAGGAGGAAATATTTCAATCATAATTTCTCAATAATTCCATAAGTAAATCTAATCTAACTAAATTGATATCTACTGCTCGATAGCGAGATAGTTTATTCGCTGATCACACCATCTTGTACAACTTCATCTACTGCCCTAGCCAACTTCGCAATTGGTTATGCAACTCGTTCAGGCTCACCAATACTCTTTAGCAGAGCATTGTATTGAACAGAATCGGCTTCGTAAATCTTGTCCAAGACATAGTTTGCGACCTTAGCAATTTCAGGAATCTCTACTGGCTTGAACCCTCTGTCTGGCACGGCCTCTAAATGAGAAAACTCGTTATTGAGACGGTTTACTAGCGCAATTGCTGTGCCCTCTTCCTCTCCGAAGAATTTCTTTATACGTTCAAAGGCATCGTTTTTATCATCGTGGTAAGGGAATTTAAAGAACAAGAAAGCCTCAAGAAACTTACGTAGATTGTTACCAAACCCGAAGAATGGTTCATGACTAACTTGTGCAGCAGCTTGGTCCTTGCATTTATAAATCTGATGAAAGAGATAGTGAAATTCGGTGATGTAATCTTTTAAATAGGAGGGCATAAGTAAAATATTGCTCGATGCCCCGTTTCGTTCAATCAGGAAGTGTTCATTGTCATCAACGCTTTTGGTCTTGCCCTCGCCTACAGGAATTTTCTTCCTGGGAATAGACAAGCGCTTAAGATACTTCAGGAAGTCTAGGTTGTGTGTCGATATAAAAAGCTGCTTGTATCTATAACCGTTGGAGCCGTCTGCATTCTTAATAGGCTTTGCAAGCAAGCTCTCAATCAGGCTGAACATGAAAAAAATGTGATTGCCATCCAAACTGGAAATTGGATCATCAATATAAATGATGAGATCCTTACCCTTGCTTTCGGGCTCATCCAGTCTGGCAATGAAATAACAAAAGGCAATTAAACTACACTCGCCTTCGCTGAGGTTATACGCTGCCTTGCCGTTTCGAGTGATCTCAAACTTAACTGTGGCTGTGGCCGCATCATCTCTGGCTTCAAGTTTGATCGCATCATGGCCAAAGAAATTATTGAGCAGGGAGTTGACCCGCTCCGCGCCCTTTCGTTCGTCCTTCTGTTTGGCTCTAAGTGTATTGACCTCCGATTCAGCATCGCTGATTTCCTTCTCCGCGTCGGCATAAACAGTGTTTGCCGTCTCCGCTTGCGATTGGAGTGTAGCTAATCGGTCAAGCTCAGTGTCGTAGGTTATCGTCCCAATAAACTCAAAAACGTCATTCAGTCGAAGCGCGTCCCTGGCGGCAGTCTTGTCTTTCTCCAGCGTCTTCGTCCTACCGTTACTCGCAACAATCAACGCATTTATGTCTTTAACATGCTTTTGGATTTCTACCGCGTCGTGCGACAAATCTTTCAATACAACTGGCTGGAACAGGCTATTTTTGCGTGCCTCCAGCGACTTTTTAAGGAATTCCAGGTCTTTCTTGTAGAGGCTCAAAGCGCTGGAAAGAGCTTTACTGCTTACGTCAAAAGCGGCTCGTTCCTCAGCGTAAAATTGAACTCTTTCAACGGTAATGAAGCTAGCTACGGCTGTAACTTCCTCAGTGACTGAAGAAATCGCCGTGTCCAAAGCCGATTCAAGATCACTCGATTCCTTGCTGAAGTGCTCATCAATCACTTGCCATAAGTCGTGCGGCAAGCTTTGGCGGCAAAAAGCGCAGGTATCGCGTTTATCCCGATGGTGCCCGATACCTTGCTTGACCCAGAGTTGTAATACGCTATCGTTAAGAAGCTCTTGGATAGGCGTGGTAGGCGTTATCGTTTGCGACAGGAGAGGCTCAGCGGTTGCTCTTAATGACTCTAGTTTAAGGGCAATTACCAGGGTGTCCGTAACATCTGGTAGTGCCTCTTGCGTCAGTAGTGTAAGCTTACTTGCTTGCTCTTCCGCCGTTAGCCTTGCAAAGCCCGGCTTTCTCGTTGATGCAATATCCCGTTTAATACTTTCAATGTTGTAAGTAGCAGTACCGTACTGACGATTTTTTTTAATTTTTTCGTTAGCGTGAGTGCGTAGTTTGTCCTCAAGCCCGCTAAATGCAGTACTGTAATTGCTCTTAGTTCGATCACGTTCTTTCTTTTTTGCCTCAAGGTCAAAGCGAAGACCAACCTTGCTATCCACACTTCCGAGCTTGGCCTCGATGGCGGCAATAGCATCGTCAATTTCCTTATTCTGTTCACCGACAATAGCAAACGTCCTGATCTCGCCGCCGATTTGCTGGTTCACCAGAAAGCTGAGGTTGTCAGTTACGAAGTCGCGGTTGTAGACCCTCACATCGTAGTTATGCGCCGCTAGTCCGGTGTGAGCAACGTTGCCTTTGTCTCCGTAAACAGTGAAAGATGAATTGGCATAGTTCAACGGGATCTTGCGCGTCTCTAGCGCACGGAAAACACGAGAGAGCGTGGTCTTACCTGAATAGTTTCGCCCGTAAAGGATGTTCAGACGTTGGAACGGTTTGACATTCTTGCCACTGTCCCGAACAGCACTCTTCCACTGCAAGCCTTGGTAGCTCCCGAAACTAGCTATGTCGATCTGATGGATCATCGCCCCCCCTGATAATGGACCTATTTCTGTTTGTGTTCTTAACTGGCGACTCCTGGCCCCTAGCGACCGTTCTTAAGAATAACATTCTTGCCAATTTGAAAAACTCACGAATTCTCACTCGCCAGCCTGGCTCGGTGTACATCGCTCACTGGGGGATAGGAGGGGAATTGAAACCGACTGCTGACTGCTGGCTCTCTTGCGGGTTTGGCGTGCGGCCCAGGTGCCCCGGTGTGTGACAATAGGTGCATTTGCCAGCGGCGCCCTGGCGGCCTTCAGTGCCGGCTTTATGTGGTAGGACTCGCCCGTGAAATTACTTTCGAGTTCCGAATTCGCGATAAGGCTAGCGTCCCCCTACACGGACACGGCTCTGGCGTCCTCGCAACTACTAGTGGCCGGCAAGCCGACCGGAGTGATCGTTACTGGCGCGGTGCTTGAAGCAGCGCTGGAATGGCGAGACTATCGTATCGCCTTCCTCACCGACGACATCCCGTTCGAGGACATGCTGCGGATATATATGTTCGATGCCAACATGATGTTGGTAGATGCCGCCATGCTGGGAGCGATGTATTCCACCGGCACGTTTGCCGATCTGTGCCTGCAACCACCGGATGCGCTGACGTTTCATTTCTTCGGCGGCACCGTTTGGCGCATGGTATTACTTGCCGAGCGCGAGTTTGCTTTACCATTTATTTCCGATCCAAGTGGCGTGAGCCGAAAGTTCAAATTCTTCCGACACTTCAGAATTGAAGGCAAACCACAGCCCGAAAGCACTCCAAACATCGGTATGCGCGCATCGAACTGATGGCGCGGCATGAGCTGCAAAGACGCTTAAAAAAACGGAGGCGCGCGGCCTCCGTTGTTCACGTCAGGGACGTGCGGCTTGGTTGCTGAACTTAGTTGCTGTACAGCAGACCGCGAGCAACTCCGTTGACGTAGATGCGGCCATACGTGTTCCAGTCACCCACCATCACGGCGTTGCCGCCGAACTGGTGCGCGTCATCGTTGAAGCGCGACCACGTTGCGCCGCCATCGTCGGAGCGGTAGATGCCCCACTGGCCGTTGATCGTGCCTTCCACATAGATCGCGGCCGAGTACGACGCACCAGCTGCCGCCTTGCCCAGCGTGACCTTGGTGGCGCCCAGCGTGCCGTTGGCGGTGGCGAAGGAGCCGACCTGCGTCCAGTTCCAGCCCGAGTTCACCGAGTGGTACAGGGCATTGCCGTCGGTCACCCAGATGTCGCCCTCGGCGTTCGGGTTCACGACCATCGACGTGTCGCCCCACGCGTTCGGCGCCATGTTCTGGGCACCCCACATCCCGCTCAGCCCGAAGTTATGGCCGCCATCATACGAGATGTAGACCTTGCCCGGCTGCCCACTCCACGGCGCGCCGCCCGAATCGAAGGCGTAGACCTTGTTCGGATTCACGCGGTCCGCAGCCAGACGATACGCGCGGAAGAAGCCATTCCAGGTGGCGGTGAACGCCGGCAGGTTGGTTTGCGTCCAGCTTGCGCCATTGTTGGTGGTGTACGACGGCACGCCATCTTGCGGCGCCCAGACCAGGTTGTTGCGCGAGGTGACCGCCACACTTTGCACCTGGCTGCCGCTGCTCGCACCGCCGGCAGGCAGCGATGGGAACTGCGACCAGCTATTGCCGGAGTCGCCGGACCAGAAGCCCTTGACCACGTGGCCGTTGGCATTGTCGACGCCGGTGACGGCAATGTAGGACGGATCGGCCCATGCCATGTCGGCCGCATTGCCGCTGCTCCAGCCAGGCATTGGCGCCAGCGTCGGCCGCGTCGCCAGGTCGGTGATCACCCACGCGCCGATGTCGCCGGCGGCGTTGATCAGCTTGTACTGCGCGCCGGCCGGCGGCGCGATGGCGTACAGCGTGGCGGTTTCTTCCAGGTTGTTGACCTTGGGGCTCCAGGTCGGCGTGGCCGAGGAGGCGTTGGTGGTTTCGCAAATGCCGCCGCCGTGGACGTGCATGATGTGGTCGCGATTGGCCGGGTCGATCGTGACGCTCTCGATCCAGCCTCTGCACGAGTCCGAGGTGTGCGGCATGTTGGCTTCGATTTCGCGCCAGGTGCCGCCGGCGTCGTCGGACATCTGGATTTGCTTGCTGCCATCGAACCAGGCCGTCATGCCCACCGCGATGCGGGTGGTCGCGCCGGTGCCGTTGACCGACAGGCCGCCAACGCCGAAAAGATCGGAACTCATCAGCTGGGTCCAGGTTTCGCCATGGACCCCGCCGCCGAACTTGTAGACATAGCCGGGACCGGCCCTGCCCTGGCCCCCGGTCTGGTTGAACGCCATGTAGAAATAACCGTCGTCGGAGCGCACCACGTGCGGGACGTAGTAGCCGGACACCGCGGACGGTACCGATACCGGCGTCCACGTCGCACCGCCATTGGTGGACTTATACAGCGAGGAGGTCAGGCCCGCCGCCTGGGCGTAGTCGGGCGAGACGGTAGCCCACAGGACCCAGGTCTGCTCCCCCGTCCCCCGGTTCGGGGTATCGAACAGGACCTGCACGGTGCCGAACACCTGGCCGCTGGCCATCCGGGTGGACGAGAAGCTGGTGACCTGGTTCCAGGTGTGGCCCGAGTCCGTACTCTTCCACAAGCCATCCTTGCGCGTGGCGTAGTACATGATGGACGGCAGCTGGGGATCGATCGACAGGCGTTCGCCATAGGCACGGCCGTCGTCATTGCCACCCACCGCGAACGGCAGGTCGTAGTGCGTCCAGCTGTTGCCGCGGTCGCTGGAGATATAGATGCGGCCATTGTGCACCTGGTCCGAGGTCGCGGTATCGCCGGTGACCATGTAGACCAGCTGGTCGTTATTCGGGTCGAGCCCGATGCTTTCCACGCCGTGGAACTGGCCTTCGTTGGGGCCGAAGCCGAGGCCGTCGGTGATCGGCGTCCACGTCGAGTTGGCGGCGTTCCAGCGGTAGGCGCCGCCCACGTCGGTGCGCGCGTACAGCAAGCTCGCGTTAACCGGATGGTAGATCGTCCCGGTGACGTAGCCGCCACCGCCCCACTTCACGGCGCTCCAGCTGGTGGCCGCCGCGCCGGCGAGGGTACCGCTGGCCACCGTGCTGGCCAGGAGACGCGGCGGCGCGCTGGCAGTGGTTCCGCTGTCGCCACCGCAGCCGGCCAGCAGGCCGGCCAGCAGGGCTGGAATGATGAGGTTGTTGTTTTGTCTCACAGGGTTTCTCCTCCATATTAGATTGTCAACGAATGACCTTGGGGTATTCCATCTTCGAACTGCTCAGGCAGTGTGCGGATAAGGAAGAGCGTCTGCAATACATAAAATCATCAAACGACTGAATAAAATTTCATATTTTCAACATGCAACTAAGTTATCATTCAGGTATTTTGCGATATATCAAATAAAAATTCCGTTGCTAGAAATTAAAGCAATGTTTCCCAAGAGCCTGCATATCCACCTCAAAACAAAAAGGGCTGAGTCCTGTGCGATACAGAACTCAGCCCTTGCCTGCCAGGCAAACTAAATCATCGAGCTATTTGGCAGTCATTATTTAAACCGGTCAAAGAAGGCCTTGGACTCCTGCGCCGAAAAGTTGGGATACCAGTGGCCGCCAGTTTCAGTGCCACACCACATCACAGGCTTGCCGCTGTCGCAGCCCTGGTACTCAACGCAGCCGTTGCTGCCCACTGGCACGGTGGTGGCGCTGCAGCTATTGCGCTTGAGGAAAAGATCGAGCGCCTCCATCCCAGCCGAATAAGGCACGGTGGTATCGTCTTTGGCGTGAATGAACAGCGCCGCCACCTTGTAGGAAGAACTGGCGCAACCACTCCAGAGCGAACCGGCCATGGGCACGATCGCTCGCACCACGTCGCCCATCTGGCATCCGATGGCGTTGGACATCATGCCGCCAAAGCTGAAGCCGGTGGCGAAAACGCGCTGCGCGTCGGTGCACGCGCCCTGCTGCACCTCGCTGATCATGGCGCGCAAGAAGCGAATGTCGCGGTCGCCGGTGTTGGCCCAGCCCGCATTCAAACCCTGCGGGGCGACAAAGATGGCACTATCGCCGTACACATTCTTCAGTCCGAAAAAGCCGCTCCAGCCATAGACATCGGCGGCGCTGCCATCGCGCCAGTGCAGCCCGATAATCACGGGATAGGCTTTGTTGCGGTCGTAGTTGGCCGGCATCTCGATCCAATAGCTGCGCTGGGTATCGTCGCTGGTGAGCGCATGCAGGCCGGTGGTCATTCTGGAACCGCCGCCACAGCCCGTCGTGCCTGGCGCCGCCGGGACGACGGGAGTCGAGGCTATCGGATCCGGCGCCGGTGTTGCAGTGCCGGTGGCGCCTGTCCCGCCTCCACAAGCAACCAGCGCGGTGAAAAGTAACACGGCCCATACATGTCTCATATCTTCTTCCCCTTGTGTGATGCGCGCGCACCGGCGCCTTATTGTCTTGTTTGTAAGCCCGATTCTACTGGCCTCGACCATCCGCGCGACTTATGTTTTTCGACAATGGCCGGTATATTTTTGAATTACAGGCGGCATTGGCGGCAGCCGGCTTGGCGGGCCTGAACCAGCTAAACTATGCCGCCGATATCGTCTCCATGAAGGGCGGCATCATCCGCAGCATGACCCATGCAGTGGTCCTGGCGGTCCAGCGCGGCATCGTCAGCCATCTTCAGAGCTGAACCGAAAGGGATATCCTGTTCGGCGCGGCGGCCACGGTGTTTGCCCTCGCGGCCAGCGGTGCGGACGGCCCCGGCTGGCCGGGCTTGACATCCAGCCTGAACGCGCCGACGACCTCGGACAGGCTGGCGGCCAGGAGCTGCAGCGACTGGGAAGCAGCGGTCGCCTCTCCCACCAGCGAGGCGTTCTGCTGAGTGACCGCATCCATCTGGATGATGGCGCGATTGACCTGCTCGATACCGGCCGTCTGTTCCTGCGTGGCCGAGGCAATCTCGGCCACGATGTCGGTCACGTCCTGTATGCCCTGGACCACCGATTGCATGGTCGCACCAGCCTGCGCAACCAGGCCTGTGCCTGCATCTACTTGCGCCACCGAGTCGGCGATCAGGTGCTTGATGTCCCCGGCGGCGGCGGCGGCGCGTTGTGCCAGCGTGCGCACTTCGTTGGCTACCACCGCGAAACCGCGCCCCTGCTCGCCGGCGCGCGCAGCCTCAACGGCCGCGTTCAAGGCCAGGATATTGGTCTGGAACGCGATGCCGTCAATGACGCCGATGATCTGCACGATCTTGCCGGAGGCGGCATTGATCGCCGCCATTTTGTCGACCACTTGCGTGACCACCGCGCCGCCCTCGCGCGCCACCCTGGATGCCGAGATCGATAGCTGATTGGCGCGGCGCGCATGGTCCGCGCTCTGTTTGACGGTCGAGGCAATTTGTTCCATCGACGCGGCCGTTTCCTCCAGCGCGCCCGCTTGCTGCTCGGTCCGCACGGACAAGTCCATATTGCCGCTGGCGATCTGCCCCGACGCGGCGGCAATCACGTCCGAGCTGCCGCGGACCTGGCCCACCAGATGGACCAGGCCGGCGTTCATTTCGCGCAGCGCTTGCAGCAGCTCGCCCGT
>Ga0209758_1000998_pt1 | contig 37634 bp, 23 predicted proteins | sample AraplaMF_Col_mMF_FD_184258 | JGI IMG/M metagenome (GOLD analysis project Ga0209758, IMG submission 184258) | Arabidopsis root microbial communities from the University of North Carolina, USA - plate scrape MF_Col_mMF (SPAdes) (version 2) | ecosystem: Host-associated > Plants > Roots > Endosphere... | reverse complement strand
GCGGATCACCCGTTGGGCCTTGCCCAGGGCGTAGGCCCCGACGATGTGGCTGCGTTCGGGGAACTGCTCGACCGACTTGAGCAGGGCGGCGATCTCGCCCCGGTCCTCGGGATGGCGGAACACCGGCAGGCCGAAGGTCGCCTCGGTCACGAACACGTCGCAGGGCACGGGCTCGAAGGCCGGGCAGGTGGGGTCGCGGCGGCGCTTGTAGTCGCCCGAGACGACGATGGTCATGCCCTTCCAGCGCACCACGGCCTGGGCCGAGCCCAGCACGTGGCCGGCGGGGACCAGGCCCACCTCGACGCCGTTGTGGGTGAAGGTCTCGCCATAGGCCACCGGGTGGCGCTGGCCGGCGAAGTCCTCGCCGTAGCGCTCGGCCATGATCGCCAGGGTCTCGGGCGTGGCCGCCACCACGCCGTGGCCGGCCCGCGCGTGGTCGGCGTGGCCATGGGTGATCAACGCCCGGTCCACGGGGCGGACGGGGTCGATATAGAAGTCCCCGGGCGGGCAGTAGAGCCCGTCGGGCTTCGGACAGATCAGGTCCTGCGGTTTCATCGGCTGGATATGGGAACGCGCCTGGCTATAAACCTATCCCTATGAGCAGTGACGAACAGCACCGGTTCATCGCCGACGCGATGAACGCAGGCAGTCCCCAGGCGCGCGCCCTGGGCCTGGCGACCCTGGAGATCGGCGACGCGGTCGCCATCCTCAAGGCGCCGTACCGTCCCGAGATCGTCGGCGACCCTGAGACCGGGGTGATCGCCGGCGGGGTGGTCACCACCCTGCTCGACCACGCCAGCGGCCAGGCGGTGCACGCCGCCCTCGCCGAATGGACCTCGATCGCCACCCTGGACCTGCGCATCGACTACATGCGGCCGGCCCAGCCGGGGCGCGACGTGCTGGCCCGGGCCCATTGCTACAAGGTCACCCGCTCGGTCGCCTTCGTGCGGGCCGTGGCCTACGAGGACGATCCCGACGACCCGATCGCCGCCGCCCAGGCCGCCTTCATGCTGGACTCCAGCGCCGGCAAGAAGCCGGGCGCCAACCTCAAGCCGCCCCGCGCCAAGGCGTCGGGCGGACAGGGAGACGCCGCATGACCGACGCCGCCACCCGCCTCAGCGCCGTGCTCGGCTCGATCCCCTACGCCCGGTTCATCGGCATGCACGCCGAACTGGCCGGCGACGAGATGACCGCCATCCTGCCGTTCTCGGACCACATCGTCGGCAATCCGCTGCTGCCGGCCATCCACGGCGGGGTGCTGGGCGCCTTCATGGAGATGACGGCCCTGGCCCAGCTGTCGGTGGCCGAGCCGCTGAAGCGCCAGCCCCGGACCATCGACGTCTCGATCGAGTACCTGCGCTCGGGCCGTCCGCTGACCACCTTCGCTCGCGCCCAGATCAAGAAGGTCGGCCGGCGGATCGCCAATGTGCACGTCGAGGCCTGGCAGGAGCAGCGCGCCGCCCCGATCGCGGCCCTGCGCGGTCATTTCCTGTTGACCTCCGCCGACGAGTGATCGACCCGCCGAACGACGGTATCAACGGTAAAAGTTTCCACTGCAACGATCTAGAACAATCACATTACACCTCTGTAATGCGGGTTTCCCGCATCAATGTTTCTTAAAAACGCTTCATGAAGCAAAGGTAACGGGTGTTCACCATCCCGCGGGCCTATACCCCTGATCACCGGACGCGGTCGTCGCGCCGGACTTTCAGGGAACCAAGACAATGACCTTCTCGAACAACGCCTTCTCGGGTTTCGCCAGCATCGTCCTGGCCATGCTGCCCCTCGTCGTGATCGCCGGTTCGCTCGTCTCGAGCTTCTAAGTGATCGCCGCGTAGCCTCCACCGGAGAGCGACCCCTCAGGCTTCGAGAGCCTTTCGGGCCGCCCGGTGGAGAAGGGCGTGACGATGCGCCAATCGATCGATGTCGGCGTCGTATCCGCCGCCGATCACCCCCGCCACGGGGATCCCCCTTTCCAGACATGAGCCCAGGACGAACGCCTCGCGCCGCGCCAGGCCCTCGTCGCTCAGGCTGAGACGCCCCAACTTGTCGTCCGCGTGCGGATCGACTCCGGCGTTGAAGAACACCAGGTCCGGCGCCGTCCGGGCGAGAAGGCCCGGCAGGATGCCGGACAGCGTTTCCAAATAAACCGCGTCGCCCGTGCCGTCGGGCAGGTCGACGTCCAGGTCGCTGACCGCCTTGCGGGCCGGGAAGTTCTTCTCGGCGTGCATCGAGAAGGTGAAGACGCTGGGATCGCCCTCGAAGATCCGCGCCGTGCCGTCGCCCTGGTGGACGTCCAGGTCGATGACCAGGACCCGGCCGACCGCGCCCTCGGCCAGCAGCCGCCGCGCCGCCACCGCCACGTCGTTGAACACGCAGAAGCCCGCGCCCGTGTCGGCCTGGGCGTGATGGCTGCCGCCGGCGGTGTTGCAGGCGATCCCGTGCGCCAGCGCCAGGCGCGCCGCCGCCAGGGTGCCGCCCACCGCCGCCTGCGCCCGCCTCGCCACCGACCCGGTGTTGGGCAGGCCCACCCGCCGCGCCACATCGGTCGGCAGGGTCAAGTCGATCACGCCGCGCACATAGGCCTCGTCGTGGACCAGCAGCAGGCTCTCCAGGTCGATCGGCTCGGGAAGCACGAAGCCCGCCGGGCCGGCCACGCCCTCGGCCTCAAGCACCGCGGCCAGGCGCGAGAACTTGTCCATCGGGAAGCGGTGGCCGGCCGGCATCTCGGCGCGGAAGGCGGGGTGGTGGACGATGGGCGGGGGAAAAGGCGTGGCCATGACGCAACGATGGTGAGCGCATCGCCACGGCGCAAGCTCACGACTTGCCCTGTCCCGCCTGCGCGCCTAACGAACCCCCATGCGCACGCCCGAGAACCTCGCCGAAATCCTGACCCTCGAACCGATCGAGGTGAACCTGTTCCGGGGCGTCAGCCCCAATGACGGCTTTCCCCGCATCTTCGGCGGGCTGGTCATCGCCCAGGCCCTGATGGCGGCCTACCGCACCGTGCCCGACCGCATCTGCCATTCGCTGCACGCCTATTTCATCCGCCCCGGCGACGTGAACGCCCCGGTCCTCTACGAGGTCGAGCGGGCCCGCGACGGCGGCACCTTCACCACCCGCCGGGTGGCCGCGATCCAGCACGGCGAGCAGATCTTCAACCTGGCCGCCTCGTTCCAGACCCCCGAGGAGGGGCTGGAGCACCAGGCCGACATGCCCGACGCGCCGGACCCTGAGAGCCTGCCGACCGAGGCGGAATATCTGCGCTCGCTGGGCGACGCGCTGCATCCGCGGTTCGTCAAGCTGGCCGAGTTCCCCCGCCCGGTGGACCTGCGCTGGGTCGATCCCCAGCACCCCACCAAGCCCGTGCCCAAGTCGTCGACCAAGCAGGTCTGGATGCGGGCCAAGGCGCCGATCGGCGACGACGTCCGAGCCCAGCAATGCGCCCTGGCCTACGCCTCGGACATGGCCTTCATGGAAAGCGCCTTGCGCCCGCACGGCCTGATCTGGACCACGCCGGGCCTGCAGGCCGCCAGCCTGGACCACGCCATGTGGTTCCACCACACCTTCGACTTCAACGACTGGATCCTGTTTTCGCAGGACAGCCCCTCAGCCTCGCACGGCCGCGGCCTGGTGCGCGGCCAGATGTTCACCCGCGACGGCAAGCTGGTGGCCTCGGTGGCCCAGGAATGCCTGATGCGGGTGCGCAAGTAGCCGCCTAGAGCGCCTGGTCGGCGATCAGGGCCTTGGCCGGGTCGGCGACGGCGTCGGCCCGTTCCTTTTCGGACTTCGGGGTCGAGACCAGGGGCTTGGCCGCCGCCAGGGCGCGGCGGTAGGCTTCGGTCAGGGCCCCGTCCAGCGGCGTCTCGACGTCCGGCTTGACGCCCACGCCCTCCCAGCCGCCGCCGGTCAGCGGATGGACCACCTGGCCGTTGGGGATGAAGGCCACCAGGCCGAAGCCCAGGTTCGGCTTGGGGCGGTTGGCCGGGTTGCCGCCGCCGCGCGTGCGGGTTCCGACCAGCACGGCCCGCTTGTTGGCCTGCATCGTGTAGGCGAAGGCCTCGGCCGCCGAGAAGGTCTGGCCGCCCACCAGCAGATAGACCGGCTTGTCGGCGTAGAGCGGGTCGCCGGGGCCCTGGCGGACATGACGGGACAGGGTCGTGGTCTTGCCGTCGGGATCGCGCCAGCGGATCGCCTCCATGACCAGCGGCGCGCGCGACAGCTGGCCCAGCAGCCGCTCGTCCGTCGCCCCGCCGCCGCCGGTGTTCTCGCGCAGATCGATGATCAGGGCGTCGGTGTCCTTCAGCAGGCCCAGGGCTGCGTCGATCATCGCCGCGCCCTCCTCGCCCTGCTCGAAATAGCGCAGCTTCAGATAGCCGATATTGGCCGGCAGCCGGCGCGCGGCCATCAGGCCGTAGGCCAGGCGCTTGTCGACCAGGACCTCGTCGGCGTCGCTGAGCCGGACGGCCTGGGCGTTGACGGTGGTCACCGTCACCTTCATGTGCTGGTCGCCCGAGACCTTCAGGGTCACCGCGCTCAGCGCGTCGGCCAGGGCGGCGCGGTCGTGGATGCGGACGAGCTGCCCGCGCTGGGCCTTCAGGGCCGCCTGCACGGTCTGGGCCTTGGCGGGATCGAAATAGCCGTTCAGCTCGGCGACCAGGGTGTCGACCACCTGGCCGGCCTGCTTCGAGGTCAGCTCCTCGGCGGCCAGGGCCGGTTGGGCCGAGGTGAAAAGCAGGGCGGTCGCGGCCGCCAGCCAGAGTCCTTTACGCAAGACAGATCCCCCTCCGTTCGGTTCGAAACGAGATGGCGGGGACCGGCGGACAAGGCCAGTTAAGCCTCTGTCATGACCTATTTTTCATGCGGACAAGGGCCCGGGCCCTAGCGCTCGTCGTCCTCGACCGGGCCTTCGGGCTCGCCCACCAGGGCCGGCGGATCGGCCAGCACGAGGCCTTCGGCGATCTTCACCTCGGGCACGGCCGCGCGGGTGAAGGGCAGGTACCAGGTCTGGCCGCCCAGGGCCGGGGTGATTTCCAGCAGGTCGTCGGCGCCGAAGTTCTGGACGCTCTTGATCTTGCCGATCAGGTCGTTGGTGGCCACGTGGCGCACGGTCAGGCCGATCAGGTCGGTCAGGTAGAATTCGTCTTCCTCCGGTTCCGGCAGGGCGGAACGGGGCACGTAGAGGCGCAGGCCGCGCAGGGCGTCGGCGGCCTCCTTGGTGTCGATCCCGGCGCAGCGGGCGACGACGCCGTCCTTGGCCACCCGGGCGCTGGCCAGGGTCAGGGCGGGCGAGCCGTCCTGGCGCGACAGCACCTTGAACTTGGTCAGGGTCAGCGGGTCTTCGGTATAGGTCGTGATCCGCACCTCGCCGCGCACGCCGAAGCCGCCGGCGACGCGGCCGACCAGGATCAGGGTCTGCGGGGACGATGCGGTCATGGTGCGGAAGCGCGCAAAAGAAAACGCCGCCGCCAGGGAGTCCCGGCGGCGGCGCTTCCGAAAGCCTTAGCCTTCGGTGGTTTCTTCCGAAGCCGGGGCTTCTTCAGCGGCCACTTCGGCGGCCGGGGCCTCTTCGGCGACGACTTCCGGCTCGGGAGCCGGAGCAGCGGCGGCTTCGGCGGCCGCGGCGGCGGCGGCTTCAGCGGCGGCCTTGGCGTCTTCCTTGGCCTGGGCTTCGGCGGCGGCGCGCTCTTCGTCGCGCTGGGCGCGCTCGGCGATGCGCTCCTGGGCCTTCTTGCCCGGGGCGCCCTTCTGCGGGTTGTTGCCGTGGGTCCAGGTGGTCAGGCCCTGGGCGGCCAGGAAGCGGGCGACGCGGTCGGTCGGCTGGGCGCCCTTCTTGAGCCACTCCTGGATGGACTCGACCTTCAGGGTCACGCGCGCAGCGTCGTCCTTCTTGAGCAGCGGGTTGTAGGTGCCGACCTTCTCGATGAAGCGGCCGTCGCGGGGCGAGTGGCTGTCGGCGACGACGATCGAGTAGTAGGGGCGCTTCTTGGCGCCGCCACGGGCGAGACGGATCTTCAGCATTTTCGTAGTCCTTGGTCTAAAGTTCTATTTCTTGAACGGGTTGAAGCCGGGCAGGCCCAGGCCGGAGAGGGGGTTGGGCTTGTCGCCCCCGCCCCCGAGACCCGGCATGCCGGGCAGCCCCGGAAGGCCTTGGCCTCCCGCTGCATTGGGATCGGGCGTCGGCATCTTGCCGCCGCCCATGGATTTCAGTCGGGCCATGTCGCCGCCGCCCATCATGGCGGCCATGCGGGCCATGCCTTTGCCGCCGTCCTTGGACATGGCCTTGAACATGTCGGCCATCTGGCGGTGCTGCTTGAGCAGGCGGTTGACCTCGGCGACGTCGACGCCGGCGCCGGCCGCGATGCGGCGCTTGCGCGAGGCGGCCAGGATGTCGGGCTTCTTGCGCTCCAGCTTGGTCATCGAGCCGATGATCGCCTGCTGGCGGCGGAAGATGCTGTCGTCGATGCCGCTCTCGGCGATCTGCTTCTTGACCTTCTGGACGCCCGGCAGCAGGCCCATGATGCCCTGCATGCCACCCATCTTCTGCATCTGGTTCAGCTGGGCCGACAGGTCGTTCAGGTCGAACTGGCCCTTGGCCAGCTTCTTGGCCATGCGCTCGGCTTCGGCCACGTCGAGGTCTTGCGCGGCCTTCTCGACCAGCGCGACGACGTCGCCCTGGCCCAGGATGCGGCCGGCCACCCGGCGGGCGTCGAAGACGTCGAGCGCGTCGATCTTCTCGCCGGCGCCGAGGAACTTGATCGGCAGGCCGGTGACGTGGCGCATCGACAGGGCCGCGCCGCCGCGGCCGTCGCCGTCGGCGCGGGTCAGGATCAGGCCGGTCAGCGGCAGGCGCTCGTGGAAGGCCTTGGCCGTGCGCACGGCGTCCTGGCCGGTCAGGCTGTCGGCGACCAGGATGGTCTCGGACGGCGTGGCGATGCGGGCGATTTCCGCCGCCTCGCTCATCATCGCCTCGTCCAGGGTGGTGCGGCCGGCGGTGTCGAGGATCAGGACGTCGTAGCCGCCCAGCTTGGCGGCCAGCAGGGCGCGCTTGGCGATGTCGGCGGCGCTCTGGCCCGCGACGATCGGCAGGCTCTCGACCTCGACCTGCTTGGCCAGCATGGCCAGCTGTTCCATGGCCGCCGGACGGCGGGTGTCGAGCGAGGCGACCAGCACCTTCTTGCGCTCGATCTTGTTCAGCCGCAGGGCCAGCTTGCCGGTGGTGGTGGTCTTGCCCGAGCCCTGCAGGCCGGCCATCAGGATCACCGACGGCGGGTTCAGGGCCAGGTTCAGGCCGGTGGGGACCTCGCCGCCCAGCATGTCGACCAGGCCGTCATAGACGATCTTGACCACCTGGTCGGCCGGCTTGACCGAGCGGATGACCGCTTCGCCGGAAGCGCTTTCCTTGGCCTTGCTGATGAAGTCCTTGACCACCGGCAGGGCGACGTCGGCTTCCAGCAGGGCGACGCGGACCTCGCGCAGCGCCTCGTCGATGTCCTTTTCGGACAGCACGCCGCGACCGCCGAGGCGGTCGAAGACCCCTGAAAGTCGCTCTGTAAGGCCGTCGAACATGTCGAACCCTGGTTAAGACTACAGTCCAAACGCGATCAGCCCCCGTGGACGATCACGTCGACGGGGGTCCTCGCCGTCCTCGTCCGGATGGATCCTGGGCTACCAGGCCGGGGTCGTGACGGTGGAGGCGCTGCTGATATAGCGCCGGAAGCGCGCGCTTATGCACGAAAGAGGGCGGGGAGTCAAAAGCCGTCAGCCCGAGGCCAATACAAGTTTTACGAGCATAGATGTTTGTTAGTCCCATAAGTTGTGATAGCGTCACCTTGCGCGTCCAACGCGCAGCCGCTCAGCGGCCAATGAAACGGGAGGAACGCACATGACCAAGCTCTTGAAGACGACCGGCGCCCTGGCGCTGGCCCTGGCCGGCCTCGGCGCGACGGCGATGGTCGGGATCGCGACCCCGGCCGCCGCCGCCAGCGGCTTCCAGAACACCTGCTCGAACATCACCTTCGCCTATGTGTCCGGCAGCCAGGCGGCGCTGAACGCCATGTGCCTGAAGGCCGACGGCTCGGCCAACGGCGCGTCCCTGGTCCTGAAGGGGATCAGCAACCAGAACGGAGCCCTCGTGCAGGGCGGCGGCGCCAGCACGTTCCAAAAGAGCTGCGGCAACATCCAGATCACGGCCAACGCCCAAGGCGCCACCCTGGCGGCCCTGTGCCGCGACGGCGGCGGCGCCAGCCGGCCCACGAGCCTGCCGCTGAACAACATCGGCAACAATAACGGCAACCTGACTTACTAACGCCGGTCCCCAGACCCAAATCGGCGGCCGGAGCGCTCCGCCTTCCCTACATCCGGGGCGCTCCGGGCGAACTCAGCCCCGCAGCTCCAGCCCGTTGCCCTCGGGGTCCGACAGGTAGAGCGACACCGCCTCGCCCGTTGACCCGTAGCGCTCGCCGATGTCGCCGATCGCGACGCCGTGGGCTTGGAGATGCGCCCGGACGGCCTCGACCTCGAAGTCGACCACCCGCAGGCACAGGTGGTCCATGTTGTGCCCCTCCGCGCCCGGCGCCGCGCCGCCCATCCGGCCCAGGCGGCCGGCGGCGTCGACCAGGTCGATCAGCTGGGCGCCGGCCCGCAACTGCACCAGGCCGATGGCGTCCTGCCGCCGTTCGACCGTGCAGCCCAGCACCTCGACATAGAACCGCTCCAGCTGGGCGGGGTCGCGAGCGCGGATCACGACGTGATCGATGCCGAGCAGGCGCATGACGAAGTCCTCGGACGGGAACGATCCGTTGAGCTATTCATCGCCCGCGCCGCTGGCAAGGCCGGCCGTCACCAGGACAACCGGCCTTTCTGGTGGTCGCGACGGGCCGTCCCTAGAGCAGCCAGCCGTCCGTCGACAGGCCGCCGCCCGAGACCAGCACGGCGAAGTCGGAATGGGCGTCGCCGTCCAGGTCGCCCCAGATCACCGAGGCCCGGCCGAACAGGCCCGCCAGGCCGTAGACGCCCAGGTCGACGCCGCCCAGGGCGGCGACCGCGCCCAGCAGGCTGGAATAGGCGCTGACCATCAGCTGGCCGACTCCGCCGGCCGTCCAGTGCGACACCAGCGAGAAGGCCTGGTCGCCGTCCAGCGTGGTGTCGGCGTCCAGGGCGCTGAAATCGAACAGGTCGCCGCGGCCGAAGTCGCCGACGAAGTCGATCGACAGCTTGTCGTCGTCCGGGAAGGACTTGGCGTCGAAGGCGTAGACGTCGTTTCCGGTCCCGCCGAGCAGAATGTCGAAGCCCGCCCCGCCATTCAGTCGGTCATTGCCCGAGCCGCCCAGCAGGATGTCGTTCCCGCCCGCCCCGGACAGGTTGTCGGCCCCGCCTTCGCCGCTCAGCAGGTTGAAGGCGTCGTTGCCCTCGATGAGGTTGGCCGAGCCGTTGCCCGTGCCCAGGGCGGCGTCGCCGATCAGCTTCAGGTTCTCCAGGTTGGTGGAAAGGCTGTAGCTGATCGAACTCCAGACGGTGTCGACACCGCCGCCGGCCAGCTCGGTCACCGTGTCGCGCCAGGTGTCGACCACATAGCGATCGTCGCCGGCCCCGCCGGTCATCCTGTCGGCCCCCGTTCCGCCGTCCAGCACGTCGTTGCCGAGTCCGCCGATCAGGATGTCGGCCCCGTCCCGGCCTTCCAGCGTGTCGGCGCCGGCGTTGCCGGTCAGGGTGTTGGCCGCGGCGTTGCCGATCAGGCGGTCCGAGCCGCTGCCGCCGACGCCGTTCTCGATCGTGGCCCCATAGGCGATGCCGACATTGTCGATCAGCCGGCCGACCACCGGATTGGCCGCCAGCACGGCCATGTTGGAATTGTAGGTCGCCAGGGCCACCGGGGCGTAGCCCGCCGCCGCGCGATTGGCGTTGACCTGCTCGAACGACGGGGCGGTGTCGTAGGTCACCCCGCCGATGCTGCTGAGCGAGCCGGGCGTCAGGTCGATGATCTGGTCGGTCGCGTAGCCCGAGGCGTCCAGGGTGTCGATCCCGCCGGCGTCCCAGATGGCCATGACCGGGGCCGGGGTCTTGGTGAAGTCGTAGGAATCGCGGCCGGCGTTGCTGTTGAAGCCGTAGGTCGTGTCGCCCGTGCGGGTGGTCATGTCGGCGCCGTAGATCGCCTGGATGGCGGCGATGTCGTGCACCAGCGGGGTCGAGGCGTAGACCGTGGTCGAGAGGTTGAAATCGAAATGCCGCGCCCCGGTCTCGGCGGCGGCGAAGTAGGACATGATGCTGTAGGCGCGGCTGTCCTGGTAGTATTCGGCGTTGGCCGTGTAGGTGATGCTGACTCCCGGCGCGGCGTTGTAGTCGCCGGGATGCTCCAGCCCCAGGGCGTGGCCGCTTTCGTGGGTCAGGGTGTGGATGCCGTAGAGACCCTCGTCCAGCTGGAAGTTGCTGGGCTGGTTGGCGCTGACCCAGATGTCGCCGGCGATCAGGTCGGCGTTGTCGGGCGTGTAGTCATAGGGCAGGTAGGCGTAGGCCTGGGTGCCCGGCCGGTTGGTGTAGTTGGCGAAGGTGATATCGGCCTGTTCGGGCGCGGTCTCCACAAGGGTGGGGGCGATCAGGTCGTCCCAGCTGGCCATGGCCTCGCGGGCGGCGGCCTTCTGGGCCTCGGTGAACGGGGCGAAGCCGAAATATTCGGGCCGGCCGTACAACTGGCCGTCCTCCTCGTAGACGTAGGGTTCGGCGAACATGCTTTCGGCGGTGTGGAAGCCGAAGTTCAGCACGCTGACGTCGCCATCCCGGGGTACGGCGTGGTCGATCTCGCCCGGCGTCCAGCCGGCCCCGCCGCGATTGAGCTGCTCGATCACCTGCTCGATCGTGAACACCGGCTTGTCGCGGATCGTGCCGCCCTGGCCGTCCACCGAGGCGGCGACCGGCTCGACCGAGACCTCCAGCGCTGGCGCGACCGCGTCGGTCGGCCCCTGGAACACCGGAAAGTCGATGTCCCGGTGGAGATCTCGGTCCAGGCTTTCGTCGTGAAGGCGCATCGGTTTTTCCATTGGCTGGTGTGGAGGGGTTTCGCGGAATCGGGCCGCGCGAGGTCAGGGCGCCGGCCGTGAGCGCCACGGCAGGGTTTCGGCGAGCGCGGCGTTCACGGCCGCGTCGAATCTGGGGTTCGAGCTGGTCCCAGGGGCGGGGAGGGCCGTCGCGCGGGGCGCGGCGCCGAACAGCCCGGATGGCGCGGCCGTGGCCCGGAACACGCGCAGGCTGAAGACCAGCAGCGGCCCGTCCGGGGCCTCCCCCGGCTGGAGGTTGGCGTGGAACAGCAGGACGGCGGTGTCGGCGGCGATCAGGCCGGGATCGCCCGGCGCCAGCAGGACGACGGGGATGGGCGCCTTGTCGGCGGCCAGTCTCCGGACCCGATCGCAGAGCGCGGCCTGGAGCCGGCGGCGATCCGGCGTCCGGTCAGGATCGACGAGACATTGAACGCCGAGGCGCCGGGCGCCCTCCCAGGCCAGGACAGGCGTCGAGGCCGTCGCCCTCTCCGGGAAAAACAGGGCGCCGCAAATCATGGCCCCGATCGGGGATAGGGCGCAGGCCCATGCCATGAATTGTCGGACTGGCGACATAGATTTCCCGCAGCCGATCCGTCTTGGGCGTCTTCGGCCCCTAGAGCTTCGCCAGGAAATCCGCGTTATGCAAGTACAAGATGTATTGTGAAGCTTACATATTTCAACGTGCGCTCAAGCTTGCGACGCCGCCGCCTCAGTCGGCGGGCGAGGTGATGGTCGCGCCCGAGGCCTTCAGGCGATCCAGCACGCCGTTGGCCGGCAGCAGGAAGGCCAGGTCGACGACGGCGATGGTCACGCCGGGCCGGTCCAGCGCCTCGTTCAGGGCCTTGGCCGATTGGCCGATCTGGTCGGCCAGCAGGCCGGGGCCGCCGGGCGCGCGCATCAGGCAACGCTGGGCCGCCGAGCTGGAATAGCGGGCCCGCACGCTGGCCAAGTCGCCGTTGGCCCAGTCGGTCCCGATGGTGGCGGCGTGGGCCGCGTCGTAGTCGATCTCCGACAAGGCGTCGCGCAGGCAGGCCAGCTGACCCTCGTCGGGCAACTTGCCGACCACGCCCAGCACCGGCCCCAGCCGGTATTGGCTCATGGCCTTGACCTTGACGCCCTTGGCCTTGGCCATCCGCTCGATCGTGCTGACCGGCTTGGCTTCGGACAGGCCGGCGGCCTGACGGAAATCCGACATCACGATGAAGCCGGCGACGGCGGGCTTCCAATCCTTGTAGGGTACGGCAGTGCGGCCCGCCTGCTCGCGGACATTGACGAACCGGGCCAGCAGGTCGGGGGGCAGGCGGTCCTCCAGGTTCTTGCTGAACGGGCCGTAGCGCACCCCGCCGCCGCCGGTCAGGAAGAACTTGGTGACCTGCAAGGGCCCGACCGACGCTTCCGGCGGGATCAGGACCAGGCTGGCCTGGTCCATGGCGCGGTTGAGCCGGGGGCTGTCCCACTTCAGCTGGTGCGGCAGGGGCGGGGCCGAGCCGACCACATAGAGCTTGGCGCCGCCCTTCTCGACCAGCCACAGGGCCGGGCCGGGCGGTCGCGCGACCACCTGCAGTTCCTCGACCACGGCGCTGCCGGGATCCTGGGGGAAGAGCTCGACGGTCTGGGCCGGCGACGCCTGGGCGGGAGCCCGCGGCGGGTTCTGGGCCGAGGCGGAGAACGCCGCGAGCGTCAGGGCCGCTCCGCCGATCAGCGCCGATATGCCTCGAGCCATGGCGTCCTCATCCTCCCTGGGCGTCAGCCTGGCAGATAGGTATCCGCATGCCGTGGCGAAAGCGCGGCGGGCGGCAGGTCGCGCAGGGTCTGGGCCAGCAGCCGTCCCTCGGCGCCGCGGCTGGAGCCCGCCCGCCAGGCGACGACGATCTCGCGGCTGGAATGGTCGGAGTCCAGCGGCCGGATGGTGACCGGCGCGTTGTGGGCCAGGCCCGCCGCCACCGCCATCGACGGCAGGAACGACACTCCCAGGCCCGAGCCGATCATCTGCACCAGGGTGGGCAGGGAGGTGGCCGCGAAGCTCTCCTCGTCGCCGAGGCCGGCGCCGCGGGGCGGCTCCAGCCCGCACGCGGCCAGGGCGTGGTCGCGCAGGCAGTGTCCGTCCTCGAGCAGGATCATGTCGTCGCCGCGCAGGCTGTCGGGATCGACCCGGTCGAAGGCGGCCATGCGGTGGTTGGCCGGGGCGGCGGCCAGCAGCTCGTCGTCCTCGACATGGGCCCAGTCCAGGCCGGCCATGTCGTAGGGCAGGGCGATCAGGGCGGCGTCCAGCGCCCCGGACTTCAGGGCGGCGATCAGCCGGTGGGTCAGGTCCTCGCGCAGGTACAGCTTCAGCTTCGGGAACTGGTCGCGCAGGGCCGGCAGGGCGCGGGGCAGCAGATAGGGGGCGACGGTCGGGATCACGCCCAGGCGGAACCGCCCGGCCAGGGGCTGGCCCGCCCCGCGCGCGGCCTGCACCAGGTCCTCGGCCTGGGCCAGGATCGCCTCGGCCCGGCGCACGGCCTCCTGCCCGGCGGCGGTCAGGATCACGCCGGACCGCGCGCGATCGACCACCGGCGCGCCCAGGATCTTCTCCAGCTCCTGGATGCCGGCTGACAGGGTCGGCTGGGTCACGTGGCAGGCCTCGGCCGCCCGGCTGAACGAGCCGTGCTCCGACAGGCGCTTCAGATATTGCAGCTGGCGCAGGGTGGGGAGCATGGCCGATAGATAGGACAGATCTATCGGAATTCAAAATACAATCGACGATATCTTTGCTGCAGTCGCGAGAGCCGCCCGCCCCTCCGCATAGAGCAACCCTATCGCCGAACATGAAACAATCGATTGGCCCTATCGATTTCCCTTGCGTACAAGGCTCCTCGCAATTCCTGCAGGAGAACTTCATGTCCTTGATCAACACCCAGATCAAACCCTTCACCGCCCAGGCCTACAAGGGCGGCAAGTTCGTCGAGGTCAGCGACGCCGACCTGAAGGGCAAGTGGTCCGTCGTGTTCTTCTACCCGGCCGACTTCACCTTCGTCTGCCCGACGGAACTGGAAGATCTGGCCGACAACTACGCCACGTTCCAGCGCCTGGGCGTCGAGATCTACGCGGTGTCGACCGACACCCACTTCTCGCACAAGGCCTGGCACGACAGCTCGCCGGCCATCGGCAAGATCGAATACACCATGGTCGGCGACCCGTCGGGCCAGATCACCAACAACTTCGGCGTCATGCGCGAAGGCGTCGGCCTGGCCGACCGCGGCACCTTCCTGGTCGACCCGGAAGGCGTGATCCAGTTCACCGAGGTGACCGCCGAAGGCATCGGCCGCAACGCCATCGAACTGCTGCGCAAGATCAAGGCCGCCCAGTACGTCGCCAGCCACCCGGGCGAAGTCTGCCCGGCCAAGTGGGAAGAGGGTGAAAAGACCCTCGCCCCGTCGCTCGACCTGGTCGGCAAGATCTAAGCCGCTCCATGCCCTGTCTCGGCCCCCGGGTCGCGACAGGGCTCGCCGCCGGTTCCGCCAGTCCTAGTGGGCTTGGGGGGAACCGGCGACGACGCCCGCCACCACCAGACAATTCCAAATCCGGCGTCGCGTCTCCCCGCGCGCCCACAGTCGGAGCCCCGCCATGTTGGACGATGGTCTGAAGACCCAGCTGAGAGCCTATCTGCAGAACCTGCGCCAGCCGATCGAGCTGGTCGCCTCGCTGGGCGAGGGCCAGGGCTCCAAGGACATGCTGGCGCTGATCGAGGACGTGGCCGGAACCTCCGACAAGGTCAGCCTGAACCTGGCCGGCGACGACGCCCGCAGGCCGTCGTTCGCCATCGCCCGCGCCGACGGAAGCGCGGATGTGCGCTTCGCCGGCCTGCCGCTGGGTCATGAGTTCACCTCGCTGGTGCTGGCCCTGCTGCACGTCGGCGGCCACCCGCCGAAGTTCGACGCCGAGGTGCTGGACCAGGTCCGCGCCCTGGAGGGCGAGTTCCGCTTCGAGACCTATTTCTCGCAGAGCTGCCAGAACTGCCCGGACGTGGTCCAGGCGCTGAACACCATGGCGGCCCTGAACCCCAACATCACCCACGTCGCCATCGACGGCGCGCTGTTCCAGGCCGAGGTCGAGGAGCGCCAGGTGATGGCCGTGCCGACCATCCTGCTGAACGGCCAGCCGTTCGGCCAGGGCCGCATGAGCCTGGAGCAGATTCTGGCCAAGCTGGACACCGGCGCCGTGGCCCGTGAAGCCGAGAAGATCAAGACCAAGGACGCCTTCGACGTCCTGGTGGTCGGTGGCGGCCCCGCCGGCGCCGCGGCGGCGATCTACGCCGCCCGCAAGGGCATCCGCACCGGCGTGGCGGCCGAACGCTTCGGGGGCCAGGTGCTGGACACCATGGCCATCGAGAACTTCATCTCGGTGTCGCACACCGAAGGTCCCAAGCTGGCCTCGGCGTTGGAGCAGCACGTCAAGGACTACGACGTCGACATCATGAACCTGCAGAAGGCCGTGGGCCTGGTCCCCGCCAAGACTCCCGGCGGCCTGATCGAGGTCAAGCTCGAGAACGGCGCCAGCCTGAAGTCGCGCAGCGTGATCCTGGCCACCGGCGCCCGCTGGCGGAACATCAACGTGCCCGGCGAGGCCGAGTACAAGAACAGGGGTGTGGCCTACTGCCCGCACTGCGACGGCCCGCTGTTCAAGGGCAAGCGCGTGGCGGTGATCGGCGGCGGCAACAGCGGCGTCGAGGCGGCCATCGACCTGGCCGGCATCGTCGCCCACGTGACCTTGATCGAGTTCGACAGCCAGCTGCGCGCCGACGCCGTCCTGCAACGCAAGCTCGCCAGCCTGCCGAACGTGCGCATCGTCACCTCGGCCCTGACCACCGAGGTGCTGGGCGACGGCGCCAGGGTCACCGGCCTGACCTACAAGGACCGCAACCACGACCAGGTCCACCGGGTCGACCTGGAGGGCGTGTTTGTGCAGATCGGCCTGGTGCCCAACACCGAATGGCTGAAGGACAGCGTGGCCCTGACCCAGCGTGGCGAGATCGAGGTCGACCATCGCGGCGAGACCTCGCTGCCTGGCGTGTTCGCCGCCGGCGACGCGACGACCACGCCCTACAAGCAGATCATCATCGCCATGGGCGAGGGATCGAAGGCGGCGCTGTCGGCCTTCGACTACATGATCCGCCTGGAGCCGGCGGTTCCCGCCGAGCAAGAGGCCGCCTGACGCGTCTCCCGACGCGGGGCGAAGCGTCTCGATCGGGCCTCACGAAGCCGCCGCGACCGCCCTCCGGGGCCGTTGCGGCGGCTTTCTTGCGCCGACTTGACGTATTGGGAGATGCGGCGATGCGCCTCTCGCCGAACGCGCGATCTTCACCTCGACAGCAATCTTGAGCGCGGGCTATCCTGTTAACGAATGGGCAAATGATTCTGCGCGGCTGAGGGGCCGAATCGGCGCGATGGGCGTCGAGCCGCGGGTCGTTAGAGGGTGGGCAAGATGAGGCTGCTGTCGAAGGGCGATCGCAACACCAAGGGCGGCGTCAAGCCCGTGATGCTGGCCGCCGAGAACGATCGTCCCGAAACCGACGGCGGCGGCGACCGTCTGGTCGAGGCCACCCAGGCCATCGGCGTCCGCTACGAGACCATCCACGGCGGGCTGGACAGCATCAGCCGCGTGGTCGAGCACCTGCGGGCCATCGAGCCGCTGCTCTCCGAGATCCGCAGCCCGGTCGCCGAGGAGTTCGAGGCCCGCCGCGCCGAGCACGCCGAACTGATCGCCCTGCGCGCCGCCCACGACCAGGCCGCCCGCCAGCTGGCCCTCGCCCAGGCCGAGGAACGCGAGCTTTCGGCCCGCCTGGCGACGACCGACGCGGCCCTGACCGAATCCGAGGCGCGCCGACAGTCCCTGGACGTCGCCCTCGAGGACAGCGCGCTGGAGATCGACCGCCTGCGCAACGGCCTTCAGCAATCCGAACTCAAGGTCGGCGGCCTGGAGGCGGCGCTGCGCGACGCCACCGCTCGCGCCGAACACCTGGCCCAGGACGTCGAGACCCTGCGGATCCAGACCCAGGACATCGACGCCCGCCGCGGCGAGTCCGAAGCCGCCCTGGCCGCCGCCCGGCAGCAGTCGGCCTTGCAGGCCGAGGAGCTGGGCACGGTGAAGAAGCGCCTGGAGCAGGCCGGCGCCGACGTCGCCCGCCTGTCGCGCATCGAGACCGAGCTGGAAGCCCAGGTCGCCGCCGAGCGCGCCCGCGTGCTGGCGTCCGAGAACGCCCTGACCACCATCCAGGCCGACAGCGCCCGCACGATCCGCGGCCTGGAAGCCCAGGTGGAGGCCGGCCGCGCCGAGGCCCTGGCCCTGCAGACCCGGCTGGAGACCGCCACCGGCCGCGCCGACAAGCTGGAAGAGATGAACGGCCAGATCTCGGCCCGCCTCAACGAAAGCAGCGCCCAGCAGCAGGCCGTCGAGCGCCGGGCCGGCGACCTCAACGTCGCCCTGGAGCGCGCCCTGGAACGGGTCCGTAACCTCGAGGACGAGGTCGAGGACCTGCGCGGCCGCCACGCCGGCGTCGACACCGCCCGCGCCGCGGCGATCGAGCGCGCCGACCAGCTGGCCAAGACCGTCGGGGCCCACGAGAAGGCGCTCAAGCGGGCCGAGGAACGCGCCGCCCAGCTGCGCACGCGCTTCGAGGCCCTGCAGGCCTCGGAAGACGAGACCCGCCGCGCCCACGACGACAAGATCGCCGAGATGCAGGCCGAGATCGAACGGGTCCGCTCGGAGGCCGCCCTGGCCGAAGGCGCCCTGGAATCGGCTCGGCGCGACCGTTCGCGCCTGCAGATGGCCCTGCTGGGCGCCACCAGCGACGACATGCAGGCCGTCGGCTAGCCGCTCCGGATCGGTTCAGGTCGATCAAGGCGAGAACATCGACCCCGGGCTTCGCGCCCGGGGTTTTTGTTTGGATCTTCCGGCCAAGTCATTTCTACCATGACGATCATATGTTGACGTCTCCTCCATAGAGTGATCACCCTGCGGAGGGCCTGGGGCGATCGACGCGGGCGCGGTCTCGCGCGACACCCGGCCAAATGGGCGGAGGGTGCGATGAAGATCTCGAAACCGGGACGGAAGATCGGCTGGCGGGCGCTGGGCGCGGCCCTGGTGTGCCTGGCGGGCGGCGGCGGGCTGTTCGTCGCCCAGGCGATCGACGCCGCTCCCCCGGCCAAGCCCGCCTACCTGGCCGCCTTCCCCAATTTCGCGCCCAGGCTGACGCCGCAGATGCCGGGCGACGTCGACATCGCGCTGAAGACCCAGCTGGAAAACGCCAAGAAGTTCTCGGAGGTGCAGCGCGAGTTCGACCTCTATTCCTGGCAGATGTTCCTGGCGCTGAACTGGCCCACCAACAGCCAGGGCCAGGCCGCGCCCAAGCTGACCGACACCCGGTTCGGCCATCCGCACTGGACGCTGTGGCACAATTCCAGCGCGATCTTCCAGACCGACGGCGCCCGGCCGGCCGCCTGCGGCGTCTCGCCCAAGGCCCGGACCCTGGTGCTGTTCCGCGGCGACCTGGCCAAGCCGGTCAGCAAGGGGCTGGCGCCGTTCTCGGCCCAGGCCACCGCGAACACCGATCCCCGGGCCACCCGCTTCCTGGGCGTGCTGTCGGCGGTGGGCGAGCTGAACGCGGCCAATCTCGGCGATGACATCAACCAGGCCTTTTCCGGCCCGATGCTCGATCAGAACGGCGAGTTCGTCTATTACGAGATCATGATCGACCCCAACGAGGTCGGCTATCTCTGCGACAACAGCCTCTACAACATCAACGGCCAGGTCGCCTTCACCAAGGCCGGCGGCAAGGTGGCCATGCCGATCGGCACGCCCGACAAGGACTGGAGCGGGTCGTTCGAGCTGAAGTTCGCCTGGCGGATCCTCAAGCCCGGCAAGGACGACTTCTCCCGCTTCCACACCAGCCCGGCGGTGGTCATGGACCCGGGGCCGGACGGCAAGCCGCTGGAACGCAAGGTGACGGTCGGCCTGGTCGGCATGCACATCGGCCACAAGACCAAGACCTCGCCCCAATGGATCTGGTCCACCTTCGAACAGGTGGACAACCTGGATGTCGACGCGGTGGCCCATCCCAAGCTGAACCCGTCGTTTGTCGACCCGAACTGCCCGATGTGCGCGGTCAACCAGCTGCCGCAGAAGGTGAAGGGCGTCTATCCGCGCATCCCGACCCAGGCCTGGCGCGGCGTTCCCATTCCCGGCGACAAGGTGGCCCTGAACCGCCAGGCCCAGGCGGCGCTGAAGGCCCAGGGCTCGGTCTGGCAGTACTACCAGCTGATCGACACCCAGTGGCCGACCGACCCGTCCGCGCCGCCCGCGCCGTGGAACGGCGGCCTGCCCAACGCCATCGGCAACAAGCCGGGGGGCAATCCCACGCCGGTGTTCCTGACCAACATCACCATGGAAACCTACTTCCAGAAGGGCAACCAGGTGGCCTGCAACGGCGAGGAACTGCCCAGCGGCCAGGACTGCCCCGGCTCGGGCCCCGCCCAGCCGCCGGTCTGGAACTCAGTGCTCAACAACCAGGGCCAGCCGGTCACGCCGGGGATCAACACCCTGACCTTCCAGACCGAAAGCTGCATGGGCTGCCATTCGTCGGCCGGGGTCTGGACGTCCTATGATCCCAAGGCCGGCAAGGGAAAACAGTCGGGCCAACTGACGGCCGACTTCTCCTGGCTGCTCAGCCAGAAGGCCAGCTACGAGAAGTAGGTCTCAAACCGTTGTCATCCCGGAAGCCTCGCGGAGGCAGTCCGGGATGACAATTTTTGAAGCCGCTACGGCGCCTTGCCCGTCTCGACATAGACCTTCAGGCGGTCGAACTGCTCGCTCAGCACCCGGTCGACGACCGGCGCGATCTTGTCGAGTCCGCCGGTCATGTAGCCGCCGACGTCATAGGTCTGGGTCAGGGTGGTCTTGCCGTCCTTCTCCGCCAGTGACCAGGAGAGGTGGCCGGTCGCGCCGGACATCTGCAGCGGCCCGAGGCCTCCGGACAGCCGCAGGCCCTGGCCCGGCTGGGCGTAGACCACGGTCATGTGCAGGACCGAGCCGCCGTTCGGCAGCTTTTCGCAGAAGCAGCCGCCGGCCATGGGGGCCAGGGACAGGTTGGCCGACGATCCCGACCAAGTGTGGTCCTTGTTCCACCACTGCGACGGCTGGGCCAGGGCCGCATAGACCTTGTCGGCGGGGGCGTTGAGCACCGCCGTGCGCTTGACCTCGAAGCCGTTGGCTTGGGCGTCGACGACCTCGGCGCGGGCGGCGGCGGCGGTGAGCGCGACCGCGGCGGCGGCGATGAGCAGGTGTTTCATGGGGTGGCCCCTCCCGTTTGGAAGCAGGGTGGCCTTCCCAAGATCAGCGTCAAGTCGCACTTGCCCCCACCTGACCGCCTCGCGGTCTGTCCGCCCCCATAGGGGGCGGAGGCTCGCCCGGGCCGCCGCACGACTCCTCTTCCCCCTCTGGGGGAAGACGGTCGCGAAGCGACCCGTAGGGGGCAAGTGCTAGCCGCTGAAACGGCCTAAGCCGTCTCGAACCTCAGCGGCCCGCCCCAGAAGCTCTCCACCAGGGCGTTCTGCGGGCCGGGCTTGCCCGTGGTCAGGAAGCGGCGCGAGCCGCCGGTCCCGGGGTCGAGCTCCGGATGACGCCGCAGGTACAGCTCCAGGGCGTCGGCCGTCGAGGCCGGCTGGTGGATGACCGGCGTCCCCGCCGGCAGGGCGGCGCGGAAGATGTCGGCGATGATCTCGTAGTGGGTGCAGCCCAGCACCGCCCGGTCCGGATAGCGGCCGATGCGGGTCTTCAGGGCCTGGACATAGCCCTCCACCGCCTTGGCCAGGTCCACGGCGCCGGCGTCGGCCTCGATCATCGGCACCAGGTCCGGGCAGGCCTGCGAGAACACCGCGATATCCTGCTTGCGCTTGTCGATCTCGATCTCGTAGACGCGCGAATTCGTCGTGCCCTGGGTGGAGAACACCCCCAGCACGTCCAGCTGCTCGACCTTGTCGCCGCGCCGCTCGGCCTCGTGCTCCCAGGGCAGACCGGTGGCCGCCTCGATGGTCGGGACGATGATGCCCAGCACGTTGATCGGCCGGCCCAGCGCCTTGCGATAGCCGGGCAGCCAGGTCTGCTGCAGGCGACGCAGGGCGATGGCCGAGGCGGTGTTGCAGGCCAGGACCACCAGGCTGGCGCCGGTGTCGAACAGGCGCTCGCAACCGGCCCGGGTCAGGTCGACGACCTCCTCGCCCGGCCGCCCGCCATAGGGGGCGTTGGCCTGGTCGGCGAGATAGACGAAGTCCGCCTGGGGCAGACGGTTCACGAGGGCGCGGTGGACCGTGAGGCCGCCCACGCCGGAGTCGAAGACGCCGATGGACATGAATCTGGCTTACCTCGCCGTTGTCGAACCGTCCACGCGCGACGTCCGAGATTCTCGCGCGGATTCCGTGCAGGCCCGGGCCTCGCGCATGAACAAACCTTCGCGATGCGGGTCCGCACGGGAATCCTGTCGCAAAATTCACGATCGGTGGGACGAATTCCGCCCGAAAGCACTTACTTCTCAGCCGCGCGACACTCTAGGGTTCCGCTTCCATCCTCCGGAGACCCGCCGTGAAGCGTCGTTCCTTCCTCGCCGCCGCCAGCGCGACCGCCCTGATGCCCATGATCGCCAAAGCCGCCACCCCCGCCGCCGCCCCGTCCGGCAATCCCCTGGTCGCCCCCTGGACCGGCCCGCACGGCGGCCTGCCGCCACTGGACAAGGTCAAGCCCGACCTGTTCGCCTCGGCCTTCGAGGCGGCCATGGCCGAGCAGCGCCAGGAGATCTTCGCCCTGACCGCCAAGCGCTCGGCGCCGACCTTCGAGGGGATCATGGCGGCCTACCAGGACTCGGGGCGGACCCTGAACCGGGTCAGCGCGCTGTTCGGGGTGTTCACCTCGACCATGAACGACGCGGCCATGCAGAAGGTCGAGGCCGAGACCACGCCCAAGCTGGCGGCGTTCGGCGACGAGATCGTCCAGAACGAGCAGCTGTTCGCTCGCATCAAGGCCGTCTACGACGCCCGTGAGACCTCGAACCTGACGCCCGAGCAGAAGCGCCTGACCTGGGTGATCTACAACTACTTCGCCCGCCAGGGGGCGGCGCTGGACGCGACCAAGAAGGCTCGGCTGGGCCAGATCAACCAGGCCCTGGCCAGCCTCTACACCAAGTTCAGCCAGAACGAGCTGGCCGACGAGGAGGGCTACACCCTGGAGCTCTCCGAGGGCGACCTGGCCGGCCTGCCGGATTCCGTGAAGGCCGGGGCCGCCGCCGCCGCCGAGGAAAAGGGCCTGAAGGGCAAGTGGCTGATCACCAACACCCGCTCGTCGATGGAGCCGTTCCTGGTCTATTCCGACCGTCGCGACCTGCGTGAGAAGGGCTGGCGGCTGTGGGTGTCGCGCGGCGACAACAACGACGCCCACGACAACAAGGCGGTGATCACCGAGATCCTCAAGCTCCGGGCCGAGAAGGCCCAGCTGCTGGGCTTCGAAACCTACGCCCACTGGATCACCGACGACCAGATGGCCAAGACGCCGGACGCGGCCATGGACCTGATGATGCAGGTCTGGAAGCCGGCCGTGGCCCGGGTCCACGAGGAGGTGGCCGACATGCAGAAGGTCGCCGACGCCGAAGGCGCGACCTTCAAGATCGCTCCCTGGGACTATCGCCACTACGCCGAGAAGGTGCGCAAGGCGCGCTACGACCTCGACCAGAACGTGGTCAAGCCCTACCTGCAGCTGGAGAAGCTGCGCGAGGCCATCCACTGGGCGGCCGGCCAGCTGTACGGCTTCACCTTCACCCAGATCACCGACGTGCCGGTCTGCCATCCGGACGTGCGCGTCTGGGAAGTGACCAAGGGCGCCCAGCGCGTGGGCCTGTGGTACTTCGACCCCTACGCCCGGGCCGGCAAGCAGTCGGGCGCCTGGATGAGCGAGTACCGCACCCAGGAGAAGTTCAAGGGCGTGGTCACGCCGATCGTCTCCAACAACTGCAACTTCGTGAAGGGCAAGCCCGGCGAGCCGGTGCTGATCTCGTGGGACGACGCCGTCACCATGTTCCACGAGTTCGGCCACGCCCTGCACGGACTCAATTCGGACGTGACCTATCCCGCCCTGGCCGGCACCAACGTCGCCCGCGACTTCGTCGAGTTCCCCAGCCAGCTGAACGAGCACTGGCTGCCGACCAAGCCGGTGCTGAGCCAGTTCGCCGTCCACTACCAGACCGGCAAGCCGATCCCCGACGAGCTGGTCGCCAAGATCGAGAAGGCCAAGACCTTCAACCAGGGCTTCTCGACGGTCGAGTACCTGGCCGCGGCGATCTACGACATGAAGATCCACCTGGCCGCCAAGGGCCAGGTCATCGACCCGGCCGCCTTCGAAAAGTCGGCCATGGACGAGATCGGCCTGCCGCCGCAGATCGTCATGCGTCACCGCCCCACCCAGTTCGGGCACATCTTCGCCGGCGAGGGCTATTCGGCCGGCTACTACGACTACATCTGGGCCGACACCCTGACGGCCGACGCCGCCGAGGCCTTCGCGGAGGCGCCGGGCGGCTTCTACGACAAGGCCGTGGCCAAGCGCCTGCACGACGACATCATGAGCGTGGGCAACACCATCGACGCCGGCGAGGCCTTCCGGCGCTTCCGCGGCCGCGACGTCAAGATCGGCGCCCTGATGCGCAACCGCGGCTTTCCGGTCCCGTCCACTTGACCCGGGACTGAACACCTAGAGCGTGGCAGCCGAAAGCGTGAGCGGTTTCGGCGACGGCCACGCTCTAAATGTCTGATCTGGAGCCTTTTTAGACGCCTCACATGATTCCATATGAGGCTAAAAGACCCTAGGGCGCGTCCGGGCGTCCGCGGCGCCCCGGCGCGAGGGCTACCAGGGAACTGGCGATCGTCCGGCCGTCCGGCGCGATGGGCGTGTTCAGCGCAATCTGGCGGATGCGAGCGGCCTTGTCGGGCTCGCCTTCGTGCTCCAGGAGCATGCTCCGCGCCAGGATTCCCGAGAAGCAGGCCCGGTCCAGGCGGAGCGCCACGTCCACGCGCCGCCGGGCGTTGTCGTACTGGCCTTCGACGGCGTCGAGCACCGCCAGACCGCCATGACTTTCGGCGAAGGTGTCATCGGCCGCCAGGGCGCGCTCGAAGGCCGCGCGGCTGGCGGCGCGGTCGCCCAGAATGTAGCGCGCCCAGCCCGCGACGATCCACGCGCCGGGATGGTCGCCGAAGATCTCCGCGGCCTGGGTCAGGCGCTCGGCGGCGACGGTTTCCTGATTGCGTATCAGCAGGCCCAGTCCCTGGCCCAGGAGAGCGCGGGCATTGTTCGGATCGCCCTTCAGCGCCTGGTCATAATAGGCGAGCGCTTCCTCGACCTTGTTGTCGTTCAGGCAGACCGCGCCCAGGCTGGCCAGGCCGTCGGGTTGGGGGCCGGCCCTTTCGCCAAAGTGCCGAGCCAAGTCAAGTTGCTCGGCGTCGATGGCGACCTGGGATACGGCGGCGGCCAGGTCCTGGTCGCCGGGCCGCTGCTCGGCCAGCGCCTTTCCCTGCGCCAACGCCTCGTCCACTCGTCCCAAGTGATGCAGGGCCCTCACCTGCAACGCCGCCGCGCCGGGCACTCCAGCGGCGACCGCGTGCGGCAGGCTTTCCAAGGCGCCGGCATAGTCGCCCGTCAGCCCCCGCGCCCAGGCCAGGTTGAAACCGATCGCGGGGTTGTCTGGAGCTTCCAGGAACAAGGTCTCGAACAGCGCCGCGGCGGCAGACGGATCACCTCGACTCAGCAAGGCCACGCCGCGCAGGCCCAGCATCGTCGGGGTGAGGGGGGCGAGGCTTTCATGCCGCTCGGTCAGGCGCTCGAGCTCGGCGAGGTTTCCGGCGTCCAGGGCGGCGGCGGCGGCCTCGGCGATCAGGCCGAGGTTGTCCTGGTCGTGTTGCAGGAAATCGAGCAGCCCCTGCAGGCGAGATTCCGGCGAGGGCGCGGCGGTCGAAACGCTCATGGACTGAGACCTCAAAATCGCGTCCGCGCGTCAAGCGACGCTGGAGCCGACGGCCAACCTACAGTCACGGCCCAGGAGCGGCAAGAACGCCTCGTCCGAAGAATATTATCTATATATTTCTGATGCTTGCTGCGCTTTTGAGGATTTTCGAAAGAAAGTTCTAAACCGATCCGTCCCGCGTCGGACCCTGTAGATATGGAGGTGGAGTCCGTGGGGCGGCCCTTCCAGTGCAGGGTAGGGGTTGTTCGATGGTCGCGATTGTCACCGGCGCGGGTGTGGGCGTTTCTCGCAGCTCGGCTTGGGTGTTGGGTTCGCGGGGGCAGCTCGGCCAGGCCGCGCTGGGGCGAGGCGGCGAGAACGTCTACGTCAACGCGGCCAACGGCAACCTGGTCATCCAGAAGATCGACGAGACGTTGACGGGGCTCGGGCCCGACGACGTCATCGCGCGCACCTACAACAGCCAGGGCAATTTCACCGACGACAACGGTGACAACTGGAGGGTCAGCGCCCAACGGCAGGTCACCGGCCTGACGGGCACGGTCAACACCGCCGGCAGCACGATCAAGCGCGTCGACTGGGACGGCTCGGAGGTCGTCTATGCCTATGACGCCGCGCGCGGGGCCTATGTCTCCAAGGAGGGCGACGGCGCCTACGACACCTTGACGTTCGCCGGTTCGACCTGGACGTGGACCGACGGTTCGAGCCGCCTTGTCGAACTCTATGACAACAACGCCAGCGGCAGGATCACCTCCAGCCGGGACACCGACGGCAACGCCCTGACCTTCAGCTATGCGAACGGCCAGCTTTCCCGCGTGACGACGGCCGACGGCTACTACACCGACCTGGTCTATTCGGGGACGCTGCTGACCCAGGTGGTCACCGGCTACAGACCAGGCGAGAGCACGGTCGAGACCCTGACGCGGGTCCGCTATGGCTATGACGCGCAAAACCGCCTGAGCACGGTGACGGTCGACCTGACGCCGGGCGACAATTCGGTCACCGACACCAAGACCTATGTCACCACCTACACCTATGACGGGACGAGCAAGCGGGTCGCTTCCATCGGCCAGACCGACGGCTCGCTGCTGCAGATCGCCTATGTGCAGCCCACGGCGGGCGACTATCGCGTCGGAACCCTGACCCAGACGGCGGCGTCCGGCGTCCAGCGCGTGACGACCTTCGGCTACAACACCGCGACGCGGACAACCACGGTCACCGATCCGGGCGGACAGATCACCAGCCTGGTCTACGACGCCAGCGGACAGTTGACCCGTCTGACGGCGCCGCCGGCGGAGGCCGGCGCGGCGGCGCAGGTCACCGACTTCGCCTACAACGCCAATGGCGACGTCACGAGCGTGGCGTCGGGAACCAGTTTGGTCGCGTATGAATACGACGCCAATGGCAATCTCACGCTCGAACGCAACCAGGCGGGCGTCACCGTCACGCGCCTCTACGGCGCCAGGAACGAACTGCTCGGAGAAACGCGCTATCTGACCCCCGATCCCGACGGAGCCGGTTCCGGACAGCCGTCTAACCCCCTGACCACGCGCTTCGTCTACGACGTCGAGAACCATCTGAGGTTCCGGCTCGACCCGGACGGCCTGGTCACCGCCTACGGCTACAACGCCGTCGGCCAGCAGACGGTCGTGTTCAGTTTGCCCGGCAGCCAGATGGACATCAGCACCTGGGCCCCGGGCGTCATGCCGACGGAAAGCCAGGTGGCGGACTGGTTTGGTACGGTCGCCGACAAAAGCACCGGCGTACGCACCGACACCGCCTACGACTACCGCGGCAATGTCGCCAGCATCACACGGTACGGCAAGCTGCTGTCCACGGGCGGGTTCGACCTCAGCGACCCGAGCGAGGTTTCGACCACCGTCTTCATCTACGATCAGGCCGGCAATCTGCTGGGCCGCATGACGGCGGACGGTAACGGCGACCCGGAAGGCCTGAACCCTTACGAGACCTTCGTCTATGACGGCCTGGGACGCCTGATCGCCTCGACCGACCTGCGCGGCAAGCGCACCAACATCGCCTTCCTCGATTCCGCCAGCCAGACGGTCGTCACCCTGGCCGACGGTCTGACGACGGAAACCTCGACCTATAACCTGGCCGGCGAACTGATCAGCCAAGCCAGGTCGGGCGCCGTCGCGGGGCAGGGAACCTCGACCACCAGCTTCGTCTACGACAGCCAGGGTCGTCTGCGCGTCAGCATCGATCCCACGGGGCTCAAGACCCAGTACCTCTACGACCGCGTCGGCCGCAAGGTGGCCGACATCGCCGCGGACGGGTCCCTGGTCGAGTATGTCTACAACAGCGACGACCGGCTGGTTCGCACGATCCGCTACAAGAGCGCGCTCACCAGCGGCCAGATCGCCAGCCTGACCGACAGCGCGGGCAAGCCGACGACGGTGGAGCTGGCCAGCGTGCGGCCGGTCGCCGACGCGGCGGTCGATCAATGGGAGTGGCGCATCTACGACGCGGCGGGACGCCTGGTCGAGACCATCGACGCGCGGGGGGCCGTCACCGAGTTCAGCTATGACGGGGCCTCTCGGCTGGTCTCGACCTACGGCTACGCCAACCTGCTGACGATCGCGACGCTGAAGTCCAGCCCGCCGACCTCCAAGGTGCTTCCGACGGCGGCTCCGGCCTTCGATCGCCTGACCCGAAACTTCTATACCGGCGCGGACCGGTTGGCGGGAACGCTGGACGGCGAGGGTTTTCTGACCCAGCTGATCTACGACAAGGCCGGACGCCTGATCGAAACCGTCCGGTACGCGACGCCGACGGGCGGCAACCGCGCGACCGACACCTTCGCCCAGCTCCTGGCGACCGTGGTCTCCGGCGCCCAGAGCGCCCAGGACATCCACGAACGCAATATCTATGACGGTCAGGGCCTGCTGCGCGCGACCGTGGACGGCGAAGGCGACGTCACCCGCTACAACTACACCGCCGCTGGCGACGTCAGGGAGGAAATCCGAGGTCAGAAACTGGCGGCCGGCGTGGCGGCGACCCTGGCCAACGCCATCGCGGCGGCCGCCTTGGGCCCGCTCGAGACCACGACCTATCAGCGCGGGGCGGGCGGGCTGGTCTTCGCCAAGACCAAGACCCTGACCGGCGGCGGGGTGGAGACCACTGGCTACGGCTACGACGCCCTGGGCCGGCTGGTCTCAACGCTTGTCAGCGCGACCGGCGTTTCCCAGGCGACCACGCGCCGCTACGACCTGCGCGGGCGCCTGATCGGCGAGCTGTCAGGCATCGGCAGCGCAGCCTTGGCGGCGTTTGGCGAGAACCCGACAGCCGTGCAGATCGATGCCGTTTACCAGACCTACGGCACGATTTACGCCTATGACGACGCTGATCGACTGATCTCCAAGCTCGAACCGAACGGCGTCGACGGCGCGGGCGTGCGCACGCTGTACTACTACAACAGGGATGGAAACCTCACTCATACCATCAACGCGCTGGGCGAGGTCGAGGAGCGGCTCTATGACGCCCTGGGCCGGCTGTCGGACGTCATCGTCCACGGCGCGCGGCTTGGGACGTCGACCCTGGCCACCTTGACCGGCGGGCTGCTCACCACCGACGTGGTCTCGGCCGTCACGGCCATCACCAACTCCAGCGTCGATAGCAGGGTCCATACGGACTACAACCTGACCGGCCAGATCAGCCAGACGGTCGGCGCCATGGGCGCGACGACGACCTACGACTACAACGCCTTCGGCCAGCTGACGGCCACCCGGGCGCCCACCGAAGGGACGTCCCTGGTGCTCACCAGCCGCGCCTATGATCGGCGCGGCCTCCTGACGGGTGAAACCCGCGACGCGGGCGTTGGCATCCTGCAGTTGTCGACCTTCCTCAGCCTCGACGCCTTCGGGCGGACGGTGCTGGTCACCGATCCCAACGGCAAGCAGCACTGGACGAGCTATGACCGCGCCGGCCGTACTGTCACTTCGACCGACGGGACGGGGCTGACCACCAGCTACAGCTATGACGGGCGGGGCAATGTCCTGACCCAGACCGACCGCACGGGCAAGACCACAACCTTCGCCTACACGGCCTTCAATCGTCAGGTGAGCATGACCAGCCCCGAAGGGATCATGGTCACCACAATCACCAACGCTCTTGACCAGACGGTGCAGGTCACGGACGGCGCCGGCCGCACGAAGATCTACCAGTACAACGCCGACGGCGATCTTGTCGTCGCCATCAATGGCCTGGGCGGTCAGACCCAGAACCAGTATGACGCCGCCGGTCATCTCATCCAGGTAACCGATCCGAACGGGTCGAAGACCAGCTACACCTACGACGCCGTCAATCGTCTCCTGACCCGCACCGAGGACGTCGGCGGCCTGAACCTGCTCACCAAGTACGAGTACAGCGCCCGGGGCCAGCAGGTGAAGGTGACCGACCCGGCGAACCGGGTCACCACGATCACCTACGACAACGCCGGTCGCCAGACCGCGGTCGTGGTCGCCTCCTTGCGCACGGAATACACCTACGACAAGAGAGACCGGGTCCTCACGGTCACAGAGGCGGTCGGGACGTCCGCCGCGCGGGTCACCAAATACACCTACGACAACGCCGACCGGCGGACCAAGACCCAGGTCGATCCGGCCGGACTGAACCTCACCACCGAGTACGCCTACGACAAGAACGGCAACGTCGTCGCCGTGACCGACGCGGCTAACGGGATCACACGCTACGTCTACGACGGCGAGAACCGCGTGATCTGGACGGTGGACCCGGTCGGGGCGGTGACCAACACCACCTATGACGGCGAAGGGCGGGTTCTGGTCACGCGGGCCTATGCCAGCCAGATGGCGGCCTCGACCCTCGCGGCGCTGCCGCTGGCGATCACCGCCGCCAACGTCACCGGCGCCGTCGCGACCACGGCCGCCGATGAGTTCACGGTCAATGTCTACGACGGCGCCGGTCGGCTGCGCTATGTCCTGAACACGGCGCTGCGGCCCACCCGATATGTCTATGACAACGCCGGCAACCTGATCCGTACGGAGGTCTTCCCGGGCTCGATCGCCGCCACCTGGCCGTACACGGTCGGCTATATCGACGGCCAGATCACCAGCACCGGCATGGCCTCGCCCACGACGCCGGACAAGCGGGTCACCCGCATGGTGTATGACGCGGCGAACCGGCTGACATTCAGCATCGACGCCACGGGAGGCGTTACCGGCTACACGTACAACCAGGCTGGCGACCTGGTGAAAACACGTCGATACGAAACGACCTACATCGGCACCGCCGACCCGAGCCAGGAGACCATGGTCTCCTGGTCCGCGGCTTTGAGCGGAACTCAGATCGATGACGATCGGATCAGCCGCACCCTGTATGACGGCGCCGGGCGGGCGGTCTACCAGGTCGACGCCGAGGGCTATGTCAGCGAAACCCAATACGACGCCGCCGGTCGAACCACGCGGATCATCCGTTACGCCGACCGCTATGCCGTCGCCGACAGCGACACCAAGGCCAGCTTGGCCGCGCTGATCGGCGCGTTGCCGGCCACCGCGGCTCAGACCGCCTACGCCTACGACACGGCCGGACGCCTGTACGACGTGATGGACGCGCTGGGCTTCCACACCCGGTTCACGCTCGACGCCCTGGGCCAGATCATCGACAGCACGGCGGCCAATACGACCACCGATGCGGCCACCACCCACCGCGTCTATGACGCCGCCGGCCGGGTGGCGAGCGAAACCCGAGGCTACGGAACCGCCGAAGCCTCGACCACCAAGTACACCTATGACGGCCTCGGTCGCGTGCTGACGCGCACCAATGGCCGCAACTACGTCACCACCTACGCCTATGACGCCGCCGGACGGGTGAAGACGGAAACCGTTCCGCTGGACACCGGCGTCAACGCCGTCACGACCTACGACTATGACGCCTTTGGCAACCGGGTGAAGGTGACCGACGCGCGCGGCAATGCGGGCTATTTCTATTACAATGCGCTCAACCAGCTGACCCTGCAGATCGATCCGGAAGGCTACGCCACCGAGACCAGCTATGCGTCCGGCGGCGAGGTCGCCAGCATCAAGCGGTATGCCGTCAAGGCCACGAACATCGGTTCGGTGACCACGCGTCCGACGCTTACGCCCGACCAGGCCGACGCCACCACGGCCATTGGCCGCGACAAGCTTGGCCGAGTTATCTCGACCACCGACGCGATGAACTTCACCGAGAGCTACACGCTCAACGCGTTCGGCGACCGGGTCTCGACCACCAACCGCCTGAGCGGCGTCACCACCAACACCTATGACAAGCGCGGCCTGCTGATCCGCGAGGTCCTACCGGTCGGGTCGACCCGGGCAGATGGTTCGGTGCAATCGACCAACATCGTCAACACCTACGAGTACGACGGTCGCGGCAACCGCACCAAGGCCATCGAGGCCTTCGGCTTGGCCGAGCAGCGCACCACCGTTTTTGCCTATGACAAGCTTGATCGCCTGATCAAGGAGACGGGCGACGCCCTCCAGGTGATGAGCACGGACCTCTTCACCGTCACCAGCGTGACGCCGAGCCAGTCCCTGGTCTACGACAAGCGCGGCAACCTCATCCAGAGCGCCGACGCGGCGGGCAAGCGCACGCTCTATTATTACGACGCGCTCGATCGCAAGATCGGCCAGATCGACGCCTTGGGAACGCTGAGCACCTGGACCTATGACGCGGCCGGCAACGCCGTCTCGGCCAGGATCTATGGCGACGCGGTGACCCAGCCCGCCACGCCCGGCGGCGCGCCACCGGCCCCGGTCAACGCGGGCAACTACCGCGAGACCACCTACGCCTACGACAGCAACAATCGCCTGATCTCGACAAGCGTGGCCAATCTGCGGACCGGCCAGTTCGTGTCCGGGGCCTATGCGACCTCGGTCGTTTCGGTGGTCACCCAGACTCAGTACGACGCGATGGGCAATGTCGTGCGGCAGGTCGACGGCCGTGGCGGCGTGATCCTCAGCTACTACGACAAGGCGGGTCGCAAGATCGCCGAGGTCGACCAGGAAAACTACCTGACGCTGTACGACCGCGACGGCGAGGGCAATGTCACGCGCGAAGAACGGCTATCGATCCGCCTGCCGTCGCCCGTTACGGTTGAGACCAGCCTCAACACCCTGAAGGCCAACGCCCAGCAGGACGTCGCCAACGACCGCACCACCACTATCGTGTACGACAAGAACGGCCGGCGTCTGAGCGAGACCCGCGCCAACGTCAGGATCGGCAAGGTCGACGCCGGCAACGGAGCCTTGCAGGACACCTCTGGGACCAGCACGATCATCTACAGCTACAACGGGCTGGGACAGGTCACCAGCAAGCTCTATGCGACCGGCGAGTTCGTCGCCTATTTCTATGACCTGCAGGGCCGCCAGACCGACGTCCTGGATTCGCCGGTCGTCGACTACGGCGGCGGCGGGACCAGCACCCAGCATCGTGTTTCCACCTTCTACGACGGCTTGAACAACATCGTTCGAACCCGGGAGGGGCGATACGATCCGGCTACCGGCCCCAACCGCATCACCACGTACACCTACGGCGCGGGCGGGCGCCTGGCCTCGATGACCGACGCGGAGGGCTTCACCCGCAACTACGCCTATGACGTCATGGGGCACGTCGTGCGGGACAGCTTTGTCCGCCTCAAGGCGAACGGGACGACGGTGACCGACGGCGTGGGCTACCGCTACGACGCCCTTGGCCGACTGATCATGCAGGCGACCATCACGGTCAACAGCCCGACGAGCATCTCCACCGGCGACCGGACTTGGCTGCGCTACAACGCCTTCGGCGAAGTCACTGGCAAGGGGATGACGTCCGGCAGCGTGGGGGCGCCGGTCTATCAGGAGACGTTCGACTACGACGCCGGCGGGCGGATGTGGCGCTCCACGACCGGCGACGGCGTCACCCGGCTCCACCTCTATGACGGCGCCGGCGCCCAGACCCTGACCATCAGCTCGGCGGGCCGGGACCTGGCCGGCGCGAACTATACCAACATCGAAGCCGCCCTTGGCGACCTGGAATCCCAGGGCGCGGGCGCAGCGACAGGCAACGCCTTTGTCGCCGGCGTCAGCAACACCATCGCGCCGACCATCACTGTCTATGACAAGCGCGGCCAGAACATCGAGACCCGCGAGACCTTCCGGGAGCTGAACCAGAACGCGGCCAATCCGACCGTCAACGACACCGCCCTGATCAGCCACAAGCGCGCCTACAACGCCTTCGGCGAGGTGGTCCGCGAGATCGACGCCCGCAACAACGTCACCGACTTCGCCTACAACACCATGGGCAAGCTGATCCAGAAGCAGGGCCCGGCCGTCGACACCACGGCCGAGAACGGCGCGATCACCGTTGGTGACCGTCCCATCGATTCCTACTTCTACGATCTCTCCGGGCGCCTGGTCGCGGTGCGCGACGCCAACAACAACGTCACCACCCGCCAGCTGCTCAGCGGCACGGGCTACGACGGCGAAGAGGCCCTGGTGACCGTCGAGACCCATGCCGACTACGGCGTGGTGCGGACAGCCTACGACATCTTCGGCAATGCGCGGTCGACCACCAACGAGCTGAACGCCGTCGAGCTGCGCGACTACGACATGATGGGCCGGCTGATCACAGTGACCCATGCCAGCCGGGCGCCCAACACCCCCGGCAACCAGACGGGCGCGGCCGTGGCCCTGGTCGATCACTATACCTATGACGGGCTGGGCCAGAGGCTCAAGCACTGGAACTCGCAGCTCGGTTCCGGCGCCGCGGAGATCACCGACTACGATCGGCAAGGTCGTGTTTCCCGCACCATGACCTATGGCGGGGCCAACACCAGCTACGTCTATGCGTTTGACGGCGCCATCGCGACTACAGGCCTGGCCGCTTTTGGCGGCTGGACCAAGACCACCACCCACGTCAGCGGCCTGACCACCGTCGAGACGCTCGACTACTACGGCCATACGACCGCGCGCACCGACCTGGGCGGCCACCAGTTCAACTTCCAGTTCGACAAGGCTGGCCGGGTCGTCCAGCAGGTCAGCACCATCAGCGGCTCGATCGCCAGCACCCGCACCTACGCCTACTACAACACCGGTAAGCTGGCCCAGGTCTCCGACCAGACCGACAGCGGCGACGACCATGTCACCGCCAAGACGGTCTACGGCTACGACGCCGACGGTAATCGCCTGACCGAGGCCTACACCACCCGCAACTACGGCACGCGGGCCGTCTACAGCTACAGCTACGGCTACGACCAGTGGTACGACAACGCCTACGAAACGGCGGTGTCGTACCAGGCCTACGACTACACCACCTCGCACCAGAACGCGGTCGTCACCTACGACGCCCTCAACCGCATGCGCAGCTTCACCGACAGCGGCGAGGGCGGCGTGGTTCCGGCGACGATCAACTACGAATACGACGCGGTCGGCAACGTGCGCCGCATGGTCTCACGCTACATGTCGCTAGACTATACCGGCGCCGCCGTCGACTACCGGCTGCCTCAGGACTACTGGTACAGATACGACAACATGAACCGCTTCGTGACCACCAAGGGGGTCCTGAGCGGTGCGCGTGGCGCGGCTGGCACGACGATTGTGCGCGGCGCGGCTGTCCCGCCCTCCGAGCGGCAAGGTGGGACGGACATCACCTATGACCTCGCCGGTCGGCGAATTTCGGCGATCTCAACGACCCTGACCACCGAGTATTGGGAAGAGTCCAGGCCGACAGATGACGAACATGATAAGCCGTGGAAGGAGACCATGTATGTCAATGTCAATTTGAATCGTCTCGAAAACTATACCTACACCGAGGACGGCTACCTCTCGACTGTCTCGATCGGGGAAGACAGTTACAACGCCACCACCCACGGCGTCATCGCGATGGGCGCGCCGGTGCAGCGGGTGCTCAACCTGCGCGACCTTATGGGTCGGGTCGTGGCCTATAAGGAATACGGGGCGAATGGAGCGGTCAGTTACAGCCGCGACCTAACCTACAACTATCTCGGTGAAGTGAGCGACGAGACGGTGGTGTCGCAGGGAGCGACCACCTTCATCCATAACGACTACAAGGCCGAAACCACGGCGGGCTCGGGGGTTTATACCGGCGCCTATCTGGGCGGGGTGATCACCCACACCCGGACCAACACCACCGTATCGGGCCAGACGACCACCTCCGACACCGCCACCAGTTTCGTCTGGTGGGATGGCGCGCGGCAGAGCGAGGTCGTCTACAAGCCCAATATCAACCTCGCCGCGACCAACCGCTCCAGCTTCGTCTACGACACCACTGGCAGGCTGTCGGCGGTCAGCATCTCCGACGGACGGCCGCGGACGGTGACCTATGTCACCAACGCCGAGGGCCAGATCCTGTCGCGCCGGGAGGCCGACAATAATGCCGCCGCCGGTGATCCCCGGCAGTTGCGCTACCAGTTCGAAGGCCGGCAGCTGGGCGAAGTCAGCAACGACGGTCCCAGCGACACCGACTATGTCACCGCCCTGGCCCAGCGCGGCGCCGCCGTCGGCGCCGGAGCATTCAAGGGTGGATCGGTTTACGGCGCCTCCGCGGCCGACTTCGACCAGAGCTTCGACTCGATCAACCCGACCTCCGAGGGCGTGGCCGACACGCGGGTCACCGTCGGCGAAGGCGACACCCTGCGCTCGATCGCCGCCCAGGTCTGGGGCGACGAGGCCATGTGGTACCTGATCGCCCAGGCCAACGGCCTGAGCGCCGGCGACGCCATTTCCGCCGGCATGAGCCTGATCATCCCGGCCAAGGTCACCAACTTCCACAACACCAGCGCCACCTTCCGGGTCTACGACCCCAACAAGGCCATCGGCGACGTCAACCCCACCGCCCAGGCCCAGCCCAAGCCGCAAGCCAAGGCCAAGGGCTGCGGGACGATGGGGAAGATCCTCACGGTGGTGATCGCCGTGGCGGTGACCTATCTGAGCTATGGCGCCCTGAAGGAAGCGGCGGGAGCTATGGTTAGCGCGGCCTTCGCGGGCACGAGCGCGACCGTGGCGACGACGACGGCGGCGACAGCCGTGGTCGCCGGAGCGATGGCCGGGGCGGCCGGCAGCATCGCCAGTCAGGCGTTCGCGGTGACGGCGGGGATCCAGGACAAGTTCAGCTGGAAGGGCGTGGCCCTCGCGGCCGTGGCCGGCGGGGTCGGCGGGGGCGTGCAGGGCGCGGGCATGTTCGACAAGGTCGGCGGCACGTTCGCTCAGGGCGTGGCCCGTGGGGCGGCGGCCAACGTCATCACCCAGGGTGTGGCGGTGGCGACGGGCCTGCAGGATCGGTTCGACTGGAAGTCGGTGGCGGTCGGGGCGGCGGTGGGCGGCGTGTCCACGAGCCTGAGCAACGCGTCCTGGATGCCGCCGGTGGACGAGGCCTGGACCCTTGAAGGTCTGACCAACCATCTGGTGTCGGGCGCGGCCGGGGCGGTCGCCGGGGCGGCGACCCGCTCGCTGATCGACGGCTCGGACTTCGGCGACAACGTCCTCAAGGCGCTGCCGGACGTGATCGGCAGCACTATCGGGAATGCCATCGGAGGACGGCTGGCGCAGGCCGGATCGTCTCATGATGGTGCGAACAAGGGTGGGTCCAAGGGCAACATCCAAGTGTCGAACGGGACGGTGTCGGTTGACGATCTCGCACCGTTGCAAGCCTGGCGCCCCGACGATCCAGGAACGCTTTCCCAAGCCCCCTTCATCGATGCCAGCGACCTCTCCTATGACTATTCAGGATCAGGGTCGGCCAGGACGATCACAGCAGGCGCCGCGCGAAGGGGTTCGGGGCAGGCTCCGGAGTCCGGCGAGGAAACCTATGTTGGCGGCTCCAACCACAATATGTCGGGTATTCAGTACGATATTGATAATGCCACTACGCTCAGCGGCTCTTACACCGACAATGGCAAAAGATATCGGTTCGCCGCTAGCTTTGGCGACACGCCTGGCTGGGAGATTAGACACAACAGCAACGGGATGTGGTCTGAAGGAACCGGGCCTAATGCTGGGCAGAGAAGCGAACTAAAGCCGTATTGGGCTTATGGACGCTCCGAGGTAGTCGATGCGACGTATGGAAAAGTTCAAGCCCTGAGTGCTTCCGAGCTTGGCCATTTGCAACAAGCGCAGGCTAGCTTCGTCGATGCCAAGGCGGCAGCCGATCCGGTCCAGAAGTATGTTGCTGATCCGGCCGTGCGATGGATGAACGCCACGCCGGAACGGCGATTGGCCTTTGGGCTGGTGGGGGCTGGCACTGAAACAGTAACTGGCCTGATAATGTCGAGCAGTGGGGGCGGAGCGGTGATTGGTGTCCCGCTTGTCCTGCATGGCTTGGACACGGGTTTTGCAAGCTACAACAGCTACAAGACGGGAATTGAGCAGACGACGCTGACGCAGCGCGGCCTGAGAACGCTTATGCCGGCAGAAGCGGCCGAGGCGACGGAACTCATCGGCAGCATGGCCCTGAACTTTGCTGCCGGCCCGACCGTGGCGGCACGATCGGCTCCGGCGATAAACGGCGGCCTGCGCTTTGCTAGGACGTTCGCGGCGGACGTTCGCGGGGGTGGGCCGCCG